>VAPE01013392.1_pt1 | contig 41257 bp, 36 predicted proteins | sample 3393911 | NCBI WGS metagenome assembly VAPE01 (sample SAMN08290436, study PRJNA428436) | hydrothermal vent metagenome | isolation source: Deep-sea hydrothermal vent chimney | place: Atlantic Ocean: South-mid Altantic Ridge
ACCGACTGCCCCGCGCGCGGGCCGGGTGATTTGTACGCGGCGTGCGCCGCCCTGCGCATGGGCGCGCAGGTGGTCCTCGGCCCGGTAGACGACGGCGGTTACACACTGATCGGAGTCCGGCAGGGCGTACCGGAGGTGTTCGCGGGGATCCCATGGGGAACGGAGGAGGTGCTCGCGTGCACGCGCCGCCGCCTTGCCGAAAGGGGCTTACGCGCCGTCGAACTCCCGCTCACCTGGGACGTGGACCGGGCGGCGGATCTGGAACGCCTCGCCGCGCAACCGCAACTGCGCGGCCTGCTGGAGGGACTCGGCAGCCGCGCGCCACCGCGCGGGCAAACGCGCCGCAAGCCGTGAGTGCGACCTCGCGGCACGGGCGCGACGGCGCTCCGCTTCCAAACCGCTACCCGGTCGAACGCCAAGCAGAGCGGGGGTTCAGGCCGCCGAACGCCGACCCAGATCGCGGGCGCGCCGCAACCGCGCCCGCGCGATTCGTTCGCGGACCTCGGGTTGCTCCAGGAAATCGGCGAGGGTGATTGCGTCGAGGAAGTCGTAGATCCGTTGACTGAGGACGGTCCACAGATCCCGGGTGGCGGGCTGCTCGTCCGCGCCGGGCGTCGCGGTCCGCGCGGCGCCCGGCCCGTCCACGGCGGCGACGATCCGCGCCATGCTGATTTCCCTCGGCGGTCGCGCGAGCCGGTAACCGCCGCCCGGCCCGCGTACGCCCTCCACCAGACCCCGGCGCCGCAAGTGCGCGAACAACTGCTCCAGGTAGGACAAGGAGATGCCCTGAGACTGGGAGATGTCCGCCAATGCGACGGGCCCGTGGCGTGCGTTGAGGGCCAGATCGAGCATCGCGGTCACGGCGTGCTGCCCTTTCGTGGATAGTCTCATCGCTTGCGCCTTCTCGTTTCGGATGCAGCGGCGAAAGGCCGCTGTTCCCACGGTTTGCGTTGCGCGGGAGCGTATCATTTGTTGAGTAATTAGGTCAAGTTTAGAGTCTCTGATATGGGAATCCGAAAACTCCTCGTTTCCAGGGCCGTGAGGCTCAAATGGCGTATCGGCGATATCGCGCGGGGTCGAACGGAGGACTCCTTTACCGAGGATAAATCGGCCTGATGACCGCATGCGGGGCGGGACGGAATCCACGCCCCCGGTATGGTAAACTCCAGCCGGTCGCGGCGGCGCCCGATACGGGCGGCGCGGCACGCATCGGGGTCACGGCGGATCAGTGTCGACGTATCCGGACGGTGGCGGTCGACGGGACAAATCGGATACAGCGGAGCGAGGAATGGCAAGCAGAGAATCCCTGGAGGCACGGGCCGCACAGTGCAGCGGTGTGGACGACCTCGTGGCGTTGGCGCGCGAGGCCCTCACGGACCCGGCGGACCCCGACTATGCGCGGGAACTGCTCAATCAGGCGGAGATGCAGTGCCAGTTCCCGGCCGACTACGTGAAGGTGGCCGAAGTGCACGCCGGCCCGCTCAACGAGCGCGACTACGCGCGCGACCTCTACCAGCAGGCCGAGGACGCCTGCTTCGAGGCCAAGGAATTCGCGCTGCTCGGCCACAGCCTTGCAACGCACCTCGGCGATCGCGACAAGGGGCGCGAACTGCTCACCAAGGCGGCCGAGGAGTCCAAGGAACTCGCCGAATTCCTGACCCTGGCGCGCTACGCCAAGGAAGACCTGGAAGACGACGCGCTGGCCAAGGAACTGCTGGGCAAGGTCGAGGGCGCCTGCAAGGGTCTCGAGGACTTCCGCACTCTCGCGCAGACCGTGCTTCGCGAACAGAACGACCCGGAAACCGCGCGCGAACTCTACAAGAAGGCGGCGCGTTTCTGCTCCGATGTGCCGGTCACCGTGGCCTACGCCCAAGGCGTCGTGGAACTGTTCGACGACCGTGACTGGGCGCGCAAGATCCTCGACGATGCGCAGAGCGACTGCCAGTTCACCAAGGAGTTCGTGGAACTGGCCTCCGGCTACCTGCGGCTGTTCGGCGATACCGACAAGGTCAAGGAATTGCTCGAACAGGCCCGGGAATTCGCCATGACCGGCGAAGAGAATATGGACCTCGCGCGCGGATTCTGGACGCTGCTCCAGGACAAGGAAGCCGCATCCGCGGCCTATGAGAAAGCGCTCGCCGAGATTGCGACCGGCTCCGAGTTGCTCGAACTCGCCAAGACCGTGGCCGGAGAACTCGGCGACCGGGCGCTGGCCGCCAAGATTTACGAGAAGGCCGAAGGCAAGCTGACGGGCACCGCGGACCTGCTCAAGCTCGCCCGTTCGGTATGCGAAGACCTCGGGGACCGGGCGCTGGCCGCGCAGATCCACACCCGCCTGGAAGAACGTCTGGTCTCTTCCGCGGATCTCAGCGCACTGGCCGGCGAGGTGATCGCCACATTGGACGACAAGACTCGTGCCGCGGCGATCTACGAGAAGGCCTTGGCGCAGGTCGGCGACTTCCAGGGCTACATGAAGCTGCTCGACCAAGTGCGCGAGCGACTGGACGACAAAGCGCTCGCGCGCCGGATCCTGGAGCGGGCCGAACAAGGTGTCGCATCCAGCTCCGACCTGCTGGAACTCGCCGCGCGTGTGCAGGATTTGCTCCAGGAAGAGGCGTTCACGCGGCGCTTGGTGGAGACCGCCGAAGAACAGGTCACCACGCTCCAGGAATTGCGCGCCGTCGCCGAGGCGGTGAAGAAATATTTCAACGACGACGCGGCGTGGACCGCGCGCGTGGCCGAGAAGCTCGAGAAGCGCGAGGCCAACCAGTCCGTCTATGAAGCGTTCCAGAAACGTGAGGCGGGGGCGGACACCCTGAAGAAGTACCTGATCCTGGCCGACGAGGTAATGGAACGCCTGGAGGATCCCTACTACGCGCGCAAACTCCTCACGGCGGCCGAGGCCCTGCTGGCCGGGCGGCCCTTCGTCTTCAACCGCTATCACGACCTGGTCCTCGCCATCGACCGCCACCTGCACGATCACGACTGGACCCGTCGGCTGTTGGATGCGAGCGCCGAGCGCTGCACCACTTTCTCCTGCCTGCACGAGGTGGGGCATTGCGCGGCCCGCGAACTATCCGACGGCGAGGGCGGACGCGAACTGGCGCGGCGTTACTACCAAGCCTATGAAGGGAAGATCGACGGCGCCGGCGTCAAATCACCCTACGATTACAGCAAGCTCGCGAGCATCGTCCTCGAGGATCTGGCGGACCGCGTTTGGGCCGGCGAGCTGCTGGCGAAGGCCGAGGGAGTCGCACGGAATCACTTCGAGCTGTCCCATCTGGGGCTGCTCGCGGCGCGCATGGGCGATGCCGGACTCGCCCAGCGCCTCTATGGGGCGGCCGCCGACGCCTGCGACACCGCGGCCGCCTTCGTGCAACTCTCCACGCGCCTGCTCGCGCACGGCGTCCCGGAGGATATCGTGCACTCGATCTACGAGGTCGGCGGCCGCCAGCTGCAGGACCCGGTCGAGCACCTGCATTGGGTGGAGGGGATCCTCGAGGTGTTCCGCGACGACGACTGGGCGCGCACGGAATATGACACCATCGCCGGGCGGTTCACCACGTCCAATCAGACCTTGTACCGGGCGAGCCGCAAGTACCGCCTTGAACGCACCCTGTAAGGGATCGACGACCGGTTCGATCCGGTGTCGTTGCGGATTCAGGCGTCGGACAGGACGCGGGCGGGTGCCGCCGTGTGGACCGACGGGCGGAAGCGATGGCCCTGGCGCAGGCAGTAGTTCAGCCATTTCTCCAGGAACAGGTTGGCCTGCCAGCGATGCATCAGGCCCGGCCGGGCACCGGAGCACGGTGCCCGGCCGTCCCGGAAGGACAACACCTCGACGACCCGGGCATCGTGGTAGACGCGCAACCGCGCCTCGGGATCGGGCACCGGATCCCCGCCGTTCCGGAAATAGTAGGTCAGCAGCAAAACCGTAGTGTAGCGGGTACGCTCCAGCACCGTGAGGTGCAGATCCGGCGATCCATCGACTTGCGGGGCGACTTGCGGGGCCCCGCTCGTGGGGATGATATGCAAGTGCGGAACGAGCGCCAGCAGTCGCGCGTAATTGGCCTCGTACAGGGCCATCAACCCCGCGAAAGTGCGTCGCGGATAGCCGCCCGCGAGGTATTGCCAGTGCTGTTCCATGACCGCGCCATCATAGCATAGTGACCTTCCCCGCTAGCGGCCGCCCCCCCGTCGAATTGAACGCTCAATGCGGCCCGGGTGCGCCGGTGCGCAGACCATCGACACGAACGGACACGCGATGAAGATTGACAACGTCACAACCACGCCATTCGACGACCAACGCCCGGGCACCTCGGGATTGCGCAAGAAGGTGAGTGTGTTCCGTCAGCCGCATTACCTGGAAAACTTCATCCAGTCGATCTTCCCGGTACTCGAGGACCGGGAGGGCGCGACACTGATCCTCGGCGGAGACGGACGCTACCACAATGCCGACGCCATCCAGGTCATCCTGCGCATGGCCGCCGCCAACGGCATCGCCCGCGTGCTGGTGGGCCGCGGCGGGATCCTGTCCACCCCCGCGGCGTCGTGCGTGATCCGCAAGCACCGCGCCGCGGGCGGCATCATCCTCTCGGCGAGTCACAATCCGGGGGGGCCGCAAGGGGACTTCGGAGTCAAGTTCAACATCGCCAACGGCGGCCCCGCACCGGAATCGGTCACCGAGGCGATCTACCGGAACACGCGCGAGATCCGCGAATACCGTATCGCCGCACACCCGCCGGTGCCGCTGGAGCGCCCGGGCACGCACGCGCTCGGCGCCATGACCGTGGAAGTGATCGACCCGGTTGCGGACTACGCCGAACTGATGGAACGCCTGTTCGACTTCGACGCGATTCATGCGCTGTTCAACTCCGGCGCGTTCCACATGCGCTTCGACGCACTGCACGCCGTAACCGGACCCTATGCCCACGCCATCCTGGAGCAGCGCCTCGGCGCGCCGCCGGGTACGGTGGTCCATGGAACGCCACTCGAGGACTTCGGCGGCGGGCATCCCGATCCCAATCTGGTCTACGCGCGGGAACTGGTCGACGCCCTCTTCCGCGCCGACGCACCCGACTTCGGCGCGGCCTCCGACGGCGACGGGGACCGCAACATGATTCTCGGCCGGCGCTGCTTCGTCACGCCGAGCGACAGCCTGGCGGTGCTTGCGGCCAACGCGCACCTCATCCCCGGCTACCGCCTGGGCCTGCGCGGCGTCGCCCGTTCCATGCCCACCAGCCGCGCCGTCGATCGAGTCGCCGCGGCGCACGGCATCGACTGCTACGAGACCCCCACCGGATGGAAGTTCTTCGGCAACCTGCTGGATGCGGGGCGCGTCACCTTGTGCGGGGAAGAGAGCTTCGGGACCGGATCCGATCACGTGCGCGAGAAGGACGGATTGTGGGCGGTCCTGTTCTGGCTCAACCTGCTGGCCCTCAAGCGCGAGCCGGTGAACAAACTCCTGCGCAACCACTGGCGCGCCTTCGGCCGCGACTACTATACGCGTCACGACTACGAGGCGCTCGCGCCCGAGCCCGCACACGCGATGCTGGAGGAGCTGCACAAACGGCTCGGCGAACTGCCGGGGCGGCGCTACGGCGGGCGCACGGTGAGCTTCGCCGACGACTTCGCCTATACCGATCCGGTGGACGGGGCCGTGAGCACCGGCCAGGGTATCCGCATCCGTTTCGACGACGATGCGCGGATCGTCTTCCGCCTGTCCGGCACCGGCACGGAGGGCGCCACGCTGCGGGTCTACCTCGAGCGCTTCGAGCCGGACCCGGCGCACCACGGCCGGGATCCCCAACGGGTCCTCGCCGGCCTGATCGCCGCCGCCGGGGAGATCGCTCGGATCCAGGCCCATACCGGGCGCACCGCGCCCACGGTAATCACCTGACGCCATGGAAAATCGCACTGAACAGTACCCTGCCCCCTTGGAACGCTCTGGTGACACCGCTCTGCGGTGTCACCCATCCGAGGGCGGTGCTAGCCGTGCGCCGGGGCGTGCCCCTCGGGCCGGCTGCCGGGCACCAAGTAGTAATGGGCGACCGGGTGCAGGTCGGCGTCGAACTCATAGACCAGGGGCACACCGGTCGGGATCTCGATGCCGGTGATCTCCTCATCCGGGATAGCGTTGAGGTGCTTGACAAGCGCCCGCAGGGAGTTGCCGTGTGCGGAGATCAGCACGTTGCGCCCGGAACGCAGCACCGGAGCGATGGCCTCTTCCCAGTAGGGCAGCAGACGATCGAGGGTGTCCTTGAGTGATTCCGTGGCGGGGAGCAAGACCGGGTCGACGTCCGCGTAGCGGCGGTCGAAACGTGGGTGGCGCGGGTCGGACGGTTCCAGCGCCGGCGGGCGGCTCGCGTAACCGCGGCGCAGGTCGTGCACCGCCTCGGCACCCAGCTTGCGCGCCATCTCCTGCTTGTCCAGTCCCTGCAACGCCCCGTAGTGACGTTCGTTCAGCCGCCAAGTCGGGTGCGCCGGCACCCACATGAGGTCCATGGCGTCCTGGACGATCCACAGGGTACGGATGGCACGCTTGAGCACCGAGGTGAAGGCGACCTCGAACCGATGCCCGTAGGCCTGCAACAGCCGTCCCGCCTCGCGGGCCTCGGCGATCCCTTTTTCGGTCAGGTCCACGTCGGTCCACCCGGTGAAGCGGGTCTCGAGGTTCCACTGGCTCTGGCCGTGGCGCAGTAGTATCAGCTTGATCGACAAAGCTCCTCCTCTAAATATCGGTCGACGAATCCTTACGCGTTGGGCACCGCCCCGACGCGCGCGGCGGGAGTATACCGAATCCCGGCGCCGACAGCGCCACCAACCTACGATTCGACCCCGCGGTATGCCTTGCGTTCCCCCGACGACGCCGTAGCGTACGCCGGTACGCCCCGCACGCGGGCGGGGCGCCGGAAGGCGCATCGCGCCGGGATCTCAACCGTCCCCGGCCTCTTCGGGAATCCGCACCGCCAGGACGTCGCAGGGCGCATGGTGCAACACGCCGTTGGCGGTGGCACCGAGCAGTAGCGACAGGCCGTGACGGCCGTGCGTCCCGACGACGATCAGATCGACCTCGTGCTCCCGCGCGAAGCGCACGATCTCGCGTTTCGGCGAACCGGCCTCCACGTGCGCCTGCGCGCCCTCGACCCCCACCCAGGCCAGGCGTTTCTTCAATTCGGCCCGGGCCCGGTCCATGAGCTGGTTCTCGATATCCACCCCCATCGGCACTACCGGGTCGTAGGCCAGATCCAGGGGTGGCACGTACTCCACCACGTGCAGCAACGAGAGCCGCGCGCCGTATTGGCGGGCCAACGCCGCGGCGCGGAGGGTCACGGGATCCTCGCCCGGGGCCAGATCCACCGCCGCCAGGATGTGCCGGTAGTTCTCCATCGCGCATTCCTCCCCCTGCCGGACACAATGATCGCGCCGGCGGATTACCAGACTCGTGTCGCTCCAGAGTAAAGAATACAGGATTCCGGGGCCGGCACGCGCCTCCCCCTTTCGGGAGGACGCCGCCCGAAGTGTCGCCGTCCTCCGCATGCGAAACGGGACATCCAAGTCGCCGTTTCGCCTTCGCGGCTTCGCCACTACGCCGGAACGCGCGGGTCAGCGACTCTCGCGCCCGATCGCGCGGCGCTCGCGCCGATCCGCCGCATCCAGGGTCTGCTGGACCCCGCGCGCCCGACCGAGGTCACGGATCGGCTGCTGGAACAGGGTGTGGGTCGCGGAGTCCTGCGGCGGCTCCGACTTCGAGCACCCGAGCGCCATGGCCAGGAGCGCCAGGAGCGCCAGGAGCCCGATCGTACGTTGCATGACACCGCCCTCCCGCACCGGAACCCCGTGGGTCGCCGTCGGCGACCTCACGCGCCCGGATCGTCGATCGGTGATCGGCCCGACGACGGATCTCCTTGAGCCTCCGCTCCACCGGGCACGGCCTGCGCGGCGCAGGCCGCGTACCGCGCATCGTTGCGGCCGGCACCAACTCGATCACGGCGATCTCGGGCGGCGCCAGAAACCGAATCGGCGGCCCCCAGGACCCGGTCCCGGCGCTCAGGTAGAGCCGCGAACCCGCCCCCGGCTCGGAGAGCCCGCGGCGTACCGGATAGGCGCGCCGCACCACCCACCCGAACGGGAAGATCTGGCCGCCGTGGGTATGACCCGAGAGTTGCAGGTCGAAGCGGCCCAGGCTCGCAGCGTTCACCATCGGGCGATGTTTGAGGAGGAGCGTGCAGCGGCCCCCGGGCAGCGTGTCGAACACCCGCACCTCGGCGTCGGCCCCACCCGCGGCGGGGTCGTCGACCCCGATCACCACGAGCGCGTCCCCGACCGCCCGTGCGGCGTTGCGCAGCACCGTGAAGCCCGCCCGGCGCGTGAACGCCACGGCCCGATCGAGCCCCGCGTAGCACTCGTGGTTGCCGATGACCGCGAACTTGCCGAGCCGAGCCGGCACCGCCGCCAGCACGCGCGCCGCCGGGCCGATGCGGGCGATGTCCCCGTCGACCAAGTCGCCGGTCGAGACCAGGAGGTCGGGTCGCAACGCCGTGAGCCGCGCGGCGAGCCGGCGTATCGATCCGACGCCGGTCATTGCACCGAGGTGCAGATCCGAGATCTGCACCACCCGTACCGGTTCGTGACCCGCGGGGAGTCCGGTGCAGGCCAGCGTCAGCCGCCGCACCCGCACCCGGCGCGCCTCGACGGCCCCGTAGAGTGCCGAGACGACGGCCAACAGCGCCGCGGCCGCAAACAGTCCGCGCGCCGAGGGATCCGGCAGCGACGCCGCTCCCCAGCGCCGCGCAAGGTCCATGGCGAGCGCCGCGGCCTCGACCGCGAGGTGCCAACCCACGAACAGGATGAGCAGGCCCATCCAGAGGTAGCCGACCCGTGCCAGCGCGCGGCCCGTGGTCGCGGCTCCGCGCCGGTCGAGGACGTGGGCCAGCACGGGGGCGAACGTCAGAAACGCCAGGGTCGCGGCGAGTGCCGCGGAGGCCGGAACGGCGAGCGCGAATGCCGCCCGCGCCGCAAGAAAGGCGTAGGCATGCATCGCGCAGTAGACCAGGAAGGCCGCGAAGAGGAAGGCCATGGCGGCCCCGATTCTGCGCCGGTGCGCGCGGCAAGTCGACGGCCCGGGAGCCCGGGCCGTCCGATCGGAATCAGGCCGCGCGTCGCCGCCCCGAGACTGCGCGCGCGCCGAGTGCGACGAGACCCGAGACCATCAGCACCAGGCCGCCGGGGAGCGGTACCGGGACGGGGTTCAGATCGACCGTACTGTCGCCCGCGAGCTGCGCCACCCCGAGGATGTCGACCCCGGTGAGGAGCTTGCGGGTCCCGGGGGTAAGCGAGGAATACAGCACAGCCGTACGGATAGTGATGTGCCCATCGGTCGTCGTGGGGATGCGGGTGCCGGCATTGGGAAGCGAGTCGGTCACCTTAATGGGAGAGGAGTAGCCTGGGGCGGAGGAGATGAACCCCAGGGCGTGCCCGATCTCGTGCAGCGCGACACTCAGCAGATCGACTCCGCCGGCGGCTCCGCTCGCGCCCGTGAACACGCGGCCGGTATTCACGGTCCCACCGCCGAGATCGGTGTGGCTCGGCGTGAAGGTCGAGTATTCCGAGTTGTCGGTGGGCGTGGGGTCGAGGAACCAGGACCAACCGACCGAGTCGGCGCTGTTGAACTCGATGTCTGCGTAATTCGGCGGATAATGATAACGGGAATTCTTGGACGAGGGAATGAAGGTGGCGGCAAGCACATCGTTGTCTGTCAGCGTCACCCAACCGAACTCAATGCTGAGCGGGCCGGACGACGGGATCGCCGTCTCCCAGTAGTTCATCGCAGTGTCAAAAATGTCGGTCAGGTTGCCGCCGCCCCCGGCGCTCGTCGGCGCGGTGGAGGATATGAACTTGGCAGTGATGGTAACGGCACCCGCCGGCGCGGCACCCAATGCAAACAGCCCCAGCACCAACAGCACCGCGCGGTACCAACCGCCGTTCGGAAAAACCGTCCGTATCTTCTGCGCCATTACTGCCTCCTGCCCCAGATGTTTCGACCAGATCGGATCCAAGTGACCTCCGGTTGCTTGGATATGGGTAAGGTAGAAGCGGCGTCCCGCCGCTTTAATAAAACGCGCCGGGACGGCGCGTCTACCAACTCCTCGATAGCGACCAACCGTCGCGGGCCCAGCCTCACCCCGCGGTCGGCACGGGTCGCCGGCAGCGGGCAAACGGGATCGATGGACAAAGATCAAGCGCCTTCGCGCCAACTGCAAGCGTGGAGTGCTTTATCCTTTAAATTCAATGGATCAGAGAAAGTGTCCAAGAATTCGGGAAAAGCGACCGTCAAATATTCCGACAACGCACAGCCGGCACAGCGTAAAAAATCCGACAGCAAAGGGGCGCGTGGTGGCGGGCACCCCGCCCGGCCCCCACGAAGCACGCTCCGGTTGACCGGTACGCCGCGCTCACGTTGCAGAATATCATCTGAACCGGCACGATCCATACAGGAGGCCTCCGACCATCGGCGCACCCCGGACCGCCCCGTAACGGCGCCCCGGGGCACTGGATTTCCCCGGCGACATGGGCGAACATAAGTGGTTTCTAATGCGTCGAATGGAGACCCGCCATGCCTACCTACGATTACCGTTGCGAGGCGAACGACCGGATCGTCGAGGTCCGGCATGGAATGAACGAAATCGTCCGCGATTGGGCGGATCTGTGCGCGCGCGCCGGGATCGAGCCCGGCGATACGCCCGGCGACGCCGAGGTGGTCCGATTGATCACGGGCGGGCACGTCATCACGCATACCGGCAGCGGTGACCCGATGCCGTGCGGTAACGGGCCCTGCGGCGGCGGGCTGTGTGGGCTGGAGTAGATGCGCCGGGCCATAGGTCCCAATGGTCGGCAGGGTGATCCCGTGAACGATGTTTGAGATCTCCGGCATCGGCATCGCCGCGGCGTTCGCCGCGGGGATCATCTCCTTCCTGTCACCGTGCGTCCTGCCGCTGGTGCCGGGCTACGTCTCCTATGTCGCGGGCCGCGACTTCGACGAACTGCGCACCCGCCCGGGGGCGCGTGCCCAAGCCCTGGGGATGAGCCTGGTCTTCGTCCTCGGATTCTCGACCGTCTTCATCCTGCTCGGTGCAGGCGCCCAGTTTCTCGGTCACACCCTGCTCGAATACCGCACCCAGACCAACCTGATCGGCGGGGCGATCATCGTGCTGTTCGGCCTCTCGATGCTCGGCGTGCTGCGCATTCCGCTGTTGCAGCGCGATCTGCGCCTGCATTTGGACATACCGGGCGGGCGGGCGCTGTCGGCGTATCTGCTCGGTATCGCCTTCGCCTTCGGCTGGACACCCTGCATCGGTCCGGTGCTCGGCAGTATCCTGATGGTCGGGGCGAGCGGCGCCACCGGCAGTGCCATGGCGCTGCTGAGCGTGTACTCGCTGGGCCTGGCGATCCCCTTCCTGCTCGTGGCGCTGTTCACGGATCGCATCATGAGCCGCGTGCGTTCCGTAGGCCGGGTCGGGCGGCGCCTGTATCAGGCGGCGGGCGTGATACTCGTCGTGATGGGGGTGCTGATCCTCACCAACCAGTTCACCTGGATCGCCCAGTGGATCGCACGTATGTTCCCGGCGCTGGCGCGCATCGGCTGAAGCATGCCGGGCGGTCCACCGCGCCGGTACGTACGCCCCTACACAGTAGACCGGGACACCCGGGCATCGCCCAACGCGGCCTCGATCTTCGGACGCTGGTCGGCAAACGTGCCGTAGAAGACCCGGCCGTCGATCACCGTGATCGGCGCCACGCGCACTCCATGACGGCGCTTGGCCTCGTCCGCCACACCGGGACGGCTGAGATCGCGTTCCACGCAGGCAATGCCGTTCTGCGCGAACCACTGTTTCAGGGCCGCGCAGTCGGGGCATCCGGGGCTCGTATACAGGAGGATCTCGGTCATCTGCGCCGGCTCCATTCGGACACGGTTTTCGCCTATTCCTATATGTCCGGGCCGGGCTCGCCTGGCCGACGTCGTTGAAACCCGTAGTGACGTTGGAATCCCGAGCGTTGTCGGCGGGGCTCGCCCCGCCCTACGGAATCCCTACGCGTATTGGCAATCATGACCACCTGTAGGCCGGGCTTGCCCGGCCGGCGACGCGGATCCGCAGTGATCGCGGCGGGTTCCCGCGACGTTGTCGGCGGGCCAAGGCCCGCTCTACCGGGAGGCGCGAAGGACCGCTGCGGGAGACGCCGGCGGCGTCCCCCGCAGCGACTTCGTATCAGGACTTCACGGCGGCGTCGTAGCCCTCGCTCTTGACGGCCTGGACCAACGCCTGGGAGTCGGCGTCGCCCACCACCACCGCCTGCTTGTTCTCCAGACTCACCTCGGCGGACTCCACGCCCGTCACCCCCTGCAGCGCCTTGGTCACCGCGGACACGCAGTGCTGGCAGGTCATTCCGGTCACATCCAGTATCATCTCCGACATCGCACTACTCCTCTTTCATCGATTGCCGTTGTCTTCACGGCCCAAAAATCCGTATCACCGCATCCGCCGACCGCCGCTCAGTGCGCGGTCGCGGCACGCGAGGTGGCGCGCGGCGCATCCGCCGGCGCTCCCGGCGCGTCGATGCGCGCACTCTGCAGCCGCCGCAGGCGCAGGCTGTTGGTCAACACGAACACACTGGAGAAGCCCATTGCGAGCCCCGCCACCATCGGGTTGAGATGGATCCCGAAGCTCGGATAGAACACGCCGGCGGCGAGCGGGATCAGCAGAATATTGTAGAAGAACGCCCAGAACAGATTGCCGCGGATGGTGCTCATGGTGCGCCGCGCCACATCGCGAGCGGTCACCACCCCCGCCAGATCGTCGCGCGTGAGAGTGACGTCGGCGGCTTCGATGGCGATGTCGGTGCCGGTACCCACGGCGATGCCGACCTCCGCCTGGGCGAGCGCCGGTGCGTCGTTGATGCCGTCGCCGACGAACGCCACCTTGCGCCCCTCGCCCTGCAGCTTGCGGACCGCGGCCGCCTTGCCCTCGGGCAGCACCTCCGCCTCGAAGCGCCCGATCCCGACCCGGCGCGCCACCGCCGCGGCGGTACGCTGCGCGTCACCCGTGATCATCACCACCTGCAGTCCGCGCGCCTCGAGTGCGGCGATCACCGGCGCGGCACCGGCCTTCAACGGATCCGCCACCGCCATCGAGGCCGCCGGCGCGCCGTCGACGGCCAGATAGATCGGCGTCTTGCCCTGTTCGGCCCAATCGCCCGCGCGCCCCGCGAACCGCGTGACGTCGATGCCTTCGCGCGTCATCAGACGCTCGGCGCCGAGCAACACCGTGCGGGCACCGACCCGCGCGCGCACGCCGTAGCCCGGGATCGCCTGGAAGTCCTTCGCACCCGGCACCTCGATACCCGACTCGCGCGCCGCGGCCATGATCGCCACCGCCAGAGGGTGTTCGCTGCCCGCCTCGACCGCGGCGGCGAGACCGATGACGTCCTCGCGCGTCATCCCTTCGGGTTCGAGGTCGGTGAGCCGCGGGTGCCCCTCGGTGATCGTTCCGGTCTTGTCGAAGACCACGGTGTCGACGTGACTGAGGGCCTCGAGCGCCTCGCCCTTGCGATAGAGCACACCCAGCTCCGCGGCGCGCCCGCTGCCCACCATGATCGCGGCCGGCGTTGCGAGGCCCATCGCGCAGGGGCAGGCCACCACCAGCACTGCTACGGCGCTGACCAGCGCCAACGTGATCGCCGGCGACGGGCCGAACGCCAGCCACGCCAGAAAGGTGATCGTCGCCAGGGCGAGGACCATCGGGGTGAACACGCGTACCACGCGATCGGCGAGCCCCTGGATCGGAAGCTTCGAGCCCTGCGCGCGCTCCACCAAGTGGATGATCTGCGCGAGCACGGTCTGCTTGCCGACCTGCGTGGCCTCCACCTGCAGCATGCCGTGCTGGTTGACCGTGCCGCCGACCACCTTGTCACCGACGCGCTTGGCCACCGGCGTAGGTTCCCCGGTAAGCATCGCCTCGTCGACGTAACTCTCGCCCTCGCGTACCACGCCGTCGACCGGCAGACGTTCGCCGGGGCGCACGATGACACGCTCGCCGGGCCGCACGCTGCGGATCGGGACCTCCTCCTCGCGCCCCTCGCGCAGCACGCGCGCGGTCTTCGCCTGCAACCCGATCAGTTTCTTGATCGCGGCGCTGGTGCGACCCTTGGCGATCTCCTCCAGATACTTCCCGTAGAGGATCACGGTGACGATCACCGCGGCCGAATCGAAGTAGAGACCGCGCGCCTGTTCCGGAAACAGCCAGGGCAGGACCAGCACCACCAGGCTGTAGAGCCACGCCGCGCCGGTACCGGTCATGACCAGCGAGTTCATATCCGGCGCAAGGTGCCGGTAGGCGATCCAGCCGGGCCGGAAAAAGCGCCGCCCGGGTCCGAACAGCACCACCGTGGCGAGCAGCGCCTCGACCCAGTTCCAGAACCCCGCCGAGGGCACCAGCACATCCAAGGCGTGCTCGAGCCCCGGCATGAAGTTGCTGCCGAAGGAGAGCACCAGCACCGGGATGGTCAACACCGTGGCGAGCCAGACGTCGCGGCGCATGGCACGCCGCGAAGCGGCGCGCGCGGCCTCCTCGACCGCCTCCGAGTCCTCGTCCCCGCCGAAGGGGCGCGGCTCGTAGCCGGTCTCCTCGATCGCCCCTGCGATCTCCTCCGCCTCCAACGTGGCCGGGAAGTAGCGAACGCTCGCCCGTTCCGTGGCCAGATTCACGGTGGCCTCCAACACACCGGGCAGCCGTGCCAACGCCCGCTCCACGCGCCCGACACAGGAGGCGCAGGTCATACCGCCGACACCGATCTCGATCTGCGCGGTTATCGGCGTATAGCCCACCTCGCGAACGGTCGCCGCGATCCGCATGGCGTCGAGCTGCTGTTCCTCGTAACGAACGCTCGCACGCTCGGTGGCGAGGTTCACGGAGACCTCTTCCACTCCGGGCAACCCCTTGAGCGCACGCTCAACCCGTCCCACGCAGGAGGCACAGGTCATGCCTTCGATCCCGAGTTCGAGCGTCTGCATCGGCTTCTCCTTACGGTCTGTGGACGGACGTCAGTCGTTCTCGTTCAACGCCGCCAGGATCGGACACTCCGCCGTGGAGCCCTTACCGTTGCAATGGGCGGCCAACCCTTCCAATGCCTGCTTCATCCGCTGCAGGTCGTGCAGGCGCGCCTCGATGTCGCGGATCTTCTCCAAGCTGAGGCGCTTCACGTCGCGTGCATGACCCTGCGGGTTGTCGTTCAGTGCAAGCAGGGTCGCGATCTCATCGAGCGAGAAACCCAACGCCTGGGCGCGACGGATGAAGCGCAGCCGCCGTGCGGCGTCGCTGCGGTAGATCCGATAGCCGGCGGCGGTGCGCTCCTCGGGCGCGAGCAGGCCGAGGCGCTCGTAGTACCGTAGCGTCCCCGCGCCCACACCGACCTGCTTGGCGAGCGTCCCGATGGTCATGGTCTGCATGGTCTGATCCTCCGGTTGCGGCGTTATCTTAGAGCTTGAAGTACGCTTCAAAGTCAAGGCCGATCCGACTGCGAAAGCCCTCGCGATCAAGCCTACACCTTAGAGTGTACTGCAAGGTCAAGGTCGGCACGGCCCGCCCGCACCGGGGACGGAATTCCGGGGTCGGAATAGCCGATGAAGCGCGCCCGTCTGTCATAATCCGATCCCTCCGAACACACGATGATCCAAGGAGGAGCCCCGCCATGCGTTACCTGCTGATCGCGACCCTCGCCCTCTTCGGCTCCCTGTCGATCCCGCCGGCGCACGCCGGCGGAAACGGGCTGATCACCCTGCGCAGCGCCCATAGCGTGACGCGCGCCATTCAGCGTCTGAAGGGTGCGCTGCGCGCCAAGGGCATGAGCGTCTTTGCGCGGATCGACCACGCCCGGGGCGCCGGTCGCGTCGGTCTCGAACTCCGTCCCACGACCCTGCTGATCTTCGGCAATCCAAAAATGGGTACGTTGCTGATGGAGTGCAAGCAGAGCGTCGGCATCGACCTGCCGCAGAAGATGCCGGCTTGGCGCGACGCCCGCGGCCGCGTATGGCTCACGTACAATGACCCGCGCTATCTCGCCGGGCGTCATCACCTCGGTCGTTGCGGGGCGGCGACGGTACGCAGGATGAGCGTGGTCCTGCGGCGTTTCGCAAAGGCGGCGGTCGCCCCGTGAGCCGCTCACCGCGCGACGACCGGCAACGGGCGCACGATGCCGACGGGGCGGACGCTCCCTACACCATCGGCACCCTGGCCCGCGCGGCGGGCGTGCATGTGGAGACCGTCCGTTACTACCAGCGGGTCGGGCTGATCGCCGAGCCGACGCGCCCGCCGGGCGGCGTACGTCACTATGCGCCGGGGACCGTCGAGCGGATCCGTTTCATCAAACGGGCGCAACGCCTCGGCTTCACGCTGCACGAGATCGCCGAACTCCTGGATCTCGGGGATGGGCGCTGTGCCGACGTACGCCGCCGCGCCGAGGCGCGCCGCGACCAGATCACCGCGCAGATCGGGGACCTCCAGTCCATGCGCGACGCCCTGGAGGGATTGATCCGCGCCTGCCGCACCGGCCGGCGGCGCCACTGCCCGATCGTACAGAACCTCGCGCGCGGGAGACCTCCCTCCAAAGACCCGCACCGGTCCTGACCCGGTGCGCGTCGGGGAGAATCTCGCGTGCCGGCACCACACTTCCGGATCCGCGGCCGGGGCCCGGCAAACCGCTCACACTGGAAAGGGTTGACTCCGTACCCGCATACGGCATGTAGGCTTTCCCCCGAAACGAGGACCGGGACGGAGACGACGATGGCTGCTACTCCCAGTACCAATCCCGGTGCGAATCGCACTCTCGCGGCGGGGGTGGTCGCCGCGGTGCTCGGCTCCCTGTGCTGTGTCGGACCCCTGGTGCTGCTGGGACTGGGCGTGAGCGGGGCATGGATCGACCACCTCACCGCGCTCGAGCCCTACCGTCCCCTCTTCATCGCCATCACCCTGCTGTTCCTCGCCCTGGCCTTCCGCCGGCTCTACCGGGTGCCGCGCGTGTGCGCGCCGGGCACCCCGTGCGCCGACCCGCGCACGCTGCGCACCCAACGCGTGATCTTCTGGGTCGTCAGCCTGGCGCTCATCGCGCTGCTGGCCGCACCGTGGATCGCGCAGTGGTTTCTCGACTGACCCGCACAACGGAGGATTCGACCATGCGCCCCGCACTTCTGCTCGCCGCCACCCTGGCCCTCGCCGGCCTGGGTATCGCCCCGCTGTCCGCGGCCCCCGCCGCTCAACCGCCCGCCCAGGAGGCCCTGCATCTGAAGACCGTGACCCTGGCGGTATCCGGCATGACCTGCGGGCTGTGCCCGATCACCGTGCGTGCCGCTCTCCGGCACGTGCCGGGCGTCAAGTCGGCCCGGGCCGACTTCGCCACCCGCACCGCGACCGTGACCTACGACCCCCGCCGGACCGACGTGAGTGCCCTGACCCGGGCCACCGCCGACGCGGGTTATCCCTCCCACCTCAAGAAGTGACGCTGCGACCGGCACCGCGCGCGGACAGGGTAAAGAGGTGGACAAGGGATTGTTCGATGCGGGTATGCCGCGCCGGAAGCGTGCGATCGCAAGGGCGACGTGCCCCTCAAGGACCCGCCGGCGCGAGTACATCCGGATAGCGGGACTCGTTGACGGCGCGGCCGAGGGCGAAGGCCTCGTCCAGCGTGAGCAGCCACGTGCCCGGGCGGCGGGCGATCCAATCGCCCGCCGCCTCGGGCGAGGCGAAGAAGTGCACGAAATGGCAGAAGCTCGCCGTCGTGTGTCGGCGCAGTTCCGCCTCATCCGGCAATAGGAAGGAGACCACGGCACCCGCAGGATGCGCGGAGACCACGCCGTGCGGGGCGACCGTCAGGTGCACCGGCGTGCCGGTGGCGGGACACGCGGAGACGACGCGTGCGGTGGCGTTCAACAGCCGCGGCAGGAACAGTGCGTCCCACGCGCACCACGTGTAGAGTGCGACGCCGTCGACCTCGAAGCGGTGCGCGGTCTCGCCGACCGAGAGCCCGAGAAACCCGGTCACCGCCCCGCTCTCGTCCCGGAACAGGCCCGGCCACCCCGCCAGCGTGTGCTCCACCTCCGGTATCGCGCGCCCCATGACATCGGCGAGCCGGGCGGGGGGCACCGCGCGCCCGAGCGCGAGCAGCCGGTAGAGGATCAGCGCAAGTTCCTGATCGACCGACGCCAGCGGAGGGAAGGCGCGTGCGAAGCGTGTTGCGAGTCCACGCTCCGCACCGTCGGAACCGGCCGGCGTTCCGGCACCTCCCGATCCGTCCATCTTCATCCGCCTCCCAACCGTGACCCGGGCCCGAAGCGTAACCCCGTATCCGTGTCCGGAGTCAACCCCGCCCGGAGTCGCCGGCGGCCGGCTCCCGGATTCCTCGATCGACCGGCGCGCCGGCCATCGGGAGGTCCTCAGCCCCCGCCCTGCGCCGTTGCGCCCGGGCAGCACTCCTCGTAACCCGGTACGCCGCTGCGGCGTTCGTACCACGCCTGTGTGCGCCCGATCAGGCGCACCGCCACCAGCATCACCGGCACCTCGATCAGCACGCCGACCACCGTGGCGAGCGCGGCGCCGGAATTGAGGCCGAACAAGGCGATGGCGGTCGCCACCGCCAGTTCGAAGAAGTTACTGGCGCCGATCAGCGCCGAGGGCCCCGCCACGCAGTGCGGCGAGCGAACCGCTCGGTTGAGCAGGTAGGCGAGCCCCGAGTTGAAGAATACCTGCACCAGAATCGGCACCGCGAGCAACACGATGACCAGCGGCTGGGCAAGGATCTGCGTACCCTGGAAGCCGAACAGGAGCACCAGCGTGGCGAGCAGCGCCGTCAGCGAGAACGGGTGCAACCGCGCCAGCATGCGCCGCAGTCGCCGCTCGCCATCCGCGCCGCCGAGCAGCCGCGCACGCCAGCGGTCGGCGATCACCAGCGGGACGATGATGTAGAGCAGCACCGAGAGCAGCAGCGTCTCCCAGGGCACGGTGATCGCCGACAGGCCGAGCAGCAGCCCCACGATCGGTACGAAGGCGAACACCATGATGACGTCGTTGAGCGCCACCTGGGAGAGCGTGAAGTGCGGCTCGCCGCGCGAGAGATGGCTCCAGACGAACACCATCGCGGTGCACGGCGCGGCGGCGAGCAGGATGAGCCCGGCGATGTAGGAGTCGACCTGCGCGGCCGGCAGCCACGCGCGGAACAGGTGGCCGATGAACAGCCAGGCGAGCAGGGCCATCGAGAACGGCTTCACCGCCCAGTTGACGAGCAGCGTCACGCCGACGCCGCGCCAGTGGCGCCGGACCTCGCCCAGGGACTTGAGATCGACCTTGAGCAGCATCGGGATGATCATCAGCCAGATGAGCACCGCAACCGGGAGGTTGATCTGTGCGAGTTCCATCCCGCCGACGGCGTGAAACACCCCCGGCAACAGCCGCCCGAGGCCGATCCCGGCCACGATGCACAGGAACACCCATAGGGTCAGATAGCGTTCGAAAAATCCCATCGCGGCCCCGGAGGCCTGACGGGCGGTCGTCTCGCATTGGATACTCATGCTGCATTCTCCTCGGTCAGGCGCGTCGACTCCCGGCCGGAGAGGTCCACACCCATCCCGGCCATCACCGCGATCGCACGCGGGCTCTTGCTGTGGATCCGGGACCGGGATTCCCGACGCCGGGGCGGCCGGGAAAACGGTCCATGGCGGTCCTCCTCCAACCGGGGATACGGGAAACGCCTCACGCGCAACACGGTGCGCCGGGGCGATTCGGCATGTGAGCGAGGCGCGCGCGGTCGCGCGCGAACGGCTCCTGCCGCGCCACCCCGGCGAGGGTGGCCTGCAGAACCTGCTGCGCCCATTCGGGGAGGTCGTCCCGGATCCGGTAGTGGACCCACAGCCCCGCGCGACGATCGCGGACCACCCCGGCCTCGCGCAGCAGGGCCAGGTGGCGAGAGATCTTGGGCTGGACAATGTCGAGCGCGTAGGTCAGTTCGCACACGCACAACTCCCCCGCGGTCGCCAGCAGCAGGAGGCAACGCAACCGGGTACCGTCACAAAGCGCACGAAAAAATGAGCTTGCGTCCATGAGCGCTATATTACCTAATGCGTATATATGTGTAAACAGATATTTCACCAACCCCCTCCCCTGCCGCCACGAAAACTTGTAGGCGGGTACACCGAAATAAGCATCGGCGCTTGAGCGGAATCACGCCCCAGTGTATATTGGAGCGAATGCGAATCGTTCTCATCCGCAATTGAGGAACCGTTAACATGGACCTTTCTTCGCGCCCGCTGCCAAGCACTCTCCCGCGTTGGCGAATGTTCATTGCGGTCGTCGGCCCCGGCCTGGTGGTCATGCTCGCCGATACCGACGCGGGCAGCGTGATCACGGCCGCGCAGAGCGGTGCCCGTTGGGGCTACAAACTCCTGCTGCTCCAGGTGCTGCTGATCCCGGTCCTCTACGTGGTACAGGAACTCACCGTGCGGCTCGGGCTCGTCACCGGGCGCGGACACGGGGAACTGATCCGGGAACGCTTCGGGCGCGGCTGGGCGTGGCTGTCGGTCTCGACCCTGGTGCTGGCCTGCCTGGGGGCACTGATCTCGGAACTGAGCGGCATGGCCGGGGTGGGCCTGCTCTACGGGGTACCGACCTGGCTCACCATGCTGCTGACGATCACCCTGATCCTTACCGTGGTGTGGACCGGCTCCTACCGCTCGGTGGAGCGCATCGCGATCCTGCTCGGCGTCTTCGAACTGGCGTTTCTGTGGGTCGCCTGGCGCGCGCACCCCGATCCCGCCCGGCTGCTGGACGGACTTACCCGCATCCCGTTGGGCGATCCGCAGTATCTCTATCTCGCGGCCGCCAATGTCGGCGCGGTGATCATGCCCTGGATGGTCTTCTATCAGCAGTCGGCCGTCGTGGACAAGGGGCTCGGTCGCGAACAATTACCCGCCGCGCGCCTCGACACCGCCATCGGCGCCGTGATTACGCAGATCATCATGGCGGCGGTCCTGATCGCCGCAGCGGCGACCATCGGTCGGACGCGACCCGATACCCCGCTCGATACCGTGCAGCAGATCGCGACGGCGCTCACCCCGTTCCTGGGCGCCGACGTCGGGCGCGCGGTGTTCGCCGTGGGAATGAGCGGCGCTGCGCTGGTCGCGACCTTGGTGGTTACGCTCGCCGCCGCGTGGGGCCTTGGCGAGGTCACCGGGTACCGCCGTTCCCTGGAGAACAACCCGCGCGAGGCGCCGTGGTTCTACGGCACCTTCACCGTCGCTCTGGTCGCCGCCGCGCTCGTGGTCACCTCGGGGGTCAATCTCGTGGATTTGAGCGTCGCCGTCGAGGTCATGAACGCCCTGCTCCTGCCGGTGGTGCTCGGTTTCCTGTTTCTGCTCGCCTGCAAGGCACTCCCCGATCCCTATCGCCTGCGCGGCGCCTATGCCTGGATCACCGGCACGGTCATCCTCGCCACCGCGGGCTTCGGCGTATATGCCGGCTTGAGCGGCGCCCTCGGCTGACCGGCTCGAGCGGCGCCCCCGGCGTGCTACAGCCAGCGCCGGGCCGCCCAGCCGACCCACTCCGCAGGCCGGCGGTTCCAGGCGCGGTGCCGCCAGTGCGACAGCGTGACCTCGCGGGCGGCGTCGAGGTTCTCCTCGAACTGCCGGCGCAGTGCGGCGCACAACTCCGTGTCACGCGTCAACACGGTCAGTTCGTGGTTGAGCAGCAGACTGCGGTAATCGAGATTGGCGGTACCCACTGCGACCCAGGATTCGTCCGCCTGCAGGACCTTGGCGTGCAGCATGCGCGGCTGGTACTCGAAGATACGCACGCCGTCGGCGAGCAGCCCGGCATAGCTCGCGCGCGCCGCCCACGCGGCGAGCGCGACGTCGCCCTTTGCAGGCACCAGCACGTACACCTCCACGCCGCGTGCCGCCGCCTCGACCAGCGCCCGCTGCATAGGATGATCGGGCACAAAATAGGGCGTGGTTACGCGGATTACGCGCTGCGCGCCGCCGATCAGCTTGACGTACACCCGCCGCATTCGATTGCGGCAGCCCCGGGAAGGCGTGGGGATGAGTGCGGTGCTCGGCGTCGCGGTGGATTCCGGACTCCAGCGACTGCGCCCCGCCCAGAAGGCGTCGAACAGGCATTGCGCCTGAAGCGCCGGCGCGCCCCGCATCCGCACGTGGCTGTCGCGCCAGCGCCGCTCCCCGAATGCCTCGGCCGAGGATTCCCGGTGGATGTTGAATCCCCCGATGTAGGCGCACGTACCATCGGCCACCAGCAGTTTCCGATGATTGCGCCGGTTGTAGCGCAACGGCTCGCGCCACGACCAGCGGTGGAACCAGCGCACGCGGATCGGGCTCGCGCGCAGGAACCGCGCGAGCCGCGTCGAGCCCCATACCAGCCAGCCGGCCGCGTCCAGGTGCAACCGCACATCCACACCCTCTCGCGCGCGTCGGGCGAGCGCCTCGGCGAAGCGCCAGCCGACCTCGTCGTCCGCGAAGATATAGCTCTCCAGGGACAGCCGCGTCCGCGCGTCCGCGATACTGGCCAGCATCGCCGCGTACAGCCGATCCCCTTCGGAGAACGCCTCCAGGGCGTCGTGCCCCCGCGCGAGGCTGGGAACACAGCGGCGACGGTCCGGGCGGCGCAAGTCAGACATCCGCCGGTCCCGGAGAAAGGGAGAAGAACGCACGAGGTCCCCACGCCGTTCGGTGATCGAGGTACCGCAGGCCCTTCCCGCGGATCGATCGCTCGAGGAGACGGGCGCCGGTCATGGGCGGTGCGGCGGGGCTACCGGGAGTCGGCCGCACCGCGCTTCGCGAGTGACGGCCGGACCCCGGCGCCGCCGCGGGCGGAGGAATCGACCGAGGTCTCCTCTCGAAGCAGCAATGCAAGCGGCGTGTGCAAGTGCTCGGCGAGCCCTCGATCCGCGGCCGCCAGGGTCGCCGCCAGCATGCGGTCCCAACGGTCGGCGACGACCGCGCCCGGGGAGTCCGCGTGCAGCGCGAGACGCGCGCCGGTGTAGAGGTCGTACAGGCTGAAGCGGTCCAGATCCCGACCGAGCAACCACTCGTTCCCGCCCGCCACCGGTGCGACCAGGCGCAACGCCTCCAGGCGCGCGAGCATATCCTGGATCGCCGCGGTCGAGTACTGGCGTTCCAGGCGCAGCAGTTGCTCCAGGCTCAGGCCCTTGCCTTGTGTGTGCGCCGCCGACAGATGCCCGAGCAGCCGGAAGGCGAGGCGCACCGAGCGACCCGCCTCCTCGTCGCTCACGCCGGTACGGTGGCAGCGCGCCCCCAGGCAATAGGTGACCTCGGCGCCCAACAGGACGATCACCCACGTGATGTAGACCCAGAGCATGAACAGCGGAATGACCGCCAGTGCGCCGTAGACCAGCTCGTAGTTGTGCACCTGGGCCACGTAGGCCGCAAAGACGCGCTTGGAAAGTTCGAACAGGGCCGTCGTGAACAACCCACCGACGGCGGCGTGCACGACCCGGACGTAGGCGCGCGGCGCCACCAGAAACAGCAGGGCGAACCCCGCGGTCTCCACCGACAGCGGCACCAGCCACATCCCGATCCAGCCAAGCCACTGCGAAAAGCTCACCAGGGCCTGATACTTGGCGAGCAGGAAGTTCGTGGTGGTGAAGCTGACGCTCAGAAACAACGGTCCCAGGGTCACGAGCGCCCAGTACCCGACCAGCGTCGAGAGGATGGAGCGACGACGGTGGCTGCGCCAGATCCGGTTGAGCACCGAGTCGATCTCCCACAGGATCAGGGTGACCAGACCCACGACCCAGACCAACCCGAACACGCTCAGGCGCGCGGCATGGGCGCCGAACTCGGTGAGGTATCGGAGGACGGTCTCCCGCGAGACCGGGATCAGGTGACGGATGATGCTGGTGCTGAGCGCGTTGAGCTGCTCGTGGAAGCCGGGAAACGAACTGAGGACACCGAATGCCACGATCCCGATGGGCACCAGCGCCAGGAGCGTGGTGAAGGTCAGGCTCGCCGCCCGCGTGGGGATCTCGTCGCACCAGGAACGCGACCATGCCGCGGCGAGAAACCCCCACAGCCGATTGCGCCGCAACCGCAGCCACCCGAACAGCAAAGCCACGCGCGGACCGGCGACGATCCGCCGCGAACCGCCGTGCTCCCTGTGCGGCGCCGCCACCATCGATCATCTCCGTGCGTCACGCAACCGTCTGAAGCCCGCCCGATGATCCGCGCCCCGGGCGTGCTCTCGGGATCCCGGGCACGCCACGCCGAAGGGGAGGCCCGACGGAACCCCCGTTCCGGGCCGGACCCTGCGCGCCGACCGGCGGAGCCGGGCGGCGGCACGGCGCACCCCGCCTGACTGTAACCCGCCCGGCCCGGGGGCTGTCAACCGACTCCGACGCCGGCCCGGTTGTGCGGTGATTATTCCCCGCGCCGCGGCTCACCGCCGGCTACATACTTTATGGCGGTCAGTGCCTGCTTCCAAACGGCAACGGCGGTCCCCCGCACTGCGAGTGCACGGCGAGATCCCGATTACGAGCTTGGATATCCCGTTTCGCATACGGGGCACGGCGACACACCAGATGCCCCCCTGAAAGGAGGGGGGAAGCCCCATTCAGACCCGCCCGATAGAGTCGGCGAAAGGCGGGACCGGGTACGTCGCCGCGCTCAATATCGCGGCGGGCGGGCGTAGGCCGATTCGCCGGCGTAGACTGCGGCGGCGCCGAGTTGTTCCTCGATGCGCATGAGCTGATTGTACTTCTCCACCCGCTCGCCGCGGGCCGGGGCGCCGGTCTTGATCTGACCGGTGTCGAGGGCCACCACCAAGTCGGCGATGAAACTGTCGACGGTCTCGCCGGAGCGGTGGGAGACGAAGGCGGTCCAACCGGCGCGCTGGGCCAGACGGGTGGCCTGGAAGGTCTCGGTCACGGTACCGATCTGATTGAGTTTGATGAGGACGCTGTTGGCGATATTCTTCTCGATGCCCTCGGCGATGATCTTGGGGTTGGTGCAGAAAATATCGTCGCCGACGAGTTGGAGATGATCGCCCACGGCCTGGTTGAGACTCGACCAGCCCTCCCAGTCGTCCTCGGCCATGCCGTCTTCGAGGAGGACGATGGGGTAGTTCTCCGCCAAGCGGCGGTAATAATCGACCATTTCCTCGGGGGCGAGGACGCGGTTCTCGGTACGCAGGCGGTACTTGCCGTCCTCGAAGAATTCGGAGGAGGCCGGATCGATGGCGATGCCGATATCGGCGCCGGGCTTGAAACCGGCCTTGGAGATGGCCTGCACGATGAGTTCCAAGGGCTCCTCGTTGGAGCTTACGTGGGGAACGAATCCCCCCTCGTCGCCGAGGGTGGTGGCGAGATTCTTGCTCTTGAGCACGGCCATCAGCGCATGGTAGGTCTCGACCGCCCAGCGCAACGCCTCGCGGAAGCTCGTTGCGCCATAGGGGGCGATCATGTATTCCTGGAAGTCGGGCCCTTGCCAACGGGCGTGGACACCTCCGTTGAGGATGTTGAGATGAGGTACGGGCAGGCGGATCGCGCTCACTCCGCCGAGATAGCGGTAGAGGGGCAGACCACGAGCCGCGGCCGTCGCCCGAGCGCAGGCGAGCGAGACGCCGAGAATGGCGTTCGCGCCCAGGCGGGCCTTGTTCTCGGTGCCGTCAAGGGCGCACAGCATCCGGTCGATAGCCGCCTGCTCGCCGGCATCCTGTCCGGCCAGCTCGGGGCCGATGATATCGACAACGTGGCCTATCGCTTGGCGCACCCCTTTGCCCGCATAGCGTTCGGGTTCATTGTCGCGCAGTTCGACCGCCTCACGCCCACCGGTGGACGCCCCCGAGGGTACCGCCGCACGCCCCGTCACGCCGCAGGCCAGGGTGCACTCGACCTCGATCGTCGGATTGCCGCGCGAGTCGAGGATTTCGCGGGCGACGAGTGAAGCAATATCGGTATTCATAATGCCACCTTTTGGGAAGTCAACGTAACGGGTTGAATCAATCCGCCGTGCGATGCCGATCGCCTGCGGACCGCACCACTCATCGCAGGATAAGATCATCCATCACAAGCTCTCCTTTGACCGGGGAATCGGCCATACCGCGCCCCCTTGATCGTACCGGATTCAGACAAGAATACGGCCCCGTTCCGGGCTCGACCGCGAGGCGGGAGAACCGGGTCATGACGGGAAGCCCGGGCGCTCAAACCCCGCTCTCCAATACCACCATGGGACGCAGCTCGTCGGCGAGTTGCGTCAGGCGCTCCAGTTCCGCGGCGAGCGCACGGCTATGCGCATCGGCCTGCGCCGCGTTCTCCTCGTTGCGCTCCATGCCTTTTTTGATGGCGCCCTCGATGCCCGTCCGGGCCGTATCGACGCGCTCCAGCATGGCCACCTTGAAATCACGCATGCTCTTATCCAGGCGCTGGGCGAAATCATAGCGCACCCGCCCGGCCTGGGTCTCGGCGAGTTCCCGGGCATAGCGCAGCGCCTGCTTGAAAATCAGGTTGTCGCCCAGAATCTTCGGTAGGGCCAACACCAGCGATGAGGTGATGATCTTGAGGGCGGGCGGCTCGTTCCAGTACTTGTAATAGAAGCGGGATTTCTCGCTCCAATCCGCTTGCGCGCCGACGACCTCGAACTCCACCGAGAACAGCTCGGAGGAAAACCGGAAGAGTTCGTCCACCATACCGTCGATTTTCCCGCCAAAGCGGGAGCACAAGTCCTGGAACAAGCCCGCGACGCGTTCCTCTTCCTCGCGCCGGAAGCCGTCCCAGGCCGTGAGCACCTCCTGCCTCACGTACTGTTCCAGGTCCACACGCAGTTCGCGCGAGTGCAGACGGCGGTTCGCCTCGAAACGGGCCTTCACCTTATCTTCCAGTTCCCCGATCAATCGGCCCTTGAACGCATCCGCATCGTCGGTCAGTTCCTGGTCCGCCAGACGCTTGGCCTCGGCTTCCAGCAAAATGGTGAAGGCCTGCTTTTCCCGCTCCATTTCGTCGAGCTTCCCCTCGAAGGCCGCCACCTTGGATTGCAGCTCCTCGGCGGATATGCGCAGCGAAGCAATGGCCAACTGCGTCTTCGCCCGACTCTGGGAGACGATGCGCAGCATTCTCTTGGCCAGGGCCGAAACGAGGGCATAGTCCTTGCCCTCCACGAGGAATCGCTCCAGGACCGCGGTGAAGGTGGGGAAGCGGCTTTTATCCAGCAGCGCCTGCTCGCCGCTTTGAATCGCCTCCAGGGCCATACGGGCGGAGACCGGATAAACCGGAACCGACCGCCCGAGGACCCCTTCGAGGGTGCGGCGGGAAAAATCCAGCGATTCGGCGAGTTCGGTTTCACAAAGCAGATCGGCCTTGTTGAGCAGGAAAAAAATACGGCCTGCGTAGGCCTGGGCGTCCGCCAGGAAATCCATCTCCGCCTGTCCCAACGGCTGATCCGCGGAGAGGATGAACAGCACCGCATCGGCCTTCGAGAGGTAGCGGTAGGCCATGTCGGTGTTGTGTCGATACACCGATCCGATGCCGGGCGTGTCGATGATCCGCACGCCGGCGGCAAGCCAGGGCGACGGCCAGGTGATCCGCACCTCGTGCACACGCTTCTCGTTGTGTGGATTGCCCTTCTCGGTGACGTAATCGGCCAGCGCCTGCGGCATAATCTCGCGATGCTCGTCATTCTCGAAGATCACTTCCACGCTCGCCTGTTCGCCATGCTCGAGCACGGTGGCGATGGCGGTGAGCGGAATCACACCGACCGGCAACAGACGCGCGCCGATCAACGCATTGATGAGGGTGCTCTTTCCGCGCTTGAATTCGCCCACCGTCACCAGGCTGAATTGCCTGGAATCCGCCCGCTCCCGTAACGCATCGAGTTCTGCGCCGGACATGGCCGGCAAATCGAGCGCCTCGCCCAGGCAAGCGCGGAATTGCTTCATGGGACCGTCATAACTCACGCTGTGCATACGATGCCTCCGTCAGGCTTGGCGTTGGATACTGCATGCGGAACCGTATTCACCGGCGTCCTGCGGGCCTGCCGCGCGAGTGGTCGATACATCGCGAGCGATCGCGGATGGGGCGCGAGGGATGGTTCTGCAGCATAGCGAGTGCGGCGTCGCGTCCCGTCCCGCACGGGAGCTTCCGGAGGCTGCGCAGGATTTCAAGGTTTTGCACGATATCGATCGGGTGGCGCAAAGCACATTGCGCCAACGGCAGCGCCGCCCGCTCGTCACGCTGATTGCCCAGGGTGATGATCGCCCCCATCCTAACCTCCGAGATGGGATGGCAGAGCGCGCGGAGCAACCGTTCGGAATACGGCGTCCGGAGTTCCCATTCAGGGATGTCGGACCGGCATCGGGGGCATATCGTGTGCGTTCGCTCGATCGACTCGAAACACACCGGGCAGAAGTACTCCATCACGGACGCCCCAAATTACGCCTCCGGTGCCATCTCCGGTACACGCACGCCACGCGCCGAGCACGGATCGGACCGATACGAAAGCCCCGCTCAAGGCCATACCAACGAGCTATCTTATCACACGGCGATGCGTGTGGGTCGCGCCGCGATCGGCGTTGGACCGGTCTCGCCATTGCGCACCCAAAACCGGGGGGCTCGCCAAAATGGAGAGAACCTTGACACGGCGCAACCGATTCCATGGAGGTATGTGCGAGAATCAATCAAGGTGGCGGTGCTGCCGGCTGCGGTGCGCGGACGACCGGTGATGCGGCCCCACGGACTACTACGGAATGCGTCGATCGAACGCGGGATCCGGGCGATGCGCATCGATATCCAGGCGTGTATGCGATATATCGCGAGTCGACAGGACCCCGATGGAGGTTTTTGTTTTTACCGCGATTTCGGCGTTAATGAGTCCAACGCCCCGGACACGCTGGCGGCAGTGGCCGGCCTGAACCTGCTCGGAGAGCCCGTGCCGCGCCGCCCCGACGTGGCGACTTGGCTGCGTAGGCAGCAGCGGGACAAGGGCGACTTCGCCACCCTCACCATCGCCTGGGCCTGCGTGAAGGCGCTCCGGCTGCTGGAAACGGAGCCGGAGCATGACGCGCGCCCCTATGCCCTCGGGTGGGCGCAACGCCTGTTACGCCCGGGTAAAACGCCTGGCGGCGGCACCCTGCGGGCCCTTGTCCAGATCACCGATCTGCTGGACATCCTGGCTATTGTGCCGGGGCGGGAGATCTCCGAGGCCGGCCTCCGGCTCCTGAAGGATCTTGAGGGGCCGGAGGGGGGGTACGGGGCCCCCGGAGCGAGCCTTGTCGACACGTGGCGCGCCCTCCAGGTGGCGGGGCGCCTCGATGGCAATTTGGAAACCGAGGCGCTGGATTACGCGCGATGCTGCGAGCATCCTGCATACGGTTTCAACATCGCGCCTCGGGCCGTGACCACCGCCGTGGAGGTGCAGGTGGCGGGTCTGGAGGTGCTCGCCCGGTGCGGCGCATCGCCGCGATACGCCGGGGCCGCCCGGCGTTTCGTAGCCGCGTGCCAGACGCCCCAGGGGGGGTTCGCACGGGTACCCGGGGCGCTGACCCGTCTGGAAGACACCTGGCTCGGACTGCGGGCGCTGGATTGCCTGAGCCGGTTGGCGGGGGGCTGAGCCGAGCGGCGACGTGCCGCTTTTTGATCCCCTCACCCCAACCCGCTCCCGGAGAGAGGGAGGACGCACGACTCGACGGTACCGCTATCCTTCGGGCCGAGACGGACATGGCCGCCCGTCGACTTGCCCATGACCATACCGTCATCGTGTACACACCCGCGATGCCTTGGCGATGGAAACCGCCACCACCTTGAATTCCGGCGTCATACTGTCCCGGTCCAGCACACCACTGGTCAGATGGTTGATCGCCGCTTCGGGAAAATGGAAGGTGGTGAACAGGACCCCGGGCCGGACCTCGTCACTGAGACGCACCCGCAGGTGCGTCCGGCCCTTCCGCGAACGCAGCAATACCTCATCGCCATCGGCAATATCGCAACGCCCCGCGTCCAACGGATTGATCAACAATTCATCGTGATCGACGAGATCCAGCAACGGTGTGCGACGGGTCATGGAACCGCAATTGTAATGCTGAAGCCGTCGACCGGTGGTGAGAATGAAAGGATATTCATCCGCGTCGTCGCCCTGCAGTTCCGGGGTTTCGATGAAGTCGGTGAACACGAAACACCCCTTGCCGATCTTGAACTGCTCCGTGTGCAGGATTTTGGTATCACCGCCGTCCTCGTTCACCGGCCATTGTTTACCATCGACCCCGAGGCCGTCCCAACTCACCCCGGCAAAGAACGGCACCACCCGTGAAATCTCTTCGAGCAGGGCCGCCGGGTCATAATCCGCCTGCGGATAGCCCATGCGATTCATGATATCCACCATGATCCGCCCGTCCGCCCGGGTGCCTTCCAGCGGCGCAATCACCCGATTGACGCGTTGCACACGACGTTCGCCGTTGGTGAAGGTGCCGCTCTTTTCCAGATGGGAGGCGGCGGGCAACACCACATCGGCAAGACCGGCCGTCTCGGTCATGAACAGCTCCTGCACCACCAGAAAATCCAGCCGCATGAGCGCCTGCCTGACGTGGGTCGTATCGGGATCGGTCTGCAGAATGTCCTCGCCCATGATCCACAGCGCCTTGAGTCTTCCCTCGCCCGCGGCCTGAAGCATCTCGGGCGTCATCAGCCCCTTTTCCGCGGGAACGGGCCGCCCGTAACGGCGCTCATAATAAGCGCGCACCTCGGGGTCGGAGACATCCAGATAACCGGCGCCCAGTCCCGGCTGCACCCCCATGTCGGCCGCGCCCTGAACGTTGTTCTGCCCGCGCAATGGATTGACGCCGACACCCGGACGTCCGATATTGCCGGTCATCATGGCCAGCGCGGAGAGAAGCATCACCCCTCGGCTGCCTTGATAATGCTCCGTGAGCCCGAGACCGTGAAAGGACATGGCGTTTTTCGCCCGTCCGTAAATCACCGCCGCCTCGCGTACCGTCTTTCGGTCGACACCGGTGATCTTTTCCAGCCGTTCAATATCGATATTCAATACGGAACGCCGGAAATCCTCGAAACCCTCCGTGCGCCGGCGGACGAAATCCTCATCGATCAAACCTTCGCCGATGATGTAATAGGACAGCATATCCAACAACGCCACATTGGTACCCGGACGCAACTGCAAATGGACCGTCGCATGGCGGGCCAACGCGATACGCCGCGGATCGATGACGATCAGCGGTATGCCCTTCATGGCACGCTGCAGTATTTTCACACCGGTGACGGGATGGGCCTCTGTGGAATTCGCGCCCACCACCAGCAGGCAATCGGCCGCCCCGATCTCATCGATGGAATTAGTGGCCGCACCGGTACCGAAGGTCTTGCGCATGCCGAAAGCCGTCGGCGCATGACACACCCGGGCGCATCCGTCGATGTTGTTGTTGCCGATGACCACGCGCATGAATTTCTGCATCAGGTAGTTTTCCTCGTTGGTGCAACGCGAGGAAGAAATGCCGCCGATGGCCGAAGGCCCGTTCCGCGTCTTTATGCGATCGAGCCGTCGGGCGATGTGATCCAGGGCCTCGTCCCAACCGACGGGCCGAAGTTCTCCGTCCTTTCGCAGCAACGGCGTGCGCAGGCGATCGGGATGACGGTAATAGGCGAAGGCATAGCGCCCCTTGAGACAGGCGTGTCCCCGGTTCACCTCCGCGTCGCCCACCGTATCGACGGCGCGTATCTCCCCTCCCTTCAACAGCACCTCCAGATTGCAACCCACGCCGCAAAAGGTGCAGACCGTGCGCACCCGCCGGTCCGCGATCAGGGTCTTGGCCCGGTAACGATCAGTCAACGCATTGGTTGGACAAGTCTGTACGCAGCGTCCGCAGGCCACGCACCCGGACCCCAGAAACGGCTGATCCAGGGAGGCAATGACCCGGGAACGATAACCTCGTCCGTACATGGCCAGCACCATCTCTCCCTGGATTTCATCGCAGGCGCGGATACAACGATAGCAATGAATGCACTGGGCCGGGTCGAAACGGATGAAAGGATGGTCGGCATCGACCCGGATTGCCGCGTCGTTTCGAGGAAACCGGCTTGTCAAAAACGGGGGTTGCGAAGTATTTATTCCGGCCTGCTGCAAGAGCCTCTGAAAATGCGTGGGCCTTTCACCGGGAGCCGGCGACAATGCCTGCTCGGGATAATCGCTCAACAACAATTCCAGGATCGTCCGGCGGAGTCTTTCGATACGCCGTGAATTCGGGTAGATGTACCGGCCGGCCTCCACCCGGGTATGACATGCCGCCCGGACACGCCGCACCCCCTCTTGCGCCGACGCCACATCGACACTGCACAGGCGGCAGTTCCCGAAAGGTGCCAGGGCCTCGTCGTGGCACAACACCGGTATCGCATCCGGCCCCAGATGGCGGCTGACAAAATGATAAATCGTCTCATCGTGCCCGAAAGGGCGGGCGACGCCGTCGATGTAGGCGATATTTTCACTCATGGCCCGCCTCCGATCTGAAATAGTCCGTCAACTCGTGCCGGAAGCGGCTCAGGATGTTGCGCACCGGCAGCGGCAGGCCGCCCCCCAGGCCGCACAGGGAACCAAGCTCCAACGTTTCCAGCAGGTCATCGAAGGCGGCGCCGTCGACGGGACTGCCCGGCGTCGCCTCCATCAACATGCGTCGCCCCTTCTCGGTTCCCAGCCGGCAGGGCAGACACTTGCCGCAGGATTCATCGGCCGTGAAGGTAAAGAGATGGCGCAGAAACCCGATCATGGGAAAGTCCTGCGGAATGCCGACGATGCCGGCATGGCCCAGCAGGAAACCCTCGCCTGCAAACGACTCGAAATCCAACGACAATGCGGCGATTTTCTCCACCGGCACCACGCCGCCCAGCGGGCCGCCCACCTGCACGGCCTTCATCGCCGTCCGGAACCCGCCGCCATAACCATAGATCACCCGCTCCAGCGCGGTGCCCATCGCCACTTCGTGCACGCCGGGATTGTTGAAACCCTGATCCAGCGACACCAGCTTGGTGCCGGTACTCGCCTCCGTACCCAACGCGGCAAAAGCCGCGCCGCCGTGGTCCAGTATCCAGGGCAGCGCGGCGAAGGTCTCCACGTTGCTCACCAGGGTGGGCCGTCCGAACAGCCCCGCCTGCGCGGGATAGGGGGGGCGGGTGCGCACCTCGGGCCGCAGGCCCTCGATGGAATTGAGCAGCGCGGTCTCTTCGCCGCAGATGTAGGCGCCTGCGCCCGGTATCAAACGGAACCGGAACCCTGTTTGCGCAAAGGCAGGCATCTGCTCGAACGCCTCGATGGCCTCCGCCACGCGTTTTTGCGCCAGGGGGTATTCCGCCCGGACATAGAGAAAACCGGTATCCGAACCCATCGCCAGTCCGGCCGCCAGCATGCCCGCCAGCACCCGCTGGGGACGCTCTTCCAGCAGCCAGCGATCCGAAAAGGCGCCGGGGTCGCCTTCATCGCCATTGCAGACTACGTACTTCCGTCCCACCGGCGCACTGCGGCAGGCGTCGAACTTGCCGGAAAAAGGGAAACCGGCGCCACCGCGGCCCCGCAGACCGGATATTGACAATTCGTCCGAAAATGAAACCGGGAGTTGGGATGCCGTTTCGGATATCCGTCGATAAAGCACCTCGGCCTCGTCCCCGTCGCCGCCGAACACCGAGTGCGCCGCATGGCAGTGGAAGGCGGGCCCGGCTCCCCGCTCGGAATCCGGGCCGACCACGGTATCGAAACAGCGATCTCCTATCCGATAGGCACCGCCGCGATAACAGTGACCCAGGCAGGCGGCCTCGCCGATCTGTTCATCCGGGAATTGCGCCGCCAACCGGGCGCGAACCTTTTCTTGTCCGCCCGCCAGCAGGCAGGCCGTTCCATTGCAGACATAGGCGCGTTTGTTACGGTTGTCTTCCGCGAGAAAATCATAAAAGGATGCGGCACCCAACAACGCCGCCGGTGAAACCAAGCTCTCTTCAGACAGCGCGCGGAGTTGGGAATGGGAAGGCGCACCTGTCACCCGCCCCGCCTCCAGCAGCGCCTCGAACAGCGTCTGGTCCCGGCAACGACGCGCGCTCAGGGCGCGAATATTCTGCGACATGGTCTCACCTTCGCCGGCGGCGCAAGCACCATGAACGGATATCCGGTAGCCCCGCAGATGTGCCGCCCCGCCATAACCGCCCGCCCATGAGAAAGAAGGCGGGCGGAACACCCGCGGCCGACTGCCGGGCTCACATCAACGAAGCGACCTCAAGAAGGTTATAATATCGAGAATTTCACGATCGGTAAGTATCCCGTAGTATGCGGGCATCGCGCCTTTCCCCGCCTTTATCCCGTTCAGCAAAGCATTGTCGGGTCGCAACAGCGCATCGCCCCGCGTGAAGTCCGGAGTACCGGGCATTACACCGTGACCCGATTTCCCGTGACACATCGCGCAGTGCGTCGTGTAGAGTTCCCGGCCCTTGACCGGATCCGCGGCACGCGCCTCAACGCCGCTGATACACATCAAGGCCGCGGCAACCAACACGGCACCCGTCTTTATTCTCCTTTCATCTCGTTTCATTTATCAAGCACCTGTGCTTTCGACAACCGGCCGCGGTCGTCCCGGGGCTCCTCGTCGATTCGAGCCTCTGTCGTCGACGGCAACCCCGACACGGGACAAGAGAGCTTCCCCGGGTAAACCGGAACGCCCCTGCCTCGTCGGCGTCGTCCTTCCGTCCGGTAACGACGGACCTTCGCGTCCCGATTTTCTCCCGGGACGGCGGCCTGTGCGCCATGTCAGGCGCACGTGAGTTCCCCGGCGGAACCGGGGGCTTACCTCCACTGAGGTTGTGCCCGCCGTTTACGTCGGCGGCCCGAATTCCTCCAATTTGCGGTACAGCGTAGACAGACCGATGCCCAGCGCCTGGGCGGCCGCGCGGCGATCGCCCCCGGCATCCTCGATTGCCATCTGGATCAGATTGTATTCGTGCGTACGAACCAATTCACGCAGACTCGTCCCGGTGGGCAGTACGGAAGATCCGTTCCCGGCGGATCCCAAGCGGGTGATATGCGACGGCAGGTCGGCGACGGCGATCCGTTCACCGTCGGCAAGGATCAGCGCACGGGCGATTACGTTTTCGATTTCCCGAACGTTTCCCGGCCAGTCGTGAGCGATGAGCATATTCTCCGCTTCCGGTTCGATTGAAATCTTCCTCCCCTGCGCAAAGCGCCCTCCGCCGCGCTCCAAAAAGAACCGCACCAATTTTGCGATGTCACCGCGACGTTCGCGTAGCGGTGGTATATGGATGTGAAAGACATCGATTCGGAAATACAGATCCTCCCTGAATTCACCCCGCGCGACCATCTCGCCCAGATTCCGATTGGTCGCCGCAACAATACGAATGTCCACGCGTTTGACCTGACTGCTGCCGACGGGCCGGAATTCCTTCTCCTCGATCACATGCAACAGCTTGACCTGAAGATGAAGCGGCAGTTCGCCGATCTCATCCAGAAAGATGGTGCCCTTGTCGGCTTCCAGGAACAATCCCTTCTTCACTCTATCCGCGCTGGTAAATGCCCCCTTGGTATGCCCGAAAAACTCGCTCTCGATCAGGTTTTCCGGTATCGATCCGCAATTGACCGGGATAAACGGTGCAACGGCACGCGGACTTTGTTTGTGAATACTGCGTGCGATCACCCCTTTTCCGGTGCCACTCTCACCGGTTATGAGGACGGTACTGTCGGTCGTTGCAACCTTGGAGACGATGCGTTCGATCTCCTGCATCGCGGGAGAAGTCATTTCGCAGAGTTTTTCGTTGTCGCCCAGAACAATTCTGCGAAGCAAACGGTTCTCGTTACGCAACCCCCTGATATTCTCGATCTGCTTGATCTGATGCAGCACCTCTTCGATACGCACGGGCTTGAGCATATAATCGAATGCCCCCGCTTTCATGGCCTCCACTGCGGTATCGACCGACGCATAGGCCGTCATGAGCAGGAACGTGGTATCGATGCCCGATTCGGCGGCCTTGCGCATGACGTCGATGCCGCCCAAGCCGGGCATCTTCATGTCGCAAATAGCGATATCCACATCTCCTTTCCCCAACCTGTCCAAGGCCTCTTCTCCGCTGCCGACGTCCTCCACGGTGTAACCTTCCTTGTGCAGATTCGCGGCCAACACTTGGCGGATCGCCAATTCATCGTCGATAACGAGGATCTGCACCGCGGACATTACCCGATTCCTCGATTGCCGTGCCCGTCATCCAAGGGCAGAAAAACCCTTACGATCGTTCCTACGCCGGGTGTGGACTCTATCTCGAGCCAACCGTGATGCGCTTTCACGATCGATTGGCAGAGGGAGAGACCCAGTCCCGTCCCTTTCTCGGTTGTCTTGGTCGTATAGAAGGTATCGATGGCATGAGCCAATGTTTTCTTGTCCATGCCGCAGCCGTTATCCCGGACCGCCATACAGATCCCCTGTTGCGTCACGGTTGTCGAAACGTCGATCGTCGGTGCGCGTCCCTCCAGCCCTTCCAATGCGTCCACGCCGTTGACCAGCAGGTTCATGGTAACCTGGGTAAGTTGATCGCCAATAGCGCTGAGCGCGGGCAGGTCATTGTCAAGATCCAACACTAATTCGACGCCTTTCCAGCGGCTGTCGTAGCGCATCAACCGACAGGTGCTGCGAATCATGGCATTGAGATCGAGCAACTGATATTCGTCCGATTCGACCCTGGAAAACCCGGAGATCTCCTGGGTGATCCCCCTGAGCCGCTCGGCGTGCTGCAGGACCATCTCCAAATTGCACATATCGGTCTCGTCGATATAGGGGCGCCCCCCGGTGCGTTTTGTCCGCTTGATCTCTTCGACCAACGCGCAAATCGCCGCAATGGGATTTCCGACCTCGTGCGCAATGCCCGCCGCCAACGTGCCGATGGCGGCCATCTTTTCCTGGTGAAATTGCTTGCGGCGCTCGATCTCCAACGCCTCTTCATGCTTCTCGAGTTCACTCGCCATGTGGTTGATCGATTGGATCAACCGCCCCAGCTCGTCGTTGCGTGCAACCGGGATGGGAACTCCACGTCGCCCTTCCAGAATCTCATCGGTGCGCCGCCTCAGCGCCTGTACATCGCCCGTGAGGCGCCTGAAGAAGAGGACGTTAATGGTCCCGAACAACGTCAATCCGAGCAGGCCCAGCAGCAGAGCGGTCGTTGCCACCGTATCGCTGCGCACCCGGAAGCCCTCCACCAAAGCGTTCCGGTGTTTACTGCTTCTGGCGAGACGGGCCTCCGCGTCCGAACTGAGACGGCCCAGCTCGCGCTGCAGCGCCCCCAAATTTTGTTGGGTCGGCGCCGCGTAGGCGGTCGCCATGGCGGCGCGCAGCCCCGCCAGTTCGGGCCGGACGGAAATGTGCCCGGCGAGCATCTGCTCAAAGATATCCTGGAGCACCTTGATGTGGTCGCGCGCATGGGCCAACCCGTACCCCGGGAAGAAACGGTTGAGTGCGGCCACCTGCGCCTCGAGGGCATATCGAATGCTCAGATCCACCTCTCTGAGACTCGCTTCCGTATCGTATGCGCTCTGGACCTTATTGAACTGTTCGAACAGCACATGCTTTTCGTAGAGAATGAAAGCGGAGAGAAAGATTGCGTAGGCGATCAGTGCGGCATAGGCGATATAGCTTTTCTGGCGTAACGACTTGTAAGGACGGCGATTCCGCGAAGGCAGACCGGTCGCGTTGTCGCTCATTTGATGTCGACCTCGTTGATTACACCGACGTTTTCTTATTTTATCACCCTTATGAACCCCATCGCCAACCGCGACCGCCGGGTGCCGACGCGCACCCACGCCCCCCAGCCCCCCGGACTGCTTTGCCCGGTTTTCGGAACGCCGCCCCCGTTTCGGCCGAACGGAGCGCCCGGGGGACCCGGGAAGCCGTGCCGCGACACGCGGGGAACCCGCCCTTGCCCTTCGGGGGCAACGGTCGACGGCGTCCAAATGCGATACCCGGCTAACCGACATTTCTTCCGCGCTTTGGGAAATCCACACGGATGCCGCAAGTCTCACCCGGCGTGCAAAGCACCGTGAACATTCCCCCATGTGATTCGATGAAAGATCTGACCATCGAGAACTCAATCTTCATTCGTTTTGTCGAGCTCTTACCCGGGCAGAACGGCAACAGGCATGCGCCGGAACGACACAGGTCCGCATCCACGAACAAGCATTGGATCCGAACCGTGACGACGCGCTCATCATGGCTGCTGGAGACCCTTACCCCTCCACCGGTGATCAGCGCGGCATCGACCGCCTTTTCGACCAGGTACAGGAAACCCAGCGCGCATGCGGGACGATCCAGAACGAGCGCCGGTACACTTGCATCCAGATCCGTGTCGATCCTCACATCATTCAGGCGTTTGTCCAATAACACCAACATCACAACCGCCTGAATAACTTCGTTGATTCCGGAGAGTTCTCGCTGCGACGCGGAGAACAGGTTGAAATTGCCGGTCTGCCGAAGCACCAATCCGATGCGCGCCGTCTGTTCGTGCAAAATGGCGAAATACTTTCCCACCTGCTCCCGGCTCACCCGCTCCCGCTCGCTTTTCGGCGGGTTTTCCTGCCAACATCGGCGCAACAAATCGATTGCGCCATCGATCGCGGTCAGGGGATTCCCCACCTCATCCGCTATTCCCAACGCCATGTTGACGAGCGCGCGCAGGCGCTTTCTCTCCGCGGCCAAGTAACTGTCGACGGCCTGTTCCATCTGGCGGGTGCTCAGGGCGTCCGCCATCTCTTCCAGCGCCGCTGAAATATAGGCGGCTTTGTTTCCCGATCCGCAGGCCGACAGGGGCGTCGGGTTTTTCCCCGATCCGATCAGCCGGATATTGCGCTCGACGGTTCTCAAACACGTACGCCACCCATGCTCCAAACGCCACAACATAAGGAAGAGAACCGCGCCGAGGGCGAGCGCACCCAACCACACGCTATAGCGCAGACGCCTCGCGATAACCTGTTGCCTGTGGAACAATGCACGCGTTTCGGCGTCGATGCCATCCAACAAGCCGACAAAGCGTTTCTCGGCCGCCGCGAGATCCCCGGGGAAAAGTGAACGACCGGACGAAGCGACGTATGCCATTTGCACGATCTGCCGCTCTTCGGCGTTGAGCACGCCGTTATGCAGCCTCAACCCTTCCTCCAGGCGGTGGTGCAATAACCGGCGGGACTGATATGCCGCCTCGTCGCCGCCCGGACTTGCGGCCATGAGGCTGGCTTCTGCAAGGCCAAGCAGGTCGCGCCGGGCCTGCAAGGCACTGAGACCACCGGCGATCCGTCCCACGTCGCGCACGAAGTAGAGCAACACCCCCGCATTGAAAACCAGCATACACAGGATAACCACTGCGTCGATCAGGAACCGGCGCTCCAGAGCCGGCCGGACCGGCGCGACTATCCCTCGACGAGACTCATCCGGCATCATGGCCGCCCTTGACTCATACCCTACTTTCTGTACTATAATAATAAATGCGTAATACGCAGCCGGATTGCAATACTATGTTCGGCTGTTCACCGCCATAGACCAGGATCCCCACCGCGATACGCCGGAATATCGGGCGCTGGCTCCGACGGCAATCGTCGAGCACGATCCGGTACGTATTGGTCCACGCGCGATCCGCTGCCAATTACAACATTTTCCCATTCCAAGGAAATTTGGCCCGGCATAAATTCCTGTTATTGGGAATCTTTCGGGCCTTTTCCCGTACCGAACGCAGTTGTCGGTCCGGATGTCGAGCACTGTCTCCATATTCGGATCAACAATCTCGCCTTCTCCGCATAGGGGTCATCAGGATCGGTGTATTTCAAATAATCACGCATGGCGCGTATGGCCCCCTTGGTGTCATGCAATTGATTCAGGGCGAGCGCCAAGCCATAATAGGCATTGGCTTGGCCTGCGCGTAACATGATGGCGGAGTTGAAAAAAGCGCGGGCATCCTCGGGTCGCCCCAGACTCAGCAAGGTAAAGCCCATGTTTACGTGCGCCTCAGGCAGCTTCGGTGCGAGCTTCAGCACCTTGCGCCAAGCGATCAATGCCTCCTTGTTTTTCCCTCCATGCAACAAACGTACCGCCTGATCGAACGCCCGCGCCAACCGTTGGGCAACGGCGTCACGCGCCTTGGCGGAGACCTCGCCGCGTGTGGCGGAATCTTGAATCTTGTACCGCGGGTACACGGCATCGGTCCGGCCCGATGCCGTGCCCGCTTTGGGCGGGGATCCCCCACCCTCCGTGCCGGGTCTGGGGCCGGGAATCAACTTGATCGACACACCGATCCCGAGGATCAGCGCAAGTGCCAGGACAAGGCCCGCGAGTCTCCTGTCTTTACTCGCACCGGTGGATTTTCGTGCTGGACTATTCACGCGGCTTGACGAGGAGTGGGGACTTATCCGGATTGCATCGACGGGTCCAAGACGCGCTGCGCCTGCCCGGGGCCGAGGTGACCGTCACGATACAACCGGGCCAACAGGGCGCGCACCGCCGGCCGGTCCCAGGCGCGAGCACCTATGATCCTGGCCTGTAGCGTCCCGTCCGCGGCCACCAGCAGGGTTTCGGGAAAAACCTTCACGCCCAACTGCGTTGCGACGCGCCGGTCGGGATCCAGGTAAATCGGGAAACGGATACGATAGCGGCGTAGAAACTCGTCCACCAAATAGCGGTCCCGATCCACGGACAGCCCGACTACCGCGAAGTGATCGGGGTCGAGCTGCGCGCTCAGACGCTCCAAGCTGGGCATTTCCTCACGACACGGCCGACACCAGACGGCCCAGACGTTGAACACGACGACCTTTCCGCGGAATCCATCCAGATTCACCGGGGCACCGTCCAGGGACCGGACCTGCAATGCCGGAAAGGGGTCCCCGATCCTGACCGCCGTCGGCGGGCGGCGGTCGCAACCACCCAGCACCGCCAGGAAGATCAGTGTTACCCCCGCCAGCCGGCGGACACCGCGCCGCCGCTGTTCATGGGCGCGGCGCATGTCCTGTCCGCGGCACGGCGCGGCGCCGGGAAAGCGATGTGAACAACGCCGGCAGGACCAGCACCAGGAAATACCAAGTTGCCAACAACGCCACTACGGCTCCTGCGGCCATCAGCAGCATTCCCGCATATTCCTGAACATTAGTAAACACCTGCAGCGAACCCGCCTCCTTGCGCTGCACCCC
>VAPE01026520.1_pt1 | contig 41228 bp, 88 predicted proteins | sample 3393911 | NCBI WGS metagenome assembly VAPE01 (sample SAMN08290436, study PRJNA428436) | hydrothermal vent metagenome | isolation source: Deep-sea hydrothermal vent chimney | place: Atlantic Ocean: South-mid Altantic Ridge
CTGGCGCTCCCGTTTAAGAAAGTCAGGGAGTTCCTGGCAAACCATATCCTTCGTGAGCGTGTCCCTGTAGCTCGTGGGTTAGTAGCCCCAGCGCGAGAACTGACCGATCTACAGACGCTCGCTGAGAAACTAGGCGCAATTAAGGGTATTCGCTCTCTGTCCGAGCTTCGCGCGAAGTTTAAGGAACTCACAGGCAAGGAAGGAACTACTTCGGATAACATGATCTCGCGATTAAACGACGCAGTTTTGAGCAAAGAGCTCGGGCCCGTCGAACGTATTCAGTACTATGTGCTGCGTAAGGCCCTTGTTAATCGACAAATGTCCAATCCAGTTTCGATTAAGGAAGCTTATAAGTTATATCGGTCTGTAACTGGCGAAGATCCCTCGGGAATTGTGCCGAAAGAATTGCTCGATCGTGTAGAGAAGCGCATCGAAGCGTTTAAACAAACGCATCCTGAAAGCCCCGCGCGATTTTATGCTGAACCGCTCGCTAGGAATCCAAAAGTAGCGCATGACAACGCGCTTCGAAGCCTTGACTATTCGCTTCAGTTCACGACAAATCGCGACACTGCATCGCGACTTTATAAAAGCGTTACCGGAGAAGATGCGAAGAATCTGACCATTGCTCAGATGCGGCAAAAAGCGTTGGCTGATATTTCCCCCATCTCAAACGCGCTGAAAGATATGATAAACGTGGCGAAAAACCCGGGCAAGGAAGTTGATATTATGCCCAAGTTTGAGCCCGTCAAGCCCGGCTTTCGCGCGCCGCGCGTCGAACCTACTCCTCAAGGGAGCAAGATCAGCTATGGGCAAATGACTTTTGTCAAAGCACTTGAGGAAGAGCCCGACGATGCGACTGATCGCGGAACACCTAACACGTTTAGTATGGCTGCTCCGGGAACTAAGGGGCTTGGGAAAATAGGGTTCGAAGATCTTGTGCGACGCGGCAAGCCCGACCCGATTCTACAAGAAAGAGCTGCGAAACTCTCAAAAGAACTCGGTCTCCCCGCCTCGATCAAGGTAGTGAGCGCAGAAGACTTTTTGTTAGACGCGCCTGAAAAACTAACGGGTGCTTTAAATGGCACCCTGTTTGGTGCAACTCACGACGCAAAAAACGGCGTCCTGAACATATTCATTCACCCAAATCTAAAAGGAGCCGCACGTGATGAGGTGTTTGCTCACGAGTTCGGCCACGCGGTATTAGCATCGAAGCTCTTATCCATGTCGGACGGAGAAGCGCGAGCCTTAATCGCTGAGTATAAGACCTGGAAAGGAAGTGTTAAGACAATAGGGGATGTGATTAGTTCTCTAAAAATTGGTGAATCTAAGAAGCTTTTAGCGAGAGCTTTAGATAATCGAATCAGCCGCGAGCTTGGAGGTGACAAGGCTTCTAACTACTTGACAAGTTTCCCGGAGTGGTTTGCAGACAAAACCGCTAAGTGGATTATCGAAAAACCGCTAGAGCCGAAGACAGTTACTGAGCGATTCTTCGCGGGAGTGGGTAAAGCGATACGGCTTCTCGCAAATAGATTACGTCCAGGCACTGCGGTCGAAGACTATCTAAGCTCGCTCGTAGCTCGTTCCGGGCGTTGGGAATTGCCAATCAGCGCAATAGAAGCTCTAAGAGCATTGCATGTCCCCGGCGCTGAAAACTCCGTCTTAGCTGCTGGTTCAGAAGGGAGTGTGCCCGGAAGCCTCGAGCATGCAGAACTGACTAAAGATTTATTCCTTACGCAATTGACTTCAGAAGAACGTAGAGCGCTGGGACAAGCGGCGATGTCGTTACCTGCTCAGCGGCAGTTTTCTGAGCTGTTTAAGACAGATCCTGCGATGTTAGACAAAGTACGGACTGATCCGTTGGAAGCGGTATTAGCTGCTTATCCGCTATGGCGTGTCGGTAAAATGCGATTTGGTCCGGCGGCAGGCAAGATCTACGGAAATTTTCGACAGGAGATGTTGGATCGTTTCGGGAAATTAACAAACGACCAAAAGGCCGCTGACACTTTTTCAGCGATTCGTTCGGGGTTGATTGCGCTGCGAGATACTTCGCCGGGCAAAACTGAAGTAGGTCGTATTGTAAACGCGACGCGCCTTACTCGAATGGTCAAACTGAGTACAGATACTTACTCTCACATCGCGCCTGTGTTCCAGACGGTATTCTCTTCGGCTAGTGATCGGTTAATTAAGACGAATAACCCCTATCTTACTAAACTAGCGAATATGATCGAGGTGCGTGTAGGAACTGAAAACCAGCGAGAGGGAATGTTCGCAGCCCGAGGGCGCCACATAGCGCAGTTTGACAATCAAATTCGGACTGCGTTCGAAGGAAAGACGGCTGCGTTCGGAGAACAAACCCTAGAAGCTTTACAGAACCCGTCGCTTAAAATCACAGACCCGGAGATTCGCCAAGCTGTTGCGCATATCCGCGCTATTCTTGGAAACGTTCGTAAATACGTTAAAGCGACCGGCGTAGATATTGGCGACAAAGGAAGTACGTACTTCCCCTGGGTGTTTGATACGGAGTATATGATGTCGCATCAGGATGAGTTCATTAAACTCATCTCTCAGGATAAGTATAAAGAGGAAACAAAATCAACTCCTCAAATGATCGTTAACCAGATACTCACCCACGGCGGTTACGCGGATATCAAGCCAAGAGATCCACAGTCTCAGCTCATCCCCGGGATGAATGCTGTAAACGTTCGCGAGCTATCCTGGATCCAAGAACTGGGAAACGCGAAGGACCACGCCGAACTTGCTAAGTTCTTTGATAAAGATCTTGGGCATACGCTCCGAGTATACGGAGAACAGGCCATTAAGCGTGCAGAGTTTGCACGGAGGTTCGGTCCGAAGGGAGGAAAACTTACAAACCTTCTTCTTCAAGCTAAGAGATTTGGCGCAGCCCCTCGCGATCTTCAGCTTGCTCGCGATTATATGGAAAGTGTGATGGGGATAGCGGGTATGCGGACACGCAATCGGCTATACGACGCACTTAATTTGCTTCCTGATAAAGTAGTAAATGCGCTGGATATTAAGCCTCCTAAGCCGGGAGAGCCTATTAATCGAAAGCTTCAAAAGGCCATGGGCGTAATGATGGTCTATCAGAACATACGCATCCTGGGGCTTGCGACGTTGTCTTCGATCTCTGACCCGATCGGTATTCTGCTTCGTTCGGGAGAGGCGGGAATTGCGTGGAAGGCTTTTCGAGGTGGCTTAGTAGATACCTATCAAAACGCGCGCGGAGACAAAACAGCCCTGCGTTCTCTGGGGGATATGCTAGGTGTAATCGATGAACACATGACAATGGAAGCGCTCGGACAGGAGTGGGGCGGCGTACATCTGACGGGCAAAGCACGTCGCGTGAACGAAGGATTTTTTAAGTGGATGGGACTCTCCGGCTGGACGCGTATGACACGCATGATGGGGCTCATCGGCGCAGAACACTTCCTGCTGCGTCACGGCCTTAAACCTAATGCACAGAGCGAGCGGTTTCTCGCTCAGCTCAACGTAAAAGGATCTGATATTCGCGCGCGTTCCGATGGATCGCTCAAGGTATTAACTCCAGAGGAACGTAGTCTTGCAACACCCGAAGGACGTGAGGCCGATACACGCGTTAAGATCGCACTCAACCGTTTTGTGGATGAAGCGATCCTGCGGCCTACTGCGGCACAACGGCCTCTCTGGGCGAGTGATCCGCACTTTCAGCTCGTGTTCCACATGAAGAGCTTCACATATGCCTTCACCACGCGGATCTTGGCTCGTATTCTGTCAGAAGCCGAGGAAGGCAATCTCACGCCGCTGATGCAGGCTAGTATGTTCATTCCCACGATGGTTGGGGCTCAGCTTCTGAGAGGAGTAGTGACGACCGGCGGGATTCCAGAGCAACAGAAAAACTGGGGCGTTATTGATTATATGGCCGAAGCAGCTAATCGCCAAAACCTATATGGTCTGGGCTCCTTTGGAGTCGATGCTGCAACGGATATGAAGTATGGCGGCCTAGGAGTTGCCTCATTCCTCGGCCCGACACTCAGCCAAGCCGCTCAGATCCCCCCGATGTTACTCGGAAATGTCCACGATCTACAGCATGCAATGCCTCTCTCAAACGTATGGAGACACTGGTGATGAAAGGCCTTCTTCAAATCCACGGTACACAGTTTCTTCTCGCGCTTCTAGTGGGAGCGATTTCTGTCTTTGGGACCGTAAAAACCCTCGGGATTCAGATCAACAACATATCAGTTCAACTCACGCGGGTAGAGAGCACATTGATGGCTCAGGACGCTCGGCTACGTGCCGTCGAACAGCGTTCCGTAGCTAACCTCCAAGAGCTACGCGACCTCGAGAAAACACCCTAAAAAAGGGCATTATTTCGTCAAAACAGGCGATATTTCGGGGTACCCCTTACTAGGGCATACCCCCTAAGTCGTCCCTCTTGCTTCTTTTGTGTTTCTGCGATACCCTAGGATATTCAGGAGGAAACCAAATAGGAAACCCAATGGGATCAAAATACAGGGGTAAAGCACCCATCTCAGAGAACTCCTCGAAGGTAAAAGAGGTGTCCGACGAAGAATGCTTAGAAGAACTGCGGCGTGTTGTATTGCTTTTTCCTGATCGAGTAATCACTCGAAACTTTTTCCGGATTAATTCCACCATTGCTGAGAGCGTCTGGTCCTGTCGATTCGGAACTTTCGAAGAGTTCAAGCGACAAGCCGGTGTTAAGCTCTCACGACAACAGCATCAGCTCGAGAAACAGATAGCCAAGCACGTCTCAGTAGATCAGTACAAGGAGCTAAACAAAGAACGGACGAACTGGGGCGAACGATATATATCCAGAAACACAACTCGATATCAGACCATCCTTTTCGCTGCTGATTTTCACGACACTGAATCTGATCCTTTCTCTCTAGCTGTTTTAATTGATACTGCTCGACGGCTCAAGCCAGACGTAATCTCGCTCGTCGGAGATCTATTCGACCTTCCCGAATTTGGACGCTATACGGTCGACCCCAGATCTTGGGATGTAGTCGGAAGAATACGTTTCGTGCATGAATACATCTTAGCTCCGTTGCGAAAAGCTGCACCAAATGCACAGATTGATCTGCTGGAAGGCAACCATGAGTTTCGGCTTCTTCGGCATTTGTGCGATGCAACGCCGGCGCTAAAAGCAGTTCTTTCTGACTTGCACGGGTTTACAATTTCTAAGCTCTTAGGGCTCGAGCGGTTTGAGATTAACTACGTTGCTAAATGTGATTTAGCTACTTACAACCTGAGCAACCAAAAGGACGAACTACAGAAGAATTACCGCGTATATTTCAACGCCGTCCTGGCCCATCACTATCCGGCAGGCTCCGCGCTAGGGATGCCCGGCGTTAACAGCCACCATCATAAGTTAGAAGTACGTTCTCTCTACAACGAAACCTTCAAGGCCTATAATTGGATTCAAATGAGCGGTATCCATCGGCGCAATGCAAGCTATACAATGGGAGAGAAGTGGACAAATGGTTTTGTTATTGCGCATGTGGATACAGAGACTCGACAGACAATCTTTGAACCTATCAGCATCGGAGATTTTACGTGCGTAGGAGGGAAGTACTTATACCGAGATAAGAAATGAAAAAATTAGATATAGAAATGGACCGAGAAACATTTTCTAAAGAGCTTGGAGTGTGGTCGTCAACGATACGACGGTGGGAAGAAACTAAGGAAGTACCGGATGTAATCGCTGAACTCACAGGCATCTGAAATGACTACGATCATCTGTGATCGCACTGGGATGGCCGGAGACTCTCAGGCAACGAGCGTATATGGAATCTCCGCTACGACGAAACTCTTTAAGCTAAGAGTCGGAGGGATCGTTGGGATCTCAGGAACTTTGGTGGAAGGCTTAGTATTTGTGGAATGGTTAAAAGGAGAGATGAAAGAAGCCCCTCCAAAGATGGATGAAGTAGAAGGAATTCTGCTCAGAGATGGAATTATGTATCACTTCGACGGACACGCGTTTCCAATGCGTGTTTTGGATAAAGTAATAGCAATTGGAAGTGGCGCTCAGTTTGCGGTAGGTGCTTATTATGCAGGAGCTTCGCTTCGCGAATCAGTGAAGATTGCCCGTAAACTAGACGCCTGGTCAGGAGGGCGTATCAAGGAGTTAAGAGAATGAAGTGGGAAAGCTCATACAATTGACTGGATAGTAAATACCCCGTACACAGAACCCGTACTTCTCGGGCCTCGGATGGAGAGTTGACATGACCGCTGATGAACTTACCGATTTTCAATGGAAAACCAAAATCCAATTATTCAAGCCCGAAGAGTTTATGGGTTCTCGGATCGAGGGACTGCCTAGATCTTCCATGCTGCCTTGGCTCGACGAGCGCGTGATCTGGGCCATTACTCGTCTTCGACTACTGACTGGGCAACGAATGACTCCCTCACCCGCGCCCGGAGCAATTGCTCGGACCTGGAAGACAAAAAGCCAACACTACAGCATCGGTCGAATCAGTACAGCAGTGGACCTGTTTATACTTGAGGGAACGCTACAGACCGTGTATGAAGCAGCTCTAAAACTACCAGAGATCGGCGGCTTCGGCGCTTATCCCGAATGGAAACCACATCACGGAGTTCACATTGATATTCGCCCGCGAAAGGGACGGCTTCATACTTGGATGGCGGAGAACAAAGAGGGCGAGCAAATCTATTCCGCGCTCAACTGGGAGCGTGTAGAAGCGCTAACAGCTCCATTACACGCTCATAAAACACAATCTTAAGCGGCTTAGCACGCAGCAGGTACAATCGACGCACCTGCTGCGTAGCTTTATGAATTGCCTCTTCATCTTTTAGATTGGGCCGTTCCCACGGTCGCTTCTTTCCTCGCGAAGGAAGTAGTACTCTAGCTTCGGCACAGAGCGATATGGTATCCGCCCATTTCACTTCCTGCTTCTGAGACTCGGTGGGGGGCAACATCTTTAACGAAGCGTAAATAGCTGCGTCTAGACGCCCCGCAATGCTCTCTAGCGCGTCGTTTAATACAGCCTTGAGGGGAGTACTCACATCTCCGATATACGCCTCATGGGCATCGTGGAGCAGGTAATAGAGGTGCATCTCTGAGGTTGTTTCTAGATACCGCCTATTACCAATCCATTCCGTCAGCAACAAGTGGTTGATGACAGGCCATTCTACTAAGGTATGGCCCGTAAACCGAGGAATACGCGATAGGGCAAGCGCGATATCCTCGAGATGGATAGTGGCGGGGTCGGGATGTAAAAAGTTAATGAAGCTCCCCGAAGGAGCCGTCTCAATGATTGGTTCCATGAACTATCTCCTTCAGACTGAGAGTGCGTGCGAGCACGAACAATAGATCAGAGAGGCGATTGAGATAACATAATGATTCTGTTCCAAATCCTGTTTGACTGCGTTGTAGCACGGCCCAACGACGTTCAGCGCGTCGGCATACGGCGCGGGCGAACTGACACATCGATGCGACGCGCCCACCGCCCGGCAGGATAAACTCCTTGAGCGGCGGCAGATCAGCGTTGAAACGGTCCAGGGTATGCTCAAGCCATGCGACATGCTTAGAAGTCATCGCTGTCCCAACGTAGAACAAGTCCTGCTGCACATTGAGCAGGCACGCACGCACGGGCGTGGGCGGATCCTCCGCGAGCACCATCCCGAGGACACTGTTGAGTTCATCAATAGTGCCGCCGGCCTCCACGCGCGGGTCGTCCTTACCGACGCGCGTCCCGTCACCAAGGTCAGTATCACCACGATCGCCGGTGCGGGTGTAGATCTTCATAGCCAACCCTTCTTATTTTCCTGATTCTCTACTACCGTGAGCAACAGTTCTACGGAGTGGAGAAGAGAGAAAAATTGCTCGCGATCGCCAGGATCGTTATAAGCTGTATGTAAATAATTCTTTGCGCCTTTGATAAGTTTTTCATTGTCGGTCATTTAACTAACCCTCCAAACTCTGTTTAGAAATCCAAATTGCCTGTTTCACTATCCCTCCAAGTATCTTCGAGCGCCTCTTTAAGGAGCCCAGGAATGCACGCTATAGGCATCCGATCACTCCCAGGTACAGAGTGTTCTCTCGCATTGATAAGATCTCCACAGGCAAGCAGAAGCGCCTCGTGTAGGTTTGACTTAGCCTGCGCAGCATGTTCCGCTGCGAGCAAGCCATTAATATTTCGCGCGACCTCTTCCGGATCTATGACGCGAATTCCGTAGAATCTCGTCCAACATTGATCGACTATTTTACGAGCCTGCTCCATATTGTCAGTCGGGACGCGATTAATCTGATAAGTCAATTCCTCTGTCTCTCCATGGTCCCAGCGCGTCTTTACGCGGTAGTCTTTCATTATGCCTCCTCGAAAACAGGTTCAATTCCGTCAATATCAGGCCCAAGATAACAACCTACCTCATCAAAATATGCCCAGGCTGCATATTCTACTACTCCATCTTCTACTCTATCGCCTTTTTCATTCTCCCAACGAATAAATTCTAGGGTATTGGTGTCATAGAACCTTCCTGTTTTTAACTTAGCCACATCGACACTCCAGTTTGTCTGTCACTTTCTGAGGCAAAGTGAACATGAAATTCTCCTTTGCCGAGCCTTTTTCCAATCCTAAAACTAAAGTGCCATACAAGATCCGTCTGGTGAAGCATGCACCAACCTCGCTCAGCGGTTATAACGACCCCTTTAAAAACGTGCTTGTCAAGTGCTTTGTTAGCTTTTTTCAAGCGAGCACTAAAAAGTTTATCTTCTATCATTTCAGTTTTAAACTCGGTCTTAGTTCAACTACAAAATCACGAGCTTCATTCAGACGATTTTCTTTCTTTCCAGTCATCATATCTTACTCCTTTGTTAATAGATTCTCTACGTGCCCTTCACAGGCAAAAATCACTAGAAAATCAGTTGCTTCTTGGACGGGAAGAAGCTGACTATCCGCCGCTTCGAACTGAGCTTTTTGAATTGCTTCCTTCAGTGTACGCGCAGTTGTCCACACAGTAATCTCTGCGGCCTCATAGACCTTCATCATGTACAGAGGATAAAGGAGAACGAGTGTCCACTCTTTTTCTTTTTCTTTTTCTAGATTGGCCCGGGCGAAGCGAAAAGAGCGAACATTGTGTGCTAGTACACTCTCCAACCTGGGCAACCCAGGAACCATGTTCTTTTGGGTCATAGAGACACTCCTTACATTTATCGTAAATAGCTTGCTTATAGCTACTCATTTCTTTACCCTCGCTTGCTGCAATGCGCGCAGCAGCACAAAACGAGTAGGACAGAATTTTACTCCTCCACAAGCTTGCTGTAAAGAAAGCCCTTTTATATTGAGAATAATTCTAAAAGAATTCGACCAATTTTTTTGGGTGGGATTTTTTAGAAGTTCCTCGAGAGCATCCCGAACAGTGGGTGTGAAAGCCCCAAGGGCATCAATTGTCTCATTTATCAGGTTCTTGTGCACGGAGCGCCTCCAGAATAAGACTGACAATCCGAGAGAGTTGTTTTAGAAAGAAGATGAGTCCTTCCATAGCACCTCCTAGTTCTTTACTAAATCCTTTACTAAAATCATGGGATTTTAGTAAACAACGAGACCCACAATTTCCTTTACAAGTTCCCTTCTAGTAAGCTCCTCGCCATTATCAATGTCAACCAGACCCCCTTCATATCCACGCACTACCCACACTTCTATATCGTTTTTCTTGGCGCGAGCAATCCAACGTTCTTGAAGCGCAGAGAGTTTGTTCTTTTCCCATTTATATTCAATCCAAAGCACGCCGTTACTTCCTTCGTAGTACTGATCAGGAGTACCGTTCGAATACATTGCTCCCATCGCTTGATGATAAACTGTTTCAGGAAGTTGCTTGTTAATCGATACGATGAGTCTAGCTTCTGGATTCTGGCTCATACTTTTTCCTCTCTCTTCTTTTTTGGCAAAATAGCAGATGACTTGCGTTTTTTCTTTGTCATTCGTTTTTCTCCTCTCTTATAGGAGCTTCCACGGAAATTACAGACACCCCAAAAAAGCAGTCTAACTGAATTGAGTTTAAAGCATTAAAACACCTTCCCCAATAAATTTAAGATGATCCATCGTCATCTCAATCTGATTATGTCGTTTTTTTGCGCCAAAAATCATCTTCTTTCTGCGGAACGTATACAACGTTGACGCCCCCCCAATCAAGAAACAAGTTTATGCGACCGTCATATTGTGGTTCATAACATCTTCCGTCACTATTACATCGCTGTTGAATCGATCTGCGCTTAAATGAAATCCCGCTGTCTCCTATTGTCACGTTGTTTTCTCGACATATATTAATCAACATAGCTTATTCCCTTGTTGGAGCAAATAAGACAGTTTTATGATCCCAATCAAAAAACACATTTATAAAAGAATCTCGTTTAGAAGGAAAAGTATTTCCATTACTATCACAACGCTGCTGAGAACCTTCATGGCTAATAGAAATACTTCTACGTGCTATACCCACACTCTCAATTGAGTTTTTTGGATTAATCAGCACAACTTTCCCCTCAAAAAGCGAGGGGCCGTAGCCCCTCGAAGCGCCTTGACCTTCTTTAATCAGCAGGTACAAACAACGGCTCGCGCTCCAACAATGCACGGGCTTCCTTCCGCTCCGCGAAAAAGACTTCTATATGCTCATTCGGTTTGGGGTTTCCAAATATCGGAAGTGCATAGGTCTTTTCCGGATGAAAAGAAACCGTAGTCACTACCTGGATCGGAGCCTTATTCAACAACTTACTCAACCCTCCGACATAAGCATCGAAAGTCTTTAGGCCCGTTGGCGGAATCCTTATTGTATAAATCTCCTTTGGATCCGCAGGAAGCGAAACTGCCAAAAGCCGCGCATTCTTACAAGCTTTGCCCGTCCCACTCGAACCAAACTGATTCAACGGACAGTCCGCACAATTCTCAGCCTGTTTCTTCGGGCTGTTCTTGCTCGGCACTAAATCCATCGGAGAATCCCCAATCGCAAAACACGCCGGAGCTTCTACCTTCTTCGGATCCCAGCGCCCTTCATAGAACAGGTTCTGTGAAACGAAATCCAAAATCACAAGCTCCAGTGGTCCCTGATGAATCCGACCATCCGGGAACGTGAAAACCTTGTCTCGTAGACTGATCAAACTACGGGCCGGAGCTCCGATCCGCGTATTGATCGCCTGCACTTCCTTGCGTAGCTCTTCCTCGATATTCACCATCTCTTTGTGCTCGGCTGCTTTAGCCATTTGCATTACTCCTTTCGTGAAAGAAGCGAAACGTCTCGCTTCGTAAAGCCTACCACTCCTCGTGGAGGACGACCTACCATCTTAACAAATTCTCGAAAAGCTTGTGCTGCTGGACGACGTTCCAACAAATAGTACATTTTCTTGCGATGGATCTCATTATAAAACGCATCCCAATCTTCTACTTGGGGATATTCATTCTCTACGATTCGGAGAGTACCCACAGAAGAGCGTACCATATCTGTTCCAGTAGCATCCATCGCTCCTAGAATCCGGTCTCTTATTTCTTCTCTTTGAATACGTAGCTCTTTTTCCCGTTTTGCCAGCGAACGAAGTTCTTCTCGCAAAGCGTTGAAATCTTTAATAAGCGCATCGAATATTTTAGATTCTACCATCTTTAATCTCCGTTGTCAATAGGACTTCCAACCGTCTGTGTAGGTGAGTCGGGCGTTACTAGTTCCGGATAACGCCTTTCAAACTCTTGAAGTTTACGCAATAATTGATCATATTCAGCGTCTGAAATTACTGGCTGATCTAGAATATAATACCGATGATTATGTTCTCTGAGTTGCTTACATAATTCGCGATGAAACTCAATGTCCTTACTTTGCATAGTTTCTCTCCATTGTCAATCACGAACCACTGACCATCCTATTTCTCGATCTCTCTGAGTGCGAGGCGGTCGTTTAGCTAACAGCTTTTGCTGACGCTTCTTCAATACAGATATACAATCCTCTATTCTATTAAGTCGCGCGCACCATCCTCGAGATCCTTCTACCATTTTCTTTCTCCTCATTTAAAAAGAAACCAAAGAAGAATCGCTGCTATACCAGCTCCCCACAAAACGAGGAAAACAGCAAATAGCACTACTAAAGCTACGGTTGTGCTAATCATATCGTATCTCGAGAAACCGAGACAGGATTGCTTATTCCCAGTGCTGAACGCATAGCAACTACTTGATCGTGTCCATCTATTTCATAAGTAAATACAGTGGCTGTTCTACCTAACTTTGTTGCTTGAACCGCTTGCTCCGGAGTTAATTCGTCCCATAATACAGTGCGCTTTTCGTCCAAACTTACTGGACTGCGCATTACGACGCGCCCTTTTCTATCCAAATAATAATCCCAATCCGCAGGATGTATATGGAGACCTCCTAAACGATGCTTAACGTCGAACTTTTGCTCGTTGTTTAGTTCCTTCCAAGAGTGAGGATTCATTTCTCATATCTCCTTCCGTAGCTGCCTTCCGCATCAAGCGGAAGATCTTTGCACCAAGCAGGCGCGATTCTAAACTGTTCTAGCCCAAAAGCCAAGGCTTCTTCAGCCTCTTCTGCTTGAGCAAGGAAAACAACCTCGTCATGCGTCATCATCACTACACGATATTTTTTAGCAATCTCTAACATCTGAGTCGCCACTACGTTTCTAGCTAAGAACTGAACTACATTCTCAACTAACTTCGCACCATATATCTTTGTCCGCGTCTCGCGCGGAGTTTGCCGATAGGAAAATCCGTTCTCGTTGTATTGTAGATCCTGGTAATGTAGTCCTAAACCTTCCCGAAACCAAATACGATCTTTTTCAAAACGAAGCAAACCATCCTTCATTACAGAGGAATTTCTAAACAACATGCTGCTGAGAGCGCGATTAAATATTCCCCAGAGAGCTACTACTTTCTGATTCTTTTCTCGATAGAGCTGAACTACACTCGAAGCCGTATTTAAATCGATCTTCATCGGGGGCCCCATAATCCCCGCAGCTAATGTATGCTGGTAGCGCGGTGCAGCCATTCCAAATCCAAGCCCCAACGTTCCTACCTTTCCAAGAAACCGCTCTTCAGGATCGTCCTTCTTCGTGATGGTTCGCCCGTACACTCCTTCTGCAAGTAGACAATAAGGATCTCCTGTTACAAACTCTTCCAAAGAATCCCATTGCCCCGCTAACCAAAGTAGTTGCCGCGCCTCAACTTGCGAAGAATCTACCACAATCAGAGTTTGTCCTTCCGGCGCCATGAGCGATTTCCTGAGCAATCCTTTGCGCTTAAAGTTTTGAAGATTCATCTTGTCTCCGCCAGTCCATCGCGTCGTTTGCGCTTTTGCATAATTCAGCGCGACGGGGAGCGATGCATTTTCTGAGTGACTCAGTAGTCGCGTCGCTCGAGTCTCTCCTATTGTTGACTTAATAGCTAGTCTTGCTTCGACTAATGCTGCTACCTCTTTATTTTCTGAATCTCTAAGCTCTTGAAATTCAAGATCCGATTTCGCAAAAGCATACGCTTTTTTCCCAGTACGCGGACTAATTTTTAAAGGAACTTCAATTCCTTGGTCTATTAGAGCCGCAGCAAACTTTGGTGCAGACCCTAGGATCTTTGTTGCTTCGTCCCCCAGGATCTCATGAGCAAGTTCAACACGATCTTTCTTGGTCTGTATCTCTTCAGTTAGCGCTTTTCGAACCAACGAACGATCCACTACGATCCTAGGGTCCGCGTACATACGAACCGTCAAATCAATTAACTGCATCTCCTCGTCTGTAAGTAAAGGAAGAAGCTTCTTGTAGATCATCCAGGTTTCTGATATATCCTTACAGGAATAAAAGGCCAACGCAGCACGCTCTGCTCTTGTGAGTGTGCGCTTGCCTTTCGTGTTGAGAAGAGATCCTTCGACCTTTCCATCACCTCCGAAATATTTCGAAACAGCATCCAAACTTACTCCGACTAAATGCCCGACGAGCGGTCGAGCCATGGATAGTGTATCTACATATCCTTGTGGGATTATCCCAAAGTGATGAGAGGCAATTAGTCCGTCAAATGCAGCGTTGTGCGCAAGAAGCTTGTGTTGTGACCAATCAAACTGATTGAGACCTTCCGCAGGACGATCGTACCATTTAGGTTCAGACCAATCTTCTGCGAGAATCGCTATTCCATGGGCTTGAAACTTTGAAGAACGAATATACTCCGTCATCGACATCCCACGCGCAGTCAACGAATACTCGGCATCATAATATGTCTCAAAATCAATACCTATAATCATTTGCCTACTCCACAACGTACCGCAGAGACAGAAATAGTGTACCCAAAATAAATGTCTGCATTCAAAATATCTGGAACAAAATTGATTACGCCTCCTCCTGAAAAAACAATTTCTTTGGAACGCGCGTCTTTCCAATTTAGGCGGTACCTATCAATCATAAACTGACTTTTGAGTCTGTAAATCATCCGGTTATCAGTCTTATATAAAGAACTATCCCATAGAATACTGCTACGACCCAAAAAATATAATTCATTTTCTCACCCATCCTTCTGATCGCTTCTTCTTCTCGAGTTGTCTCCAAAGAACGGTTAGTTTAACAGCAACTGTTAAAACCAAAGTAGAAATATACAACGCTTTTATCCACACGTTTTCCCTCCTATCCGCTTTATCTCGTCTATATGCTGCATACCGGTAGTAAAATCAATATAAGTCGAACGCCGTTCGACAATATAAGGAACAACCAATCCATCTGCATAAACTCTCTCTGTTGATTTATACTGTTCCATCCAAAAACCAATCGATGTAGGATGAATTAGCGAGATTTTGTCTATTCGAAGAATCATTTCATAGCCCAATCTGGCGCATAAACTTGGTTTTTTTCGTTTCCAAAGAAAATATCTATAGTATGTGAGACACCAAACTTCTCCAACCTCCCTGTCGAGAAATATCTCGTTTGTTTACAAAAATTATCCATTCCTATACTTAATCTAGAGATAGTAAAAGAACCAGGAGTTGTATTCTTATTTGTGAAAATCATCTTTCTTCCTTTACTTCTAGAGTGATTGCGAACAGTACAATCTTCTCGATCCCTCTTTGTGAATATGCGTTTCTTGTAGTTCCATTAGAATATATCATTTTTATATTCGCTCTTTCTCCCCAATAAACTACTTCTTTTCCTACAAAGAGAGACTCGCGCCCACTTTTACTAATATCATATATCATGATTGGTCCATATCTGTATAGAGTCCGAGAAAATTATTTGCTCACAAGATTCAAATGAGCTAAATTCTTCTCCTCCATTTAAAATACACACAACAGGTATTTGCAAATACGGACGCCCATGTTCTAGAGAAATATAATTCTTATGCAACATACACATTTCTTCTTTCGTTTTAAGAATCATTTTCTTCGGCTCTCTTTCAGCATATCCAGAAAACTCTGCATTTTCTTTCCTTTCGTATCCAACGAAGCGTACACGATTCGTTCTACCGTATCCTTCGCCTGAACCAGAACAGTCTCAGTTCGTTTTGTCTGACCTCCTCGATAGATCCGATGCGTTCCTTGCTTAAGAAGATCTGCTTCATAGATCGGAGAAGCCCAAATAGTTGACGAACCTCGAGTCAGAGTGATTCCATATGCGCCCGTTCGTGGATGCATGAACAGCGTTCGGAAGAACCCAGCTTGATATGCCTTTACGATCTCGTTCCGCTTTTTGATATCTACACTCCCATCAATTACTGCATAGGATACTCCTCGTTTCTTGGCAAGTCGAACGAGCTCTTCGCGCTGATGCGTCCATACAAAGAAAACAACAGAATGTTCTCTTTGTTCGATCAAGTCTAAAACCAGCTCATACCGGCTCAGATCTAACAAGTTTGTTTGATTCTCTCCATATACCGAGCCAGACGCAATCTGAAGCAGCTTGTTCCGTACTACCGCAGCATTTACTCCTACTGCTTCGTCGTCCTCGAGAAGCAAAATTGCTTTATCCTCAAACTCCCTGTACATACTTCTCAGTTTTGGCGGAAGTGTAAAGTCTATTCGAGTCACATGGTTTGGAGGAATGTCCATACATTCATCAAACGCGTGTCGAATCGAGATATCCTGTAAAAGTTTAGCTACTGCGCCTTCAACACCCGGTTTATCCGACCATTTTAACGCCCTTATCCGAGGACTTATTATCGATGACGTTTGAGTAATCGCCCGAAACTGGAAGAAGCTCTTGCCTAAGCGCTCTCCTCCATCCAACAAAAACACCTGATGCCAAAGCTCCGAGACCGAATTGGGATTGGGAGTCCCAGTCATTCCAGCGCGATATCTGAAGTACTTAGCAATCATCGCAACCGCTTTTGAGCGCCTACTTGTTCTGTGCTTAAAGAAAGATATTTCGTCTATTATCAAAGTATCGAAGCGCCTAAAGAAGCTTTTCTTTTGTTTACAGAGCCAACGAGCTGCGTCTGTATTAGTGATATAAATATCCGCATAGTTTGCAAAAGCAGCCGCTCTGTTTTCCGCATACGCCAAACGATACGTCAAATCGGGTACAAACTTCTGAATATCTCCGCCCCACGCGCTGTCCATTAAAGTCTTAGGACAAAGAACCAGTGCGCAACCTCCTCCTTTCGCTCGTCGTTCCGCAAAAGCTTCAAGCGCAGCTCGTGTCTTCCCCGTTCCAGGATCTGAAGTATCAAAGACAATAGAAGACCGCCGATAAAGATCCAGCGTTTGTTGTTGATTAGCCCAGATGAGCGGAATCATCTTTCCTCCCACACACATGCATAAGGTTCATCAAACCTTAGTTCTGGATCCCAAGTTGCTGGTTGACAATCTTCAACAGCTCCATTAGCAGCACAATAACGCAGTAAACATTTTTTTCGTATGACAATCGATCGATTTTCAATTTCAAATTGACTTCCGGGTCTGTAAATCATTTGGGTGCCCACACGTATGTATAAGTTTTACCAAACCGTAATTCTGGATAGCAAGTCGTTGATGGACATTCTTCAACATGTCCATTAGAAACATAATAACGCAGTAAACATTTTTTTCGTATGACAATCAACTCATTTTTAATCTTCAAACTGCTTTCATTTTTGTTGTAAATCATTCTGGTCTTTCTCCTTCGACGATATGAAAATCACAGCCTTTACCACAATACTCGGAACATCCTTCAACTTCGTATCCTGGCATACATCGTCCGAAGTCTTCTCCACACGGCATTAGATCTTCCAGACCACAAGCGCATTCGCCGTCTGTATCAACTAAACCATCATAATGATTAGTTACTAAATATTCATGCATAATTTCTCTAGCTTTCATGTCCCATCTACCTTCTTCCACAAACACATTGTACCATTGAACCTAACCTCTGGGTCATTCACCATCTTGCTAAGAGGATAAGAATATCCATTAGCTCCTATATACTCCAGCGCACATTTCTTCTTCACTATTATTGATATTGAAGTTATCCGTAGTTTACTCACTAAACTATATATCATCTTGGCATTTTCCTCTTTTCTACCCATAAAGTTGTATATTTCCCAAACCCTATTTCTGGGTTTTTACAAGTAGGAAGAGCTTTATAATTTTCTCCATCAGACCTGTAATACATTAAGGGACAGTTCTTTTGTATAAGAATCCCCTCTATATTTATGTAAATTCTGTTGCGTTCTAGACTATATATCATTTTGAGCGTCCACCCACAAATTCACAGGGGAATCAAATGATATTTGTGGGTCTACACAACTGAATGAACATCTACGAATACTACCGTCAGAATCACAAAACATCAGTCTGCAATGTTTTTCTATAAGTATCGTATTTTCTTCTATATGAATTTTACTTTCATCCGAATAAATCATTCGTTCCGATCTTTCCCAGTGTAGTTAATTCTCCGTGCTCACTTACAACTTGCTGGTCTCTTTGAAATCCGCGCGAGTCATGATTCCAGTGTGTTACCATCCCTTCTTTTGCACAAGATCGACGAAGCAATGGATCGTCTACATTTACCAACATATGCAGAAACGAATCTGCTTCTTCTTCTCGAAATACAAGTTCTCCCGCATAAGCATGATTAACAAATATACTTACATGCGTATGAACTCCTTGCTTCTCCGCTCTGACGTACGTAATGGGTTCTTTAAACAGATAATATTCCGTAGACATCTTTGTATCCTCCAAGAACTTCCGAATAAGCCCTTCCGAAAAACATATAATGCATCAAAATGGTTTTGGTAGGCCAAAGTCTCCCATAAGAATCAACCGAACTACACTCTTCGGGATCCGTTGAAAACGAAATCGCGTTTCCATTTATTACCAGTTCGCTTTTTCCAATCTCATAGATCATACTTTTGCGCTCGATACTCCTACCCGAGAATTCTCGAAATAAATTCGAAAGGGATAAATGCCATGAATCTTAAAACTACTTCCATTTGCCACAAATACTTCTTTATCCACAACCCGTACTGCTTTCCCGTGGATTGATTTTTCTTCAACAATAAAATCTTCTGCCGGGTATATCATTTCCTCATCCTATTTTCTAAAAAGTCCTTCAGTTCGGTTGATTGTGAGTGCCTTCCCAACGCTCGAGCTAGAGAAGCCAAGCGCTGAATCATCTCAAACGCATTTCCTTTAAACAAATTATTCACTGTTTTTTGTTTAATCATCATTTCATTATCTCCGACTCTGGACAATCTACGAAAGAAAGTCCTGGATCCATTGAAATTAACAACCACGGATTTAGACCGAAGAAAAAACTACTTCCAGTATCATAATATCGTGTTTGAATACACTCTGAATGAAGAAATATCGCGTGTTTTTTTACTCTTACACCATCTTGATCTTTAGTATATAAAATCATGTCCTTTCGTCCGGAATATCAACAGAACTTAAGCCGTCAAAACGCAGAGCGACAAACAAATACTTTCTTAATTCATATTTTAATTCATACCCATCTTCAGAGACTTTTGTTTGAGAACAAGGATGAAAGAACGATATTCTATTATCAGCAAAACTTATTTTAGCGTCCCCTTTCCACATCATTTCAATTTCTCCGGGTCTGGACAATCTACGAAAAAACCTTTGTCGTAGAAGACACAAGATGTTTGTGTTAACCACCCAAGATCATATACTCTTCCGGTCGCACAAAAACGTGTTTGTTTATGAGGAGCATAAATATATATGGTCTTGTTTGTTATGTTAATGCCTTTTTTTTCGCGCGGTCTCCAAATCATTTCAATTTCTTCCTCGGCAAATCTACAAAAGACTCGTTATTAAAACCGCAAGCAATTTGCATGTTCCACCCAAGATTAGTTTCTCTTCCATCTAACATAATTCGTACTTGCTTATCAGAATGTGTTTGTTCATGAGGAGCATAGATATATATGGCGCTGTTTATTATGTTAATGCCTTTTTTTTCACGCGGACTCCAAAGCATATTCACAATCTCCTGTTCCGTCTGGCCCGTTTCGATAAGGACACCAACGGCAGTTCCAATTACTAGGTTTTGAAACAAAAATCTCAGCGGTAGTCATCTCCTGAAGACGATCATTAAACCCTCGCAAGAACCGCAATCCTTGCTCTCGCGTATAAGATACTGGAACTAGCTCGTTGAGATCCGTATACCAAAGCTCCGTGATTACTTTCTCAACTTGAGGAAACCGAAGAAACACAGCAAGCTGATAGAGCTGGCACTGATTGGCGTGTTTCAACTCATTCCGATAGCGCTTGCCCGTCTTGTAATCGATTGCAACAACCGTTTCAGAATCCAAGAAGACCGCGAGATCCAGTTTAACTCGAAGCCAGATCTTCTGGTATTCTGACTCATGGATTGAGTTCCATCCCTCATCAAAACACCACATTTTTTCTGCAATTACTTGCTTCGTTTTGAAAAGCTTCTTCAGTTCTGTGAACTCAGGACGAAAGTTATGAAGCTCTGCGATCAAGTCCGACCGTGAACCTGTCACATAATCCTCAGCCGCGCTGTGAATTCGGTTCCCTCGATTCAGAGCTACAGAGAGCAGCCGGTCTGGCATTGGAATATGATCTACATAGGCAAGTTTGGCTCGATAGGGACAAGCCTCGAATACCGTTAACCGAGAGATGCTTCCTGCTTTTATCATCAGTTAAGAATAGCACAAAAAACTCCAACAAACAAGTAACTAAGGTATTTATTTTACTATTTATAACTCCAAACCCCACCTTTTTCACCAAAAAATTGTACTATAACACCCAACACCAACGGGTGTTTGCCTACCGTCTGAGGAATTAAAAATCACTCTTGTTTTTGGGTGCGTAATAGATATTTGCGTCTCTTCTGAGTGTTGCCCCACATGTATAAAATATCATTTCCACACCCACATACCTAACAAATTTGAATAAAATATCAGTTCCTGGGGAATATCGGGTACCCCTCCTTCTAACGGTATTTCCCCGGATGCGCTACAAAAAACCACAGTGCCTCTCTTATAACGGAGAGAAACCTCATTATAAGTTATGAAAAATTTCATTCCTTTTTTTGTAGAAAAAATCATGCTCGACACCACACACCCGTTTCTGTGGGTCCTAGTTGTACTTCAAGAAAGTTTCCAGGCGTTGGAGAATATATTCTTTTCGAACTCATGAAACAAACAAACTTAGTATGTTCCACGGGAAATGTAATCGAAGCTTGGTTTATATAAACCCCATCAAACCTCCCTTTTTTTGTAGAAAAAATCATTTTGTACACCACACCCCCATCCTTACAGGATCTAATAGCACTTCGAAATAGTTTCCAGGTTCTAAAAAACGTTCTCCTTTCGAACTTATGGAATAAACAGTTCGAGGTTTCTTCGCAGGAAAAGTGATCGAGGCGTTTTCTATATAAAACGTACCAAACCACATCTGTTTAGGAGAGAAAATCATTTTATACACCACACACCCATCCTTACAGGATCTAATAGCACTTCGAAATAATCTCCAGGTTCTGAACAATCTTCTCCTTTCGAACTTATGGAATAAACAGACAAAGGTTTCTCCGCAGGAAAAGTGATCGAGTCGTTTTCTATATAAAATGTATTAAACCACGTCCGTTTAGGAGAGAAAATCATATCTAGCTCCATCTTTTAGAACATATGGTGCATATCTGTCTGCTTGCACCACACACCCATTTTTTCTGAAGACAACATAATTTTGAAGTTCTTTCCATAGATAATAGGATCCGTATCCTCGCGATTCTGTCCTATATAAACAATAGGTGTCTCACCTGTTAGTGGCAAATGAATAGTGATGAGTGTTATTGAGAACCACTCCCAACTATAGCGCTCCTTTGTTTCAAAAATCACTTAGTTTCTTCTTTAGCATGTTCTCCTCGCGAACGATATACTTTTGCCACACGGATGATCATAGCCTCGAACGCAGCAATTACCTGCTTCTGTGTGGCCTTTCCGCATAACTGAATCTTATCATCGTTCTGTGCAGCTTTCGCATATATCTGTTCAGCCGCCGCTTTATGAATGGCTGCCGCTTCATCTGACGAACATTCAATCAACAAACGTTCATACATTCTTGCCACAACTTCTGGCGTACAGTCCTGCCAGACTGCAAAAGAAATGCCGGCAATCTCAGGAATTGTCAGTTTATCCATATAGCTAATGTTCTTATTCAGTACAGCTACTACCGATTTTACACTCAACTTATTGATATCCGTTTGAATTATCTCAATCAACGGTTTGATGAATTGGACGGGAATAATACCCTTCAAAACCGCCTCATTCAACGTATCTTCTGCTATATGGGCGCGAACAAAGCCCGAACACCAATCGACTTGCCGAATAGAAGGACGAGGAAGAATGGGCATTTCTGGAATTTCCGAGTCCGGCATAAGTTCTGTGAGACCGTTCAAAGAAAACATCTTCTCAGCCCAAGGCCAATCATAACCAGTCGCTTGCCAAACGATCCTTGCGGCCAGGGCTCTCCCTGTTTCATCCGACAAAAACTCCGAAGGATTAACCGGCTGCATACCCAGTACAATCGCCGAACCCTCTGGCAACGGATGATCCCTCAAACGACGTTCCGCAAGGAGGGTGAGAATAGCCGAATAAGATTCCGGTCGCGCTTTATCAAATTCATCCAAGAACAACAAAACAGGCCTTCCCTTTACCCAATCCGGAAGAGCCCAATGAATAACATCTCCTCTGATCTTCGGCAACCCTCCGATATCCTCTGGCATCATCGTTGCTAACAAAAGTGGAACTACCTTCAGCCCCATCTTTTTTGCCAACGCGCGAACACTCCAAGTTTTACCAGCTCCAGTAGGCGCAACCAAAGCGGGCCAGAGCATTGCCTGATCCGTCGGAAGGCTCAGATTGTGCTCAATCACTTTTTGAATCGTTTCCGTATCCATACTCACCTCTCTTCTAAAGTAAGATCAATCGGATCTACCCATACACTACTATATTTGAATGACAGAGAACGACTAAATGTATTTTCTGCGCCGGAGCCTATATCTATTTCTCCTTTTGGTTGTATCCAAATTAAGTTACGACCTGAAGAAAGCTCGATTTCAGTTCGAAAGATCCGAAACGTTGGATAAGTCGGATGCTCTAGATTATAAATCATGAGAAGATACCCAAACTGCACCAGCCGGAAAATAAATCATTTTAACAAATTCGTCGTCAGGTTTAGAAACATTTGAATTACTTCCATCTGAAAACCAACAGATAAGATCCTTTTCTTTCGAAAAAGCTATTTCTATTCTCTCTAAAACAAAATCTTCCGAATGATTCCTAGTGTTAAGTATCATTTCTCGCACCTTCTCCAAACTAAAATCTTTGCTGTGTAGTATCATTTCTTGCACCATATACAACCGTCTCCCAGAGAAATACAGAGTGGATCTTCCTCTTCTTCCTCCCGCTCTTTTCCTTCTATCCCTGACGAGTACAAACGATTAACTTTCTTCTGTCTCGAAAAAGAAATTTCTCTCGAAGTAACACAAAAAACACCTACAAAATCTCCAGGAATTTTATAAATCATTTGCTTTCCAGAGCGATAACCGTATCGATATCTCGAAGCTCAATACTATTGAGCTCTCCGTCTATTACAATCCAAACGATAGGATTATTCAGAATTGTTTCGGTTTTTGGCCAATCAAAAAGTTGTCCATCAGTCAGAACGATCAGTGCATCATACTTCCCTTGACGAAATAGGTCAAATACTGGTTGAATGAGCGTTCCCCCCCCGAAAATGGGTAGATTAGTTAAAGATTTAGTCTTGATTGCTTTGGTATCAAACACAGAAATATCAACGCTGTGCCGCTTTGCCAGATAAGCCGCTGCTCCTCCAAGCTGTGGCCAAAAACTTACACAGGAACCCGAAACATCGATAGCGACTAATAGATGATACTTTGGCTCGAAAATAGAGCCTCGCAGCAGTGGGACTCGACCAGGCCGGCGCCAACTCCGCGAACGCTTTCTCGTCCCAAAAAAGTTCTTCAAATTTCTGAGTATTTGATTAGGAAGTGCTACTGGAAGCGGTTCAGGTATTTCGACTTTTGCTCCTCCAGAAGTTGTATTTCCGGCTGTATGAGTAAAACGAGAAAAACTTGCGCCGGTTTCTTTCTCTAATTCTCTTTGAACCTCTCCTCTTGCACTTAGAATAGTTCTTGCGTGTGCTTCTTCACATTTTTCTGTGTTTCCCTTTGTGGAGTGCCCCCCACAAGAACAATTCCCTTTCTTCTGTAGACTTTTTAACTTCTCGTATAAAACCTGCGTGCTCACTATATAGTTCGTAGGAAGATCAATCTTCTCTGCAAGCGAAAAATATTGAAGATTATCAATCTCCTTTACCACTCCTTGCGGAAGATGTTGATTAATAATTGCGTCTTCTGCATAATTATAAAGAAGCGGGTCTTTCATTCGCTCCTTATTTACACAGTCACCCCGAAAAATATGAGAAAGCTCATGAAGCAAAACAAGCTTTGTGTGTTCTCCTCCTATCGCAAAATCAGGATGAATTATAATTTGATAACCAGTTGGAGTTAACCTAGTAGTTGCTGTGGGGAAAGTCATATTCGTAGAGAACTCTAATCGAATATTTCTGCGAGCCCACATCGCTACCGTTGGAGGAAACACATCCCAAAGATCCTCTATATTCATATCTTTATCCTCATAAACAGTTCTCTTCTTTGTAACACACATCCAATAGGAAGTGATCCATGTTTACCATCGTTGTTCTTATAAATTCTTCCCTCCCACGTATACTCTCTCCAGTTTGGAAGCCTATCAATCCAAACTGCGGTTTTAGTCATGCTAAATTTTGGTGAATAAATCATTTTTTATCCGGACAAACATACATGTACTTTTTAACACGCAGCCAGTAGAAAGTAATATTGCATTATTATCGTCGTCCACAAATTCTACTCCGTTAGATAAAACTTCTTTCCATTTCAAGCTCTGTTTAGAAATCCAAACCGCTTCTTCCACTATTCTCAACTCACTTTCTTGGGTATAAATCATGTCTTCACCCGGACAAACATCATATTTTCTTTTATAATACATCCAGCAAGAGATGTTTCATGAGTATTTTCTTTTTCTGTGGTACATTTTCCATATGGCATAACTTCTTCCCATCTCGAAATTCGATCAGAAATAAAAACTGCTTCTCCACGCACCTGAAACGTTTTTCCCCACCTTTTAGGTTTATAAATCATACCTTCACCCGAACAAAACCTTCTGGAAAATATATACCAATTCTTGCCGTACTTAGTATTTTTGTTACTTTTCCTTCCTTTCTCACCAATTCTTTTTCGCATTCTTCCTCGAACCACGAAAGCCAGAGCGAGTTTGAACTAATGTCAAACTCATACGGAGGTTTGGATGAGAAAATCATAGGTTTGTCCAAACATGCGAAGGATTAAAAAAGATCGCATGTCTAAATGTGTTATTTGACATAGTTTTTCGTTCTCCGCAGTCCGTATAAAACCGTATGTCTTTTCCTTTCGAAAACCAAAGAGTATCGTAGATAATTTCAAACGACTCCGATGCTTTTTGTACAGAGTAAATCATTGTTCCTCTACCTTTACCCAATAACCCATGAAAGTACTTACTCGTCCCTTTGCATGTACCCTATAACTTATTCCATCAGCGCGCACTACTCTCACTCCATCAATTTCTCCAAACAAAAGTTCTTCCTTGGTTATACAAAATTTTCTCGATTTAGCCGTTTGAAGAGAGAATATCATTTCTTAAACCGCTCCCACAATACACACACACTTTTCAAGAAAAGAAAGCCAAGGCGGTCATTTTCACCGATTACATCCCCGGACCGCCCTTCTGAATCCATAAAACTCTGTTTGCAAAGAGAAATTTGTAAATTCAGCGAGTCCACCGTAAGAAACTCCTTGGGCTGAACTATCATCTATTCTCTCTCCCATACGATACAACAGTCTCCTGTCATAAAAAAGCCAATGCGATTACTTTCTAATGATATCAATCCTCCTTCTCCCAGAGAATTTGTATAGATTTGTTTACCTAATGGGACTTTTAATTGAAGTTGTCTCAGCACATTAGGCCCAAAAAACTCTTTGGGATGAACGATCATCTATTCTCTCTCCCACATCACGCACTCGGCATTCCTAATTGTAAAACCAATATAATTACTTTCGTTTGCTTTTCCCGTTGTTCCTCGGTTATTCGTATAGATGCGCTTACTCCATGAGATCTTTAGTTTAAATTCATCCTGAAGAGGTTTTTCAACAAAAAAAACCTTCTTGGGATTGATGATCATATTTTTTTCTCGGGAATCCACAAAACAAGCTCATTGTCTTTAAACCAAATATCGATAAAAGGATCATTTGTTCCAGCTGATGAGTACTCTTCCCCTTTTGAGTTAATGCGTAGTTGTGATGATCGATGTCCAATCTTAAAGCGAAGTTTGGAAAAAGGAAGACCAACGAACCAATTTCTTTTTTCAGACATTAATAGAATCATTCTTCCTCCGGACTCCACAACACAACTTTATCTTTCATAAATATTATATTAATGCAATAGCCTAAAATTGTAGAGCCTGATCCCTGTCCAGACGAATAGACACATCTTTGTTCACATTCACTCTCTTTCTGAAAACGCAGATAAACTGATTTTTTCTCTCCAAATAAACCCCTATACTCTTTATTCGAGCATATCATTTCCTCAGCCCTCGTCGTTGGTTCCACGTGGAACCTTCTTCCTCGCTCAGATGCCACGTAGTGGAGGCTGCACGCATCGTTACGCCGTTTACCCTCCGGTTCTTGAGCTCCAGACCATGGTGCGCCTGAACCATCTGAGTGAATTTACCAGACGCTTCTGGCAGATGACCCACGCACAGGGAAAACAAGATCTTCACATCGTCTCGTGCTACTTCTACCTTTTTTTCGAGGGACGTAATAAAATACTCTATGAGTTGTATACTAGCTACTTCTTCTGGCGAGGGAAGGACCGAAGAGAGCGCCGCTGTGGCATGTGCGGGGAGCGCTTCGATAAAAAAGGCCAAATTTCCGTCCTGAAAGGCTTTAATAGCCTCATCCAGTGCCGTAGTACTCCCTGCTTGAACGGCGAGCTTAGCGTTCGTCTGTAGCGCTGTCCGAGCGTCTATTACATCGATTGGGAGGGTTCTGAGGTGATGGACCAGCGCCCCGAGCTCTGTGTGCGTCTCGATGAGGGAAAACTCTTCCTCGGTAAACTCTAGACGATGTTCCTGTCGCGTGCCCAGATTAAAGCGGCGATCGCCGAGTGGTACGTGCAGAGGGTGCCGTTCGTTGGAAGCGATGATAAAGTTGGCATTATTCACCCCCATATAGGCGGCGTGATGCATGCGCCGAACGTTTGTGTAATCATCCGTGATCAGGTTCTTGATCCGAGCGACGGTCCCCGCTTCGCGGTCGGTACGCGAAGTCTCTGATTCGTCTATGAAAATAATAACCGAGGTCTCAAGCTTTTCGTTGAAACTATCTCTGAGATCAGTTGTCGTGATCTCCGAACAGTGTAACCGACCGAAGATCGGGACTAAAATGTGTTTAAATAACAAACCCTTACCCGTTCCTTCGATTCCGTGAAAGACCCACGCCGTGTGAGGACGCTTTCTGAACTGAATGATATAAGCCATCCAGTTCAAGAACCGTGTATAGGAGAGCTCATCACCCGTCAGGGAACGCAGCAACTTCTGAAGGGTAGGATATGCTCCTGACCTCGGCATCTCGAGCAAGTAGTGAGTGGGTACAAAACGATTGACAAAGCAAGCTTCGTGATCAACGAGTTGAGGATTATCGAACTCAAACCGAAGCTTATAATCTTTCGGGACTGCTTTAGGATCTCCCAGAAACGCTTTCAACACGGCCAAGGAACCTGTGCTGGAAAGCTCAAGTTGCAGCGGTGGTTGGTAAATCGCCGTGTAGTAGGTATCCGTCAGCGAATCCCGAAAGATAAAGCGCTGTTCGTCTGATAACGATTCTTGAGTGGGTGCCGGCTGCCCGTACCCAGGACACAGTGCTTCCATCAGGTAGGGTGGTTCGCCCTTGAAGTTGTAGAGTATGGTTGCGTCATCAGCGGGGTGGTAATAGCCCCACGAGTCCCCACCATTCAGGTTATAGTAGACGAAGCCGCGCTCAACGCGGCGACCCGTCACAGAAGCACTCTCAGGATTTATAATGACCTTGTGGTTTGTGGACCATTCCGGCTGCCAAACAGGAAGACCTGCTTCCTTTCGCAAACGAGCGAGCAGATGATCTTTCCGTTTGTTCAGGGTGGTCAAGGAAGGAATCGTCGAAGGAAGCACGAGACGGGGAATTGAATTCTCAGAGCCTTCGAGCACAAACACAAGCTCTTGATCCTCCCGAGGGGCAATGTAGATCAGCTTGTCGTTCTGAGCGACGGTAATATCAACCGGCCAATGAAGCGCGTGACCGGTTCGAGTGAGCGTGATTTGCCTGCACAGCTCTGGCGTCTCTAAATTCAGCCACATCAGGAAGCTTTTTAATTCCTGGGGGGTTTGTGTCGCAGAAAGTAGGAAGAACCAGTGCTCGTGAATCCCTGGCTTGATCCCGCTCGAGGCGCTGGGCTGGCGGATATGAGCTGTCTGAAGCAGCCAACCGGGAAGTGTATCCGGCTTAATCCCATCAATATCCAAACAGAGCCAGTCTGTTTTGTCGTCTCGATTCGTAGATCGAGCGCGAGATTCGTTTATTAGTGGGTTGGAAACGTTCCCTTTGAGGAGACAGGCCCCGTTGGAAGCCTGTTTTAGTAAATTGGAACGTAAATCCGAGAGCGTTTTGATTCCTGTTTCTTGGGCGCTGTTAAATCGCAAAACGTGGGGATAACTGGAAGTCTTTGTTTTTGTTAGAGGAACACTAGAAGCAGCGGAAAGGAACGTAAAATCGGCCATCAAAAATTCTCCTCAAAAAGCAAGAAATCATCTTATTCGCTATTTTTGGCTTTTGCAAGTAGACCAAAACGCTTTTCCAACTAGAATATTTTGCACAGTCTTTCTTTTCCAAAAGAACTAAAAACTTTGTAACCTACCCTCAGTGGCTTTCCAACAGGGCAGTTTTCCAACCAGTTGGAACATTTGCTTAGGAAGAACTGAGACCACTCTCCCGGTTTACTGTACACTTTCTGTACAGCCGGCCGAGTACAGCCGGCGCCGAAACCTTATAAATATCAACCCTGTTACACTATGTTACTGAGGTAAATTCTATTTAGTTCACCTAAGTACTTAGTTTTATTAGTTTGTTACATTGTTACACTTGTTACACCCAATAAGTAGTATCACAGAGAGTCTCTGAAAGGTAGTTGGGAAGTGGTTCTGTGCTATGAAGTTGGTGAGGAATTGGTGTAACAGTGTAACAAACGTTACTTATCATCGACTTAGGGTGTAACTTTTAGTGTAACTTGGTGTAACTTGTTACGTTCCATCAAGTTTTTGTTGCAGTGTCGTTACTTCGTCCTTACTTCGTCCTTACTTCGTCCTTACTTCGTCCTTGAAGCTTACTCGCTGAAACTCAGCTTGTCAAGCCTTAGCTTCTTCTGATACAAACTGAAGCTTACTCTCTGAAGCTCGGCTTGTCAAGCTCTCAGTGCACGGTCGGCGGGAACAAGCGTGTTCCAACAAAATCTTGCAGGCTGCTGATTAGGTTAGGATCGAGCAGTTCTTTCTCCAGGTGGATCCAGAATTCTTCTTCTGTTTCAGGGCCTTGTGTAAACCCCACTAAAATAGCAGTTTTTTCGAATCCTAACGCCAGTTTCTCATAGATTTCTTTGTTGTTCACTTTAAAAGCTAGGAACTCCAAAACGGTCGCCTTGTCTGTCACAACAAAACTCCTTTTCTGCGGAGATTAGTCTTCTACTCTCCGCTTTTTCTGCGGAGAAGGATTGGCTATTCTCTGGTCTCCTGGGAATCGTTTCTGATGTCGGATTGCTTTGCGGAGCTTGTTCTTCTCTTTCTGTCCTTGTGCTTTGTACTGAAGCCGCATTGCCTTGCGGTGCTCGTTTGGTGCACGTTTACTTCCTTTGCTCATCTCAATCGTCCTCTTCCAGTAAGTTAATCGTCCTCTTCCAGTAAGTTAGTCATCTTCCAGTAAGTTAATCGTCCTCTTCCAGTAAGTTAATCGTCCTCTTCCAGTGCGTGCATTCAATGTAAGTTAGTCATCTTCCAGTAAGTTAATCGTCCTCTTCCAGTGCGTGCATTATTACAGAATCTATCCATTCCTTTTCTAGTTTGGCAAAATATTCGTCTGGAACTTCCGGACTGAGTTCTCGTACTTCTTCTATTGTGAATATTGGTAAAAGAACGGTTCCTGAGTTTTCAATTTCTGTTTCGAGCTCTTCTAGCGCTTCTTTGTAGCGAGATGAATCTCTCGAGGCTCTATATTTTGCAAGAATCTGTGTATTCATTTCTTTTCCTCGTGCTTTGTGGCTTTTACATACTCTGTGTATTCATGGCCCTTCCCTGACCCTCGTGATTCTGAAATGATAAGCATCTGCTCCAAAGAATACTCCGCTGGATTGAGATCGTCAACGTTTCCATATATAGAACTATTTCCTCGCCCGATCGAGATGAGTCGCATTTTCTCAGCAGAATATTCTTCGGGATTGATATGTTCTAATTCTCCAAACGCGCTCGCAGCCACTGCTTCCATCTGAAGAGCATCATATATCTTTGGGTTGAGATGATCATTTCCACGCCCCAAGGAAATCTGCTTCATTTGAGCCGCTCGGTAAAGCTTTGGATCTAGGTCATCGATATTTCCGTATTTTCATTCTCTGAATGAAGTGTCTTTTTATCTAGTATCTCTAGAAGGTCATCGATATTTCCGAAGGCGTCGTTTTTTCCTCTGCCCTGGGATACATACCGCGTCTCGGTTCCGGAATAAATAGATGGATCCAGATCATCTATATTCCCAAAATCAGGATGACATCCTCTGCCCAGTGATATAAATTCCATCTGCTTTGCGGAATAAAGAGCTGGATCTAAATCATTTATATCTCCAAACTTCTCGCTGGTTCCTCTACCCAGCGATACAAATTCCATCTGCTCGCCGTTGAAAAACTTTGGGTTGAGATGGTCGATATTCCCGTACAGTGGATCATCTCCACGACCTCTGGAAACAAAACCCATTTGTTCTGCATTAAATCGTTGAGGATCTAACAGATTAATCGCTCCAAAGCTTTTGTTGGTTCCATCCCCAAAAGAAATGGCCACGAGCTGCGAATAGGTATAATAAATCGGATAGAGATAATCGATATTTCCATATACACTATTTCTTCCTCTTCCTAGTGATAAAATGCGTGCATAATGTTCATTATCCATGTTCTTATTCCTTACGTTTTGGCAGGAGAATATCTTCAAAATCTCGCGTGGTTCCTCGCCCCAGCGAGATGTAGAGCATTTGTACCCATGTATAAGAACGAGGATACAAATCATCGACACGTCCGAATCGAGTGTCCTCCTGCTGTCCTAAAAGCAGTATTTCTTTCTGAAGAGGCGAATACACTTTTTTCACGGTTTTCATTTCTTGCTCCTTAGATCTGCTAAAGTTGCAATAAATTTATCTAAAAGGATAATCCCTGAGATTTTATGATGTCTTTCGGCGCAAATCCGCGGCTTTTTTACTTCTGTGGAGTTCAGATGAGATTGAAAAGTATAAAAGGTTTTTATTTCCCCAAACCCCGGTATATTTTCAATCATTATAAATTCAACATTTCCTCTTTCGCGCTTTTGTTTCGGGCCTCCAGACCAGGGATCGTAAAGCGGTGCTATCTTAGCACATTCTTTTAAAGTTGCGTCAGCCGCATAAGCTTTATCTGCTTTAACTTCGTTCGGTGTTTTCATTTCTCGTGCCCACTATCAGCTTCGATAAACAAAAAACCAGCACGTCCTTGTGCTGGAACTGGCGGTGTGATCTTAGCCTCCGAAACCTCCGAAGTTCGGCTGGCTGACATCCAGATACTGCCGAGCGCGCCGCGTGAGCTGTTCCAGATCATCGCGATCTTCGGCACCCTCGATTTCGCGATCAGCCAAACGAATCCAGCGAAGCTGCGGCATACGTACATAACGACGCTCAGCTTGTGGAATATCGCTCTGACGCACATCATCATCGTGATGCTGCGTTTCAACGGCCAGAATATGCAGCGCCTCGAATCGTGTCAACTCTGTCTCGATGCGATTCAGCCGTTCGTCCAACACTTCATAAAACGCGAGCGTTTTCTGGGTCTGAGCGGCCTCAGTATCGGCCTGACGACCCGACTCGACTCGCTCAACCAACTGTTTGCGATTTACAGCATTATTATTCACTCGCATGATCGCCGGAGCCAATTCGCTCCGTAATGCTCTCCAGCATGCACTGGACAGCAACGCATCGATATACGCGTCAGCAGACAGCGGCTCGACGACGAAACCAGTGAGCTCGCGCTCTTCGTCGGTGAGCTGCGCATGTTTCTTCGCATGCTCGCTGCTCAAATGCAAGCTCGCCAATGCTTCTTTGGCGATTGCCACACTGATATCGTTCTTGGCATTTTCGATTACTTGCTGCATGTTGGCCATTTGCTCAGCGACGTTTTCGAGTGTATTTGCTTGAGTAGTCATTTGTCTGTCCTCGTTTCAGTGAAGTTTCTGATTTCCCACATATTACGATCTCGAATCCATTCGTCTTCTAGCTCCATTAAAATAGTCAATGGATCTCGATTATCCTGATCGTTTCGAATATTATCCAAGACTTCTGGATCCATCGGAAACTCTCTTGGATGAAATGCCATTTTCACCTCCAGGCCCTAATCGCCATTTATTCAGGAATATGAAACGTTTCAGATACAGAGTCAACCCAACTTTCTGAGTTGACCTGTACCACGCTTCAACTCCCTCATTTCTGATTTCGTCGAATGTCATTTTAACCTCCGTCGGGGTCGTGAACGATAACACACAGTTCCGATCACTACACAATAAACAACAGATATTGTTGTAGCGATTATTAGTGTCATTTCATTACACTCCTAATAAACATCCAAAGACTGAATACAAACATTGCGATCGAAAATACGAGCGCGGTTCCGATCAAAACAAAATAAAATATAGTAATCATCCCGCAATCCTCTCGGCCAGTTTTACCAACCGATTTTCAAACCATTGTCGAAATTGTCTATACAGTTTTTTCATCGCCAGAATCTCCGTTTGATTAATATCCAAGAACCAAACCCAATTACAGCGATCGTGAATACGAGCGCGGCCAGATACTCAACGAAAAACAAAATAACGATGATTAACAGCACATATACGACCCACAATGTATTCATAGTCGTTCACCAGTTGGCCCAAAACTTCTCCATCCGTGGATGGTCAACCTATCATAACCGACAGTATGTTTATAGGCATATAAAAACAATGATATGATTACACCACCCAGTAGCGCGGCCATTAAACCGCTAAAAGTTCCAGTTCCCATGAACATCAACAAACCGGATGAACCGATATCGACGAATAAATCATATCCGCAGACTCGACGCATATTCAGTTTACTGAAGATAAATATCAACGCTAATGCTGAAATGATCCCATATACTAACATGATCTCATCTCCTGCTAATGTAGTATGACATATACCAATACCAACAACCACGCAAAAACAAAAGCTTCAAATACTCGTGTTTTCAGCGCCATGATATCACCTCACGACGGAGAAGAACTTTTCATGTGCTGATTCCAGCTCACCTGACAAGTTCTTAACTAGCTCAAGAAATATGTGATCGCTCATTTCGGGTGTTTTGGTGAATTCAATCCACACGCGATTTACTCCAGATCCAATCGTTTTGAGTTTGATTCTCATTTCGCCTCCGGCCAACAAGTATCAATTTCGCGCTGTTCTTCTGCGCGCTCGAGCCGTTGGATAGCTGCGAGTATTTGCTTCGCTCCAACAACGTCCTGATTACGTACACACCAATCGTATTCTATTTCAAGACGTTTGATTTCTTTGAGCACGCGATCACAACGTTTTTCGTGAGTGTTCATAACCAATTAAATACTTGTATGTATATAGGAATAAAATAATACTCGAAGAAAAATATTCCAACGAGTATCAACAGTGCGTAAATAATCTTTGTGCTGAGTTTCATATTCTCCTCCACAACTGCTTGATCACTTCAGCATGACATGGCTTCGGAGCGCACGAACAAACCAGAATCGATTCATGGTTCAGCGCATGCATCGCGCGCATTACCGCAGTATCGCGCTCATGAATTTTCGCGATAAGCCACACGCGATACTTCGCAATCACTTCAGCACGATCTCCATCGCGTCCCATTACGAATGGATTTCCTAACGGAGTTCCGCGACCAATATATACACTTCCTATTGGCCACGGACGGTTCAGTGCATGCCGATTCATTACTCTCATTGTGGATTTTCCGCACATGTTAGCATCCCTCATTATCCAATTTAACTTCCAATACGTTCATTTCACACCTCCCGTACGGGATAACGTACGTACGGAATCACGTACGCAGTTCGCTAATAAATTCAACATACTGATTGTATTGAATTTATTTGTTTCCTATTCTCCACGCAGTTCAGCGATTTCGCTCAGTAGATCCACAGCAAAATCAGTAAAGATATTTTCTGAACTATAATCTGCGCCATCAAACATCGCGTCAATTGCCATCTCCAACTCAATCACACGATCGATCTGTTTCACGTTCATTTCACACCCCCCGATTTTCTATCGTTAAGCATTTTCATCACCATCCACAAACCTTTATCCATCTCGCGCTGCTCATGCACGCGAAATGCATGGATCATGAACGCCAATGTTATCCAACCACCAAACACAAACAAAAATATCAGGAAACTCATTTTACACCTCCAGATTCTCTATCCAACGAATCCAACTTATCCATACGCTCTATACCATTTCCAACGACGCATCGTTCACAAACAAAGACAACAGAATCAACAGGATAAAATCAAACATATCATATACTCCAGATCAAGGCAGATTAAATTACACAACTCACACACCGAGAAACCCCAAATGAACCCGCAGCGAAGCCGATACGATTTAACAACGATGCGAACCGAAATGGGTTTTCAGAAATCTCGAATCCGAAGTGGGGGTGCCGATAGGGAGTAGGGGGAGGGACGAGTACGAATAGAATCTCAGTACTTTTTCTATTTTTTCCTTAGTTCCTAAGCACTTAGTTTCTAAAATTTTTTCCTTAGTTCCTAAGCACTTAGTTCCCAAGCACTTAGTTCCCAAGTACTGAGTTTCTAAAAAATTTTTTACTTTTTTTACTTTTTCTACTTTTTCTACTTTTCCCAAAGCTCTCGAACAGGGGATTTTCTCCCCCTCTGGTTGTTTTTTTGCAAAGTAACTGATAGAATAGGAAAATATGGGTACTAAAACTATGACTCCCCACATGGTGATGTCTCGCACGAAGTTTGCGCAGGCCATGTTGCTCGGAATGAATGCCTCTCAAGCCGCAGTCCACGCCGGTTTTAATTCACGAGAAGGAAAACGCCTCGCCTATGAGCCCTTTGTGATGAACCTCTTAGCGGAGGGCCAGAAGAAACTGCAAAAGAAGTTTGAATATACGCGGACCAAAGCCGTTAAGCTCCTCTACGAAGCGATTGATATGTCTCGTGTTTTGGAAGACCCGACCGCTGTGATCCGAGCCGTGCAAGAGCTGAATCGAATGCACGGGTATCTTGCACCCGAAGTGCACGAAATCCACCTCTCTGAAGATTCGTCCAAACGAGAGAGGCAAATAAAAGAACTGTCCGACGAAAAACTGCTGGAACTGTCGGCAATTGACGGGGAGTACGAGGTGCTTTCTGATGGATAATCCTCGCGGGCGACTCAGCGAACGGTGTGTGATAAACGAGTTCGCGAGTCGCAGAGGGAACAGCCTGTACCTTATATGCTATGAGTGCGGGAAATCTCTTGGATTGAAACATTACCCTATTCGACCAGACGGTTTATATCCATCCGTTTGTTTTTCGTGTGTGCAGAACGCACAGGCGCAAAAGCAGGCCAAGGCGATGGCGGCCCATAAGGAGGAGAATCTCCTGAAAAAAGAAGAACGTGCGGTGAGACAGCACAACGCACGGATGCGCGTTACTCAAAAAGCAGCGCGAAGAAAAGAAAAGAAACAGCGCTATTCTGCCACGGCGGAGCTGGCGGCACGCGAACTTGCCAGGCGCTCGCTGCTCGCCTTCACGAGACGGTTTCACCCAAAATACAAAGCCGGTTGGGCACATAAGGACTTGTGCACGAGATTAGAGCGATTCTTAAAGGCGGTTGAAGAAGGTAAAATGCCGCGACTGATGATTTCTATGCCGCCTCGGTCTGGCAAGACGACACTTGCCTCGAAAATGTTCCCCGCGTGGGTCTTGGGGCATCACCCCGACTGGGAAATTATTGCCGCCTCTTATGGTGTGTCCTTACCGGTTGGCTTTTCGCGCGTGGTTCGTCGTATCCTTAAAGACCCTGCGTATAAGGTGGTTTTTCCGAGAACCAAAGTAGATGAGGAAGCGCAGGCCACGACGGGCTGGCTCACAACACAGCAGGGAGGTTATCTCCCAGCCGGCGTGATGGGGCCTATTACCGGACGAGGAGCGCATTGTCTGATCCTGGACGATCTGGTCAAAGACTCCCTCGAGGCAGACTCTGAGGTGCAGCGGGATCGCGTCTGGGACTGGTGGGGGTCTGTAGCGAAGACTCGTCTCAGCCCGGGCGGCGGGGCAATTTACATCGGAACGCGCTGGCACGATGACGATATTTCTGGACGTTTGCTCGCTCAGGAGAAGCAGCAGACGAAAGAGTTCGAGGAACGCATTGAGGCAGCGGAGGACGAGGAGATTAAGAGCGCGCTGCGCGAAGAACTCAGCGAGATTGACCACTGGGAAGTGGTTCGGTATGCGGCAATTGCCGTACATGATGAGTGGCTGGGAAAAGATGGCACGTTGTCCGATACAGAGACCCCTGGAGCCAAATTTATTCGCCACAAAGGCGAAGCGCTGCATCCCGATCGATTTCCTCTTCCTATTCTGAGGAATTACAAGAACACGATGCAGCCTCGACACTGGTCCGCGCAGTATCAGCAGAACCCGGTCCCGGAAGAAGGGAGTTTTTTCCGAGCAACTATGTTCCGCACGGAAAGCAGCTTCGACCCTCGAGACTGTGCGATCTATGCAGCTTGGGACCTTGCGATCTCGAAGCAGCAGCAGCGTGACTACACGGTCGGTGTCATCGGCGCAATGGACAGCGCCGGCGTCCTGCACATCTTGGATGTTGTTCGCGGGCGAATGGACGCGATGGAGATCGTAGATGCGATTTTAGCCCAGGCCACTAAACACTCGGTTCACTTGGTCGGAATAGAGCGCGGTCAGTTGGAGCTTGCCATTCGGCCTCATCTAAAAGCCCAAATGCGAGCGAAGCGCGTGATCCCGGCGTTTGACAACACGTTGGTGCCGATCACTGATAAATTATCTCGTGCGCGCCCCTTGCAAGGATTGATGCAACAGGGTATGATAGTATTTCCCACTGGTCAGGAATGGGTAGACGAACTAAAAGGGGAGCTGCTGAGGTTTCCGGCTGGAGTTCACGACGACCAGGTCGATGCGATGGCGTGGCTCGTGCGGATGGCGTTGAAACAGCCACTCCCCCGACAAGCTAAAGCAAAGCAGCACAAGTCGTGGAAGGATAAGCTGAGCATCGGCGGACGCAAACGGTCGTGGCAGGGAGGTTGAGTTGATGACGTTTGAAGAGTATTTGAGAGAAACGAAATCGGCAAGTGGTTATACTCTTTATACCTGGAACCAAAAAGAGGAAGTAAAATTTTTTATTTCGGAGCAAGGAAGTCATGGAGCTAAAACTTTGAAATTTATTGCAAAAGGGAATACAGTAGAAAGATGTGATTCTGATACTTAGGAGATAGCTGTGAATCTGATGTCCTTACTCGGATCAGGAATGGCCAAAACGGCGGCTAAACGACTGGCGAACCGACAGCAGCAGATTAACGCTGCGGTAAATGCGGCTTCGGCTGGGAAACCGTACCCGGCTTCGGCTGGGAAACCGTACCCTAAGAAAAAGAAACAGCCAAAACCAGCACCAACGAACTAGGAAAGCAACGATGAATAAATTACTTAAATACCCACAATCAGAGAAAGCTAAGTTCGCCGCGATGCAGTTGCGAAATAAGCGAATGGCGCTCGCGAAATCGGAAGGAAAGCCTAAGAAGAAGCGCAAGTAGAAACCAGTACCACTGAGGGAGAGGAGTCATGGGGAAATTGACAACTAAAGAACGGAAGAAACTGCCGGGTTCCGTGTTTGGGCTTCGGAAGGAGCGGAAGTTCCCGATGCCGGACCGTAGCCACGCGATTAATGCGAAGATGCGTGCAACCGAAGGAGTGAACAGAGGCACCTTGTCGGCTGCTGAAAAAAAGCGGGTTTTTGCCGCCGCTAACCGAGTCCTGAAGGGCAAGCACAGGAAGTGAAGTGAACCGGCAAAGTTCTTCGGACAAACACAGGAACTAAGGATGGCTTTTAAGCGACTAAGCGACGCTCAGCTAGCGCGGGAGATGTATACGCGGTACGAGTATGTCCGCGATGTAGGACATCTGCGCTTTTTGACGAAGGCTATTAAATGTGCCGATTTTTTTGACGGCAAACAGTGGTCTCCCGACATTCTCTCGACCCTGAAGACGCAGGGGAGACCTGCGTTGACGATCAACAAGATATTCTCCACGCTGGTGACGATTATGGGCCAGCAGCTCGAGCAACAGGGCGATGTGTCCTTCGAGCCATTGACCGATGCCTCTGATGCCGTAGCCGATGCGCTATCTCGCGTGTGGGTACAGATTGCACAAAACAATAAGCTCAGTTGGATAGAGTCTGAGGTAGCGATGGACGGCTTTATCTCCTCGCGAGGGTTTTTCGATATTCGTATGGCGTTTGACGACACCCAAAAAGGCGAAATACGAATATCTAAACTGCACTACAAGAACGTAATGCCGGATCCAGACGCTGACTCCTATGATCCGGACGGCTGGTCAGATGTTATGATAACGAAATGGCTCACGCCGGACGAGATCGAGATGATCTACGGTAAGGAGTATGCGGATATTTTCCGCGCTCGAGGCTCTAGCGGGAACTACTTATACGATAGTTTTGACTTTATGCGCGATTCTTTCGGCTCGAATTCTACGCTGAGTCAGACAACGAACTTAGTGCGCGTTCTAGAACGGCAGTATAGAAAGATTGACTTTGCGCCTCATTTTGTGGACCCCGTTACGGGCGACACACGCGTAGTCCCGAGTAACTGGGGAAAAGCGCAGATGGAGCGAGTGGCCCAAGCAGCGGGGGTCAAGATTATTAAGCGCAAGGCGCTTCGTATTCGCTGGACAGTGAGTGCGGATGATCAGATATTGCACGACGACTGGAGCCCATACAAGCATTTTACCGTGGTTCCTTATTTCCCTGTCTTCTTTAACGGTCGCACGATCGGCCTCGTAGAGAATCTGCTGAGTCTCCAGGAGCAGTTGAACAAGGCGGAGAGTCAGGAACTGCACGTCATTAACACGACTGCCAACTCTGGCTGGAAAATCAAAGCTGGTTCGCTCCAGAACATGGACGCCGAGGAGCTGGAACAGCGCGGCGCTCAGACCGGGCTTGTAATGGAGTTGGATGAGGTAGGGAACGCCGAGAAGATAACGGCGAACTCAATCCCGACGGGATTGGATAGAATCTCTCAGAAATCTGATAACCACATTAAAGAACTCTCGGGTCAAGGTGATAGTATTCGCGGGTTGGACAGAGCAGATGTTGCCGCAAAAGCGATTATGGCAAAACAGGCCGCCGCGACGATTAACTTGGCTGTTCCGCTCGCTAATCTGACTCGTTCCAGAAATATGCTCGCAAAGCGTGCATTGGACCTCATTCAGGAGTACTATTCAGAAGAACGGCTGATTCGGATTGTAGGGGACGGTATTTCTAAACCCTCGAGCCAGGTTGCCGTGAACCAGGTAACGCCGGAGGGAAAGATCGTAAATGATTTGACGCTTGGGGAATACGCGGTAGTGGTAACGACCGTTCCGGCGCGAGACACGTACCGTGATACGCAGTTCAGTCAAGCGCTGGCGTTGCGCAAGGAGGGCATTAAGATCCCGGACGATGAGATCGTTAAGCTCTCGAACATCGGAGATAAGAGCGCGGTCTTGCAGGCGATGGCCGGCCCTCCGAACCCGCTCCAGCAGATCGAGCTTCAGACGAAACAGATTGAAGTGAGTCAGGCTGCGGCAGAAGTCAAGATGACAGAAGCTTCTGCTGCGCTGAATGCCGCTAAAGCTCACCAGATCGCGCAGGAGACGATAAACCTTGCGAATAGTACGGGTGGCCAGAACCCCGAAGCTTCTCTTCAAGCGAAACGGGCGGAAGAAGAGGACATTAAACGGCAATCGATGATCTCGGACATTGCGATTCAGCGAGAAAAGGCCCTTGCTGAGATCGAGTTGAAGAAAGAAATGGCGCACTTACAGGTTGGAGGAGCAAAGAAATGAGCAGAGACGGCATACCTAGAACTTGGGACGCACGTTGCGACTTCAATACGTTGTCTGAGGCAGCGGAGATTTTGGATAGTCCTAAAAGACTAGCAGCGGCGCTTTCGGCGGGTAAAAAGAGAGCGGCTGAGACGAGTAAAGCAATTGATGCTATCACTGGGCTACGTAGGAGTACTAAATAATGGCTGAAGAAGAGAAAGTAGTAGATCGTGGAGACGAGGTGCTTGAAAAAGAACCAGAGCAGGAAGAGATTAAAACCGACGAAGGAGAAGAAGCTTCGGAAGAGACTAAAACCGAGGAAGAGACTCCGGAAGCCATTATGCTTCCTAAGTCTCGCTACGACGCCAAGAACGCTCAGCTTCGCGCGGCGCAGGCCCGTATTGCAGAGCTCGAGGCTGCCGTGGAGGATGAGCCGGTTAAGCTCGAGACGGCTCTTCCGACAACTTTTGACGAGCAGATCGGTGAGATCGATAAGAAGTATGCTCAGGCTGTAGCAGACGGAGAAGCGGAGAAGGCTGCTGGATTTATGCGTGAAGCGCGGCTCTTGGAGCGTCAGCGCTACGAAGATCTGATGACACAGGCCACGCAGGGTGTTGCGGACCGAACGGCGGAAGATGTGCGATACGACCGAGTAGTCGATACGCTCGAGGAGAATTATCCGTTCCTGAACCCGGACGATGAGAACTTCAACGAGGAACTTGCTGGAGATATCAAGGACTTGACGGAAGCCTATGTAGCATCGAATAAGTACTCGTCTCCGGACGCGCTCGTGATCGCCACGGACCTTGTACTGGGCCGCGAGGGTTTGGGCGTTCAGGGAACAGAACCAAAGCCGAGAAAGACGGACACGGCTAAGAACGCGGACGCTGCGAGTAGACAGCCTCCCGATACGGGCGGGATTGGGAAAACTTCAGACGCTGCCGGCCCTACGTCTGCGAACCCAGACCCTAACAAGCTCTCGGATAAGGAGTTTGAAGCCCTTCCTGACGAGGTCCGTGCCCGTATGCGCGGCGATACGCTCTAAGAGGATAAGTAAATGGCTGATTCTCGAATATTATACACCAATCCAGATGGTGCGCCGGAGCGCGTCGGCTTAACAACCCCGCTGCCTACCGGCTCGGCGCTCAACATGCAGAAGGACACCATTAACACCATCGGCGTCACGTACTACGGCTTCGCGCCCCCCCAGAGTTCATGGTGGGAACC
>VAPE01000668.1_pt1 | contig 41133 bp, 41 predicted proteins | sample 3393911 | NCBI WGS metagenome assembly VAPE01 (sample SAMN08290436, study PRJNA428436) | hydrothermal vent metagenome | isolation source: Deep-sea hydrothermal vent chimney | place: Atlantic Ocean: South-mid Altantic Ridge
ACGGGAATCCAGAGTGTTATGTAACCCATTGAAAATACTGGATTCCCACTTTCGTGGGAATGACAAACAAGACTATTTTTCAGACTTTTGCAAGAGGCTCTGATGAATACATAAAAAATCCTAATTTCCCCTCCCCTGGTGGGGAGGGGATTAAGGGGAGGGGGATATAACCGTTTAAAATATCTTCCCTTTTCACCCACGCCCCAACCTCCGAAGGAGTCCAGAGTCCTTCGGACCTCTCCCATCAAGGGAGGGAGATTTCCGACTTTTTACGAGTTCATCAAGAATGCTATTTCCGGTTACACCGACAGGCTCCGATATCCGGAATCTTATAAAAACAACGCCCCTGCAATTACAAGAGCTGAACTCAGGCAGCCTTTCTCTTTTTCTTCTCCTCTGCCTTTGCAAAAACCTCTCCGGCATTGAAGGTACCGTCTATCGCCTGTTTCGGACACCTGGCAGTACAGATCCCGCATCCGATACACCTTGACCGGTCAATGGCATGTACCTTCTTCAGCTCGCCATATGCGGCATTAACGGGACATACCTTCATGCAGGCATTACAGCCGATGCACTTCTCTTCGATAATAACCGCCTTCGGCCTGGTGGGCATAAAATCAACGATGGCCTTGGTGGGACATTTTCTGACGCAGAGGCCGCAGACCCTGCATTTCTCAAGGTCAATCCTTGAGACATTATTCTCAATCATCGGCGAATCAAAGGGACAGACCTTCACGCAGGCGCCACAGGCTATGCAGCCTATCTGGCAGTTTTTCCTTGTATCGGCTCCCCTGTCCCTCGAGTGACAGGCAACAAGCACCGCCCTGCCTGCCGGAAGCACCTCTATCACCTTCTTAGGACATGCCGCCTCACATTTACGACAACCGGTACACTTTGTTATATCAACAACCGGCAGATGATTTTCATTCATGTGAAGTGCATCAAAAGGGCAGGCCTTTACGCAGGTACCATATCCAAGACATCCATAAACACATGCCTTGTCGCCGCCGCCGGCCAGTATAGCAGCCCTGCAGTCCTGAACCCCTTCGTATTTAAAGCGCTTTACCGACTTCTGCCAGTCTCCCCGGCACATGATTCTTGAAAAGATCGGCTCAGCAGTCTCTGCCTTTTTCCCGGTAATCATGGCAACCAGCTCTGCGGTTTTTGCCCCGCCGGGTGTACAGAGGTTTGGGGAAACATCAGGGTTTGCTACCACTGCTTCAGCATACTGTTGACAGCCTGCAAAACCACAGGCACCACAGTGGGCACCTGCAAGGACCTCACGGACCTGCTCTACCCGCGGGTCCATCTTAACAGAGAATTTTTTTGCTGCAAAGGCAAGGCCGAGTCCAAATACGGTTCCCACGCCTAAGACAAAAATGAATGTGAACTCGAGCGTTGATACAAAGTCGATACTCCCTTTAGGCTCGATACCGCCACCTGCACCCACATTGGGCAACGGGATGAGGTTTATTATATGTGCAAGGTCAATATTGCCGATAGTATTGATTAGCTCAGCAATTGTTTTATAATCTATCATCCTTCTAATACCTCCGGGTTAGGTTATTAGTCATTGAGTCATCAGGTATTAAAATACAGCTTCTCCGAATTTTTAATAATCCGGGCCTTCTCTGAGCCCTCTGTGTGCTGCGATATTTAACTTGTTTTAGCTACATCGTTATCAATCCTGAAAAACCTGTAAATGCAAGTGCTATTAATGCTGTAGTAATCCAGGCAATCGGCATGCCCCTGAATGGCTTAGGGACATCTGCAAGTTCAAGCTTCTCCCTGATACTTGCCATTATGGTAAGGGAAATGGCAAAACCAATCCCGGAACCAAGGGCGAATACCAGGCTCTCAATAAAGTTATACTTTTCCGTCGTCATTATAAGGGGTACGGCAATAATGATGCAGTTAGTTGAGATAAGGGCAAGATAAATACCTAATTTATAGTATAATCCAGGGCTTATCTTCCTCATTATTGTATCTGATGCCTGCACAAAGGCAGCTACGATACCTATAAAAATAACTATCTTCAGAAACGTAAGGTCAAGGGGAATCATTACGTAAGTTAAGAGAAGCCAGCTAAGTGCTGCAGCAATAACCATGACCGATGTAAATGTTATACTCATCCCGACAGCCGTCTCCATCTTCTTTGAAACACCAAAGAAGATACAGAGACCAAGAAACCTTGTAAAGACAAAGTTGTTTATAACGGATGCTGCTATAAAGAGTTCAAAAAGTTTTATGAATTCATCATTCATTACTGTCCTCCGTGATAAAATAACAAATTAGTTTGTTTATTTATTATCCCCGATTCAGCCTATACAATTACAATGCAACTATTTGTGTTGAGAGTTGTCTGCTTCCTGTTGTAAGTTTAATCCGTAACCATTTTTTTTGAATCTGTCAGTGTCCACCAGCACCACCGGCGCCTTTTCCACCGTAAAAGTTGATATCAATCCAGTTGAAAAAGCCCATGAGCAACCCTACTACTAAAAAGCCTCCGGTTGGTAAGAGCATAATAAGCATGGGTTTTGTATGGACTATAGGGAATCCCCATAATGAGCCCCTGCCAAGAAGTTCTCTGAAGAAACTGATAAGGACGAGGGCTACAAGAAATCCAAGCCCTGAGCCAAGACCGTCAAAAAATGCTGCCCCCACCTTGTTTTTGCTTGCAAACACCTCAGCCCTTGCAAGAATTGATGCAAAGGCAACAATAATCTGTATGTAGAGCCCCATCTCCTTATACGCCGCACGTGCATATGCCTGCATAAGCATATCAACAACAGTGACCCACCCGGAAATAATGAGCATAAAGATAGGCAGCCTGATCCTGGGATGAATGAAATTCCTCAAAAGGGCCACGGTTGAATTAACCATCGTCTGAACAAACAGAACCGCCACACCCAGCAGGAAACCATTTCTCACACTATTTGTAACAGCTATAGAGGGGCAGAGACTGATGACGAGCCTGAATATAGTATTTTCCTTAAAAATTCCATTCTTAATTAATCCCCAGTAACTAACCTTTTCTTGATGTAGATGGTCCATGCCGCTTCTCTCCTTTCAGGGCTTTTATTAAAAATTCCAGGCCTTTTTTTATACCGTCTTTTGTCACAGCTCTTGATGAAATGGTTGCACCGCTAATGGCCTGAATGTATTCGGTTGTCTCTCTCTTTACAACCTTAAGATGTTCCATATCCTTACCGTGAAACTGCCCCTTGAACCACTTGGTCGTTATTTCATCGCCAAGGCCCGGTGTTTCTGCATGATGAAGTATATCGATCTGCTGTACAACAAAACTATTATTGACGGAAAAGAGGATATTTATATAGCTTGAATATCCCTTTGCAAAGGTCTGGACCACATACCCGATAACCTCTCCATCCTTCTTTGCAACAAAATATTCTGCAAGCTTTCCATGGGGTTCCCAGTCACCTAATTTCTGAATAGTGTCAGCCGCAGGCATCATCTTCTGAAGGGCCTCTTTCTTCTCCTGTGCGGCCTTTTTAGCAATAATGGGGGCTGTCTTTACATGTACGGCAGCAAGTATCAGGCCACCTATAACATATAATACCACAAGGTTTGCGGTTATCTTGAGGATATCTTTGAAGGTCACTCCCTGGCCTCCTTTCTAACTCCAAACACCTTTGACTTCAGGTTTCTCTCAATCAATGGAGTAAAACAGTTCATCAAGAGTATAGCAAACATTACACCCTCGGGGTATCCCGACTTCAGCCTTATCAGGATTGTAAGCAGTCCGCAGCCGATACCAAACAATATCTGTCCTGACTTCACAGAGGGACAGGTCACATAGTCGGTGGCCATGAAAAAGGCGCCAATTATCAGACCGCCACTTAAGAGATGGAGAATCGGGTCACCGGTAAAAAGTCCTTCCTTGCCTCCGAAAATCCATGCAAAGAGCGCTACTGTTGCAAGGAATGAAACCGGTATATGCCAGGTAATGTATCTCTTATAAAGCAGAAAGCCCGCGCCAATCAGGAGTGCAATTATAGAGGTTTCACCAAGAGAGCCGGCCCTGTGGCCGAGTAACAGGTCTGTATAGAGGTTCATCTTATCACCAAAGACCTCAAGGAGTTTGTGCATACCCTCTTCTTTCAAAAGTGAAAGGGGGGTTGCGGTGGTCTTGGCGTCAAGCCCCACAAATGCAGCAGTTGGTACAATCCACGATGTCATTGCCCGTGGCCAGGTTATCAGTACAAAGGCCCTGCCCATAAGGGCCGGATTAAAAATATTGTAACCGATCCCACCGAAGAGTTGCTTTGTTATAGCAACAGCAACAAACGAACCGATCAGGGGGATATAAAAAGGTGCTGTAGCAGGCAGGGTCATCGCAAGAAGCAGTCCGGTTAGAAAGGCGCTGCCATCTCTAAGTGTAAATTCCCTGTTTGTCATCTTCTCCACAAACCATTCGCTGGATAGAGAGCCTATGATGCTAAGGGCTGTAACATACAGTACCCGCGGGCCAAAGAAATATACAGCCATCACGAAGGCAGGCAGCAGGCTTAGGCTTACAGTCCACATAATCCTGCTTACCGTCTCCTCGTTTCTGATGTGAGGACTAACAGTTACAATCAATTCACGCTCATTCTTTGCCACTGCCATTTTATTCGCTCCTTCTCGTTTAGTCATTAGTCATTGCTCTGTCATTTGAAGCATTGAGTTGTAACTACACACAAATTATTGCGCATGTTGTGTCATTCCCGCCTGTCGGGAATCTTTTTTCCAGGAAGGATGCCCCGAACGCTTTAGGTGCATGACAGACTTTGGGAGAATTTTATATTATGCGCAATTTTATAAGCCGCTACGTTTAATAACCGGTGCATAGTGACCAAAGACTTTTTATCTTTTCACTAATGATTTTGCAAGTCTTATAAACTGAACAATAGGCCTCTTTGACGGACAGACATAGGTGCATGTCCCACACTCAAAACAGTCAAAGATGTTGTACTCCTTTGTCTCCTCATAAAAACCTTTTTCAGCAAACAGACTGAGCATGGACGGCATCAGCCCCATGGGGCAGGCATCAATGCATCTGCCGCACCTGATACAGGGACCGAACTTATCCAGTGGAACGTACTCCTGTTCCGACATGACCAGCACACCTGATGTCCCTTTTGTTACAGGCACATCCAGCGTATACTGGGCAAACCCCATCATAGGTCCGCCAAGCACCACCTTAACCGGGCTGCCGGCAAAACCACCACGGTCTTCTATTAACTCTGTTATGGAAGTGCCGATACGGGCCTTCACATTACCCGGATTCCTGATACCAAGGCCGGTAACCGTCACAACCCTTTCAACAAGGGGTTTCCCGTACCTGCAGGCCTCATAAATTGCAACCGCCGTCCCCACGTTCTGTACAACGACACCGATATCCATGGGGAGGCCTCCAGCCGGGACATCCCGGTCTGTTATTGCCTTGATCAGCATCTTTTCAGCGCCCTGGGGATACTTGACCTCAAGCGGGCTCACTTCAATGCCCGGGACCTCCGAAGCAGCCTCTTTCATCTTCTCAATTGCATCGGGCTTGTTGGCCTCGATCCCCACATAGCCCTTCTTCACACCGAGCACCCTCATCAGGATCATCAGCCCTTCCATCACATCCTGTGGTGTCTCGACCATAAGCCGGTGGTCTGCCGTAAGATAGGGCTCACACTCCGCACCATTGATTATAACTACGTCTATGGGCTTTTCCTTGGGCGGAGAGAGCTTCACATGGGTAGGGAAGGTGGCTCCACCCATACCCACAATCCCTGCATCCTTTATCTTTCCCTTGAGTTCATCGGGAGAGAGATTCATGTAGTCGGGGTTATCCCTCAGCCGGGTCCACTCATCCTTCCCGTCGTTCTCTATAACAACGGACGGGACCATCCTCCCCATCGCATTTGGTATATCCATGATGGCCACGACCTTTCCGGAGACAGATGAATGAACCGGGGCGGATACAAACCCTGCCGGCTCTCCAACGAGCGCCCCCTTCTTCAGCTCCCGGCCGATCTCAACAACACAGTTACAGGGAGCGCCAATATGCTGACTTAAGGGGATAAATACCCGGGCGGGGGCATTCAACTCTTTTATCGGGACACCTGCTGCAAGCTCCTTGTGATATGGGGGGTGAATTCCACCTTTAAAGGTCAATAGTGCCATCCTTCCTCCTGAAAAATTATGATAGCTACAGCCGAGTTTAAGTGAAATAAAAATCGTGAAATAAAAATGAAAACTCCCCGCCGTCCCGATATTTCGGGACGGGGTATCGTTAGGTAAAAATTATTAGTTTCAAAAATCCCCCCTAACCCCCCTTTTCCAAAGGGGGGTATATGAGGAAACCCCACAGCAGAGACTGTGGGGTATTGAAAATTTAATCAATAAGTAATAACATTATGGGGGCTCTTAAGTCAAGGCAGCGTTATCAATTTGCGTAATATATCCATATAACAAACTTATCTCAAGCCTGGAATTTACATAAGAAGGTCGTTAACCCTTTCAGGTTCGAATTCTTCAGAAAGCAGGACATTCCTCATAAAGCTGAAGACCTTTATCCTCTGCTTACCGCCCAACTGCGGATAAAAGACCGGATGTGCCACCACCGCCCCCCTGAAGGCATAGAAGGGGGCGACAACGGAAAGGATCTCCCTGTCCCCGGTAAGCTCAATGTATCTCTCATAAAAGAGTTCAAGGGCCTCTCTGTAGGCTCCCGTAACTGAATCATGATACATAATTGAATAGAATATATAGTTGATGGTCATTGCAGTGATATCATCAGCCCCGTCACCCCAGGGGCCTCTGCTCCTGTCAAGGAGAACAAAGTCGTCCCCCCTGAACCAGATATTGCCCGGATGGAAGTCACCATGTATCTGACAGAGTCTCCCATGGAATGGTTTCAGACGTGCACGCCAGTCGACACACAGCTTTTCGATCTCCGCCATAGTATCATAACCGACCACACCATCCGGATAGGAATCAAAGACACCCATGAGGCATTCTCCGTGCCCGATGGTATCCCTGATCTTCCGCCGGTAAAGGGTCTTTGATTCCTTCTTCACCGAATGAATCTCCTTGAGGTAACCGGCCATGGCCTGTATCTTCTTTCTGTCCATGTCTGACAGGGCGGATTTATCCTTCATCTCCTCAAGGTCACTGAAGTAGTTTGTACCCTCTGCCTTCTCCATGACCAGGAAATACTCCTTCCCCCCGCTTACCGACCTTACCGATCCATCCTCCGTAAGGGCAACAACATCTACAGCCCTGACATGTTTCGGCAGATTGCCGTACTCGTCGTAGGCCAGCAGCAGGACGGCGGCCCGGTCGGAGGGGTAATCATGGCCAAGCCCCTCGGGAGCAAGGTCTTTTACAACATACTCCCTTTCGCGACCACCTGTCTCGATAACAAGTGAAAATCCCGTGCCATGCACACCTGCCCCGAGACGTTCAAACCTCTTTATGCCGACATCACCAAACCTCTCCCTGAGGTATGTCAGGAGTGATTCCCTCTCTATCATATCTCTCCTCCGTTGGATTTTTGCCAGTATTATACCATTGATGGCGTCGTAAAAAAGCGATCTCCTGCGTCGTAGCGGGTACTCCCAATGCTCGATATACCATATGTATGCCTCCGCTCGGGCGACACCACTACTGCTTGTATTAATCGTCTCAAAATAGTGGAGACATATTATTTAAAAAATCCCTCCTGACCTCCCTTTGCCAAAGGGAGGGATTATCCCCCTCTTTGGCAAAAGGGGCGAGGGGAGATTTTTAGATTGATGTCAATTCAATTATGAGACTTTTAATATATCGAATTTTTACAATGCACCTTGCCGAAAGCCCCGGACTTTGGTCGGAGAGCTTGACCCACCTGCCCTCAATTCGACCCACGAGTCAAACGGCAGATTCCGGACTCAGCAGAAAACTTGACAAAGCTCTCATTTGAGGATACTATATCCTGAAATGGATGAAAACAAACCGGATAAAGAGAACCTCCTGAAGGAACTCCCGTCTGTAGATGAAATCATAAAGAGCACACAGGGGAACCGGTGGCGGGAGACATATCCACGGTCCTGTATTATAAAGGCTATCAGGGAGGTCATAGACAAAAAGAGAGAGGCCATCATGGCGGGAAAGTCGCCTGACCTTTCATCTGACTGTCTTTATCGGGAAATAGAACCATCGATCAAGCTCTCGGTTTCAAAACGCCTGATACCTGTCATAAACGCCACGGGGATCGTTATCCATACAAACCTCGGCAGGGCGCCCCTTTCCGACGAGGCGATAGAGAACATCTCCCGCATCGCAAGGGGATATTCCAACCTCGAGTACAACATCGGGAAGGGCAAAAGGGGAAAGAGATACGACAATCTCAGGTGGATAATCAGGGACCTCACGGGAGCAGAGGATGCGATAGTGGTTAACAACAACGCTGCTGCTGTTTTACTCTCCCTGAGCGCCCTGGCAGGGAAAGGGGAAGTAGTCATATCGCGGGGCGAACTCGTTGAGATCGGGGGCTCTTTCAGGATACCCGATGTAATGAAGCTCAGCGGTAGTGTTCTGCGGGAGGTCGGCACAACAAACAAGACCCATCCGGGAGATTATGAAGAGGCAATCAATGAAAACACCGCCCTCTTATTAAAAGTGCACCAGTCAAATTACCGCATGATCGGCTTCACCGATGATGTACCGGCAGAGGAAATTGTAGAGATCGGGAAAAGACACGGCATCCCCGTTATGTTTGATCTCGGGAGCGGATGTCTCGTTGACCTCGGCCCCTTGGGGATCCATGGTGAACCGGTCGTCGGGGATATCGTAAAAAGCGGGGTGGACATTGTCACCTTCAGTGGTGATAAGCTGCTCGGTGGACCACAGGCCGGTATAATCGCCGGCAGGCGGCCCATCATTGAAAAAATAGGCAGACACCCTCTTACCAGGGCGGTCCGGGTCGACAAGCTGACCTTATCCGCACTCGAGGCAACGCTCATCCATTACCTGGATACCGAAAAGGCCGGGAGCAGGATTCCCGTCCTGAAGGCAATCTTTCAGGATGAGGGGGTCTTAAAGAAAAGGGCGACAAGACTTCTCAAAGGACTATCGAAGCAGGGCATGCGGGATATCGAGATTTCACTGGAGAAAGACTACTCACAGGCCGGCGGCGGCTCATTACCCGGAGTTGATCTTCCGACCTATGTCGTTACCGTAAAATCCGGCACATTATCCTCATCCCTGATCGAGGAAAGACTAAGGAGAGGCACCCCATCCGTGATAGCAAGGGTAAAGGAAGGCAGGCTGCTTCTTGATATAAGAACAATAAATGATTCAGAACTCCACTCGCTGATAAGCGCCGTCAAAGTGACACTCTCAAACCAATAGACTGCCTATCCATACGGTTTTTGCTCGGCCGGGGGATCTATTCATTCAGTATAAAAACAACAGGTATCCGCACCCTCAGGCTGTCCCGCGGAGGAGAGGGGAAGGGCTGGGACCTTTTTATTATCTTTACTGCCGCATTGTCCAAAACAGTGCTTCCACTCGCACCCGATACCCTCAGGTCCTCAACCTTGCCGTCTTTCATTATCAACATCTCCACCATCACCTTCCCCTCCATCCCGGCTCGCCTTGCAAGGGGAGGATAGTATATATTCCTCTTGACAATATCCTTGATTGTCGATATATACCGGTCTATCCCTGTCCCCTCACCTCCGGCCTGGTAATGACCCTCTCCGGTAATGCCTTCCGTTTCATGCCCATACCCGGCGCCGGACGGACCTTCCGGCAACAGCAGGTCTCCGGTTTTATCTATACCTCCAGCAGGGGATTCCGTCTGACCGACATCCCCCCCCTTACTTTCCTCATCATCCACGTCCGGCAGCAGTTTCCCTTCAGCCCCTTCAGGGATCCTTATCTCTCCTTCCCCTCCCATCCCTTTATCCTTAACCTCCGGCAAATCATAGACCTGTTTTTTCTTCTGCTTAGCAGGTGCCTCTTTTTCGGGCTCCTCTTTTTCCGGAGGATTGGCTCTTGCCGTTATCTCCGGCCTTTTCAGGTGTCTCCTTTCCGTTGCATTGCCTTTTTTCCTGCCACCGGACCCCTTTTTATAAGACATATCCCCGGGGTAGGACACCGGAACTGAAACCCCCTTCAGTGACAGACTTATGACCCTCTCTACGGACCTGCGGGGCTCCTTGATATGGAAGGGTATCAGAAAGAGAATGGAATGTAGGACAAGGGAAACAACGATGGCTGAAACCAGGACCCCTCTATCCTTCATCTTTGACAACGATATCCACCGACTGGAAACCGGGCCCCCTGCATGTATCCAAAACAAATTGATGCGCTTTTTGCCAGACTATCAAATCTTGAAACTGTTTAGCTTTTTCTCTTTTCATTCTGACTTCTGACTTCTGTCTCCTGTCTCCTGTCTCCTGTCTCCTGACTTCCTGTTAAGCATTTTCCCATAGGTGAACTATTACACCAATTTGAGATTAACATAGTGAAGCAATCAATAAAAAGTCAAACACTCCCGAATCCATCGGAGGCGGGCAGGAAGCCCGCCGGGAATAAGACAAAAAGCCATTACAATGCACCTTGCCGAAAGCACCGACCCCTGGTCGGAGAGCTTGACCCATCCGCCCTCAATTTGACCCACGCGTCAAACGGCGGATCCGGGAACATACATACAATCGCTCAATTTAGGTTATAATAATACCTCAAAACAACCGGATGTGTTTTCCACCGGCAGGGACATGAACAGGATAGAGGATACTTTTAAAAGACTGCGGCAAGAGGGAAGGAAGGCCTTCATTCCCTATATCATGGCCGGCGATCCCTCGCTCGGGGAAACCAAAAAACTCGTGTATCTCCTTGAGAGTTCGGGTGCAGATATAATAGAACTCGGGGTCCCCTTCACCGATCCCCTTGCCGACGGCCCCACGATCCAGGCAGCAGCAGAGAGGGCGCTTAAACAGGGAGTCACTCTGAGGAAGGTTGTCGGGACCGTAGGGGAGATAAGAAAGAAGAGCCGGATCCCAATTATACTCATGACTTATTACAATCCTGTCTTCAGATACGGCATCAGCAGGTTCTTAAAAGATTCCAAAGCAGCAGGGGTGGACGGTCTGATCATCCCCGACCTCCCCCCCGATGAGGCAGGGGAACTCACCGGGATCGCTCATGAGAAAGACGTCGCAACCATATTCCTCCTTGCACCAACATCAACCGAAGAGAGGATCAACCTGGTAAGCAGGGCTTCCACGGGCTTTATTTACTATGTTTCAATAACGGGAATTACAGGATCAAAACTGACGATAAACAAAAAAATGAAGTCCATGGTCGGGAAAATCAGGTCGATCTCGGGAAAGCCCGTAGCCATCGGGTTCGGTGTAAAGAGGCCCGAAGAAGCAAAGGCCGTTGCAGAAATAGCAGACGGTGTAATTGTAGGAAGCTCCATTGTCAGGATGGTCAATGAAAACGCCAAAGGCCTTCCCCGTTATTTAAGATCATTGAGAAAGGCGATATAGGGAGAAAAGCTTTCGCTTTTAACTCATCATATTTCCATGGCATGGTTTAAGAAAACAAAGGACAAGGGCTCGGAAAAGAAAGTAAAGATACCCGAGGGGCTGTGGGTTAAGTGTAACAATTGCAAGGAGATCGTTTACCGCAAGGAGGTTGAAAGAAACCTCAAGGTCTGCCCCAAGTGCAACTATCATTTCAGGATAAGCGCACGGGCCAGGCTTAAACTCCTTATAGACCCCAACTCCTTTGAGGAAAGGGACCCTGACATCACCTCCTCCGATCCACTCGGGTTCAAGGACTCTCACACCTATAAAGAAAGGATCAGAAACAATCAAGAGAAAACCGGGCTGTCTGATGCGGTCATATACGGAGAAGCGGAAATCAAGGGAACAAGGATTGTGGTAGCAATTATGGACTTTGCCTTTATGGGCGGAAGCATGGGCTCTGTTGTGGGAGAAAAGGTCACAAGGGCAGCGGAAAGGGCGCTCGAAAAGAGATTTCCCCTTGTTATCTTCTCAGCATCCGGTGGTGCGCGGATGCAGGAGGGAATGTTTTCTCTTATGCAGATGGCAAAGGTCGCTGCTGCCATCGGGAGGCTCAAGCAAGAAGGCATCCCATATATATCCGTCCTCTCCGACCCGACCTTCGGGGGAGTCAGCGCAAGCTTTGCAATGCTCGGTGACGTCATAATTGCGGAACCCAAAAGCCTCATAGGCTTTGCAGGACCACGGGTGATCGAGCAGACAATCAAGCAGCAGTTGCCCGAAGACTTTCAGCGCGCCGAGTTCCTTCTCGAACACGGGCTCATCGACATGGTCGTCGACAGAAAGAACCTCAGGCCAACCATTCATGGAATCCTGAAGATCCTTAAATGAAATACCGGCAGAGCATTGATTACCTCTACGGTCTTACCCTGCACGGCATTAAGTTAGGTCTCGAGAACACAAGGCTTCTCCTCGGACTCTTATCGGGTCCTGAAAAATCCTTCAGGAGTATCCATATTGCCGGCACTAACGGAAAGGGCTCAACTGCGGCCATGCTCTCTTCGCTTCTCCTGGAGGCGGGGCTTAAAGTGGGCATCTTCACCTCTCCGCACATTCTGAGTTTTACGGAGAGAATCCAGGTAAACGGAAACCAGGTTCCCGAAGAAGAAGTCGTCCGTCTGACGGAGAAGATCAGATGCACCATGGAAAGGATGAAGGACCTCAAGCCCACCTTTTTTGAGTTTGTCACTGCCATGGCATTCCTTTACTTCAGGGAAAGGGGGGTGCAGTGGGCGGTTGTAGAGACAGGGATGGGCGGCCGGTTTGATGCTACGAATATCCTTGCTCCCGACGTAACTGTTATAACTTCAGTCAGCCATGATCACAAGGAGTTTCTTGGAGAGACCATCGAGGAGATCGCATTTGAGAAAGCCGGCATAATCAAGAAGGAGACTCCCCTTATCCTTGGACCGTTGAAGGGTGAAGCCTTAAGGGTAATAACGAAGAGGGCGAAAGAGATGAATGCCCCGGTCACCGAGTATGGAAAAGACTTCTCCGGTGAGTTAAAGGAGATCTCACCGGAGGGAATAAGGTTCGACTACCGGTTCAATACTTCAGAAAAAGGGAACGGGGCTTCAGTAGTTCCGACGGACGGCCCGGAGAAACAGAGGATTGAGGGCATCCGGGTTCCCCTTACAGGCAAATATCAGATGATCAATTCATCACTGGCCATAAGGACGTTTCAGGTGGTCACAGGACTCTGCCCACAAATCCGTGAGGTTACTAACACGGCACGTTCCGGCCTTTCAAAAACTTCATGGCACGGCAGGGCTGAACTCCTCTGCTTTGACGGACTGCCTTTCCTCTTCGACGGGGCACACAATCCGGAGGCTGCATCGGGGCTTGCACAAACCATCAGGGATATCCACCTTTCGGAGAGGTTCGGAGCGATAACCCTCATCTTCGGTGCCATGAAGGACAAGGACATCGAGGGACTCCTGAGACCGCTCCTCCCGATCTCCAACAGGGTAATCTTCACCGCTTTATCCTATGGAAGGGCTGAAACCCCCGAGGGGCTGAAGAGGATAGCGGATCATGTCATCAAGGACAGGGGCCATCAATGCCCTGTTAATACCTCCGCCGCCCCGGAGAGCCCGGTTGATGCACCATCCGGGGGAATTGCATTCCATGTCTCGGATTCGGCAGGGGAGGCAATCGCGCTGGCAAGGAGCGTCTCTGCCCCCGGTGACCTTGTAGTTGTAACCGGTTCTTTTTATATTATAGGAGACGCCCTTGAATCGCTCGGATATAAAGGCACCCTCAAAAGACTGAGTGAAACAAGATGAGCTTTTTAAACAGGATACCCCGGACCTTAACGGTGAATCCCGGTATGAATCATCCGGGATTCATGGTCCTGCTGATTCTCCTGGTTCTCCTTTCAGCAGTGCTACCCGCTGCTTCGGCCGAAGACAGGGACACGGTAATCAGGGCCGATGTCCTCGAGTATCTGAAGTCCCAACACCTGTATCACCTCAGGGGGAATGTCTTAATAAAAAGAGGGGATGCAACTCTTAGGGCTGACAGCGTTGATTATTACGAAGATACGGGTCTGGCGAAAGCCTCCGGTAACGTCAGGTTTGAGGACAGAGACTCCATCATGGAAGGAGAGCATTTAACCCTGAACATCGATACGAAGAAGGGAACCATTACCAATGCCCATATCCTGTTCAAGAAGGACAATTACCATGTCTCTGCAGAGGAGATACAAAGGACGGGGGAGAAGGATTTCCTCCTTAAAAACGCCACATTTACAACCTGTGATGCCCCCCTGCCCGAGTGGTGCTTCACGTCAAAGGAGGCCGAGATCCACGTTGGTGACAGGCTCAGGGCAAGGGATGTCCGTTTCAGGATAAAGGGAGTACCGACTCTTTACAGCCCCGTCATCTGGGCCCCCATCGATAACAAAAGAAAAACAGGATTCCTCTTCCCCGAGGTAGGGTTCAGGAGTGACAAGGGTCTTCAGTGGCGTCAGCCCTTCTATATTGTCCTTTCAGAAAACATGGACACCACACTATACCTCGACGCCTATACCAGAAGGGGCGTCGGTGAGGGTATCGAGTACAGGTATATAGGGAGGGATTTAGGGAAGGGCCAATGGTGGTTATACCACCTGAGGGACAATAAACTGAAGACGGATTTCTTTGAGTTAACCGCAAGACACACCCTCTTCAATCCGGACTCCCTCTCCGGCTTCCTCGACATAAACCTCGTTAATAAAAAGGACTTCTTCACGGAATACAGTCATCGTGTTGAAAAAAGGACAAACAGGTTTCTTGAGTCAACAGGTGAGATATACCATCCACTGAAAAACGGAAGAATCTATCTCCTGGGCAGGTTCTGGCAGGAACTGGAGGACGGGAAAAGCACGGGGGATGTGGCACAGAAGATTCCGGAACTCGGGCTCCGGTTGTACCCCAAAAGGGTTGGACCGGCCTACCTGTCCCTGAGTGCATCATACAGCTACTTTTACTCTGAGAATCTTCAGAGAGTAAACAGGTTTGATCTCTACCCCAAAATATACCATACAACCGGAGATGCAATCCAGTTAAGCCAGTCCCTGGGATTAAGGGAAACCGCCTACTCTATTACCCATTCAGACAGCTACCCCGCTACAGTGACAAGGGAGTCCTTTGATTATTCGGTTACCCTTCACTCGAGGCTACGGAAGAATTATGGCCCGGTCCTGCACGTTATTGAGCCCGAAATAGGTTACAGATTCATACCGCAGACTGAAGAACTGCCCCTGCTGGACGGGACGGAACTCTTTGACCGTATATCCATCATCGAAGCCGGGATAAAAAACTATATCTTTATCAAAGGAGAAGAGGTGCTGTCTATGAAGCTCTCCGAGGCCTATGATTTCCATAAGGGGGACCGGCCCTTTGGCAACATAAGACTCGAGGTCTCTCTGCTCAGGCCCTTTCCCCTGAAAATCGATACCTCCTATGACCCTGATTCCGGGGATTTTGAGCAGATAAACTACTCCACATCACTGAGGCTTTTCGATATCGGCTTTTATATCTCACAGAGATACTCGAAAAGGGATGACATCCTCTCATACACGGGTGGAGTGGATATCCCCATAACAAAAAAACTATCAATCAAGTCGGGAATATGGTATAACGCAAAGGGTGAAGGTCTCCAGGACTTCGTTGTCAACGCAGTCTATTCATCTCAGTGTTGGGGGCTGACATTAACATACAATAAAAGACCCGGCGATTACAGCCTGTTCCTGATCCTTGAGCTGAAGGGCCTCGGTTCGATTAAGGTCAGGGGCATTTGATAACCCCCTCTATGATATTCAACGCCTCATCGATGCCAATATGTTCGGTATCGACCGTAACATCAGGGCTTAATGGTTCTTCGTACGGCACCGTCACCCCCGGGACAGGCCATCCCTTCCGTCCCTTTCTGTAAATGTCACCCGGCGCTGCATGCCTGTCTTTCCTCATGGACTCCCGCTGCTCACACGCCCTGAGGGAGCACTTAAGATAGACCTCGAAGAACTCAGGAATCAGCTCCCTTGCAAGTTCACGCCATCTCCTCAAATTGCCCGTGGCATCTATGATGACGGGGTGCCCGAGTTCCGAAATTTTCCTGGCCATATAGACAAGGGAGCGGTAAACAAGTTCCCTTTCCATATCGTTATACGTAGGCTCCGGTGTAACAACCCTTCTCATCTCGTCCATCCTCAGGATGACAAACCCGGGATGTCTCCCTTTGAGCGCCTCTGCTATTGAACTCTTGCCGCTTCCCGGCAAGCCGGTTATCCAGACAACACAGGACATGTTAAACCTCCGGACACTTTCCGGGCATTTCGATGGCCCTATTCTTCCTCTCTGTTGGGTTCATTGCCCCTTTGGACAGAGACAGATTGATTCCGCCTGCCTCTTAAGGGCCTCCGCCTTCCTCAGCGGAAGGGACAGGAGAGACTGAATCCTCTCCGTATCCATATCTGCAAGTTCTGCATCCGCACCGGCCCGTTGAATAGACGCCTTGAGTTTGTCGGGATTGAAATCTTCAAGAACCCCGGATGCCTTCGTAACCTTTAACCCCATTTCATTAAACCCCGGTACCCGGCAAGGACCTGCGCCTGCGAGTGCAAATCCTTACTTTATCTCAATAACATCCATTTTCCTCTGAATATATCTTTTCACGTACTTTCTTATCACTCCCCTTGAGGCGGGGAACACAAAGAGGAACCCGATCAAGTCCGTAACAAAGCCGGGCGTGAGAAGCAGCGCCCCGGCCATGAGTATCATTGCACCGTCTATTAGTTCATCAGCCGGAAAAACGCCCTGGAGCATATTCTGCTGGATTCGGTAAAGCACACCCATGCCCTCCATCCTGACCATGTATGCACCGACAACGGCGGTCGTTATCACTATTATTACCGTATACATAACCCCGATAACCGAACCTACCTTTATGAGAATTGCAAGTTCAACAACAGGAAGGACCGCAAATATGAGGAATAGCTTGAAAAGCATCAGCTCCTGTCCCTCCCCTGCCGCACCGATACACCCCTGCCTGAAACGGGAAGGAATCTCCCGGTCATCTTTATATAATCCAGATATGCACTGCCGTAAACACCCTTTAAGAACCCCTCTTCATCAAGGGCCTTAACGTATGAACAGAGCATATGAATCAGCAGGATCATAAGGGAGAAGACCGTGGGAAGGAGCAGTACGACACCGGAGAGCATCACCATCTGAAACAGATAGATCGGATGACGGACATAACCGTAAGGACCGTCTGTTACAAGGACATTCTTCTCCTTTCTGTTAATGCCTATCCTCCACGAATCACCAAGACTCCTGTAACACCAGAGCGTACCTCCATAACCAAGCAGAATCAGGAGGATCCCGGCTGTCATCACAGGGTAGTTATAAAGGGGCTGAATGAACATAAAAGGTCTTGAGTCAGCTATCTTTGCAATCATCAGGGGCTGACCTATCCATCCGATGATAACAAAAAGCCAGCCTGCCCAGAGAATCCACTCCTTCGGGTTTGACGGCCTGAGATTCGGTGATCTGCCGATGCTTCGCCTGACCCTGTAGGCATTCAACAAAACCCCGGCCCAGTAAACCACGGCAGAAAGAGTAACGACGGCTTCCCTCAATAAGATCCCGTCTTTCATAGCCCCAAACGGCGCTTTGTCCTGATAAGTTTCTGCAGTTCCAGGACCCAGTGCCTCTTTATACTGTGCCATACATCCGCCGCCCAGAGGATATTGTCACTGTCGGCTTTAAACTCAACATCCAGCTCGGGCTCATCCGAAGGAACATACCTGTTAATCCAGTCCCTTATCTCCTTACTCTCGGCAAGGTGTTCCGTTACCGGGACTGTGACGTGATTATAATCAGCGGGCAGTCTGACATTACGCACCCGGGCCTTACCGTTTGCTTTATACCTGTTCAGGGGTCCAAAACCAAGGAAATCACCACCGATCAGATCAAGCCCCATATAAAAGCCTGCAAACTCCTCAACGGAGTCGGGGATGCTCCTCAGTTTATCCAACATGACCCACTGGTTTGGAAGCAGCCTCGTCAATCCCCCGGAACCGACAGCCGTTGCATAGGACACCTGAAGCCCTATCACGGGCCGCTCCCTGCCTGTGAGGGGATCTATGATCGTGGTCCTATCCTCATACTCCTCCGTCAGCGGGTTCCAGACATGGATCTCCTCATCGAGATGGCCTGCAAGTTGATGAAGCACCTTAACCGCCTGAATACCACCCTGGCTGTGACCTATGAGCATCGGCCGCATCCCTTCTCTCTCGTAATACCAGGCAATCATGCCTGCAATCCTCGCACTGCTTTCATAACAACTGAGCGAGTATGAGCCGTCCTCGGGGTCCCTGATCTTCTCCTCAGGATAACCCATGCGGATAAGAAACTCCGCAAAGGACTTCATAACAAGATACACGGGAAAGATCCCCCCGTGGATATTGATAATCCGCGGGGCGGGAGCCATCTTCAATGCCCCGTATATGTCCTGCTCGGTAACCCTTTCAGGGTCGAGCGCAAGGATTCGTTCTTCCGTCTTCCGGGGCAGGGAGAAGTTCTTAAGGACCGTCCACTTTTCTATCCTTTGCTCGTAAAGCGCATTCCTGTAGTGATATGAACCTCCGGTTGCGCAGCCTGCAACAAGAACCACCAAAAGCAAGACGGAACATCTTCTCATCCTACCCTCCTACAGCCCGGATATCTCCCCGCTGAACCTTGAAATAATCCCCCCCACGGCATCCTCGGAAAAGGCGGCCTTTCTGTAACTGACACCTACGCTCACCTGATCCCTTACCGTTGTTATTGAAAAGACAACAGGCACTACAGGGCCCGTTGAAACGGCCCTGATATAATCAACCGGGCTTCCTTCCCCGGCATCATTTCCCCAGAGCCTGTCCATGTTTATATTGGTAATGCCTCCCCAGTGGGGATAGTATTTACTATAAAACTTTTCCTTCCTTTCTGCAAAGAACCTTTTTAAGAGAAAGAAAGAAAGGGCAAGTTCCGGGATGGTTCCGAGATAGAGTTTTCTTTCCTTTATAATCTCGGTCTGAAGATGTATCTCCAATACAAGCCTTTTCAGGTCGGTGCTCTCAGGAGAGTCGTGGGAAACGGAAAAGGCGCCAAGGAAAAGACCCATGGTCCCCGCATCTGCTATATCCAGGTCCCTCCGTATATCCACTATTGATTTAACGGCGATCTCTCTCCTTCTCACCTGATCCCACCTCCTCCCTGCAAGAGGGGCGACCGCCTTCATCAGGATTGCAATAAAGAGGTCGTTAACCGTTACCTTCCATACACGTGCAGTATCCCTGAGTTTTTTGAAGTCTGAGCAGCCGATCCTGAAAAGGACAAAACCATTCTCCATATCCTTGTCGTCCTCATACTCCGGCCTGAACAACCTCCGCAGTTGCCGTATATGGGCGGGAAGATCATAAAGCCAGTTGAACAGGTACCTCACCTTTACCGTTTCCCTGATGGTTAAACCCCTCGTGTATGGTTTAACCTCCCACCCCAGCACTTCCCCCTTCTTATAGGAATCCGCTATCGCCCTTATAAATCCTATAATTGATACTGCATCCGAGACTGCATGGAAGTATGTAACGCCGAGGTAAAAGAAACCTCTTCCCTCGACAACAAAAAACCTCAAAGGCATAAAGGTCCTCCCCTCGAAGGGGAGGTTGATCTGCCGCTGCATCTCCTGAGCTACCTTCTGCTCGGAATTTCCGGCCCCGTCAATAAATTCAACATCCGGAGCCACCCCTCCTCTCTTGAACTCAACGGTCTTTCCGTCCTCCAGGATGCTCAGCATACCGGGGCCATTCATCTCAATAAATCCCCGGATGCTCCTCAGCAGCCGCTCCCGGTCAGGGGGGCTGTTAATAATCACTGCATGAACGGCATTGTAGGGGTGCATCCCCGCCCACATCAGCATGGTCTTCTGAAAAATATTCAGTTTACCCCTCATCGGCCCTTGCCCTTATCAATCTCTGCAGTTCAAGGCACCAGAACTTCTTTATCCCGTACCAGAGTTCTGCTGCAAGGATAATATTCCGGGCATCGTCATCACCTCCGCCCACAAACTCCGGCTCTGCGGAGGATGGGATATATTCATCTATCCACTTTCTTAACACCTCAGCATCCGCAAGGTGTTCAGTTTCGGGCAGTGTGATGTGACTGTACTCAAAAGGCAACCAGACGTTCCTGACCTCTGCCTCGCCCACGGGTCTGTATCGTTCTCTATCCATCGACATAAACAGGTCGCTCCCTATCAGATCATATTTCACAAAGAAACCGGTAAACTCCTCCACCGTATCCGGAATTTTACGCAGCCGATTGATCATACCCCACTGGCCTAAAAAAAATCTCATCATCTTTCCGGTTGCAACAGCAGATGCAAAACCGACCTTCAATCCCGTGATGCCCCTCTCCCCTCCTCCAAGAGGATCAATAATCGTCGTCCTCTTCTCAAACCGCCCCTCAACCGGATTCCATGGGTGAAGTTCTCTTCTGAAGGCTCCGGAGAATTCATGAAGAACCTTGATCACCAGCATGCCTCCCTGGCTGTGACCGATAAGGATGGGCATCATCCCCTCCTTTTCATAGAGCCAGGCAACCAGCCCGGCAAGTTCTGAGCTGTCCATATAGCTGCTGTAAGACAGGCTTCCATCGATTGGATTTCTCAGACTCTCTTCAGGGTATCCCATCTTTATCAGAAAACGGGAGAAGGAATCCATTGTTACAAGGGGTAAGCTCCCGTTTATATTAATAATCCGCGGTGCAGGGGCATGGGACAGGATTTCATCCACCTCTTGGCGTGTTATTTTCCCCGGGTCAAGGAGAAGCAACTTCTCCCTCAATCCACGATCTATTGTAACTCCCTTTTCCCATCGGGCGACGTCACTCCGTGAAGGATTAAATCCGGTGGAGGAACAGGCTGACAGTGACACGGCTATAATGATTGTCAGGGTTATTTTAAAAGGACTCTTCATACATAACTATGATATCAAAGACGACCATACTTTTGTACTTTTCGGCAGAGACCGTGGGGTATTGAAAACTCAATGAATAATTCCCGGTCATCCTTTTACGTTTACCGTGCAGCCTGTGATGACGGTGAAAACCCGGGATTTATGGAAGCGGCAGGGGGCAGGCATAGACAGGACGTTGAAAAGCGCTCTCCCATATTACTCCATCACGGTTTTCTTTCCCCTGTAAGTCTTCCACCGGTTATGAATCCAGAGATACTGCAGGGGGTATTTCCGGACGACCCTCTCCATCTCCCTGTTCATCTCCTCCGTAAGACGGTAGATCTCCTCCTTTTCACTCTCATACTCACCGGGCCGGACAGGGTCGGAGACATAGCCGTCGAACCCCTTCCCGTCATCCCTCCTGCAGCACGCCACAACCACTATCGGTCTCTTGTACATTGTGGCGAGCATCGCAGGCACAGGGGTTGTCGTTGCCCTTCTGCCGAAGAAATCAACGGGGATCCCCTTCATGGTGCTCTGGTCGGGAAGCATACCAACGGACTTACCCTGCCCGAGTGTCCGCTGAAGTACGAAGAGGGCGTTCCTCTTGGGTATGATTGCCTGACCGCTCTCTGAACGGCTCCTGTAAAGAAGCCTTTCGAGGTAGGGGTTGTCCAGGGGCCGGACAACCACCACAAGGGGTATCCCAACCATTGAACTCACATAGGGAAGAAACTCCCAGTTACCTATATGGGGGGTTACAAATATACAGCCCCCTGATTCATCATGAACAGCCTTTGCCTTTCTGAAGAGGTTTTCGACCCCTTCGGTCCTCTCCCTAAGGTCCTCAAACCTCTCGGGGCTTATGAGATGGAGCCTGAACTTTATCATCTCCAGGTAGGTCAGGAAAAAGGAACGGCAGCTTTCCCTGGCAATCCTCTTTATCTCAACCTCACCCTTCTCGCCCCTGAAGGCATTTCTCAGGTTGTCAAGGGCAATATTACGTCTTTTTGGCACGGTAAAAAAGAGGAGATCACCCAGGACGTTGCTTATGAGATGCACTGCCGGCAGGGGAAGAAACCTTGTAATACTGATAATGAGATATACGCCTGTATACTCGATGATCTGTAATGCCTTGCCTTTTTTGCCTTTCTTCCTCATCCGTTCCTTGAAAAGATATCCCGATCTGAAGTGGAGGCATAAATGCTTCCGTGAGGGTTACCTGTTCACCTCTATCAGAAGTGAAGAGGACTGTCCGCCTATCCCGTAACTGATGGACAGAAACCTGTCTCCGCTGCAGGGCTGGTGTTCGTTCATGATCCTCAGTGCCCGGAATTCCCTGTCTGCCCCGTTGAAATTAAGGGTTGCCGGGACAAACTGCTCTCTCAGTGCAAGAACTGAAAATATCACCTCGGCGATATCGCTCGCAGCCCCTAAATGTCCGGTATAGGGCTTCAGACCGCATATGGGGATATCCGATGCCTTCTCACCAGAGACATCAACAACCGACTCGAGCTCCGTCCGGTCGCCCTTCCCGGTCCCGCTGCCGTGGGAACATATGAAGGCTATATCACTCATGTCAGCCCCTGCCTCCTTCAAGGCCCCCTTAATGCTTTCAGAGTTAACATGGGGGGGCACACTCAATCCTGAACCGGGATTGAATTCAATCGAGTTTCCAACCCCTTTCACACTTGCAAGGACCTCCGCCCCCCTCTTCTCTGCATGATCCGATGCCTCAAGAACCAGGGCGGCGCCACCCTCCCCCGTGATAAAACCATCCCGTTCCTTATCAAAAGGCCTGTAAGAATTAACCCCCCGGCGACACTTTGAGAGCAACCCGAGCCCTGCGAGTTCATAGAGCACCACCTCCGTAATCCAGTTACCACAACCGACTGCAAGGGCAACATCCGCATGGCCCTGTTTAATACTCCTTGCAGAGAGTTCTATGGCATTTGCCCCGCAGGGAGAGAGGCTTGCAAGGGAGGTATTGGGTCCCATGAATTCAAAATACGCCGACAGAAAGCTGAACAGGTTATTGGAGAGTGACTCCAGGAGGAAGAAGGGGTTTACTTTATTCAGTGTCGAGGTGTTCAGCTTATGGTAATCCACCTCCCTGAAGTGTTCATCCACGGCATCCTTAACAGCGGGATACATAAACTCACAACCCACCCTCGTGAAGTCCCCTGAACCGACATACAGCGCCCTCCTGCCCGGTTCAACATCCTCAAGGGGAAGACCCGCATGGTTCATGGCCTCAAGGGAAGCCATAAAGCCAAGGGTGGAACCCCTGTTCAGAAACTTGGACTGGCTGAAGAGCTTCCGCGGCATTTCCCGGGGCAACTGAAAATCCCCGACAACACCCCTGAACCGGAAAACGTCCGGGACCCCATCTGCGGCGCTGCGGGATATCCCCGTCCTCTTATTCTTCAGGCTCTCCCAGCTTTTATGTATATCCATACCGGCCGGGGTCATCATCCCCATGCCTGTAATAACCACTTCCCTTCCCGGCATCGTTATAGCCCCAAGTCCCTCCTCAAGATTTTAAATAATCCCCGCTGGTCTTCGGCATCCTCAAGGGCTGAAAGTGGAACCACTTCACCTTCAAACTCCGTCCTCACCTTCTTTTTGCCCTTCACCAGGGCCATCCCATGATAAACCAAGCCCCCATCTCCCTCCATTCTTTCAACCTCAAGCTCCACCTGGTCCCCGGGTAAGGCAAAACCATAGAAATTACACTTCCTAACCCTGTTTATCAGAAACCAGCTCTTGAAACCCGAGGAAGCTGCCTCAAGCCAGCCTGCAAGCTGCACGAGGGCCTCGAGCATAAGCACGCCCGGCATTACCGGGTTCCCTGGAAAGTGAAACTCGAGAAAATCCTCAGTCATGGCTATGTTCTTGACTCCCCTGATGAGCTTGTCCTCTGTCAGCTCTGTAATATGGTCAACAAGCAGGTATCTCATGGTATAAAACCCCTATAGTTGAATTTATTCCGGATACGGCGACAAACACGGCAAGATATCCGTTGAGCGCTGAGCCGGCAAACAAGTGTCCCCCTCATCTCTCCGCCAGAATCATAACAGTTGATACGGCGTATTCACCGGTGTGGGAAATTGAAACCGTTATCTGTGACGGGTCGATCCTCCTGCAGCGACCCTCAACCCATCCCTTCAGACCAATAACGGGTTTGCCGGACTTACCGTTAACAACCTCGACCTCCCTGAAGGCGTTATCAATACCCATTCCCGACATGCCGATCCCCAGGGCCTTCAGACATGCCTCCTTGGCTGCAAACCTGCCCGCAAGGTGGAGGTAGGGGTTCCTTTTAGAAAAACAGTAGCCCCTCTCGTTTTCCGTAAATATATCCTCGCCAAATCCCTTATGCCTGAGGTAGACCTCCCTTAACCTCCGCACATCCACTATATCAATCCCCTGATAGAGAGTCATGCTATACTGAGACCTCCATCGACTGCTATGACCTGCCCGGTGATATAATCGGAGAGGTTTGATGCAAGGAAGGCCACGAGGCCGGCAACGTCTCCGGTCTCGCCGAACCTGCCGGCGGGGATACTCTCAAGGATCCTGTCTCCGGCCCGCTTCCTCACCCGCCGGGTCATCTCCGTAACAATAAACCCGGGAAGAACGGCATTCACCTGTATCCCCTTTCCCGAGAGTTCTACCGCAGCAGCCCGGGTAAAAGAAATGAGACCGCCCTTTGCCGCAGCATAGTTGGTCTGTCCCCGCCCTCCCCTTAAGGCACTCACCGACGCTATATTGATAATCTTTCCGGAATGATTCGGCATCATCATCTCCACGGCCTTCTGTGTGCAGATAAAGGCACCCCTGAGGTTTGTGTTGCAGACCCTGTCCCAGTCTGAAAGCCTCATGCTCAGGAGGAGGTTATCCCTTATGATCCCTGCATTGTTCACAAGGATATCAACCCCTCCAAACCTGACCCCCAGGAACTGAAAGAGTTTTTCCACTTCCTCCTGGTCGGATATGTCCGCCTTGAAAACCTCCGCCCTTGCACCTGCTTTCTCTATCTCACTTCTGACTTCCTCAGCCTCAGCCTCCGACCTGTTGTAATTTATTACCACTTCCGCCCCTGCCCCTGCAAGCCGGATGCAGATCTCACGCCCGATCCCGCGGGATCCTCCCGTTACGAGGGCTGTTTTGTCTGTAAGGTCAATATTCATAAACAAGGTTCATCGGCATTTTAGCTGTTAGAGGGATTCAAGGGTTCATGTGTTTGTTCTCTTGGGAAATCAAGCGACTTCCGTATCTCTATCGGCATCTCCTGTTTCCTTCTTAATCCCCGCCGGCCTTCGGGAAGATGATCCATAGATGCTAATCGTACTTCCTCACCACAATCGAAGCGTTCTGCCCGCCGAAGCCGAAGGAGTTCGAGAGGGCTCCGCTTACCTCCATCTCCCGCATACCACCGGACAGGTAATCGAGGTCACACCTGGGGTCCGGTTTCGTCAGATTCACCGTCGGATGGACCTGATTATTATAAACACTCAATGTCGTAAAAACAAACTCCGGCCCACCGGAAGCTGACAGGAGATGCCCTATCAGGGATTTGCTGGAGTTTACCACAAGCCTGAAGGCATGTTCCTTAAAGACGCTCTTTATGGCCAGTGTCTCGGCAACATCATTGAGTTTTGTACCCGTACCATGGGCATTGATGTAATCAATCTCTTCGCCCTTGATTTGCGCATCAATCAGGGCATTCCTCATCGAGACCACGGCCCCTGTGCCCTTAGGATGGGGAGCCGTGACCTGATAAGCATCCATGGATGAACCATAACCTGAAACCTCGGCATAGATACGTGCACCCCGGCTCCTTGCATGTCCTTCTTCCTCAAGCACCACCACCCCTGCACCCTCTCCCATCACAAGTCCTGCCCTTCTTCCGTCAAAGGGCCTGCAAGTCCTTTCAGGCTCCTCCCGCCCTGTAGCTGCGGCACCCAGGAGGACAAAGAAGACAAGTCCAACGGGATTCACCATTGAATCCGCCCCACCTGTTACGGCAATGTCGGCATCCCCCCTCCTTATGGCCATGTAGGCAGTCCCTATAGCCTGGGTGGCGGAGGCACATGCAGTGGTAATAGTACAGTTAATCCCCCTGAGCCCGTACAGATCTGCAATCAGGGAGGCCGGCCTTTGAGAGTTATTTCTTATAATCGAATCGGCTCTGACCCTGTCATACTCCTTGCCAAACCTTCTTATATCAAAGGTGCCGTCCTCTTTTAGCCATTTCCGGATATCCTCAAGCCGGTTAATACCAAGCCCTGCTGAAAACACGACACCCGCCCTCCGGGAATCAACCCTATCCTCTAAGCCGGCATCGGACATCGCATCCCGTGCCGCCCACAGGGCAAAGAGGGTGCGCCTTTCGCCCTCTCCCGAATGATGGACAAACCGCTCCTTTATCCGTCTCCAGTCCTCATCCCTTACATCCCCCACAGCCTGCACCTGTGAGCCCTCTGATCCCTCGCGGGAGAGCCTCCTGATACCACACTCTCCGGCAAGGGCACGCCTCCAGGTCTCCTCCACGGAAAGTCCCAGAGCGGTAACAAGCCCCAGTCCGGTTACAACAACCCTTCTGCCCCCCGGTATTTTCATTTAATCAATATCCAGCCCGCTGTAATAGTGAAATCTCTTCTTAAGCTCATCCCTTTCAATCCTGTAAAAATGACTGTATATTATTCTCTCCATGGAAGCGGCCAATTTACCATCAATATAAACCTCAGCCCTGCCCAGGGAATCCCTCCCGGATGTGGATATGATTTTACCGTGTATTTCCGCGCTGAAGCCGGGACGGAGTCCGGCAGGAACAGTCACGCCCTCAATCAGTGACATGATTGCGGAAAGCCTGAAATCATGGGAATAGATAATCAGCCAGCCAAGCAACTGTGCCATTGCCTCAACAAATATCACGCCCGGGACGAGGGCAACCCTGCTGAAGTGCCCCCTGAGGAACTCCTCAGAGAGGGAGAAGGCCTTTGTCCCGACAATGGACTTTCCTTTTTCGATCTTAATTACACTGTCATAATATAAAAACCTCATGCAGGTTCACCTCCCGGCCTGATTTTTAACTCTTTGCAGTTCGTCGGCATTTCACTCGAACCCTTGACTCCTTCCGACTTCACCAACTCCTCAGGAGACTAACCGACCTTTTCAACCATAAGGGTCGCTGCCTGTCCCTCATAACTCAGGGCGTTTATCATTATCCTGTTAAGAGGAATCCTTGCAGGTTTATCCGACATCCGGAACCTCACTATGCCGTCCGGGTCCCCTGAATTAAGTGTAGGGGGCACAACCCCCTCCTGAAGCATCCTGAGTGCCATAACAACGTCGACAGCGGCTGAGCCTGCAAGCATATTACCGAGTGCACCCTTTGATGAAAACACCATGACATCGCAGGCAGGGCCTGCAAAGAGACTGTTCAGCGCCTCTGCCTCGTTACCGTCCGACCCCGGTGTGCCGTCGCCGTGGGCAATTACCAGGTCAATATCTTCGGGCCCAACCCCGGCCATCGTCATTGCCCCTTCCATAGAGGAGGCTATTGCTCCGGGGTCCGGATAAAGCCCCCCATCCAGCCCGAATCCATAGCCGTAGCCGGAAACCCTTGCAAGTGGAGTTATCCCCCTATTCTCCGCTCCCGAAAGCGTCTCAAGCACAACTGCTCCGGCCCCTTCTCCCGGCAGGGTCCCCTGCCTCTCCGATGAAAAGGGACGGCATTTCAGGGGCTGCTCGTCCGAGGTATTAAGAACCCCCTTAATAAGCATACGGGCAAGCCCCGAAGGGGTGATCTTCTCACTGACACCGCCTGCAACGGCTGCCTTTGCCCTGTTGTCGAGGAGGAGATGGATCCCCTCGGTAACGGCCTGGAAGGTTGAATCGGCATGAGGTGAAAACACGGTATTGGCGCCGCGTATCCCGAGTCTTATTGCAACCATGCAGAAGGAGATATTATTCAGCATGGACAGCGGCCAGAGGGGATAAACCTCCCTGAAGCCTTCAGAGTAGAAACGCTCATAGTCGATACTGCCGTCGCTGCGGAGGGAACTCCTGACGGCCGGGAGGAGGTCTTCCGTCTCATAGTCAACCATGCCCATACCGGCAAAGAATCCGATATCCCCGGCACCCGGTCCGGCGCTGTCAAGTCCGGCATCACCGTAGGCATCCTCAGATGCCTTCAGGAGCATGAATGCATGCCTGTTCATTATCCTTGCATCCCTGTGGCGCATATTCAGGCTATCACCGTCAAGCCCGGTGACTATTGCACCGTACCTGCAGGGGAACCCCTCCGGATCAAACTCCGTAATTCTGGATAGCCCTGTCTTTCCCTCCATAAGGGAGTTCCAGGTATCGGAAGGGTTCAGGCCAAGGGAGGTGACAGCCCCTGCCCCGGTGATTACAATATCCCCATCCATCTCTAATTCCCGAACCTGCCGATGCACAGGCAGGCGTTCTGGCCGCCGAAGCCGAAGGAGTTTGAGATGGCAATGGAGTGCTCCACCTTACGTGCCTCATTCGGGACATAATCGAGGTCGCACCGGGGGTCCCGGTGCTCGTAATTTATGGTGGGCAGCACAATGGAATGTTCCATCCCCATCAGTGTCAGTATGCACTCGATGGCACCGGCAGCGGCGATTGTATGACCAAGCATCGATTTGTTGGAACTAACGGGAATCTCCTTTGCCCTTTCACCAAAGACCTCCTTTATCGCCCTTGTCTCCGTGAGGTCGTTCTGTACGGTAGAAGTGCCATGGGCGTTGATGTACTCTATATCCGAAGGCTTAAGAGAGGCTTCCTCGATAGCCTTCCTCATGGCAATCTTTGCTCCCTCCCCCTTTGGATGGGTGTCTGTTATACGGTATGCATCTGCAGAGTCGCCATACCCTAAAATCTCCCCCAGGATGTTTGCTCCCCGTGCTCGTGCGTGTTTTAGATCTTCAAGAACAAGCACCCCTGCACCCTCAGACATGATAAAGCCGCTCCTCCTTCTGTCAAAAGGCCGGGAGGCCTGCTCCGGCGTTGAGTACCGCTCTGCAAGCGCCCTCAAAAGCACAAAACCAACAAACCCCGTAAAGGTCAGTGTAGCCTCACAGCCACCTGCCACCATTGCATCACACCTTCCCTCCCTGATGATCCTGCACGCTTCTCCTATGGCCTGGGCGCCGGCCGCACAGGCAGAGACGATCGAGATATTAGGTCCCTTACAGTTATTGGTTATCGACAGAATCGATGTGGCTGCATCGGGCTTTCTTCTAAAGAAGTTGAGGTACGAATAACCTCCGGCATTCATTAACCCTTTCAGGTCCCAGCGACCACTCCCGTCAAGATACCTGTGAAGAAAGACCATGTCCTCGACAGAGGGGTTGTCACCATGGGAACCGAGGGCAACACCTATCCTCCCCCTGTCCGGGATCTCGTAAAGTCTTGCCAGGGCCGTGGCCTCCCTCGTGGCAATGAGCATGAGCCTGAGGGCCCTCGATGCAAGTTTGTAAAACCTCCTGTCACCCTCATCTTCACGCCTTTTTACCCACGAGTCGTCTATCTCACCACCAATCCGACAGGGAAGGCCCGAGGTATCAAAAGACTTTATATAGTCAATCCCCGAAGCCCCTGACGAGGCCTTTCCGAATGTCTCTGCGGCATCCCGGCCAAGGGGGGTTATCATCCCGTAGCCGGTTACCACAACTCTTCTGTTATTCCTGTCTAAGTTCATTGCTTGATGTGAGGGGGTTAAAGGGGGTACTTCCTTATTAGTTAAAAGCGGGACAGGAGTATTAAAATACCTTCTTTTCCTCCTGGACCCTCATGATCCATTCCCTTATCAGGTCGTCACCGTTTTTGAAGGTGGCGTATTCACCACAGGAGCTGCACTTGATCCTGGTCCCGTTCTCAAGCTCCCAGGATGAGTTTCCGCACTTTGTACATTTCTCAGGCAGTGTATTAAGGATCTCCATAACACCTCCCGCCATCGATTTAATCGTTACCAGCGTCGGGATTTCATCCATATCCATACCAGGTTCTATGGTGGGCAGATCTTCCCCTTCACCCTCAAAACGGATATTCAGAAGTTCCACTGCCTTATCAGTCAACCGGCCATTATCGTCTATGGCGCTCCCCTCTCCGAACATCTCCTCAATATGTTCGAGGATAAAATGGCGGGCCATCTTTATACCAAAGGTCTGTTCCAGCCTGTAATTGATATCGAGAAAGTCGAGCGACTCTGCCCCGAGGTCGTTGATTAATGAACTCTCGGATTTTATGGATGCCTCATCAACACTGAGGGTTTCCACTACCGCATTCTTCAATTCATCCAAGACCTTCTCTTCAGTGATCAAATCCTGTTTCATTGAGCCTCCTTCAAAAGGTGATTTAACTTTATTCCGTACCGTATGTCCAGAAAATCCTGTTGCTTAAGCCCCTGTCCACAACAACCGTCTGCCCACGGATGCCCCTGCTTGCAGGGGAGCAGAGAAAAGAGACAACATCGGCAATCTCTTCAGGGGTCACAAAAACCTCCCCGGGCAGGTTCTCAAGTCCATCCCAGTACTGCCTGAGGACCTTGAAGGAGTCGGTCTTGACTATCCCGCCACAGACAGCGTTAACGGAAATTCCCTTATCCCGCAGGCCCTCCGCAGTGTCCCTTACCACCGACTCCATGGCGGCCTTCATGCTTCCGAGCGGGTAGGCGGGATTATAAAACCTGCTGCCAAGACTGGAAATGAAGACAATCCTGCCCCCGGTTTTCTCAAGGAGGGGAACCGCAGACTGGATACAGAAAATATTCCCCATATAATTTATCTCGATCAGTTGTCTTAACTCTCTCTCCAGGAGCTTCTCAATCGGCTTGAAAGGCGCCCTTGCAGCATTGAGTATCAGGAAATCAAGCCTGCCAAGGCGATCCTCAACCTCCTTAAAAACCCCTTTGACGGTCTCCCTGTCGGATATATCAGCCTGAAGGAGGATACTCCGCCTGCCGAGAGACTCTATCTCTTCACATAGCTCCTCCGCCTGTCTTTCCGATCTGCCCCCCTTTTTCCGGTAGTTTACAGCCACATCAACGCCTGAGGATGCAAGCCTTCCGGCTATTGCCCTGCCGATCCCACGGGAGCTTCCGGTAACAAGCGCAACCTTATCAGTAAAATATTCCCTTTCCATAAATGGATATACTAATGAATCCGCCGTATTTTAGTAAAGGTCCGGGAAGTCCTGATTACGACAAGGGGGATTTGCGGGATGAAATGGATGTGTGCCCCCGGTCGGCCATTCAAGGGGCAAAGAACTGATTGATCCTGTCGATAGCCGTCTCCCCTTCGGCGCCGTCCTGAAGCCTCTTGTATTTTATTACACCCCTGAGAAGTTCATCCTCCCCGAGGATAAAGACATACCTTGAGTTCAGCTTATCGGCCTTACGCATCTGGCTCTTCAGGGACGCCCCTGAATAATCCATCTCCACACGAATCCCCTGCCTCCTGAGTTCCCCTGAAATCCTGAATGCACTTTTATAGGCATCTTCACCAATTGTGGCAAAATACACATAGGGACCGGGGCTTTTGAGATCCTCCTTCTCCTTTAAAAGCGCGATCAGCCTCTCCATGCCCAATGCAAACCCTACCGCCGGTGTTTCCGGCCCGCCAAACTCCTTAACGAGCCCGTCGTACCGTCCTCCTGCAGCTACGGAATTCTGGGCGCCGAGGTGTTCGGAGGTCACCTCAAAGGTCGTCCTTGTATAGTAGTCAAGCCCCCGGACCATTTCAGGGTTGATGCAATAGGGAATGCCCAGGATGCCCAGGTGCTCTAAAAAGGCGTCAAAGTGTCCCCGGCAGGCATTACAGAGATTATCCGTAATTACAGGAGCTCTTTTTCTGACCTCGATGCATCCCGGCACCTTGCAGTCAAGAACCCTGAGGGGGTTCACCAGGTACCTTCTCCGACAGTCGCTGCAGAGTGAAGAGATCTCCTTGCTGAGAAAATCGACCAGTTTCTCCCGGTAGGGGGGACGGCAGACCTCACACCCTATGGAATTCACCTCGAACATCAGTCCCGAAAGCCCGAGACCCTCGAGAAGGGTCCGCAGGAGATCAATAACCTCTGCATCTATCGCAGGGGCATCAAGTCCAAAGGCCTCCACACCTATCTGGTGAAACTGCCTGAACCTGCCCTTCTGTGGCCGCTCATAACGAAACATCGGCCCGATGTAGTAGAACTTCTGGGGCGCCGGTCGGGTATGGAGGTGATTCTGCACATAGGCCCTCACGGCAGAGGCTGTCCCCTCAGGTCTGAGGGTTAGGCTTCTTCCCGCCCTGTCCTCGAAGGTATACATCTCCTTCTCGACTATATCCGTGGTCTCCCCGATGCTCCTGACAAAGAGGCCGGTAAACTCGATTACAGGAAACCTGATCTCGTTGTATCCATAGAGGCTGAATATCTTTCTGGCAACAGCCTCAACCTTCTGCCAGAGAAAGACATCCGGAGGAAGTATATCCTGAACACCCTTAATAGTCCTGTATTTCATCCTGAAGTGGCTCCTGCCCAACAGCTTTATCTTCTTTATTTTCGCTCTTATCTTCTTCCGACCTTATTTCATCAAAATCGAGCATCATCAGATGGCTCTCTATCAGCCTTTTCAACTCCTCCTTGAAGTGTCTGCGGATTCCCTTGAGATCAACTATATCCTCATGTATCTTCACAACCTTCTCCTGTGCCCTCTTGATAATGGAATCGGATCTGAGTTCCGCCTCACGTACTATCAGCTCTGCCTCCTTCCGCGTATTCGTTTTATAGTCCTCGGCCATCTGCTGGGCCATCATGAGAGTCTCCCGCAGTGTATTCTCCATATCACTATACTCCTGGAGGCTCATCTCAGCCCTGCGCAACTGTTCCTTCAAGGATGCGTTCTCACGCATCAGGTCTTCCATCTCCTCCCTTATAACCTCAAGAAAGGCGTAAACCTCCTCCACGTCAAAACCCCTGAACTTAATTGGAAACTGCTTTTGCTGAATGTCAAGGGGAGTTATTCTCATAACAGGCCTCCTTTCATTTTATAACCCAGTTCTATAAGACTCTTTACTATAAAATATCTAAGGAAAAAGATTATAAGCAGTGCAACAATGGGGGACAAATCAATACCTCCTAATATACCGAGCCTTCTCCTGATCGGCCTCAGAACCGGCTCGGTAACACCGTAAAGTAAACGCACTATCGGATTATACGGATCAGGACTCACCCAACTGAGCAGTGCGGCTATTATTATCACCCAGGTATATATGTTGAGGAGTATATCGAGGATACTCCCGATGGCAATGAAAAGATTCCCAAAGACAAACATCAATCACCTCCCGCTAAGTTCCATTGATTTTATAGTGGCAGCCTCAACGGCATCCATTACAGCGGCTTTAAATGCATGCCCTTCAAGCACATACAGCCCCTCGGCAGTAGTGCCTCCGGGCGATGTTACCATCCGCTTGAGTCCAAGGGTATCCATTCCTTCACCGAGCATCCTTATCGTCCCCGAGCCCGTCCTGAGTGCCAGGGCCTCTGCTTCCCCGGCATTCAGTCCCATCATTATACCTGCATCTATCATGGCCTCTATAAAGTGGGCAAAGAAGGCTGGTCCGCTTCCGCTCACGGCGGTAACGGCATCGAGTTTTTCTTCCTCCATAACCAGCGTCGAGCCAACGGCATCGAAGATATCCCTTGCCCTTTTAAAGTCCCTCTTCGAGACACCCTCCGGGGCTGAAAGCACCGTCACCCCCTCACCCACAAGGGCAGGGGCGTTGGGCATGGTCCGTATTATCCTTTTTACCCCGAGGCCCTCCCTGATAAAATCAATCCCGATACCCGCCGCAATGGATACAACAAGGTGTTCCCTGCCGACATGACCCTTTATCTCCTTGAAGACCTCTGCCATGTTCCGGGGCTTTACCGCAAGGACAAGAACATCAGAGGAAGCAACCACCTCCACGTTGCTCTTTGCAACCTTAACCCTGTATTTCTTTTTCAGGTATTCGAGCCTCTCCCCCTTCCTGTCATATACGGCAATATCCTCATCACCTGTCTCTTTAATGCCTCTTATCAATGCCCCGGCCATGTTACCGCCACCTATAAACCCGATCATAACAGACCTCCCTTGTTAATTATTCAGTAACTCCTATCACCGAAGATTGCAGTTCCCACCCTGACCATGGTCGCTCCTTCTTCAACTGCAACCTCATAATCACCCGACATCCCCATTGAGAGTTCCGGAAGCTCTATCCCCCTTCCGGAAAGGGAGTCCCTTAACTCCCTCAGCCACCTGAAATAGGGCCTGGCCTCTTCGGGATCCTCAAAAAAAGGGGGTATTGTCATCAGTCCGTTAATCCTTATATTTTTCAGTTCAAGCAGGGCATCTATAGAGACCGGGAGGTCATCAGGCGACATCCCGCTCTTGCCCTCCTCTCCGGCAAGCTTTACCTGGATCAGCAGATCCTGGACCTTCCCCGCCTCTCCGGCATACCTGTCGATCCTCCTTGCAAGTTCCGTGGAGTCAAGGGACTGTATTACGTCAAAGAGGCCCACAGCGGCCCTCGCCTTGTTGCTCTGAAGATGGCCAATCAGATGCCAGGACACCGTATCGGGGATAACACCCCTCAGTGCCTCAACCTTGGCACTGGCCTCCTGAACCCTGTTTTCACCAATCAGTCTGATACCTGCATCAACCGCCTCCCTTACCAGTTCCGGAGAGACGGTCTTGGTTACTGCCAGAAGCCTCACCTCCGAGGGGTCCCTTCCCGCCTTCATTGCGGCATGGGAGATCTTCTTATAAACACCGCTGATTGATTCGATGAGTGACATTAACAGTAGAAAGACTTATGGTCTGAATTCCTGATATTTTATCATAAAATATTCCGTTTGTTTTTTATATCCGGAAAAACCTGCTCTTCACCTTACCTTTAGCCTGTACTGTTTCCTCCTGTCTTAACAATCGCTTTTGAATATAAACGGTTTTTTGATTACAAAAACCGGACAGTTAACCTTGTTGATGATGCTTCCGACAACACTCCCCATGAAGAGCCTGTTTAATCCCGTTCTACCCTCGCTGCCCATAATCATTAGATCCGGGCCTATTGTCCCGACAAGTTCGATCATAATATCCGAAGCTATACCATCCCTTACTATACCCTCAGCATATACTCCCCTCCTCCGGGCCTGATCCGCCACCTCTTTTACCCTCTTTTTCCTCTCTTCGGACATTTTCTCAATCAATCCGGGTGCATGTATCTGAACTTCCTCATTGGAGTTAACAACCGACAGGATAAAGAGCCTGCCATTGAACCTTTCGGCGATTTCTATTGCCATTTTTGTGGCGCTCTCCGCCTTCTCTGAACAGTCGGTTGCAATGAGAATCCTGTCCCACTTCAAATGGTGAACTCCAGAGGGAAGCACAACACAGTTGTTCTTGCTGTAGCCGATAACCTTTGATGCAATGCTTCCGAGGATTCCTTTAAGGGCAGCGGTTAATATCAAGAAATCAACTCCGGATTTATCTATAACCCTGGTAATCTCCTCCTGGATATTGCCTGCAATAACCTCTATGTTTATCAAATCAGTGATGCCGTGCTTTTCGGACAGGGCCTTGATATGCTCGTCAGCCTCCTTTATGAATTCATCCTTGATCATTCTGGCAATAGAGCCAACCGCCCCAACCGCCGAAGTGGTATCCTTGATAGCCTTTTCATCTACAACCCTTACAACCTTTATTGATGCATGTATCACCTCTGCCCACTGGATTGCAAAACCCAACAGATCTTCAGTATTTCTTGAGTCATCAAGAATAAGTATTTTTGAACACTTTTTCATTATCGAATGAACCTCCCCTCAGCAGAGACTGTGGGCTATTGTAAACTTAATGAATTATAACCCAAATTGAGCGATTCTTGAAGTTGACGATCTTAATAGAGTCTGTGTATAAATTGCTGTTTTTTATTCCTGTCATACCCGAAGTCTGTAATCGGGTATCCAGAAAGCATTGAAACCACTGGATTCCGGTTAAGGACTGCCGGAATGACAGTAAGGGCATTTTTCCGTTTGGGCAACAGACGGTTGAAGAGTTACAGAAAAAACAACAAACACACTGAGGGGGATGCCGCAGTGTGTTTGTCTTGATGGAGAGACTGGGATGGTTAGTTTATACCACGATAATCTTATACCATATTTCAACACTCGTCAAAATTATCAGAAGCGTGAGGGAATATTTCAGAACCAGTGACGGTGTCCTCTTACTCATGATACTGCCTAACTGGGCAGACGGGACCGAGCTAATAATAAGCGCCAATGCAAGCAACCAGTCTACCTGTCCTGTAACCATCTTGCCTATGGCGCCTATAACTGCACCAATGAGGACAACCCCGAGGCTGGTACCTATAGTAACCCTTATGGGGATTCTCAGGACAAAAATCATTACCGGAATCAAAATAAAGCCTCCACCGGCACCAACCATACCTGCCAGGCCCCCTATCACTAATCCGGCGATAGCTGCAAGTGGTTTATTAAACTGAATAGCATCCGGGTTGGAAATACTTTCAGCATTGGTGGACCTTGATGGTATAAACATCATCACGGCTGCTACCACTGCTATAAAGCCAAACGCTATCAGCAGCACCCTGTTACTCATATACTTTGAGATTGTGGATCCAAAACCCGAACCAACTGCCATAGCCAATCCCAGCACATATAGCAACTTCATATTGACGAATTTATTTTTTCTATGGCGTACAACACCCGACAGGGATGCAAACACCACCTGAATCATGGACAACCCTGCAACTGCCTTCATCGACAGTGCACCCACTCCCAGTATCTTCGGAACAGTTAACATGAGAGGGATCATGATAATTGCCCCTCCCAGTCCCAGCAGACCGGAAAGGAACCCGCCTAAAATTCCAAGAGTCAACAACACATTGAACATACCCATTTTTAATCTCCCTTTACTTGCTTTCAGCGTGCTTCATTAAGATGTTTATCTCATGGGATTCCTTAGCATCAAAAACCCCGTACCCGTCTGATACTTTTTCATCTGCATGACTGCTCCTCAGGATCTCCCTTGCAGTCTCAAATTCACCGGCCTCTGCAAATGCTACGGCTGCCATCTCATCCTCGAACCTCTTTAGTAGTTTCCTTAAAGCCTTCATTTTTGCTTCTCCTTTCTTAGCTCCTGTTAAATTAGACCCTTACAGGTCTTGACATCGTTACAATAGGTTTCGTTACATACTTTCTTAATTTCTTGAAGCTGATAGCCTTTCCGTTATCCATCAGTGAAGGGCTGAGTATTACCATCTCGATACTTGCTTTCTCCTGCAGGATATCCCTTATGGCAGAGACGAGGCTTCCCGTAGCGAGGCGGTAATCCACAACCATCCCGGGATCGGAACACTGCTGTCTCAGCATGGCAACCTTCTTCTCTGCATCCTCTCTGATAATAGCTTCCTCTTCCTTAAGAATCTGTCCGGCGGTTTCAAAATCACCTGCCTCGGCAAGGGCTGCTGCCGCCATATCATCCTCGAATGACTTCAAGATCTTCTTGTTGTGATATAACAGGACGTACAAACCACCCTTGACTATCTTTGACAACTCCGTTGCATATGAGAACCCATCCCTGAAGTTCTCATCTTCCTTTGTTGCGAATAAAACCCTTGCTTTCATAAAGTCCATCTCCTTAAAATGATTTATTCAACTACTAATATGTAATCAAATGTAATGCCAATTGATAACATATTGATTTTTAAATATAAATTTTAATGGAGTACCACGAGGAGTGTTTCAACTCTGAACAGGCATGAACGGTCCTGCGAGGATGACGGCCAAATGGCCCATCCTTCTGTTTAGGAAAGCCGGGTAATTTTCAACGATTAGGTCTGCTGAACAGCCGTTTTTTATTTTTGTCATGTCCCGAAAGCGTTCGGGATATCCGGAACTTATTGAAAAGAATGGATTCCGGCTCAAGGACTGCCGGAATGACAGATAGAGAAAAACGACAACTGTTCGACTTTATACACAGACTCTATTTAAGAAGGGTAGGATGTAACCGGATTCATTCTTTTTCTCTCAGAATCCGCCAGAGGCTGGTTCTTGATATACCGAGGACCTTAGCGGCCCGGGTCTTGTTTCCTTCAACGTGGTCGAGAATCTTCAGGGCGTACTCCCTGTTCAGCTCATCGATTGTCTTTAATCTGCCCGGGTTTATTGTTTCAATCTGAAACATCTGCATGGTAACCGGAAGGCTTTCGGGCCGGACAAGCGATGTTTGCTCCAGAATCACCGCCCTTTCGATAATATTCTCCAACTCCCTGACATTCCCGGGGTAGCTGTATGATTTCAGTATCTCAATTGTCTCCCTATTAAAACCCTTTATATTTTTATTAGCCTTTTTTGAATGTTTTTCAAGGAAGTATTTGCTGAGGGGCGGGATATCCTCTTTCCTTTCCCGCAGAGGGGGGATATAGATATCCATTACATTGAGTCTGTAGAACAGGTCCTTTCTAAAGTTGCCTTTTGTGACAAGTTCGTTTATATCCTGATTTGTGGCAGCAATGAATCTGACATCCACCCTCACGGACCTTGTGCCGCCTACCCTGAAAAACTCCCTGTCCTCTATGACCTTCAGGAGTTTTGCCTGCAGCGCCGGTGACATCTCGGCTATCTCATCGAGAAAGAGTGTTCCGGTATCTGCAATCTCCAGGAGACCTTTTTTGGCGGTAACCGCTCCTGTGAAGGCTCCCCGCTCATGCCCGAAAAGTTCACTGGCAAGGAGTTCCTCTGTAAAAATTGCACAGTTGATTGAAAGAAACGGCCTGTTTGCCCTTGTCCCCGTATAATGAATAAGCTTTGCAACAAGCCCCTTGCCGACACCGCTTTCTCCTGTGATGATAACATTGCAATCGGACTTCGTTATGCTCTTGATGACATTAATCACCTCTTTCATCTTTTTGCTTCTTGCAATAAAAGCAGGAAGGTCTTTATCTATACCGAGAGAAATCTTCAGAGCTATATTTTCTCTTTCAAGGCTTTTTTTTTCGCTGATCTTTTTGACCTTCAATAATAATTCATCAAGATTAAAAGGCTTTGTTAGATAATCACATGCCCCCTTTTTCATGGCCTCCACCGCTGAATCAACGCTGGCAAAACCCGTAATAACAATCACATCCGTCTCCGTCCACTTCTCTTTAATCCTCTCAAGCAGACTTATACCGTCAAGGCCGGGCATCTTTATGTCTGTAATAACAAGATCAAACTGCTCCCGCTCAATTTTCCGCCATGCCTCAAGGCCGTCTCTTGCACCGGAAACGGTATACCCCTCACTTTCAAGTGCATATACAAGATGTTTTAAGGTTATCTCCTCGTCTTCTGCGATAAAGATTTTAATACTCATTTATACCTCGGCAAAAAAATCGTGAATGTGGTTCCAGCCCCTGCCATGCTTTTTACATTTACCCTGCCGGTATGGTTTTTGATAATGTTATATACTATGGACAACCCAAGACCGGTTCCCCTGTCCTTGGTTGTATAGAAAGGGTCAAAAATCTTATCCATAACCTCGGAGGGAATTCCCTTGCCTGTATCAGAGACCTCTATTTTAACCGTGTCTGCATCGGGAAAGACTCGCACATACAGTTCCCCTTTACCTGACATTGCATCAGCTGCGTTGGTGAAGAGATTAAGGAATACCCGTTCAAGCTGAGCCGGGTCTGCCCGGAGGAAGACCTCAGGTGGAGACTCAAGTGAAAACCTTATATCCTTAAATGCCGTTATTTTCTGTGCCTGCGCATATGTCTTTTGTATGATATCAACGATGTTTGTTTCTTTAAAGTCCGGCTCCTTTGACCTCGCAAAATCCAGCAGGTCTCCTACTATTTTCTTTACTCTGAGTGTCTGACTCAATATATCATCAACGGTCTCTTCTATTATGCCTGTGCAGTCCTCACCCATCTCCTTTGCCAATATCTGTGCCGATATATGGATGTTATTCAGTGGATTATTTAATTCATGGGCCACTCCTGATGCAAGGGTACCTATGGCTGCAAGCTTTTTACTCTGAATCAACTCCTCTTCCTTTTTCTTGAGCAACTCCTCCCGTACCCTTAAGGCCTCCGCCATATTGTTGTATGTCCTTATGAGTGTGCTGACCTCGTCATGACCCGATGGAAAAGGCATGGGGGAAAAGAAACCGGCGCCACTTTTTTCTATGGTCAGCATCAGTTTCTTCAACCTGTTCACTATATTCTGGCTGATATAAAAAAGTAATATAAACCCGATCAGAAAGGATACGGGTAAAAATACCAGGACAGCTACCTTGGTAACATTTATAATATTCTGCACCCTTCTTCGAGCACTCCTATCCAGTTCTTTTGATATCCCGGTAATTTTCTCACCGGTCTTTCTCAGGTCTTTAACATTGGCATCCAATCCCTTAAGGAGTATTATGTAGCGGCTTTCTTTAGATATCTTGAAAAATCGCTTCAGAAGCTGTGCATTTTGCAAGGGGTGTTCCAGAAAAGTGGCCTTAATTATGGGTATTAAAAAAAGGTATGAAGATTCTTTCGGCTTCAGGGTATTTAACTCTCTATGGAAATCCGCTGCCATAACAGTAATTTTCTCAAACTTTAAACTGAATTCACTCAGTTTGCCATACAGTTTAACAAGATTGTCGTCACGGGCATAAGGCTTGGCTTTTCTTATAAGCACCTTAATCTCTTCTATATATCTATGAATAAATTCGATCTCCTTATTGTCTCCATAAAGAAAAAAATTCTTTTCATGTCTTCTTAACTGAAGTGTCTTGCCCCTGATGCTTTCTGCAAGTTCAAGATATTTAAACTCGTTTCTGGTCTCATGAAAGTCCAGATAAGCTGCTATGGCAAGTGTTGCAATTATTGAAAAGCTGATAAAGAAACTGAGAATTATCTTCTTTTTTATAGACATAGTCCTGCTTGGTCCTTTTTATGAGCGTAAGCGCCCTCCGCCTGATTTTGCAGCGTACCGGGACAGTGTTTATTTTATCATAATCCGGGGGTGAAGGGTCTCGCTCCT
>VAPE01036693.1_pt1 | contig 41123 bp, 30 predicted proteins | sample 3393911 | NCBI WGS metagenome assembly VAPE01 (sample SAMN08290436, study PRJNA428436) | hydrothermal vent metagenome | isolation source: Deep-sea hydrothermal vent chimney | place: Atlantic Ocean: South-mid Altantic Ridge
ACCGGTAGAGCGGTAGCGGTTCCTTGCCATGGTGCGGGCTCCTCCATCCTCTCCCGGCGCAGAGCGCCTGCGGATGGGTGACACCGCAGAGCGGTGTCACCAGATGTCCCGATGTGCGGTGTCACCCGATGTGGATGCTGCGTGCTCACCGCGCGCTCCTGCTCAACGGGTTTTGCGCAAAAGGTCGGTTCTCCGGCGGAGTCGTTGAGGGTTTCAACATCAAGGCAAAACCGACCTCTGGAAAATCCTGCGGCTTTCGCACTTGCCACGGCGCTGAAACCGCTTTGTATCCTGTGCTCGGCGCCCTATCCGCACCGGAGTCCACCCACAGATTCTGCTGAGGAGCCATAATTACTTTTGTTCCATCGGGAACATGACCTCGCTGTGGATATTTTACAGAGAGGTGGTTACATTGCTCTACAAGTGGTTGAATCGACGGAGTCAAAGGCGAAGCCTGCCGTGGGGCGGGATCAAGCGGATATTGAAGGCGCACGACTTTTCCGCACCCAACCAAACCCGCAAGGCGGTAGGAATCGGGAGCTTACGTGAGTAACTGTACTTCTGTGCGAGTGAGTGGGTCTGAAGACCCCGGCGCGGGAAAACCGCACGCCGGGATCTGTGCGGGGGTCGCCGGGTAACCGGTGTTCCTGCTGCGACGGTTTTCAATGAGGCTACATTATGAAAGATGGGTTTGAGTTAAGGAAGTCTTCTGGAAAGGGAGAAGGTATTTTCGCCACCGAATCATTTGAGGTTGGTAACATAGTAATGGTTGGAGTTATTAAAGAAGTATTGAATGGAAATCACTCTCATGCTTCACAGATAGGCGAAAATAAATATGTACTCCACGCCGGATTTATAACCAAGGTTAATCATTCCTGTGACCCCAATTGTGGTATTAGAGTAAATGAAACCAGCGCACATGATTTTGTTGCAATAAAAGACATCGGTGTTAATGAAGAAATAACTTTCGATTATGCTATGAGAAACTATATTATCGACTACTTCCCGAAGAAGTGCATGTGTGGCTCCAAGAGGAGATGTCGCGGTAGGATTACAGGGTGGAAAGATTTACCAAATGAAAAGAAGAAAGAGTATGAAGGCGTTGCAGCTCCTTACCTGCTCGAGTTGGATGCCAAGCATTCTTGTGAGAAAGTGTAGGGTATATAGAATGAAAAAACCTAACGAAGCCAATTAACTCGGACAGGCCTCCGCGGTGTTTGAATTGTTCATATCGCTTCGTTCATTATTGCACAATTCAACCACCGCGGAGGCCTGCCGGTTATCGGCGACGTTGAACTAAACCGCTTCACGGTAGCTTCCCTTCGATAACCTGCAACCGGTTATTCATCGTCAATACTTCTCTGTGATCCGCGTGGGTTCCATCCCGGAGGAGAGGCGACGATGCCCCCTTACGCCAACAGATGATCGATGCCATGCGTCAGCGTGGCTTTCCCGTGCGGACTCACCAGGGCTATCGCGTACCGGCAGTCGGAATCAACCGGAGGATAGTGTTATACTCCGACGACATATCAGGGGCGCACCCGCAGACATCCAACCCAACACGGGAGATGCCGCTTACACCCCGAAATAAAGGCGTCTATGGAGAACTTCGCTACGACAGGCTCAAGACCTGAGTGGGAGACCCTCAAGTCCATCGTCTTCATCGGCAACCACCTACCACGGCAGTGCGGTATCGCCACGTTCACCACGCACCTGCTTGAATCCATCGCGTTGAATGCACCGGACAAGGCCTGTTGGGCGGTCGCGATGAACGACCGGCCGGAAGGCTATGCCTATCCGTCTCAGGTGCGCTTCGAGATCAACCAGAGTCAACTGAACGAATACGGTCTGGCGGCCGATTTATGCAACCTCAACCAAGCGGATGTGATCTGCCTCCAGCATGAATACGGCATTTTCGGCGGCAAGCGGGGCGGCTTTATCATCGAGCTGTTGCGTGGTCTCAAGATGCCGGTCGTGACGACCCTGCACACGATCCTGAAGGATCCGAACCTTCAAGACCGGAACATCATGATGCAACTTGCCGAATTTTCAGACCGGCTGGTGGCGATGAGCGAACGCTCGGTCGAATTCCTGCGTGATATCTACCATGTGCCGGACGAGAAGATCGTCCTCATCCCCCACGGCATTCCCGACGTGCCGTTTGTCGAATCCGACGCCTACAAGGACAAGTTCAGCGTATCCGGGAAGAAGGTTCTCCTGACCTTCGGTCTGCTTTCTCCGGGCAAGGGCATCGAGGTGGTCATCGATGCCTTGCCGGAGATCGTGAAGGTCCACCCGCAGGTCGTCTACATGGTCGTAGGCGCCACCCATCCGCACCTCAAGGCGGAACAGGGGGAGGACTACAGAAGCGGCCTTCACATACGTGCAAAAGCGCTCGGTGTTGCGGACCACATCGTTTTCCATGATCGTTTCGTCGCCGACGAAGACTTGCTGGAGTTTATCGGCGCGGCGGATATTTATCTCACTCCGTACCTCAACGAGTCGCAGATCATTTCCGGTACGCTCGCCTATGCACTCGGGATGGGCAAAGCGGTGGTATCCACGCCCTATTGGCACGCCCGGGAGCTGCTCGCCGGTGATCGGGGCAGGTTGGTTCCGTTCCGGGATCGGATCGCCCTGGCGCGGGAAGTCATCGACCTCCTGGATCACCCCGATGAGTGCCGCGCCATCCGGGAGAGGGCCTACCACTACGGCCGAAAAATGATCTGGAGCAATGTGGGCCGTCGCTATCTCGACACTTTCGCGGAAGCCAAACGCCGGCGGTTGCGGGACAAGGTACCCGAGTATCGGCTGGAGACCCTCGGACTGCGCCGGCAACCGCTACCGGAGATCAAGCTGGAATATCTACGCCGGATGACCGATGACACCGGTATGTTGCAACACGCCAAGTACACGGTCCCGGATCGGACGCACGGCTATTGCGTGGACGACAATGCCCGCGCGTTGATCGTCACCGTCACGTTACAGGACCTCCAGCCTCTGGATTCGGCGCCGGGCGGTCTTTCCGCCGTTTATCTGGGTTTTCTGGGCCACGCCTTCAACGGTCGGAGCGGCCGGTTCCGCAATTTCATGTCCTATGATCGCCGTTGGCTCGAGGAAACAGGCTCGGAGGATTCCCATGCGCGCGCGGTGTGGGGACTGGGCGTAGTGGTGGCGTTGGGTCGGGATAAGGGGCAGGTGGCTTTTGCGGTCGATCTGTTCCATCGTGCGCTGGATTCGATCGAACATTTCAACCACCCACGGGCGATTTCCTTCGCCATCATCGGTATCCACGCGTATCTGTGCCGCTACAGCGGGGACAGCCGCGCGAAAAGGATGCGCAAGATACTCGCGGATCGGCTGATGAAACAGTTCCGGGATTTTGCCACGGAAGGCTGGCCCTGGTGCGAGGATACCCTGACCTACGACAATGCCCGGTTGCCACAGGCCTTGCTGCTGTCCGGGCAGTGGCTTCCCGATCGCGAGATGTTGGAGATGGGCCTGCGCGCCCTCGATTGGTTGAAGCAGGTTCAGACCGATGAGACGAGCCGCTACTTCGCCGCTATCGGCAATCGCGGCTGGTTGAGCCGGGGCGGCGAAAAAGCGCGATTCGATCAACAACCCATCGAGGCGGCCGCGATGGTGGACGCCTGCATCGAGGCGTTCAACTGCACGCGGGACGAGAAATGGATCGCTTATGCGTATCGCTGCCTCAACTGGTACCAGGGCGAGAACGACCTGCGGGTTCCGCTCTACGACTATGCCACCGGGGGTTGCCGGGACGGACTGGAAGTGCAGGGTGCGAATGAGAATCAGGGGGCGGAGTCCACGCTGTGCTGGCTCATGGCGCTGCTCGCCGTCTACAACCACCGGGGCTGGGATCGTGTTACACCGGGGGAAAAGCCCGACGAGCTCGATGTTCGGGAAGTGTTGCAGGGATAGCGGCGGCCGGCATCCCCTACCGTGCCGTCGTCGGGGCGGAATCGCCGGAATTCCGTGTCAGCCCGGCCATCAACGACGGTACCTGCAGTGTTGCTATGCTGCATCGCTGGTCGCCCGAGGCGTACGGGATGATCAATTCATCCTGATGGATGAGCGCGCCGCAACTGTAAACCACGTTCGGGACGTATCCCTCCCGCTCATGCGCATTCGGCACCAGGATCGGTTCCCTGGTCCGGCCGATGATCCGGGTCGGATCCTCCAGGTCCAACAACTCGATGCCGAGGCCGTAGGTCCGCATCGGCCCGACCCCGTGGGTCACCACCAGCCAGCCTTCAGGGGTCTCAATGGGTGAGCCGCAGTTCCCCATCTGTATGAATTCGTAAGGGAACTCGGGTTCCTGGAGAATCTTGGCCTGCTGCCAGAAGTGCAAATGGTCCGAAAACATGATCGCGTTATTCACACCATCCTGGCGTGACAGCATCACGTATTCACCCCGTATCTTTCTCGGGAACAAGGCCATCCCCTTGCCCTGTACCTGGGCTCCGTTCAGCGTCATGACCTTGAATGAGAGGAAGTCGCGGGTCTCGATGAGTTGCGGCAGGATCGTCTCTCCGTTGTACGCGGTATAGGTGGCGTAGTAGATCACCGTGCCGTCGTCGTCGACGAAGCGCACGAAACGGGCATCCTCGATTCCCTTGCGCTCGGACTCCGACACGGGAAAGATCACCCGCTCGGAAATCGGGTAATCCTTTCGAAACAGAATCTCGTAATTGGATTGCGCCAGCCACAGCGCCATGTCGATGGCATCCGTCTTTTCCTGTAGCAGGAACTGGCCGTTGTTTTGGAGTTCGGCGATCTTTCCCTGCAGATCGTTGAAGGTAAAGTTATCCGGCAGCTTGTTGAGAAGCTGGTGCGTCACCGCGTTACCCGCCCCCATCTCCTGGAGTTTCAGCCGGAACAGGTGGCGGTCGTAGCTTGGATTGGGATGGATTTCCGGAGTTTCCACGTAGTCGCTCAAGCCGTCGAAGTAGATATCGTTGTTGATATCGATGATCCCGCTGCGAAACTCGATGGAGGAGATGTGGCCTTCACCGGTGGCGCGGAAACTCATGACGAACCGGCAGGAGCCTTCGGGATCCGCCTCCCGGTTCGGAACCTGAACGATGGAGGGATTGAACAATGCCGCCGCCTCCACCGAGTATTCCGCGGTAAAGTATGCACCGATCAGAAGCCGCCGCTGCTTCGAGATCCGATCGACCTCCGGCACGAAGTCGGCCACCCGTTCGAAATTTCGCGCCAGGATCTCCCTGAAGCAGCGGTGGCGGTTGGGAAAATCCTGCAACAGGGTTTCCAGCAGCGCACACGCTTCGTTCTCGTCCAGGCTCAACACCCGTTTGATGACGTTCCGGATGCGTTCTTCACCGGACGGCAGATACGGCCGGGTAATGACGCGGCCGCTCTTCCCCTCTATCACTTTCAACTTTCGCCGTGCAAGCGGGGTGGTATGGGTGGGTCTGATTTCCATCTTCATCGTATCCACGCGCAATAAGCCCTCTGTGTTATGGTGCGGCCCGCACAACTACACCATGGCGCATTATAATTGAATTTCCAACAAATCAGACTGATTTTTTCGGCCGGTTTCTATTTCGCATCGCCTCCCGCCGGTCGTGTTGCCGTGGTGTTATAGTCTGTCCCGGATCATAATGACACGCCCCGGCGCGCGGGCCGCGCGCGTAGGACCCCAATTATGAAGATCGCGATGCTGAGTCCCATATCCTGGCGCACACCTCCGCGTCATTACGGGCCGTGGGAAAACGTGGTCAGCCTCCTGACCGAACAGCTGGTGGCGATGGGAGTGGATGTGACGCTGTTTGCGACCGGGGATTCCCGGACCCGCGGAAAACTTGCGTGGGTCTGCGAACGACCCTGGTCGGAGGACCCTTCGATTGATCCAAAGGTCTGGGAATGCCTGCATATCGCAGAGGTGTTCAGGCGGGCGGACGAGTTCGATCTCATCCACAACCAGTTCGATTTCCTGCCGCTTACTTACAGCGGTTTCACCCATACGCCGCTCCTCACGACGATCCATGGATTCTCTTCCCCGAAGATTTTGCCGGTCTATAAAAAATACAATGGGCGTACGCACTACGTGGCGATCAGTGAGGCCGACAGGAGCCCGGAACTCGATTACATCGCGACCATCCATCATGGCATCGATCTCACGCAATTCCCCTATCGTGAAGATGCGGGAGATTACCTGTTGTTCTTCGGGCGCATTCATCCCCACAAGGGTGTCCGCGAGGCCATCGAGGTGGCGCGCAGGACCGGCATCCGGCTGGTGATCGCCGGGATCGTACAGGACGAGGCGTACTTCCGGGATCAGGTCGAGCCGCATATCGATGGATCCACCGTGGAATACCTCGGCTCCGTCGGGCCGGAAAGAAGGCAGGAGGTGCTGGGCGGTGCGCTGGCGTTGTTGCACCTGATTCACTTCGACGAGCCTTTCGGGCTGAGCGTGATCGAGGCCATGGCCTGTGGTACACCGGTGATCGCCTATGGGCGGGGGTCGATGCCGGAACTCATTCGCGACGGCGGGACGGGATTCATCGTGGCCGATGTGAACGCCGCCGTGCAGGCGGTGGGTAGGATCGGCTCACTCGACCGGCGCGCCTGTCGGGACGAGGTGGAACAGCGCTTTACCTGCCGGCGCATGGCGCGTGCCTATCTGGATGTCTACCGGAGAATCCTCGACCGGCGGGAGAACCACCGGCCGTGGGGACACTACGAAGACCTGCTCGAGCGGGGCGATCACAAAATCAAGGAAATCGTCGTCGAACCGGGCGAGCGGCTGAGTCTGCAGAAGCACCGGCGCCGCGCAGAGCACTGGACCGTGGTCAGCGGCGGGGCGCTGGTCACCGTGGGGGATCGGGAAATCCCGCTCCAGCCGGGGCAGTCCGTGGATGTCCCAAGGGGTGCGGTACATAGAATCGCGAACCCCGGTGATATCCCGCTGGTCCTGGTCGAGGTGCAGATGGGGGATTATTTCGGGGAAGACGACATTGTCCGGCTGGAGGACGACTATGACCGCAGCTAAATCAGCGCCGATCATCGAACGCTGCCCGGCCAACCCGATCCTCACCCGGGACGACATCCCCTATCCGGTGGAGACCGTGCACAACGCCGGCATCGCGCGCTATGACGAGCGAACCATCATGCTGTTTCGATCCCACCTGCGCAACGGTCGCTCGATCATCGGCATCGCCGAGAGTGAAGACGGGTTCAAGTTCACGGCCGGACCGAAACCGTTCATGACCCCTTCGACGGAAGGCGCATTCGCGGAATATGAGGCATTCGGGGTGGAGGACCCTCGAATCTCGTGTATCGACGGGGAATACCTGATTACCTACAGCGCCTACTCGCGTCACGGTGTGCGCATCGGGCTGGCCACGACCCGGGATTTCCGCTCCGTCGAACGGGTTGCGCTGATCACGCAGGCGGACATGCGCAATGTCGTCATCTTCCCGGAGCGGTTCAACGGCCGTTACGCCCGACTGGATCGCCCCCATTCGGAGACCGGTCCTTGGTCCGTGTGGCTGTCATGGTCTCCGGACCTGGTGCACTGGGGCGATTCCGAGGTGGTGATGAAACCGGTGCCATATCACTGGGACGAGTTGAAGATCGGCCCCGGTGCGACGCCGATCCGCACCGAGCGCGGCTGGCTCAGTATCTACCACGGGGTATTCGAGACCATGGGCGGGGCGCTCTATCGCCTCGGCGTGGCGTTGCACGACCTCGCCGATCCGGCGAAGATTATCGGCATCTCGGATGAATGGGTGCTGGCTCCGGAGGATCCCTGGGAGATCACGGGCTATGTGCACAACGTCGTCTTTACCTGCGGTGCGGTCGCCGATGACGACGGCGGCGTGAAGATTTACTGGGGTGGCGCGGATACCGTGATGTGTGTCGGGACCGCGCGCCTCGCCGACTTGGTGGACCTGTGCCTCGGCAACAGCCGGCCACCCTATTGAGCTTGCCGAAGCGCCCGCCGGACGCCCAAGGGTCGGAGGGTGAGCGGGCGTCCGGCTACTCGTTCTCCATGGCGTCGAATTCGAGCCCCGCCTGAATCATGACCTCTTCCTTCCGCTGTTCCCAGAGCCGGGCCACTTTCTCCCGGTCCAGTGTTTCCGACTTGACTTCCACCACGGTGCTCAGCTCACCCGGTGCATTGACGGAGTTGAACTTGGTGAAGACGTGCTGATCGGTGAGGATGGGCTTGAAGACACCGGCGGCGCGGGAGGGCACGACGAAAAGGATCTGCAGCTTCAGCGATCGGGTGAGCAGCTTGAGGATCTCCACCGAGCGCTGTTCGTCGGTCTTGGCGAAGGTCTCGTCGAAGAGCAGGAAGCGGCAATGCCGGGGGCTGCGGCGGTCGCTTAGCTTGAAGGCGTTGATGACCGAGGCGGAGCGGATGGCGTAGGCGGCGGTTTCCAGTTGTCCGCCGCTGCCGGTGGCGTCCTCGGCCAGCGAGATACGCTCGCCCTCGTGCACCCGGTAGATGTCGAAGTCGAAATATTCCCGGTAGTCGGCCATGCGCAGAAGCTCCTCCCGCACCCGGGCGTCTCCGCCCTGGAACAGCTTGTCCATGACCTCGTCGCGGGTGCGGATGTCCCGGACGTCGAACTGGTTGTCGTCGAAGATGGAGAAGGCCTCCTGGTGGAGCAGCGATTTGTCGGCGACGGATTTGAAGAATCGCCGGTAGTTGCCGTGGATGCCTTCCCGGGGATGCGCAACGAATTCGAACTCTTCGTCGCCGAAGCGGTGTTGTTTCAGGGTCTGGTTGAGATCGCGGATCTGCTGTTCCCCCTTGCGGATGTTGTCCATCACCAGGTTGACGAAATCGTTGGTAACGGCCTTGTCGACCTCCTGCTTGATGCCCTCGATCTGTTCGCTGATGGCGATCAGGATGGAGGATTCGAGAACGTGGAGGCGTGCGCGGACCCCATGCTGGATCGCCATGAACAGGAAGAAGTCGTCGTTGCCTCTCAGGGTGTTCACCTCGAGCGCCTGGGGAGGCAGGGCGACGGATTCGTCACGGGCATGGCCCTGTCCGTTGTACTCCCGAATCAGGGCGCGGTAGTTCGGCCAGTAGCCGTTGAATTGTCGTTCTTCCTGTTCGATTTGCGCGGTCAACGATTCCGCGTCATGGGTGCCGCCGCGGGCCCGGGCGGCGATCTTGGAGGCGATGTCGTCCGCGTCGTAGTCCTTGTCGGGGCGGGAAAGTCCGCGGACCCGCTCGCGGGCGGTCTCCAGCCGCTTCCCGGCATCCGTCAGCCTTTCCGTGTATTGTTCCAGTCGTTCTCGGAGGTATTGAAGTTCCTTCGCGATTTCACCTTCACGATGGATCGCGGTTTCCTGCTCTTCTTTCAAGTGCTCGATCTGTCTCCGTACGACTTGGTACCGTTGCTCCAAGGGTTCCGCACCGCGCAGGTCCAGCCCGGCGATCTGTTCCCTGATCCTCGCCATCCGTTCCGCATCATCGTAGAGCGCGATGGCCGTCTCTTCCAGGACGGTATCGGTCTTCAGGGTTTGCAGGCAATCCGACAGCCTGCCGAGGGCGCCCGACTGCTCGTCGATTTGCGACAGTTCCTTCTTTGCTTCCTGCTTTTTCAGCAGCAGGCTTTCGATCCGGTATTCCCGGGCCTTGTGTCCGAATACCATTTCATCCCTGCGCGCCAGGCAGGGAAACTGGGTGTAGCCGCTGGATGCGAAGCCCTCTTTCATGATGCCGCGGGGTGCCCAGCGCAGGGTCTCCATGTCCTCGGTCAGTTTGACGTTCCCGTAATTGCCCAGCAGATAGGCCAGGGCGGTGGGGTCGTCCACCTTGAGACAGCTCACGAGGGTGCGGGGCTCGACGGAACGGTGGGCGGTGTCCTTGCGGGCATGCTCGCCCTGGACGATTTTGCAGCGGTGCAGCCCCTGCCGTTTCAACAACCGTGTGGTGCTGGATTCGTAGTCGGGTTCCACCAGGATGACGAAGCGGTTACCGCCCAGGTAGGCCTCGATGACCGGCTGCCAGTCCTCCCGGCCCGCGGACATCTCGACCAGTTCGCACAAGACGCGGGGCCGTGCGCCGGGCTGCTCCTCCCGTATGACTTCCAGGGCCGCGGTCGTTGCCGGCGGCAGGGGTTGCTCGCCCCGGCGGAGCTGTCCGAGCTGTTTTTCGGTTTCCGTGAGGGTCTCGGACAGCCGTCGGTGCTCGTCGGCCAAGCGTTGCTGTGACAGCAGGGTCTTGTCATGGAGTCCGTCCCGGTCGGCTACCTGCACGCGGATTTCGGCCAGCAGGTCGTCGATGTGCACGCCGCCGGCCCGTTCGGCGAAGGCGGCGAAGGGGGCGGGGTCGTAGAGATTTTCTTCCCGGGCGATCGTTTGCTGCAACTGCCGCCGGAAGCCGCCGAGGTCGAGCGCGGACAGGGGCGCGGCACGGCTCCGGATGGCGGCGACGCCGTCGGCGAGTTGAGTATCGCTGCGCAGCTCCGGGGCCAGAACGGCCAATTGCTCCAGGGTGTCGAGTTTTCCTTGCAGGTTCTGTAGTGCGACGAGCAGTCCGGTGACCCGCTCTGATTGCAGGTTCCGATTTTCCTCGAGGGTCCGCTCCAGGTCGCGCTTTTGAATCAGCACGGGATGGCCGCCGCGTTCGGCTTCCAGGCGGATGCGTGTGTCGTCGGCCTGTTCCAGTTCGCTCTTCAAGGTGGCGCGCCGCTGCCCCAGCCGGTGCCGCTCCTGCCGGAAGGTCTCCATCCGTGCCTGCGCCTGCTCGCGCTGTCGCTCGAGTTCGAACCGTCCCACTTCGGCCAGCAGCAGGCGTTTTTCCACCAGCGCCCTGTAGCCGCGCTCGATCTGCGCGCCGTAGTGTTCGATCCGGCGCAGCGTTTCGATCCGGGCTTCGAGTTCCGCCGCCTGCTGCTTGAGCTGGTTGAAGGTCTGCACCGACTGGATCATGTGGTCCAGATCGCCGGCTACGTCGCGCCGCTCGAGGATTTCGTGGCGTACGAAATCGTTGATGGACCCGATGGGACTGTGCGCCATCAGCCGCGACCAGGTGCGCGTGGCCTGGGCCGCTTCCAGTTCGCTGATCGCCATGCCGCCGCGGTTGCGCAGGTAGCCCCACAGGGTCTTGAGGTAGCCGATCTTGTCGCGGAAGCCCCTGACCGCCGTGGAGCCGAAACGTATCTTCAGGTGGTTCTCGATCTTCTCGACGGGAACGACGCGGCCCTGCCGCCCCGCCCCCTCGTCCGCCATGAGATCCCCCTGCTTCAGGGCGACGCCCGTCAGGATAAGGTTGACTTGGTCGATGGTCCGGGGTGCCCGCCGCTTGCCGTCGGTGCCGAGGTCGGCGGACACGCCGATCAGGGCGGTGAACGGATCGCCGTCGGCCTCGATGCCCGCCGTGGGGCGGAACACCAGCGCCACGTAGCCGTGGGCGCCGTTGGGCCGGGCCAGCTTGTTGCGGTCGGCGCCGAGCACATAGGAGGCGAGGGTGCGCGGCACCTTGCCGTAGCGACCGCGCTGAGAACTCTCATCCTGTCCGGGGTTGAATTGGTAGAAGGTGTCGCGTGCCGCCGTCATCACCGTCTGGATCGCGTCGGCCAGGGTGGTCTTGCCGGTACCGTTGCCGCCGGTGAACAGGGTCAGCGGTCCCATCGGGTATTCGCGGTTGGGCAGGGTGCCCCAGTTGAGGATGATTACCCGGTCAATACGCATCGTCGTTCGCCGTCGGGGCCTCTACCCGCACGCCTTCCAGTCGTCGGATGGCGTCGGCCAGCAGGTCGCCGCTCACGAGGGTGGTGATCATGGGGCGGATGGCGATCCAGCGTTCCGATTCGGGCGCGTCGCCGGGGACGTAGTCGATGGCCTTGAGTCGCTTCAGACGCTTGAACAGGCGGTCGCGCTCGCCGGCGGCCTCCGGCATGGGGGTGTTCGACATGGTGATCATGGCGGTGAACACGTCCTCCAGGGGCAGGCCGGCCTCGCCCTTGTCGCCCAGGTTCCCCAGGGTGAGCGCTTGATCGTAGAGGGCGCGCAGCACCAGCAGGAGGCGGGCCTCCATGGGGCTGTAGCGTTCGCGCAGGACGGCGGCGTCGCTGTGCTCCTCTTCGTCCTGGTGGACGCCGGGAATGCGCGCGTTGGGCGGATACAGGCGCAGATAGCGAAATTCCCGGTAGTGTTCCAGGCGCAGGCCGGCGATCTCGAACCAGTCCCGCAGCAGGGGGAAGGCGGAAACCGACTGCTCGTATTGTTGACGCTCGGTCTGCGAATCGTCCGCGACCAGGATGCCGTGGGCCAGCAATCGGTGGATGATCGCCTGGAACGGGCGCAGGCCGCGCAAGGGAGTGCGCTCCAGTTCTTCGTGGAAGGTGTCGAGGAAACGGCTCATGGCGTCCGGCTCCGGCGCCTGAGGGTGAAGGCCTGCATGCGGCCGTAGCCGGTATCGAACCGGCGTATTTCCCTTGCGTCGTCATAGTCGGGGGCGACGTCCCACTCGCCGCCGGCATCGGGGTGTGTCGTGATCTCGATGCTATGGCTCAGCGCCAGCAGATCCAGGGCCTTTTCCACGTTGAAATGGCGCAGGCTCATGGCCCTCGCCGCGCCCATCTGATCCAGGACATAACGGTCGATGTCCGCCTCGGTCAGTGCAAAAGCGGTCTCCAGCATCTGCTGGATATAGGCGTTGCGGCGTTCCTCCCGGGTCAGGCGCGGGTGTGCCAGACCGGTATCGATGGGCCGCCGCCGCGCCGCGCGCTCCCCCACCGGGATCCGTCCCGGATCGGGCAGTCGTACCCGCCAGGGAAACATGGCATCGGCCATCCGGTGGAGCAGAGTGTCCTGTTCCTCCCGGGACCGCGTCGTCAGCCGCTCGATGAGTTGGGCGGCGGTATCCCGGCCCTGAGTGGCCAGGGCCGACTGTTGCATGACGATGAGTTGGATGCGACGGCCGAAGTTGGAGACCGCCTCGCGCAGCTCCGGCATTTTCACGTCCATGGCGACGGTCACCCGGTCGCGGACGGCCCCGGTCAGCCACAGCAGGGGGACTTCGCCCGCCGCGAGTTCCCGGCCCAGCAGCGGCTGGGCCTGTAACAGGGCCGAGTCCGCCTTCTCCCGCCGCTCCGGCGGCCAATACAGGATCCCGTCCAGCAGGGTTTCGATGTGGCTGCGGTGCTGGACGACGGACTCCACCGTGAACTTGCGGGTTACCTCCGGAAGTCGCAGGCGCAACTCGCACAGGATCTCCGCCACCCCTTCGCCCTGGCTGCGTGCCACGTCTTCGGTGAGTTTGCGGCGCTGCGATTCCAGTGCGTCGATGTCGTCGCTGAGATCCGACATGATGCGCTGGGCGGCGTCGAAGGCGTCCAACAGCTCATAGGGTTCCCGTCCCTCGCTGCGGACATAGGCCTCGAGGGAATTGCGAGTGTAACGCACGTTGCGCCGGATCGTGCGCATACCGCCGCCCTGCAGGCGGTAAAGGGTATCGGCCAAGGTCTTGCCGGCCTGGGTCAGGCCATAGACCGAAACCATGGTGCCTTTGTCCAGCCGTGTCTCGAGCCAGCCGGTCGCCGCCAGGCGGTGGATTACGACGCGAGCCCGGTCCGACTCCTTCCCCGTCGGGTCCAGTTCCTCGTCGGCGCTTTCACCGCCGGGGTCGTCCGGGCGCGCGGCGACCAGGGGCTGGAAGAGATCCCGTAGTTCGCCGTAGGTGACATTGACCCGGTAGTCGGCATAGGGGCCGTGCAGGCGCTCGAACAGGGCGGTGATGCAGGCGGCGAACAGCCCGCGGTACTTGCCGGTCAGGGGCTTGAAAAAACCGGGATCGATGATGTCGAACAAGGCGTCCACGGCAACCCTGTATGCTGATATCCTTGCGAAGCATACCTGATTTCGCTTGGCGGCCGAACCTCCGTCGAGCCGGGAGGCGCACGCCTGTGGGCGATGAGAACAACGACGATGCGGCCGATGTGCTGAGGCGTTGGGCGGGCGAACCGGGCATTGCCGACGTACTGCATCGGCTGATCGACCTGGTGGACCGCCGGCCCATGGCGCAGCGCGAGCGTCCGCCCCGACTGCGGCTCAAACCGGACAAGACCCCGGTCTTTTTCGACCGCGCAGAGACGCCCGATCGGGAATTCGCCTGGGAATTGCTGGAGGCCATCGCCAAGAGGGGCTGGATCGCGCTGAGGGGGCCGAAGCGATGGGCGGCGAATGCCCCCCCCTATGAGGCCGAACCGCAGATCGTTCTGACCGCGGAAGGCGAGGCGGTGATCCGCGGGGCGATCGATCGGCCCGCGGGGCAAGGATCGTGGCGGGAGCAATGGTCGGCGGCACTCGAAGGCCGCTTTGCCCTCCCGCAGGCGCGGTTGTCGGGTTTGCGGCACCAACCCATCCGGGTGGCGGGTCGTTCGGCCGCCCGGGTGGTGGAGCGGCTTTCCGAATTGACGAAGCTGGATCCTTCCCTGTATCTCCGCGAGGCGTCCGCCGCGGCATTCTGGGGCATCTCGAAACTGCTGGATGCACGACGCGAGGCCGTCACCCGACTGGTCGGTGATCCGGACGCCTTCCCCGAAAAACCGATATTGATCAACATACACGTGCCGGGGCCGGCATGGGAGAGCGTGCTGTTCATCGAAAACGAGACCACCTACCACAGCGCGGTAAAGAACCGCCTGCCAAGTGTCGATCCGGAACGGATGGCCGTGGTCTGGATCTCGGGTTTCATGGGCGCCGCCAAGCGACTGCGTAGCGCCGAAGGGGTGTCGATGCATGCCTCCCTGGCATCCCATCCGGAAGGGGTCGAGCGTTTGGCCCGCGCCTGGACGGATGTCCCATGCCCGCTGGAGACCTGGTTCTTCGGCGATCTCGATTTCTCCGCCATGGAGATCCTGCGCGCATTGCGCGATGTGTTCCCCGGCACCCGGGCTTGGCAGCCCGGCTATCGGGCGCTTCTCGCTCGCGCGGAACGGGGGGAAGGGCACGGGCCCGATGAAGATGTGCGCAAGGGCGAACAACAGGTCCCGGCGGGTGGAACGGGTTGCTGTTTTGCGGACACTTGGTTACTGCCGTTTCTTCGCCGTTCGGCCCGTTTTGTCGATCAGGAGGCGTATGTCCCCGATGCGTCAACGCGCGCAGGGGCTACACGGGCCGGGTAGGATGCAGTCGCCCCTCCTCGGGAGGTCGTGGCGCGTAGGGGGGATTCGCGCCGCGGAGCGGCCCGGAAGGCGTGAAGGCGTGACACCGCAGAGCGGTGTCACGAGGGAACTATAGAGGTTGACTGGTGACACCGCTCTGCGGTGTCACCTATCTGCAGGCGCTCTGCGCCGAGAAATTGAGCAGCGGTGCCCCCCTGTGGAATAGGGCGATATTCCTGCGACAGGGACGCCGAGATGGCCGCGCGAGGGCGGCGCAAGATTGGAATCCGGACGGATGATCGAGCCGGGCAGGATGCAGTCGCTCCTCCGCGGGAGGTCGCGGCGGGTAGGGGGGATTCGCGTCGCGGAGCGGCTCGGAAGGCGTAAAGGCGTGACACCGCAGAGCGGTGTCACGAGGGATGAATGCCCATATGTCAAGCCTGACCCGGTGTCACTTGCGCCTCGTCCATGCGCCGCACGAGTGCCTTGAGATCGGGATCGACTTTCATCGGATAGGGTGCGACCGGGTGCAGCGCGCGCAGCGGCGGGGGCAGGCGCGCGAGCTGTTGCGCGGTGCGGCGGCGGATCTCCTCGAGCGCCGGCGATGCGCGGATCCGCCGCCCGTCGTGCATGCACGGCTCGAGTAACGGCTCGCCCTGCGTCGCGGCGTCGGCCAGGGTCAGCACATCGCCGGCCATCGTGCCGTCGTCGTGGTAGCGGCGAAACACCTGTTTTCGGCCGGGCCAGGTCGCCTTGCCCTCGGATCGCTTGCGTCGCGGGCGTCCCTCGTATTCCTCGAGTTTGTAGGCGCAGTCGAGATAGGGCGCATCCGCCGAGGTGTCCACCCGCGTGCCGATGCCGAAGCCGTCGATGGGGGCCCCCGCGCCCAGCAGTCGGGCGAGGACGTGTTCGTCCAGGTTGCCACTGGCGAAGATCTCCACGTCGTTCAGTTCGCCCGCGTCGAGGATCGCGCGCACGGCGCGCGCATGCGCGCCGAGGTCCCCGCTGTCGAGGCGCACGCCGCGTACCCGGATCCCATCGTCGCGCAGGCGTGCGGCGAGGGCGACGACCTTGCGGGCGGCCGCCTCGGTGTCGTAGGTGTCGATGAGCAGTACCACATGGTTCGGCTGGGCGCGCGCGAAGTGTTCGAACGCGGTTTCCTCGTCCTCGTGCGCCTGAACGAAGGAGTGCGCCATCGTCCCGGAGACCGGGATGGCGAAGCGGATGCCGGCCGCCACGGTGGCGGTCGCCGTGAACCCGGCCAAGTAACTCGCGCGCGCGGCGTAGAGCCCGGCCTCGGCGCCGTGGGCGCGGCGCAGGCCGAAGTCGACGAGCACCCTGTCCGGCGCCGCCAGTACGCAGCGCGCGGCCTTGGAGGCGATCAACGTCTGCAAGTGCAGCAGGTTGATGACGCGTGTCTCGACCAGTTGCGCCTCGGGCAGCGGGGCGCTCACGCGCAGGATCGGCTCGTCGGCGAAGAAGACGGTGCCCTCGGGCATGGCATGGACATCGCCCGAGAACCGGAATCCGGCCAGATAATCGAGAAATGCACGGCTGAACCGGCCGCTGCGCGCCAACCAGTCGATCTCCTCCGGCGTGAAGTGTACGGACTCCAGGTAGTCGAGCACCTGCTCCAGGCCGGCGGCCACCAGAAAATTGCGCTCCGGCGGCAGCCGGCGCACGAAGAACTCGAAGACCGCGCGGGCACGCATGCCCTGTTCCAGGTAGCCCTGGAGCATGGTGAGTTCGTACAGGTCCGTCAGGGTGGCGGGTGCCGTGCAGTCCATACGATCGGGTCCTGAAGCCGGTCCCCATCGGGGCGCGATCCCCGGATTCCGTCCTGCGGCCTGCATCCGGGCTACCCGAGTGCCAAGCGCCGAAGCCGCCCCGAACGGTGGTGAGTCGAGCTATGGAAGCCGGATTGGGCGTTCCGACGCCGGTTCGGCGTCTTCTCGTATCGTATTGGAGTTGGTGAGTCACGGACCTCTTTTCAAGGGCGCGGCTCCCGGCCGTCGCATGCGTGCCGCGCTCACTGCATGTCGGGCTCTCCGCAGTGGCGCAGGATCTCGGCCCGTGCCGCGTTGCGCAGCGCGAGTGCCGCGCCCCAGTCCGTGCCGGGCGGCGGGATCGGCGCCCCGACGGTGATCTCCACCGCGCCGCGCCGCGGGATCCACTCGTCACCGCGCAGTATGGCGCGGGTGCCGCGGATCGCCACCGGTACCACCGGCGCCCCCGCCCGGGCCGCGGCCACGAAGGCCCCCATGTGAAACGGTTGCAGGCCCGCGGTGCGTATAAAGGTCCCCTCGGGAAAGAACAACAGGCGGGCACCGGCGCGTGCCGCCGTCGTCAGATCGGTGGCGTCGCGCGCGCTGCGCCGGTTGTCGAAGCGGTCCACGAAGTGCGTGCTGATGCGCTCGAGCAGGCCGCGCACCAGCGGATAACGACGCAACTCGCGTTTCGCGACAAACCCGTAACGGGTCGGGAGCAGGGCCCACAGGACGATCCCGTCCAGGTAACTGGTGTGGTTGGCCACCAGGATCAGTGCACCCGTCTGCGGTATCGGGGCAAGTATGCGTAGGTGCACGCGTATGCCGATGATGCGCAACAGTGCGCGAGCCGCCGCCCGCGAGCCGCCGATGCGCCAGGACTCACGGGGCGCGAGCGTGGCGAGCGACACCAGGGCGGCCATGGCCAGGAACGCGGTCCAGGCGTAGGCCGCATAGAGCAGGCGTGCGCCCGTCGCACTCAGGCGGCGCAACGACGGCAACAATCCGGCGAGCCGCAGGCGCGCGAGCTGCCACCACACCGCACGGCGCCGGGTCAGCGCACCGCGCTCATAGAGTTCGCGGCAGGCCGAGCGCCGGATCTTCCCGCTCGAGGTCTTGGGCACTGTGCGCGGCGGTGCGAGCACCACGTCGTCGGGCGGGATCTCCAGGATCGCGACGGCGCGCTCGTGGATGCGCCGGCGCAGCCGTTCGCGGACCCCGGGGTCGAATTCGCGGGTCTCGGCGAGAACCACGAGACGCTCCTCGCCGGTGGCCGGGTCGGGGCTTGCGAATACCGCCACGCCGTTGCGACGCACGCCCGGCAACTCCGCCACCGCCCGTTCCAGATCGTAGGGGTAGAGGTTGCGCCCGGCGCGGATGATCAGCTCCTTGGCTCGTCCCGTGATCCGCACCTCGCCGTCCGCCAGGTAGCCGTAGTCGCCGGTGTCGAGCCAGCCGTCGTGGAACAGCGTCGCGGTCGCCTGCGGATTGCGGTAGTAGCCGTCGGTGGCCGAGGGCCCGCGGAACTGGATGTGCCCGACGGTACGCTCCGGCAGCGGCCGGTCCGCGTCGTCGACGATGCGCAGTTCGTGGCCCGGCAGCGCGCGACCGCAGGCCGGGATGTGGCTCGCGTGCGGGTCCCCGGCGTCGGCTGGACGTACCCGCCGGCCCGGCTCCAGGCTGTCGCGGGCCACGTGGTCGACGAGCGGGCCGCGCCCCGGGGGCGGGAAGGCGAGACCGACGGAGCACTCTGCGAGGCCGTAGACCGGCGTCATGGCGCTTCGGCGGAACCCGTACGGGGCGAAGCGCGCGATGAAACGCTCCATGGTCTGTGCATGGACCGGTTCGGCGCCGTTGAAGGCCACCCGCCAGGCGCTCAGGTCGAGGCCTTCGAGGTCCTCGTCGGCGAGCCGCGAGGCGCACAGCCCATAGGCGAAGTTCGGGGCCGCCGAGAGGGTCCCACGATACGCGTGCAGCGCGTGCAGCCAGCGTTGCGGCCGTGCCACGAACGCCGACGGGGACATCACCACCAGCGGGTGGCCGTGGTAGAGGCTGCCCAGCCAGGCGCCGATCAGCCCCATGTCGTGGTAGAGGGGCAGCCAACTCACGAACACGTCGTCGCCGCGCACGTCGACGGCCTCGCCCATGGCGCGGATGTTGGCGAGCAGGTTGGCATGGCGCAGGGCCGCGCCCTTGGGGTCGCCGGTGCTGCCCGAGGTGTATTGGATCAGGGCCAGGTCATGCGCCGCGCGGCGCTGGTGCAGCCGCCCGCCCTCCGCGGCCAGATCCCGAGGGCTGAGCAGGGCGCGCAACGCCGGCAGGCGCGCGCGCAGCAGCCGTGCCGCGCCCAGCCCCTCCGGCACGGTGATCAGGAACGGCGCCTCGGCATTGGCGAGGATCGCCGCCTGTCGGTCGAGGTGTTCCTCGATCTGCGCCATGCGCATCGGCGGATATAAGGGGACCGGCACTCCGCCGGCCAGCAGAATCCCGAGGAAGGTGCGGAAGAAGTCCGCCCCGGTGGGCAGTACCAGCGCCACCGGTTGCCCGGGGGAGAGGCCGCGGGCGCCGAGTCCCGCCGCGAGCGCCTCGGCGTCGCGCAGCAGCGCGCCATAGGAGATCGCGGCGCCGCCGCCGTCCTCGTAGAGGTGAAGGTGGATGCGCTCCGGATGATGTTCGGCGTGCCAGGCGAGGGCCTCGGTGAGGGTCGCGATGTGCGCCGGGATTCGGTGCGCGGGTGCCGCGGGGGGGATGCGTGGCGGGGACGGTGCGGGTCCCGCCGGGGGGCTCGTCCCCGCGACTGCGGCAAGCAGTTCGCGGGGGGTGTTCGCGGCGATCGCACGGTCCTCGTCGAGGTGCCAGCCGAGGACCCGTTCGAGGCGCGCGAACAGCTCCATGCGCCCGAGACTGTCGATGCCCGCCTCGGCGTCCAGCGCGCTGTCCAGGGACAGCTCCGGCACCGGGGCGCCCGGACGTAGTTCCCGGGCCAGCCGGCGGATCAGTTCCAGCAGCACCGTGCCGGCCTGCGGGGATACACCGGGATCGGTGGTGTCGGGACCGGGCATGCGGGCCTCTTGGCGGTGGGTGACGGCCGAGATTCTATGTTATTTTACGAGCGGGGATTGGGAGAATCGGTATCCGCCGTGCGCGTCCTCTGCCTGCTGCCGTTCGCGTTCGGTCTGCTCTTGCCGTCCCATGCGTGGGGCGCGGTGCGCTTCGCTCTGGTGCTGGACGTGCGGGGGGTGATCGGCCCGGCGACCGGCGACTACGTGCGCCGCGGTTTGCGCGTGGCGGCGGCGCGAGACGCCGCGGTGGTGATCCTCGAGATGGACACGCCCGGCGGGCTGGATACCGCCATGCGTGAAATCGTCCGCGCCATCCTCGCTTCGCCGGTCCCGGTGGTCGCCTACGTGGCGCCGAGCGGTGCGCGCGCCGCCAGCGCCGGCACCTACCTCCTCTATGCCTGTCAGGTGGCGGCGATGGCGCCGGGTACCAACCTCGGCGCGGCGACCCCGGTGCGCATCGGCAAGCCGCCCGCGCGGGGCGGGTCCGGCGACGCAATGAAGCACAAGATGGTCAACGACGCGGCGGCCTATATCCGCAGTCTCGCGGAGCTGCGCGGGCGCAACGCGGAGTGGGCGGAGCGCGCCGTGCGCGAGGCGGCGAGCCTGCCGGCCGAGGATGCGCTGAAACGCCACGTGATCGACCTCATGGCGGTTGACGTCCCGCAACTGCTGCGGCGCCTCGATGGTCGCACGGTGCGGGTGGCCGGGGGTGTGTGGCGTACCCTGCACACCCGCGGGCTGCGCGTGGAGTATCGGAAACCCGGCTGGCGCACGCGACTGCTCGGCGTGGTCACCCACCCGGACGTGGCCTATATTCTCATGCTGGTGGGGATCTACGGCCTGTTGTTCGAGTTCGCCACCCCCGGCTACGTGCTGCCGGGGGTGACCGGGGCCGTCTCGCTGCTGCTGGCGCTGTACGCCTTTCAGGTGCTGCCGATCAACTATGCGGGGCTCGCGCTGCTCCTGCTGGGCGTCGTGTTCATGGTCGCCGAGGCCTTCGTGCCGAGTTTCGGGACCCTCGGCATCGGCGGTCTGGCCTCCTTCGTCGCGGGCTCCGTCATGCTGTTCGATACCGGGGCGGGTGACTACGAGATCGCCTACCCGCTGATCGCCGGCGTCGCCCTGGCGAGTGCGCTGTTCCTGATCGGCGCCGTGGGGCTGATCGTGAAGGCGCGGCGCCGTCCGGTGGTCAGCGGCTACGAAGGGTTGATCCACGCGCGCGGCGAGGTGCTGGAGGGCTTCGAACGCGAGGGGCGCGTGCGGGTCCACGGAGAGGTCTGGGCGGCCCGCGCGCGCGGCCCGCTGCACGCGGGTCAGCGCGTGCGGGTGACCGGGCGCGACGGGCTCACGTTGATCGTCGAGCCATCTGCAGGGGGGGATTCCCATGATTAGCACCGGTCTGATAGCGGCGATCCTGGTCGTGGGGCTGCTGGTCGCCTCCGTCCGGGTGCTGCGCGAGTACGAGCGGGGTGTGATCTTCCTGATGGGGAGGTTCTGGAAGGTCAAGGGTCCGGGGATGATCCTCGTGGTGCCGGCGATCCAGCAGATGGTGCGCATCGACATACGCACCATCGTCATGGACGTGCCCAGCCAGGACGTCATCTCCCGGGACAACGTCTCGGTCAAGGTCAACGCCGTGCTCTACTTCCGGGTCGTCGACCCGGAGCGCGCGGTGATCCAGATCGAGGACTACTACGCCGCCACCAGCCAGCTCGCACAGACCACGCTGCGCGCGGTGCTCGGCAAGCACGAACTCGACGACATGCTCTCCGAGCGGGACAAGCTCAATGCCGACATCCAGACGATTCTCGACAGCCAGACCGGCGCCTGGGGCATCAAGGTGGCCAACGTCGAGATCAAGCACGTGGATCTGGAGGGCAACATGATCCGGGCCATCGCGCGCCAGGCCGAGGCCGAGCGCGAGCGCCGCGCCAAGGTCATCAATGCCGAGGGCGAACTGCAGGCCGCCGACAAGCTGTTTCAGGCGGCCAAGATCCTGGCGCGTCAGCCGCAGGCGCTGCAGCTGCGTTACCTGGAGACGGTGCTGAACATCGCCGGCGACAAGAGTTCGACGATCGTGTTTCCCGTGCCGCTGGAGATGATCGGACCGTTCCGTAAGCTGTTCGACAAGCCCCCCGAGGGCTGACGCATCGCCGTTCGGGGTTGGGGGGATCGACATGTTACGTAGCAGGGCGGGCGAGCGCCGCGGCGGGGACCGGCGTCGCGCGCGCGATCGTCGGGGGATGCCGGACGCGAACGCCGGCACGCGCATTCCCGGGTGGCCGGAGCAGCGCGTCCAGTTTCTGACCCGCTACCTGTTCGTGGCGCTGGGCCTGTTGTTCTTCAACCGGATCGACCGCGCGGCGCCGGCATGGCTCACGCTGACGGACCTGAATCTGGTATTTCTCGCCTATACCGTATTCAACACGGCGATGTTCCTGCACGCGCACCGCGTGCTCCATGCGCCGTTGCGCTACCGTGCCGCGATGTGGATGGACATCGCGATGGTTACCGTGGCGGTGCTCAACGATCCCTACGCGATCCCGCCCTCGGTCCTGGTGTTCATCATGATCGTGCTCGGCAATGGGATGCGCTATGGGATGCGGCTGTTCGGCGAGGCCGTGGTCGGCTGCTTCGCCGGGGCCATGGTGGCCCTCAGCCTGCGCTATGCCGGGGCCCTGGATGAGATCAGCGCCGGGGTGGTTTTTCTGAACCTGTTCGGCGCCATCATCCTGGTGTACGCCTATTTCCTCATGGGACGCGTGGAGTCCTCGCGGCGTCTGTTGGAACGCAGCAGTCGTGAGGACAACCTCACCCGGCTCCTGAACCGCCGCGCCCTCGACGAGGTGTCACGACCCTGGTTCCTCGAGGTCGTCGGCGGCGTCCGGCGATTGGTGGTGATGTTCGCCGACCTGGACGACTTCAAGTCGGTCAACGACACCTTGGGGCACACGTACGGCGACCGCGTGCTGATCGAGCTTGCGCGTATCATGCGCGATTCGATCCGCAGCACGGACCTCGCGGCACGCTACGGCGGCGACGAATTCGTGCTGATCCTGCCGGATCTCCCGCTGCGCGGTGCCGAACGCATCGCGCGGCGCATCCGCAAGGGTTTTGGGGCCTGGGCCGTCGGTGAGGGGATCGACTGCAACGTCACCATCGGGATCGGAGAGGCGCCCACGCACGGTACAAGCCTGGACGCGATGCTCGATTCGGTGGACCGGGCGATGTACGCGGCCAAGGCGGGCGACGGCGCCGATGAGGGCGTGTGCTACGCCGGCGCCCCGGAATGCGGGGCCGGCGGCGGGAGGGCCGTATCGTGAGCGCGGCGCGTCGCGCGAGCGTCGCCCCGTCCCCCGAAGCCGTGCTGGTGGACGCGTTCCTGGACAACCTGTGGATGGAACGCGGTCTGAGCCGCAACACCCTGAGCGCCTATCGCGCGGATCTCCTGCAACTGGCGGCGTGGCTCGCGGGGCGCGGGGTCACGCTCGCCGAGGCCGGGCGCGAGCACCTGCTGCGCCACCTGGCGTGGCGCGTGGAGCAGGGCCGGCGGGCGCGTTCCACGGCGCGGTTTCTGTCCAGCGTGCGCCGGTTCTACCGCTATCTGGTGCGGGAGGGGCGCATCGGCGCGGATCCGAGCGCGCGCATCGATGGTCCGAAGCTCGGGCGCCCGCTGCCCCAGTCGCTGACCGAATCCGAGGTCGATACCCTGCTGCAGGCGCCGGGTACCGCGGACGCACTGGGCCTGCGCGACCGCGCCATGCTCGAGGTGCTCTACGCCTGCGGCCTGCGGGTCTCGGAACTGGTGACCCTGCGGGTGGGGCAGGTCAATCTGCGCCAGGGGGCGGTACGGGTCAGCGGCAAGGGCGGGCGCGAGCGCATCGTGCCGCTGGGCGAGGAGGCCGTGGAGTGGCTGGAGCGATTCCTTGCGGAAGGGCGTCCGGCGATCCTGGGCGAGCGCCCGTGCGAGGCCTTGTTCCCCACGCGCCGCGGCGCGGCCATGACGCGACAGGGCTTCTGGTGCGTGATCCGGCGTCACGCCCGCCGCGCCGGGATCCGAAAGCCGCTGTCCCCGCACACCCTGCGCCACGCGTTCGCCACCCACCTGCTCAATCACGGCGCCGACCTGCGCGTGGTGCAACTGCTGCTCGGACACAGCGACCTGTCCACCACCCAGATCTACACTCACGTCGCGCGCGAGCGGCTCAAAGACCTGCACGCGCGCCATCACCCGCGCGGCTGAAATCGGGGTGCTGGCCGGGCCGCGGGCGGTCGATCCCAGGAGCCTGTCGGACTTAGGGGTTCGTAGCGAGGCGAGTGGGAGATCGAGGACAATTTTTCGATCGTTTGAGGCGAATAGCGGGCACTATTCAACGAAAACGATCGGAAAAATGGACCGATCTCCCGCCGCCGCAGTAGAACATCCTAAGTCCGACAGGCTCCCAGACGATCGGCCTCGGCGGCGCCTCAGTGCAGGGCGTTGAACAGCCGCGCGCGGTAGCGGTGCACCAGTTCATGCCCGTCGCCCAGCAGGTCGAAGACCTTGAGCAGGGCCGCGCGCGGCGCCCCGTCCCGGAACCCACGGTCGCGTTGCAGCAGATCGAGCAACTGGTCCAGGGCGGCCTCGTATTCGCCGTCCAGTACGCGGCGCACCGCCAGATAGTAGCGCGCCTCGCTGTCCTGTGGATTCGCCTCCAACCGTTGCATGAGATCCGGTTCCCGGGGGGCCTCCTGCGCCAAGCGGGCGAACTCGAGCAGCGCCGCCAATCGCGTGGCCTCCTCGGTTTCGCGGGCCTCCGGCGCAAGGTCGTTCAGTGCCTGCCCGGCGCCCTCCAGATTTCCCTCGGACAGGTTCAGGTGCGCCAGATCGAGCGCTACCCGCGGGTTGTCCGGGTCGATCGAAGCGGCTTGCTCGAGCAGCATACGGGCCTTGGCCGCATCGCCGCGCGCGACGGCCGAGGCCGCCTCTTCACGCAGCGCATCCGACTCGCGCGGCACATAGCGCTCGACGATCGCCCGCAGTTCGGATTCCGGTTGCGCGCCGAGGAGGTCCTCCACGACCTTCCCGTCACGGAAGAGCTTCAGGTTGGGGATGCTGCGGATGCCGTGTTCCTGGGCGAGTTGTTTCTCCTCGTCGGTGTTGACCTTGGCCACCACGAGTTTTCCGGAGTACTGCCCGGCCAGGCGGTCGAGGACCGGCGCGAGCATCCGGCACGGGCCGCACCAGGGCGCCCAGAAATCCACCAGCACCGGTATCTCCCGCGATCTTTCCACGACCCGTCGCGAAAAGTCCTCCCGGGTGACCTCGATCACATCGCCTGCTTGGTTCATGGGGCGGTTTCCTTCGGCTGAGACGGGGCGGCGGACGTGCGTATCGGCGCACGCTGGACGTGGGGCCGGACGGCGCGCGAATCAAGCCGGCCGCCGGAATGAACACCGGTGCAGATGCACGCGCCCGGCAGGCGCCGGGCACGAAGGGCCGCCGGCGGGAGAGGCGGACTCGAGCCGGATTTCTCGCCGACCCCCGGCTGTTCACCGCAGCGGGGCGTACTTCCTCCGAGCGCCTCGGTGTCCTCGCGACGAACACCGGCGAGGATGCGGACTAGCGCTCCAGGTACTTGAGCTTGTCCGGGACGCCGTCCCACTCGTCCGCGTCCGGCAGCGGGTCCTTCTTCTGGTTGATTACCGGCCAGGACTTGGCCAGTTCGGCGTTCAACTCCAGGTACTGCTCCTGGCCCTCGGGCACGTCGTCCTCGGGGAAGATGGCCGTGATCGGGCACTCGGGTTCGCACAAGGTGCAGTCGATGCATTCCTCGGGGTCGATCACCAGGAAGTTCGGGCCTTCATGGAAGCAGTCCACCGGGCAGACTTCCACGCAGTCGGTGTACTTGCATTTGATGCAGTTCTCCGTAACGACAAAGGTCATGGGGGTCTCCGAGTTGATGCCGGCGCGTCGGCCGGGTATCGTCGCCGCCGGGGCGCCGGATGTCCAGCCGCCTAATGTTAATCAGTTTCCTGCCGATTATCGAGACCGGAGAGATTAATGGTGCCGGATCCCGGCTGGAGGCATGCGACTTGCGTGCGCCCTGATGCCGGCCGGACGATCCAGGAGAGGGCGCCGCGCGCGGGCCTCCGCGGCCCCGCCGGGCGGCGCGGGCGCGGGCGGGCCATGGGCACGCGGGTGAAGGAAGTCCTGAATCTCAGTCTGATCGTGGAGCCCGACCGCCAACGGCTGGTCGGTTTCGCCATGGACGCGGTGCGCGCCCTGCGGGGCAACCCGTTTGCGGCGGCGCGGGTGCTGGTCTCCCTGCTGCCGGATCTGCGCACGGCCTGCGCGGCCTGCGACGGGGTGCTCATCGCCCGATTGGTCGTCAGCGGCGCCGATCTGCGGCTGCGCTGGTACGACCGCGACCACCTCATCAGCCGTCTGGCCGAGCCGCCCCGGATCGAGGTGCTGGACGGCCTCGCGGCGTGCTTGCGCGAGGCCAGTGAGTCGGTGGACGCCGAACTGCTCATGCGTCGCAATCGACGGATCGCCGCGGACCTCGAGCACCTGGAGACGGATCTCGATCTGAAGCGGAAAGAACTACAGGAGAAACGGCAGGAACTCCGGGAGAAACAGCAGGAACTCCAGAAATCCATCCATCGTGCCGAAACAGACAGTCTGACGGGGTTGCTCAATCGCGGCGCCTACGACGGCCGTCTCCGGGAGGTCTTTCTGCGCAGCCGTCGCCAGCGCGAATCCCTTTCGCTGATCCTGCTGGACCTGGACAAATTCAAGGAGATCAACGATAGCCGTGGGCACCAATTCGGCGATGAATATCTCAGGCGCATGGCCGATGCCATGCGCGCGGCGGTCCGCGAGCACGTCGATTTCCCCTGTCGGATGGGCGGCGACGAGTTCGCGATCGTGGCCTGCGCACCACTACGCATCGCCGAGCGGATCGCTTACCAAGTGCTCGAGGCGATGGATCGGCGGGTCAGTATCGGGCTCGCCGAGCGACGGGCCGACGACACCATCGATTCGCTGGTCGGGAGGGCCGATGCGGCTTTGTATGCATCCAAGCGTGCCGGGCGCGGAAGGATCACCGTGGACGACGACGGTCGGCGCGAGACGCAGGCCGGCGGCACATGACGGGGATTGCGCCATGGCCGGGATCGGCCGGGAAGGAGCCCTGTGAAGCTGTTGCTGGAGAAGGCGACCGCCGACGAGAGCGCCCAGATCCTGGTGCGCTCGAAGCTGCGTGCGGTCTCGCGCCGGATGGGCTTCAGCGAGGTGGTGCGCGAGCGTATGGAATTGGTTTGCAATGAGATGATGAGCAACCAGATCAAATACACGAGCGGCGGCGGTCGGGTGCAGCTCTGGGAGTCGGCCGATCCGCACCCGGCGCTCGATATTTTCGCCATCGACCAGGGCCCGGGGGTGCTCAATCTCCCGGCGGCCATGGAGGACGGCTACAGTACCTCGGGCAGCCTCGGAAAGGGGCTCGGCGCGATCCGACGATTGGCTCACGAGTGCGAGTTCTACACCCTGCCCCAGGGGCTGGAGCCGGAATCGCCGTGGCACGGGTTCGCGCTCTGGGCCCGTTTCCATCTGGATGACGGAGCGGCCTCGTCCGCTTACGAGTTCGGGAGTTATCTGCGCGCCTACCAGGACGGCGTCTATAACGGCGACTGCATCTACCTGCGGCTGCGCAACGGCACGATCCACTGGCTGCATATGGACGGGTTGGGGCACGGCTTCGAGGCGGCGCAGGTAGTGGAGGACAAGGCCGATCTGCTCGAGGCCGACGATGCGCCTTTGGAGGAGATGATCGCCGTCCTCAGCCGCCGCCTGCAGGGCACCCGCGGGGCGGTGGCGATAACGGTGGGACTGGACGCGGCCGGCGGCAACGTCACGATTTGCGGCGTGGGCGACATGGAGGCGTTCCTGATCAGCAACGGCCGGAAGTGCGCCATCTCCTTCTCGCCGGGGATCCTGGGCCATTCCCACCGCAGCCTCAAATCGACGACCATACCGTTCTCGCGCCAGGCCCTGCTCATTACCGCATCCGACGGACTGCGTCGCAACTGGGGCCTGCAGACCTTCCCGGGCCTGTGGCGGCTGCATCCGCAGATCATTGCGTTGCTGCTGGGAACGGTGGTCGGGCGGATCACCGACGACCAGTCCGTATTCGCAATCCGCATGAAACCCAAGAAGGGAGAATAACCGATGGCAAGGAAAGAACCGGCCGCCGCGAAGGCCACCAGCCAGGTGCTCATCGAGCAGTTGATGGTGAATGTGGGAAAGATCTCCGAGGTCATCGAGAAAGAAGGCCAGAGCATCTTCGGCCACGCCAACATCCTCAGCGACGAGGAGATCAACGACTACAGTCTGGAGTTTCTGGAACTGTTCGTCATGGTGCTGCACACGGGCGGGAAGATCGACCGGAACGGCGCCGAATTCAAGGCGCTCAAGGAATTCTTCACCAACCTCTCGCGCCAGATCCAGTTACGCGGCGGCGACATGGATGAATTCGTCCGTTACATCCAGTTTCTGCAGCGTGTGTTCCTGGACAACCTGCAGGAAGACTCCGACGCCGATTTCTCCTCCAGCCGGAAGATTCTGTTGCTGCTGGCCTCGCTGTTCAACGACATCGTGCTCGACGTCTTCCACGCCTATCTAGAGGAGAAGGAGCGCACCATCGAGGCCCAGCAGGAGGAACTTCGTCAGACCTCGACGCCGATTACGGAGATCTGGGACGGGGTGCTCACGCTGCCCATCATCGGCACTCTGGACTCGCAGCGCACGATGATGGTGATGGAGAAGCTGCTCTCGCGCATCGAGCAGGACCGTGCGAGCGTGGTCGTGATCGACGTCACCGGGGTCATCGCCATCGATTCCCAGGTCTCGCACCATCTGATCCAGATGATCCGCGCCGTGGAACTCATGGGGGCGAGCGCGGTGATCACCGGGATCCGGCCCGAGATCGCGCGGGCGCTGACCAGCCTCAATATCGACCTCGGCGGGGTCACCACCCGCCTGACCCTTTCGGAGGGGCTCAAGGAGGCGTTTCGCCGGATGGACGTGCACGTCAGCCACGCCGGACAGGCGACTCAGTAGGCCTCCGGCGCCGGTCGCCACCACGCAGGGATGATACGGGCGATGACCCAGGGAATGCACCTGACACCGATCGGGGACGGCAACGTCCTCCTCGAGCCCGGGGCCGGTCTGGATCCGAGCGACCCGGCCGCGTACCTGATTCCGGTGCTGGAGGTATTGCAGACCAACGCCGCGTGCCGCCTGCTCTACGATCTCAAGAACGTGCCGCTGATCGACAAGATCTACTACGAATGGCTTGCCGCGCTGCACACCGCCTGCCGTATCTCCGGCATCGAACTGGTCACCGTGAACATGCAGCCGGAGGCGGCGTTCGCGCTCTCGCACCTGCTGTCCGGGCCGCCGCCGTTCCAGTGCGCGCGCGATGTGGACCAGGTGCGCCGGCGGGTGCGCGCCGCCAAAGAGGTGGGCGGGTCCGGCGAGTGATAGCATGGCCGGGCGCGCCGCACGGCGGCACCGATCGGCCCCCTGTCCACAGGCTCGAGCGAAGCCCGATAACGCTTCAGGAGGAGACCACCCATCATGCGTATTCCGAGTCTCAGCACCGGCATCATCCCCGGCGCCCTGTGCGGCGCCCTGCTCCTGGCGTCGGCGTCGGCGTCGTCCGCGGCCGCCTCACCGGTCGCCGTCACCGCGCAGGCGGGGACGCTCGGCGCGGGCGGGAGTGTGTATCTGGCGCTCCCCTACCATGGCGACGTGCGCTTCGGGGGCGACTATTTCTCGATCAGTCACGCCCTGGATTCCGGAAGCGTGCACTACGACGGCTCGGTGCGCCTGCAGTCGTTCACCCTGCTGGCCGACTGGCATCCGTTCCACGGGGTCTTTCGTCTCACGGGCGGGGTCGCCTACAACGACAACCGCTTCAGCCTGACGGCCACGCCGAGCGGCGGGACGTACACGATCAACGGAACGTCCTACACGGCCCAGCAGGTCGGATCGCTCACCGGTAAGGTGACCTTCAATCGCGCGAACCCGTATTTCGGGATCGGGCTGGGGAACCCGTTCCGCGGCGGCCATTGGACCTTCGGGCTCGATCTCGGAATGCTCTACCAGGGAACGCCCAAGGTTTCGCTCACCGCCACCGGTGCGGCCGCGGATCCACAGTTGGCCGCCGACGTCGACGCCGCCACCGCCCAGGTACGCAGCGACGTGCGCAAATATAGATGGTATCCGGTGGTGATGTTCTCGGTGGGCTATCGTTTCTGATCGCCCCCGAGTCCGACAGGACCGCTACTCTCCGGCCGAGGCCTTGAGTTCGTAGAGCAGCCGCAAGGCCTCGCGCGGGCTGACGGCATCCGGGTCCAGCGCGCGCAGCCGTTCCAAGGCCGGGTGCCGCGGGGCGGGCGGGGTCTGCGCGTCGAAGAGCGGCAACTGGGGTGTGCCGGCCGGCGCCGGGGTGCGTCGTTCGAGTTCCTCCAGGCGTTCGCGCGCCTGCTCGATCACCGGGCGCGGGACGCCGGCGAGCTGTGCCACGTGCAGTCCGTAGCTGCGATCGGCGGGTCCCTCGCGCACCGCGTGCAGGAACACGATGGCCTCGCCGTGCTCGACCGCTTCCAGGTGCACGTTGCCGATGCCGGCGATCTCCCCGGCGAGCGCGGTCAATTCGAAGTAGTGGGTGGCGAACAGCGTGTAGGCGCGCACGCGCGCGGCGAGTTCCACGGCGCACGCCCAGGCGAGCGCCAGCCCGTCGAAGGTGCTCGTGCCGCGGCCGATCTCGTCCATCAGCACCAGTGATTGATCCGTGGCGTTGTGCAGGATGTTGGCCGTCTCGGTCATCTCCACCATGAAGGTCGAGCGCCCGCCGGCGAGATCGTCGGCGGCGCCGATGCGGGTGAAGATCCGGTCCACCGGTCCGATCACGGCGCGCCGCGCCGGTACGTAGGCGCCGATGTGGGCCAGCAATACGATGAGCGCGCTCTGGCGCATGTAGGTCGACTTGCCGCCCATGTTCGGACCGGTGATGATCAGCATGCGTCGCGATTCGTCCAGGTCCACGTCGTTGGCGACGAACGGCTCGTCGATCACCCGCTCCACGACCGGGTGGCGCCCGCCCTCGATGCGGATACCGGGGGCCGGGGTGAGTTCCGGCGCCCGGTAATCGAGCGTGTCGGCGCGCTCGGCGAGATCGGCGAGCACGTCGAGTTCGGCGAGCGCCGCCGCGCATTCCTGCAGCGCGGGCAGGTCGTCGAGCAACCGTTCGAGGAGCGCTTCGTAGAGTCCCTTCTCGCGCGCCAGCGCGCGCTCGCGCGCCGACAACACCTTCTCCTCGAAGGCCTTGAGTTCCGGGGTGATGTAGCGCTCGGCGCCCTTGAGCGTCTGACGCCGTACGTAGTCGGCGGGCACGCGGTCGGATCGGGCGCGGGTCACCTCCAGGTAATAGCCGTGGACCCGGTTGTAGCCGACCTTCAGACCGGCGATGCCGGTGCGTTCGCGCTCGCGCGCCTCCAACTCGACCAGGAACCGGTCGGCGTGCTCGGAGAGTTCGCGCAGTTCGTCGAGTTCGGCGTCGTAGCCCGGCGCGATCATCCCGCCGTCGCGGATCGTCACCGGCGGCTGGTCGACGAGCGCCCGCGCGAGCAGGGCGTGCACACCGGGGTGCTCGCCGATGCGCCCGGCCAGATCCCGCGGCAGCGGGGAGTCGAGCGGTGCGAGCCGCGCCTGGAGTTCGGGCAGCCGGGCGAGCGCGCCGCGCAGACCGGTGAGGTCGCGCGGTCGCGCGGACTTGAGTGCCACGCGCGCGAGGATCCGTTCGAGATCGCCGATCCCGCGCAGGCTCGTGTGCAGGTCCGCGAACGCGCGGTCCTCGATCAGCGTCGCGAGCGCGTGATGACGCGCGCGCAGCCGCTCCGGATCGCGGATCGGGCGGTGTACCCAACGACGCAACAGCCGCCCGCCCATGGCGGTGGCGGTGTGATCGAGCACGCCGACGAGGGTGTGTTCGGGGCGCCCGCCGAGGCTGAATTCCAGTTCCAGGTTGCGTCGCGTGGCCGCGTCGAGGACGATCGCCTCGCCCGGGCGCTCCACCTGCAGGCCGCGCAGGTGCGGCAGGGCACCGCGTTGCGTCTCCTGGACGTACTGCAGCAGGCAGCCGGCGGCCGCCAGGGCCGGGCCGAGGTCCTCGCAGCCGAAACCGGCGAGATCGCGCGTGCCGAACTGGCGCGCCAGCGCGATGCGCGCGCCGGTCTCGTCGAAGTGCCAGGGCGGGTGCCGGCGGGTTCCGGGGCGCTCGCCGACGCCGCACGGCAGCGCCGTCTCCTCGCCGACCAGCAGTTCCGCGGGGCGCAGCCGCTCCAGTTCGGCGGCGAGCGCCTCCGCGCCGCGCACCTCCTGGACCGTGAAGCGCCCGCTGGAGAGTTCCAGCACCGCGATGCCCCAGGTCCCGCCCGCGGCATGGATCGCGCCCAGCAGGTTCTCGGTGCGCTCCGCGAGCAGGCCCTCGTCGGTGAGCGTCCCGGGCGTGACGATGCGCACGACGCGTCGTTCCACGGGGCCGCGCGCGGCGCCCGGGTCGCCGATCTGCTCGCAGATGGCGACCGACTCTCCGAGGCGCACCAGGCGCGCGAGATAGTTCTCGACCGAGTGCACCGGCACGCCCGCCATCGGGATGGGTTCGCCCGCCGAGCGCCCGCGCGTGGTCAGGGTGATGTCCAGCAATCGCGCCGCGCGCCGCGCGTCCTCGTAGAAGAGTTCGTAGAAATCCCCCATCCGGTAGAGCAGCAGCACATCCGCATGGCGGGTCTTGATGCGCAGGTACTGCCGCATCATCGGGGTGTGGGCTGCAAACTGCGTCTCGGGTACGGTCATCGCGAGAGTCTAGCAAATCCGGCTTTTGTGCGGTGCGGAGGCGATCGGTCCCGCGGTGTCTCCTCCCGGTTCCCGTAGGCTCCCGTAGCCCGTTGGAGCATAGCGGAATCCGGGGGCGGGGCCTTTCCCCGGCACCGTGATCCCCGGATTCCGGCCCGCAGCTTGCGTCCGGGCTGCGTGATCCGCCGGTTTCGACGGCGTCGGCCGGGCCGGCCCGGCCCTTGTACGAGTGGATGAGGGGGGTGTTTTGCGGTAGGGCGGGGCTTGCCCCGCCGACAATGTTGGCTGATCCGATGCCGTGGGTGCGCGATTCCGCGATGTCGGCCGGGCGAGCTCGGCCCTACCGTCATCCACCGAGCCGTGGGATATTCGGGTGGGCCTTGGCCCGCCGGCGATGCCCGATCCGCGGGGGCGGCCCGCGCGCACCCGGATCCCGGCCGTAGAAACGCCACGGAACCCATGGAACGCACCGACAACACCGATCCGGTCTGCAGATTCCATGGGGCCCGTGGTCCCATGCGTTTCGACAAAGATGTGGAGTTTTCCTACCATGGTTGCCATGACCGACGCCGAACTCCTGGAACTGTCCCGGTGCGTGGGCGCTGCGTTGCGCGCGCGCGGCTGGATGCTCGCCGTGGCCGAGTCCTGCACCGGCGGCTGGATCGCCAAGGTGCTCACCGACGTCCCGGGCAGCTCCGGTTGGCTGGAACGCGGCGTGGTCAGTTACAGCAATCGCGCCAAGGTGGAACTGCTCGGCGTCTCGCCGCAGGCGCTCGATGCCCATGGTGCGGTCAGCGAGGCGGTGGTGCGCGAGATGGCCGAGGGGCTGCGCGCGCGCAGCCCGGCGCAGGTGACGGCGGCGGTGAGCGGGATCGCCGGGCCCGGCGGCGGCGGCCCCGGCAAGCCGGTGGGCACGGTGTGGTTCGCCTGGTCGGTGATCGGCGCGCCGACCCGCACCCGGCGCTGCCGGTTCGACGGCGACCGCGAGGCGGTGCGGCGCCGGTCGGTCGCCGCGGCGCTGACGGGTCTGCTCGAGGCGGCGACGGGGGGTGGCTGAGGGCGCGGTGCAACGTCTGTTCTTTGCGCTGTGGCCGGAGCCGGCCCTGCGCCGGCGGCTGTTCCGTGACACACGCCGGCTCGTGCACCGTAGCGGCGGTCGCCCGGTAGCGGAGACCGACCTGCACGTTACGGTCGTATTCCTCGGGTCCACGGACGCGGCGCGGCGCGCCTGCTACGAGGCGGCCGCGGCGACGTTGCGTTCGGTACCCTTCACGCTCACGCTCGATACCGTCGGCTACTGGCCCCGCGCGCGGGCCCTGTGGTTGGGGGCGACACAGGTGCCGGAACCGCTGTCGGCGCTCGCGCGGACCCTGAACGAGGCCCTGGCGGCCTGCGGGTTCACTCCGGAGCCGCACTCGTTCCATCCGCATGTGACGCTCGCCCGCAAGGTGGCGCAGTGGAGAGGTGCGCCGGCGCCCGCGCCGGTCCCCTGGCCGGCCGAGATGCTGTGCCTGGTGGAATCGGTGAGCGATCCCGCCGGTGCCCGCTACCGTGTGCTGCGTCGCTGGCCCCTGGCGGGCGGTTGATCGGCAACGGGAAGCGCGCCGAGTCCCAAAGCCGCGGGCGGGCGGGGGCCGGGGTATCCGGGCGAGTGCGGCAGGAGACCGGCGGGAAACGCAGACTAGGCCGCCTGATCGGATTTGTGGGATAATCCACACGGTTTTTCACGGCGGATGGAGCAGCGGATGCAACGCGCGACAGCGAAGCGGGGGAACAAACCGATGGACGACAACCGCACGAAGGCCCTTGATATGGCCCTGGGCCAGATCGAGAAGCAGTTCGGTAAGGGTGCCATTATGCGCATGGGCGACACCCACGCGTCGCGCGATGTGGACGTGGTTTCCACCGGTTCCCTCGGCCTGGATGTGGCGCTCGGTGTCGGCGGGCTGCCCCGGGGGCGTGTGACGGAAATCTACGGGCCGGAGTCCTCGGGCAAGACCACGCTCACGTTGCAGGTGATCGCCGAGGCGCAGAAGCTCGGCGGGACCGCCGCGTTCGTCGACGCCGAACACGCACTGGATCCGGTGTACGCGGGGAAGATCGGCGTCAACATCGACGACCTGCTGGTCTCGCAGCCGGACACCGGCGAGCAGGCCCTGGAGATCACCGACATGCTGGTGCGATCGGGGGCCGTGGACGTGGTGGTGGTCGACTCGGTGGCGGCACTCACCCCCAAGGCGGAGATCGAGGGGGAGATGGGCGACTCCCACGTCGGGCTGCACGCCCGGCTCATGTCGCAGGCGTTGCGCAAACTGACCGGAAATATCAATCGCTCGAACACGATGGTCATCTTCATCAACCAGATCCGCATGAAGATCGGTGTGATGTTCGGCAGTCCCGAGACCACCACCGGCGGCAATGCCCTCAAGTTCTACGCCTCCGTGCGCCTCGACATCCGCCGCATCGGCGCGATCAAGAAGGGTGAGGAGATCATCGGCAACGAGACCCGGGTCAAGGTGGTCAAGAACAAGATGGCCCCGCCGTTTCGCCGTGCGGAATTCGAGATCATCTACGGGCACGGCATCTCGCGCGAAGGCGAGCTGATCGACCTGGGCGTGGCCAACGGCTTCGTCGAAAAATCCGGCGCCTGGTACAGCTACGGCAGCGAGCGCATCGGCCAGGGCAAGGACAACGCCCGCGAGTTCCTCCTCCAGCACCCCGAGACCGCCCGGGAGATCGAGGAGCGGGTTCGCGCGAAGCTGCTGCAGCCGAAGCCCGCACCCGAGCGTGAAGCGGCCGAAGTCGAAGAGGCCTGAGGCCGACCCGCGGCGCGTGGCGCTGGACCTGCTGGCGCGCCGTGAGCATTCCGGCGCCGAGCTGCGACGAAAGCTCATTCGGCGCGGGGTGGAGGCCGGGCGGGCCGGGGAGGTGGTGGCGGGGCTCGCCGGTGAGCGTCTGCAGAGTGACGCACGATTCACCGAGGACTACGCGGCGAGTCGCGGCGGGCGCGGTTATGGGCCGTTGCGCATCGCCGCCGAGTTGTACCAACGGGGGGTTCCGGACGAACTGATCGCGCGCTTTCTGCATGCGGACGATCCGGATTGGTCGGGGCGCGCGCGCGCGGCGCGCAGCAAGCGCTTCGGCGCGGAAATTCCGACCGGTCCCGGGGAGCGCGCCCGCCAGGCACGTTTTCTGCGTTATCGCGGCTTCACCTCCGAGCAGATCCACGGGGCCCTCGGGCCGGACGATACGGAATGAGTCCGGCGCCGTCCCCCCACGCCGCCTGCCTTCGCCTAAGCGCTTGAAACTTTTACCCTGAAACGGGAAACTGTCGGCATGATCCGAAGTAACGAGCTGCGCCAGGGGTTTTTAGACTTCTTCCGCGAGCGGGACCACGAAGTGGTGCCCTCGAGCTCCCTCGTTCCCGTTCGCGACCCGACATTGCTGTTCACCAATGCCGGCATGATCCAGTTCAAGGACGTGTTTCTCGGCCTGGAACCGGGACCGGGGCCGAGGGCGGCGAGCGCTCAGCGCTGCCTGCGTGCGGGGGGCAAGCACAACGACCTCGAGAACGTCGGCTACACCGCCCGCCACCACACTTTCTTCGAGATGCTGGGCAACTTCAGCTTCGGCGACTACTTCAAGCACGAGGCGATCGGTTACGCTTGGGAATTCCTGATCGGCACGCTCGGGTTGCCGCCCGAGCGGTTCTGGGTCACGGTCTTCGAAGAGGACGACGAGGCGGCGCATATCTGGCTCGAGGAGATCGGCGTGGACCCGGCGCGTTTCGCGCGCATCGGCGCCGCGGACAACTTCTGGTCGATGGGCGACACCGGTCCCTGCGGACCGTGCTCGGAGATCTACTATGATCACGGCCCGGACGTCGCCGGCGGCCCGCCCGGCTCCCCGGACGCGGACGGCGACCGCTACGTCGAGATCTGGAACCTGGTCTTCATGCAGTACAACCGGGACGCCGCCGGCACCCTGACGCCGTTGCCGCGGCCCTCGGTCGATACCGGCATGGGCCTGGAGCGGCTCGCCGCCGTCTTGCAGGGGGTGCACAGCAACTACGACATCGACCTGTTCCAGGGGCTGATCCGGGCCGCCGCCGAATTGGCCGGCACCGACGACCTCGGCAACAGCTCTCTCAAGGTGATCGCCGACCACATCCGCGCCGCGGCGTTCCTGGTCACCGACGGCGTGCCGCCCTCCAACGAGGGCCGCGGCTACGTGCTGCGGCGCATCATCCGCCGCGCCGCCCGGCACGGGCACCGCCTGGGACTCGACCGCCCGTTCCTCCACCGACTCGTCGCGCCGCTGGTCGCGGAGATGGGCGCCGCCTATCCGGAACTGATCGAGGCGCGAACGCGCGTGGAGCACGACCTGCGGCTCGAGGAGGAGCGCTTCGCCGAGACCTTGGAGCAGGGATTGCGGATCCTCGACCAGGAACTGGCGCGCCTGTCCGGCAACGTCATCCCGGGCAAGGTGGTGTTCCGGCTCTACGATACCTATGGCTTCCCGGTCGACCTTACCGGCGACATCGCTCGTGAGCGCGGCCTGGAACTGGACTCGGCCGGCTTCGAGCGCGAGATGCAGGCGCAGCGGGAGCGGGCGCGGGCGGCGGGCGGCTTCCGCGTCGACTATACGAAACAGATGGAGATCGCCGAGTCCTCGGAATTCGTCGGCTACGAGCATCTCGCGGCGCGCGCGACGGTGCGCGCGCTGTACCGGGAGGGCCGGGCGGTCGAGCGGCTCGGCGCCGGCGAGGAGGGGCTCGTGATCCTCGATCGGACCCCTTTCTACGCCGAATCCGGCGGCCAGGTCGGCGACCGCGGCACGATCCGCGGCGCCGACGCGTTGTTCGAGGTGCGCGACACCCGCAAGCACGGGGCGGCGCCCGCCCACCTGGGGCGGGTGCGCACCGGCGGGCTCGCCGTGGGTGAGGAGGTGGAGGCGCGTGTCGACGAGGCGCGACGCGCCGCCACCCGCCTCAACCATTCCGCCACCCATCTGTTGCACGCCGCCCTGCGCCGAGTGCTCGGTGAGCATGTCCGCCAGAAGGGCTCGCTCGTGGCCCCGGACCGGCTGCGCTTCGACTTCTCCCATTCGGAGGCCCTCGCGGCGCAGCAGATCGCCGAGATCGAACGGTTGGTCAATCGCGAGATCCGCGCCAATCTCGAGGTCACGACGCGCATCCTGCCGTTCCGCGAGGCGATCGCCGCCGGGGCGCTCGCGTTCTTCGAGGACAAGTACGGCGACGAGGTGCGGGTCCTGTCGATGGGGGAGTTCTCCACCGAGCTGTGCGGCGGTACCCACGCGGCGCGTACCGGCGATATCGGCCTGTTCAAGATCGTCGCCGAGAGCGGTGTCGCCTCCGGCGTGCGCCGGGTGGAGGCGGTCACCGGCGAGGCGGCGGTGGCCTGGGTGGAGGAGAGCGAGGCGATCCTGGCCGGCGTGGGCGGCCTGCTCAAGGCCGGCCGGGAGGAGATCGCAGAGCGCGTGGGGCAGTTGCTACGGCGCACGCGTGCCATGGAGAAGGAACTCGAGCGCCTGCAGGCGCGGCTCGCCAGTCAGCGCGGCGGCCAACTGGCGGATCAGGCGACCGACTTCGGCGGTGTCCGCGTCCTCGCCGCACGTCTCGACGGGGCCGACGCCAAGACCCTGCGCGAGACCGTGGACCAGCTCAAGAGCAAGCTCGGCAGCGCGGCGGTGGTCCTGGGCGCCGTGGAGGAGGGTAAGGTGCGCCTCGTGGCGGGGGTCACCCGGGACCTGACCGACCGGGTCCGGGCCGGCGATCTGGTCAACGTCGTGGCCGAACGGGTCGGGGGCAAGGGCGGCGGGCGAGCCGATCTGGCGCAGGCCGGGGGTAACCGTCCCGAGGCCCTGGATCCTGCCTTGGCCGCGGTCCCGGGCTGGGTGCACGAGCGTCTGAAGGCTTGAAAGGTCCCACTCGACGCGTGTTTTGGTGTACTCTCCGCCATCCGGTCGGCCTGCCCGATCCCTGTTCCTGTCCCCCGGCCCGGTGGCGGGCCGATTCACCACCACAGACCCCGGCCGGAGCGGTCGCACGTACGTCCGGGTATCGCAGATGGCGCTGATCGTTCAGAAATACGGCGGGACCTCGGTCGGTGACCCGCAGCGCATCGAGCGCGTCGCCGAAAAGGTCATGGCATGCCACGACCGTGGCGACCAAGTGGTGGTGGTGGTCTCCGCCATGAGCGGCGAGACCGACCGCCTCCTGGCCCTGGCGCGCGCCGTCGCGCGCCGGCCCGATCCCCGTGAGCTGGACGTGTTGCTCGCGACCGGCGAGCAGGTGAGCATCGCGCTGCTGAGCCTGGCGCTGCACAAACGCGGCTGCCCGGTCCGCTCCTACACCGGCACCCAGGTGCAGATCCTCACCGACAGCACCTTCAACAAGGCGCGTATCCGCGCGATCGACGCCGAGCGGGTGCGCCGCGACCTCGCCGCGGGGCGCGTGGTGGTGGTGGCCGGCTTCCAGGGCGTGGACGGCGAGGGGTACATCACCACGCTCGGCCGGGGCGGCTCCGACACCACGGCGGCGGCCCTGGCCGCCGCCCTCAAGGCCGACGAGTGCCAGATCTTCACCGACGTGGACGGAGTCTACACTACCGATCCGCGGGTGGTCCCCGAAGCCCGGCGTCTGCGGCGCATCACCTTCGAGGAAATGCTCGAGATGGCCAGCCTCGGCTCCAAGGTACTGCAAATCCGCGCCGTGGAGTTCGCCGGCAAGTACAATGTGCCGCTACGGGTACTCTCGGCCTTTGAGGACGGGGAGGGCACGCTCATTACCTATGAGGATCCGGACATGGAAGGGCCACTGATCTCCGGGATCGCTTTCAGCCGCGACGAGGCCAAACTCACCATCGTGGGCGTGCCGGACGAGCCGGGGGTCGCCTACCGTATCCTCGGACCCATCGGCGAGGCCAATGTCGAGGTGGACATGATCGTCCAGAACGTGGGCGCCGACGCTACCACCGACTTTACCTTTACCGTCCATCGCAACGACTACGAGAAGGCCCTGGAGCGGCTCCAGGACATCGCCGCCGAACTGGGTGCCCGCGACGTTTCGGGTGACCCGCGCATCGCCAAGATCTCGCTGGTAGGGGTGGGTATGCGCTCCCATGTCGGCATCGCCGGCCGGATGTTCCAGACCCTGGCCCGGGAGGGTATCAACATCCGTATGATCTCCACCTCCGAGATCAAGGTTTCCGTGGTGGTGGATGAAAAGTATCTGGAACTGGGGGTGCGTGCCCTCCACGAGGCCTTCGCATTGGACCGCGAGTCCATGGCCGAGGAGTAGTGGCGCCGCGACGCACCCATGCCATGGGCACGGGTGGGTCCGGGCCCTGCAGTACGCCGATGAAGTCTCTTGCGGCTCTACGGTTTTCCGACACTTGGCCGATAGCTTCATTGATACATCGATGCGCACCGCCTGCCGGGCGGACTACTTGGGGTGATATGTAAGTATCTGTAGGAGATAAGGAAATGCTCATTCTCACCAGAAGAGTCGGTGAAACACTCATGATCGGCGATGAGGTCACCGTGACTGTGCTCGGCGTCAAGGGGAACCAAGTGCGCATCGGCGTTAATGCCCCCAAGGACGTGACCGTCCATCGCGAGGAAATCTACGAGCGGATCAAGCGCGAGCAGCAGGGCGGCAACCACAGCGCCGACTCGTCCTCTTCCAATGGCTCAGGACAGCCGCCCCACCTGCCTGCGGGGAAATAAGGGGTTTACCCGCTATTCCCGCCTCTGTATCCTTCCCCCTTTCCGGAGAGATGGCCGAGCTGGTCGAAGGCGCTCCCCTGCTAAGGGAGTATGGGGCTAATCACTCCATCGAGGGTTCGAATCCCTCTCTCTCCGCCAGCCAGCTCCGGGGAAATCCTTGACACCCCGGAAGGCCGTCAGTGACAATTGCGGCCCCAAATTTGCGCCCGTAGCTCAGTTGGATAGAGTACTTGGCTACGAACCAAGTGGTCGGGAGTTCGAATCTCTCCGGGCGCACCATTTTACGGCTCCTCAGCAGAACCTGTGGGTGGACTCCGGTTCGGGTAGGGCGCCGGGCACAGGATACAAAGCGGTTTCAGCGCCGCGGCAAGTGCGAAATCCGAAGGATTTTCCGGAGGTCGGTTTTGCCTTGATGTTGAGACCCTCAACGACTGCGCTGGAGAACGGACCTCTTGCGCGGAACCGGTTGAGCAGGAGTGCGCGGTGAGCACGCGGCATCCACATCGGGTGACTCGCACATCGG
>VAPE01010048.1_pt1 | contig 40984 bp, 42 predicted proteins | sample 3393911 | NCBI WGS metagenome assembly VAPE01 (sample SAMN08290436, study PRJNA428436) | hydrothermal vent metagenome | isolation source: Deep-sea hydrothermal vent chimney | place: Atlantic Ocean: South-mid Altantic Ridge
TATTCTTAGCCACGCTTTTTGGACTATTTTTAGTAAATCTCCTTTACTGTATTGAACTTTTACTACTTTTTAGCGAAAATCTCACGGAAGTTCCGTTGTAACATAAATCTTGTATGCAATTAAATTTGCTAACGACCCGAAAAGACTCCCAAAACCTCCTGTATTCACACCCCAAAGCAATGCTTTCCAATTTGTTGTGAATTTAGCGAACAGCAGCGTTGCAGGAACATTGCTCATCACCTGGCTTGTCAAGGCAGAAAAAAGGAATATATGTCCTGAATGACTTATTTCAGATGCCAGAATTAATTTCATATTATCTGCAACGCCAAAGAAAAAAAAGAAGCTGAATAAAAGTGCGTAATCAACATGCAATGCTTTTCGGTCAATTAACAAGGCAAAGATAATAACGAGAATCCCGGTTGCAATAGGTAGAACATGGAGAACGGTCAATAGAACAACAAAAAGCAACCCGCCAAATATATATGCGTTTTTATTTATTTTTTGAGCAATCGTTTTTTGGTCGTTGCATGATGCGTTAACGAAAAGTGATACAACAATCAGGATAACCAGGAAAGCCAATGAAAATGGTGCAATGGTTTCAATGAACCTAATCGGATTAATCTCGTAAAACCAATAGATGAAGAGATTTTGAGGATTGCCAAAGGGGGTTAATGCGGAACCGGCATTTGCTGCCAATGCCTCAAGGATTACCAAAATACCTTTGCGATTGATATTGAGCGATAAAGTAAGTGGAACGATGACAATTAAAGCAATATCGTTTGTCACCAGCATAGAAAGAAAAAATGTTGTTACCACCAACTTTAATGGTATAGCACCTCCTTTTTTTATTTTTTGGGCAATCTTTAATATCAGCCCGCTATTGTGAAGGCCGTTGACAGAAACAAAAAGCACAAACAAAATGAACAGTACCTGCAGCTCCTGGATTGAATAGACCGGAAAATGCTTGGTATAAATGGATGTTAGAACAAATCCAACACCTGATACAATTAGCAGCCACTCTTTCAGAACAAAATCAATGAATATGCTTTGGGCTTTCAATAATACTCCTATCATCCATTGTATGTTCTTGTTGGGGAAAACATGTCGAGAGTGCGAGTGCACTTAGCTCCCTTATCACGAATGGAATTGCAGATTTTCCGCTGTAGTAAGCTTGAATATTGTAGGTTTAGGTTCGGAGTTACGACTACAAAGCTGGAAAATGCGTGCCCTTTAAAAGCCTGGTCGGTAAAGAACGTGATGTTGGTAGTTACGCATCCTACCAATACAACGACCAATAGATAGAACAGCTATTCTCATAATTTCCCCTCATTTAGGTGTGGCTAACATAAGATTATGTGCACTAATGAAAGCAGCAAGAGCTGCTTACCGGGGCAACTTAAGCTTATGCGGCTTATTTTAGTTATCTGTTTATTGTTGTTTACGATAAGCATAACTTTCTCCTTATTTAATAAAATATACTATTGCTGCCAAAATAGCAACCTAATCTAAAAATCAGCAGGGCTTCGAGCTCCCTTTCCTCCTTGATTAATCAAATATGTATAAATCATTACGAGACCACCGGTTAGTAAACAAATTTACAGCTTTTTATGAAGTTTTCTATGAAAGGAGGCAAATTTCCGAAGGACTAACAGGTTAGTACCTCAGATTTTAATTTCTAAATCTCACCCAAATCGTAGCCTTCTGTGGATTTATTTATTAGTTAGTGGTCTCATTATGATAATAATCTGTAATAAATCCGTCTATAGCAGATTTGTCCACGCTTATTTGATGGGCAATTTATGCTATTTTTTCTTAATTATTCAGGATTTACGACTTTATTTTTTCCAAAAACAATGCCAAGCAGCTCTTTGGCATTGCTGACATAGTGCATTCTAAATTTTTCAAGATATTTTTTAGGAAGCTCAACTAAGTCTTTCTTATTTTCAACAGGTATAATAATATTTTCTATCGTAGCACGTTGTGCAGCGAGAAGTTTATCTTTTAATCCGCCTATAGGCAAAACTTTTCCGGTCAAGGTAATCTCTCCTGTCATAGCAAGATTAGGGTTGACTGTCTTTTTAGTTATAGCAGACACAATGGCCGATAGCATCGTTACACCGGCTGAAGGTCCATCTTTAGGCATTGCTCCCTCAGGCACATGTATGTGGATATCATGTTTTTCAAAAAAGCCAGGATCGATTTCCAACTCTTCGCAGTGAGAACGCACATAGCCTAAGGCTGTTTGGGCAGATTCTTTCATCACATCTCCAAGTGAGCCTGTTAGAGAAAGACTTCCCTTGCCATTTGCAATGCCTACTTCAATGAAAAGTATTGCTCCTCCAGCCGGTGTCCATGCAAGCCCTGTGACTACTCCCGGTGTTGTTGTTTTAAGACGCGTCTCTTTTGTAACTTTTGTTGGACCAAGATATTTCTCAACAGAGCTTCTTGAAACATTGTAGATTTTTTCCATATTATTTGTTTCGGCGACATCCCTTGCAATTTTTCTTAAGATAGATGCAATATTTTTTTCTAAATTCCTCACTCCGGCTTCAACGGTGTAATTTTCAATTACTTTTATTATGGCGCCTGTTGTAAATTTTATTTTTATCTTATCAACACCGTTTATCTTCTTTTCTCTCGGAAGAATATAGCGGGTGGCTATTTTTGCCTTTTCATCAACGGTATATCCTGCTATTGATATAATTTCCATTCTGTCAAGCAAAGGCGAAGGAATGGTGGCCGATGAATTGGCAGTTGTAACAAAAAATACTTTGGATAAATCAAAAGGAACGGCGATATAATTATCTACAAACTCCGTATTTTGCTCGGGATCAAGTACTTCAAGCAATGCAGACGATGGGTCACCTCTAAAATCAGTCCCGATCTTGTCTATTTCATCTAATACAAATACTGGATTTGAAGAGCCGCACTGTTTTAAGCCGTTTATTATTTTTCCCGGCAATGCCCCGACATAGGTTCTTCTATGACCGCGAATCTCAGCTTCATCTCTTATTCCTCCGAGGGAAACTCTCACCACGGCTCTTCCCATAGCGCGAGCTACCGATTTAGCAAGGGAAGTTTTTCCAACCCCAGGAGGTCCGACTAAACAAAGTATCGATCCTTTTGTGTTAGGATTGAGTTTTCGCACAGACAGATATTCCAGAATACGATCCTTTGGTTTTTTTAAGTCGTAATGATCTTGATTGAGTATTCTGGATGCTTTCGGTATATCGTAAATGTCTTTGGTGTTTTTAGACCATGGAAGAGAGAGCATTGTATCAATATAAGTTCTTATTACATTAGCCTCCGCACCGTCAGGATGCATCTTTGAGAGTCTTTTAATCTCCTTATTTATCGCCTCTTCTGCGTTTTTCGGCAATTTCGATTTTTTTAATAATTTTTTTAATTCTCCTATCTCATCAGCATCATCTGTTTCGCCAAGCTCTTTTTTTATAGCTTTAAGCTGTTCTCTTAAGAAATATTCATTTTGCGTTTTCCCTATCTGACCTTTAGCCTCGTTCTTGATCTTGTTCTGCATAGCTAAAATGTCTATCTCTTTGGTAAGAAATTGCGTTATAATAAGTAGAGCTTTAATAGGATTCTGAACAGATAAGATCTCTTGCGCATCTTTTACTGATAATCCGATATTTGATGATATTATGTCGATGAATTTAGTAGGCTGTTGAATATTGCCGATAACAGCGAGCAAGTCGGCAGGTATATTTTTTCCCATTGATATGGCATTTTCAAGTTGATGGCCTATTATCCGCATCAGAGCGGTAGTTTTTATATCCGCCACTTCTACATCATCTATTTCTTTAATGCTAACTTTGTAATATGGGTCAAATTGTACAAATTTTTTTACTTTTACGCGTTTTATTCCCTGCACAAGAATCTTAACTCTTCCATCAGGCATTTTAAGCATACGCATTATAATACATGCTGTGCCGATATGATATATCTGATCGGTTCCCGGTTCCTCAATGGATGGGTTAATCTGAGCGGAAAGAACCAATATTCTGTCTTTTGACAATGTTTCATCTATCGCCTTAATAGAAAATTCACGTCCTACAAAAAGCGGAAGTATCATATGCGGAAAGACTACGATGTCCCTGACAGGAATTAGAGGTAAAACCTCAGGAATCTTTATCTCTTCTTCAGACTCGTTTTTTTTATCCAACTATTTCTCCTTTTGTTCTTTAATGGTGATTGTTAAAATACCATTATTCAATTTTGCTTTAATATTTGAAAGGTTAATACTTAAGGGAAGTTCAATGCTTTCCTTAAATTTACCGTAGCCGCGCTCCATTTTATAATATATTCGGCTGTTTTGATTTTCCACTGTTTTTATATATTCAATCAGTATAATATTATTTTTATGTGATAGGGAAATATCTTTTTCACTAACACCTGCAATCTCGGCTTTTATAACCAAAAAATGATTGACATAAAAGATATCAACAGGTATGGAATATGAAAGCAACGATATATCTCTAACTGCAAGTTTTCCTATCAAATCAAATAATATATTTTTAAGCTTTTTGTCCGTGTTCACTTCATCAAGTTAATACCACTTTTTATTTTATTCTGTATAGATCGGTTTTGGCTTTTATAAAATAGCTTGAGTTCTTTGATAATTTATCAAGAAGCTGCTTTGCTCTTTCAAAATGCTTAAGATCTATCAATGCCTGTATTCTATAAAAAATAGACCTGTTTTTTAACTTTTCAACATTATATCTCTGCTGTGCATAATTTAATCTTATTAAAGCTGCGGCTGCCTGTTTTGTATTTAGATAAAATTTTGCTACATAGAGTTCGTGGTTCTCAAGTTCCTCAATGAGTAGTGATAGCATATTTTCTGCCCGTGCCATGTAGCTGCTGTTAGGATATTTTTTCATAAATTGAATAAATATGCTTACGGCTTTTTTTGTATAATATTGGCTATGTCTGAAATCATACCTCATTCTAAAATTTGAATATCCGATCATAAAATAGGCATAACTGACATTGCTGCTGTAAGAATAACGTTTTATAAATTCATTGTAGCTTGCAATTGCAGAAAGATACTCACTCTGCTTGAAGTAGAGATCTCCCATTCTAAGCAGCGCTTTTCTTGCATATATTGTCCCCGCATGTTGTTCAATCAGCAGAGTAAAAGAGTGTTCAGCTTGGTCATAATTATGGTATATCATATCCTGCATAGCATCGTTGTACCAGCTATATGCCGATTTCTGAATTTCAGGCTTAACTTTTGTCAAACCTTTGTGATGAGCGCACCCCGCCGCTGTGATTGCTATTACTGCAGCTAAAATTATATTTTTACAAAAACCCAAAGCTTTGGTGTTAATCAGCATAAATTGTTTCCTTTTATTATTTTCATCATCATTACTATACTACCAAAATTAGCTTTTGTCCACAGAAAACCAGATATTGAATGTTAAATTAAAAAGGTGAAAATGCAGCTTAAGTCTTATCTTTATACAAAATCTAGTGTCAAAATCATCTTCCAAACGGCAAATAGAGAAAAAAGTGCTTGAAACTGAAAATTTGCTGTTTTATAAAACAGCAAATTTTGCGACATCAGAGATATTAATCAGTCCTGATTTCAGTTCATTATCAATCTCTTTCATCAATTTTATATCTTTCGACCAATCTATGGAATGCAGTTCATTGAAACCAGATTGTTCCTGCCCGATAAATTGCCCGGGTCCTCTGATTTTAAGATCCTCCTGGCTTATGAGAAATCCATCGTTGTGGCTTTCCAGAAAATTCAGCCGCCTAATAGCCGTTTTATTAGTATCATTTGTCATCGCCATAAAGCAGTATGACTGCCTGCTTCCTCGTCCGACTCTACCTCTCAATTGATGAATCTGAGACATTCCAAAACGATCCGATTCTTCAATGAGCATTATCGTTGCATCGGGTACATCCAAACCGACCTCTATAACCGTTGTTGCAACTATAATATTTATCTCCTTATTCCTAAATAAATTCATTGTCTTTTTTCGTTCTTCTATATCCATTTGACTATGCATCATACCTATCCGGCAGTTGAATATCTTTGTCAATTGCTTATACTCTTCCTTCACATTCTTGAGATTCAGCTTCTCAGATTCATCTATCAATGGCAAAACAACATAGCAAAGTTCACCTTGTTCTATATGTTTTTCTATAAATTGAAACATTTTGCCCCGATTTTCAGGCATGACAATTCTACTTTTAATAGGTTTTCTGCCTTTGGGCATCTCTTTGAGCGTAGAAATAGTCAACTCTTTATAAAATGTCATTAAAAGCGTTCTTGGAATTGGTGTTGCAGTCATCATAATCATGTGAGCTGACTTAGATTTGTCCATAAGAGCTTCACGCTGATTAACGCCAAAACGCTGCTGCTCATCTATGATTGATAGTCCAAGATGTTTGAATTCGGTTTTTTCCGATATGAGAGAATGCGTTCCTACAATTATATCGGCAGCGCCGGATTTTATTATTGCTCTGGTCTCGTTTTGAATTTTCAGTTTCTGCTTACCGGTCAATAGAACCGTTTTTAACTTCAGCATATCTGTAATAGGAGTTATAGATTGGAAATGCTGCTGACTTAAAATATCAGTAGGTGCCATAAAAGCAGTTTGATATCCATTCTCCACTGCTGATAACGCAGCTGCCAAAGCTACAATCGTTTTACCGCTTCCTACTTCTCCCTGAAGCAGATGCATCATAGGTTTTTCGCTATCTATGAGTTTTGAAATATCCGTTATCGCCTTTTCTTGATCACAAGTCAATTTAAACGGCAGCATCAGCTGAAGTTTTTCTATTATGTTAGATGCATGGATCGGGTTGCTATTGCGGCTTTTTAATGTTTTTGCAAACAGCTCTTTTTTTACAAGAAAGAAAAGCAGTGCGTTATATTTAAGTCTTTTTCTTGCTTCATTTATATTATCTGAAATTGGCGTATGCATTATTTCCCATGTTTTTATCATGCCGGGAAGATTATGCTTTGCAAGGTATTGATCAGACAGAAAGTCAGAATATTTCGGCAAAGATTTTTTTATTGTGCTTAATAAATTAGGCATAATAACCGCCATAAACTGCATTCCATTTGAATAAATCGGGCTAATTTTGCCCTCATAATTTTTGATCTGATCTTCAGTTACTATCTTGAAGTTCGGATGAATCATCTTCAATCCGTATTCTTTTTTAATTGTTCCATAAGCTAAAATGAATTGCCCTGGCTTTAACAGATATTTAAAAGACCAAAGATTACCGTTAAAAAAATTCAACTCAATTGAACTATTTAAGCAGTCAACGGCAACAGACAAAAACCTGCGGCCTCTTAACGAATTTATGATTTTAGAATGTATGATTTTCCCGGCTATTAAAACATTTTCTCCGTTTTCAGTTTCATCCGGATTGCTGATTTTTCTTTTATCTTCAAGATGAAGCGGCGGTGTACAGAGCAGCTTCCAAACGGTTTCTATCCCTTTTCTGTGCAGTATATCAGCTCTCTTTTCTCCAATACCCTTTATATTGCAAATGTCATTTTGTAATATTAATTTATCTATCATAATAGTTATATTTTATAAAGACGGCAGAATATAAGCAGCGGCACCGAATATGCATTATAGCTGAAACTTAAATATAATCCATTAAACGAATTGTCTCATCAAAAATCTATATGAAAACAATAGAATGGAGATGATAAAACCTATGGTTCAGAAGGGTTGCAAGTTCATATAGATCTTGAACAATTTTGTATCCTTTCACGGTCAAATAATTAATAACATCAAATTGTTTTTCCTAATATTTCCACAACTGAAACCTTTTCCATATATGGGACGCTATTTCTCTATCTGTATAATCATGCATTGCAGCAGCCTGATTATATGCTTTGCTAATCCAGTATTTAGCCATTGTCCTGTTAATTAAAACTCCATGTCCTGATGCGTAAATAATGCCCATTTGCAGCATTGCCTTTATGTTGCCGAGATTAGCGGACTGCCTGAAGTCTCGTATCGCAGCATTACGATCTCCCATCCGTTGAAGCTGAACCGCTTCGTTATAAAGGGTTATTGAATGCCCGTTAATGTGTCCGGACATATTATTTACGATATTAGTAAAACTTCTATTTCTCACTGCACCAGCTGCATTAACACCTGAAGTGCAGCCGGAAAACAAGATTACCATTGCTGCAAAAGCAAAACATCTTGAGTATTTGATCACGGTGCATCCCAATCGCTGTCTCTAACAAGATGCCTTGTCGTTGGATTAACTCCAACAACTCTATAACCATTAATATCCCACCCAATCGGCGTTGTCAAATCCGTATGTTTCAATATCCAAAAGATAGTTTCCGTCTTTGTCGCAAATGTAAAATATTTGGGCGGAGCCGAATATATTCTGTAACCTTTTTTATACATTTTGACAATCGGCATACGGGCGGTATTGCCGTAGAAGTTGGTACATCGCCTGTATTTATACGCTTTCATACTTGATTTTTCCCGCAGTTCTCTATCCAATTCCTTCCTGACCCATAAATTCTGATACTGCACACCGTATCGTTTACGCTGCAGTGCTATTGTATTGTGATGGTAATAATAGCTTTTAACGCCCTGATTACAAAAATATTTAGAATAAGCAGCATTGAGTTTACCGTATGATGAATAACTATAGAATTGCATGAGAAACATAGTTGCTCTCGGATCACCTTCATAAAATGCCTTTAATCCGTAAAATTCTGCCTGCCGTGCATCTAATTCTACTGCTGCTTTTGTCATATTGGGATGCATAGTAGAACTATTGGCTCTTACCGAAGCTACAACAGCATAAGTATAATCACGCTGAGCAGCTTTTGAACCGTTATACTCATTATACTTTATAGGGATTGCACACCCTGCAAGAAATACGAAAAAACCTGTAATAAATAATGCTTTCAGCAGCTTCATTTCAACTCCTTCGGAATGGCAGGTATATTCCCTACATATTGAAGAAACAATACTATATCTTTAAGCCCCTCTTCAGGAAATGCAGGCTTATCGGGAATCATATATTCTCTCTTGCGAATCTGATACTGAAAATACCTATAGTTTTGCCTGCTTGTCATTAATCTGACTTGATTGTCGGTTCGATAGTCGCCCTGCAATGGATACATCGCAGGCACAAAACGTATCGCTCTTTTAACTTGTTTTAACGTTGTTCCTACAATACTGCCTCTAAGACCTTCTGTTCCGTATTGCCCATGACAATCAAAGCATTTTTGATGATAAAAGAGTTTACCCGCAGCTATCTTTTGGCTGTGTGTCAATTTAGTCAAAGGACGCGGGCTTGAGCAGCCGGCAAGTACAACCGCCAACCCTATTAGTGATATTTTAAAGATTTTTTTCAATTCCCCCCCCATAGTTCAACTGTCCAATCAGCGCCTTTTACCTTTTTTGCAAATTCTATTTTACCGTTTTTAATTCAGTAAAAATAATGACAATTCTTTTTCTGTTATATTCTTGGCATCTTACTTCCCGTCTCCCCATCTCTTTCATATATTCTCCTTTTGTTTATTGATATTATCTGTTTATTTAATGAATAAAACACAAGTCATATTCATAATATTGATATGATTGCAGATATATGTATTATCATTAGAAAGGCAATCGTTATAGTGTGTGAAGTTTTGGAACAATTCGCATATATTAAATATTCCGTTAATATTTTTAAGTAACTTTGAATTTTGAAACATTAAGATATAATTTTTATTCCGCTCTTTAAACCTTGAAAGCATATATTGTGCAGTGGTCTCATATTATTTAACAAAAAAAACTCAAAACATCGAATGATGACACCTTTTAGAAATTATCTCGCTTGCAGGACGGAAGGTGAAATCACCCTCTGCCCTGCAAATTATACTTTTAAAGTCCGGAGTTATTAACGTTAGTTCCTTTCGTCACCGTCTTATGAATATTAATTGTCGGACCCATATTCCTTGTATTACCCTTACCAAATCCTTTAGCAACAACAATATCTTTGCTATTGAATACTATAGTTGCACACTTAGCTTTTGTGTTGCTTCCGCCTACCGCATTAAACATCAAAGATACATTACCACCTCTCTGCCAGCAGTAAAACCACACTTTTTCGCTTCCAAGTGCTTTGACATTTGTTGGATCTCCAAGTTTGATAAGCACATCGTTTTTGTTCATGCCTTTCGTGATTGAACCTAACTGTGTTTTGGTGATAGCCTCACCTGTGCTTGTGGAATGATACGATACAACACCGCATGCCGATAGTGCAAATGCCATCACACCGCTAATTAAAACCGCCTTTAACCCTTTACCCATAAAACCTCCTAAAATTTTTTGTATCAAAAATATCGTTTTTCATAATCAGAATCACGAATTCCAACCCTACCTTGATGTGTGAAATCCTTACTTTACACTATTTACGACCATCCGTCTTCTCTCCTCTGTCTTACCATCTCCGTCTGTGCCTTTATTTCATCGCTGTCAACCGTCTTGTCTTTGTGATGCTCATAATACCCCCTTACATTTGAATACTCATAAGGCTTACCTGTAAACAATGCATTTTTAGGCAGTCGTTTATTTTCAAGATAATACGCTCCGCCGCCGGCAAATATAACTTTTAATGCCCTACGAAGGATATCAACTCGTTTAGACTTCATCTCATTAATAATAAAATCGTTGTAAAAGTCAAGTGCATTGGTGCTGCGTAAGGCAAGGTTATATAAACGGCAGAGGCGTGCCGTATTCAGGTGAGTTCTTTAGCTTGATGGGATAATTTCCGGTAAAACATGCCGTACAGAAATTCTTTTTACCGGTTGCTCTTATCATTCCGTTTAAGGATAAAAAATTTAAACTATCGGCAGTAATATGTCTTCTTATCTCTTCTGTAGTATGGCTTGATGCTATGAGCTCTCTTCTTGTTGGTGTGTCAATTCCATAAAAACATGGCGATATAAACGGAGGACTTGATATTCTCATGTGAACTTTTTTTGCCCCTGCTTCTTTTATCATTTTAATAATCTTTTTTGAGGTGGTGCCTCTTACAATGGAATCGTCAATAACCACTACATTTTTTCCTTCTACGACACTTCTTATCGGATTTAATTTGATTTTAACACCAAAATGCCTGATTGATTGAGACGGCTCTATGAAAGTTCTGCCTACATAATGATTTCTCATCAATCCTATCTCAAATCTTATGCCGGACTGTTTGGCAAATCCCAATGCTGCCGGAATGCCTGAATCGGGAACAGGTATCACAATATCAGCTTCGGTTTCTAATTCTTCTGCCAGAATCATACCCATCTTCTCCCTTACTTTATAGACTGATTTTCCCCATAGAAGAGAATCGGGTCTTGAAAAATAGACATACTCGAAAATGCAGTGATTCATTACAGGTTTGCAGAAAAAAAAGCTTTTTGGTCCGTTTTTATCAATTGTAATTATTTCACCGGGCAATATATCCCGCACAAATTCAGCTTCTATAAGATCGAATGCGCAGCTTTCCGATGATAATATATAGCTATCGCCCTTTTTACCAAGCGAAAGAGGTCTTATACCGTATGGATCTACCGCTCCTATTAAGGAGTTTTTCGTCATTATTACAAGCGAATATGCACCCATAACTTGATGAAAAACAGATGATAATCTCTCGTTAAGAGTAAATTCTCGTCTTCTTGCAAGAAGCTGAAGGAAATTTTCGGTATCGCTGGAAGTATGAAAAATAGCTCCGTCTTCTACAAGTTTATGCCTTATGGATTCAGAATTTATAAGGTTGCCATTGTGGGCAATTGAAATATCGCCACTGTTAAGGTGAGCGGCAAACGGCTGTATATTACTGACAGACGACGCCCCTGTTGTTGAATATCTATTATGGCCAATTGCCATATCTCCTTTTAAAGTGCTTAATATCTGTTTATCGAAATTGTCAGCCACCAGTCCTCTTGCTTTGTGGGCATGGAATTGCTCCCCGTCCGTTGAAATAATGCCTGTTGATTCTTGCCCTCTGTGCTGAAGAGCATACAAGCCCAAGTATGTGAGATTAGCAGCCTCTTCGTCACCGAATACACCGAAAATAGCGCATTTATCATGAATACTCATCTAATCAATAGATCATTCATAGAATATTGCCCGTTAGATTTACCATATATAAATCTCGCTGCCTGCAGAGCGCCTGCCGCAAAAGTATCTCTGCTTGTTGCCCGATGCGATATTTCAAGCATCTCTCCCTGTCCTGCATAGATAACTTTGTGATCACCTACAATATCTCCGCCTCTTATGCTATGAATACCTATTTCAGTATCGCTTCTTTTGCCGACTAATCCATGCCTACCATATTTTGCAATTTCAGGCAATGACAGATTGAGTTCATCTGCAATAATTTCAGCAATTTTCTTTGCCGTTCCGCTCGGAGCATCTACCTTGCTGTGATGATGAGCTTCCAAAATCTCTATATCAAATCCTTTGCCGATAAGAAGTTTTGTTACTATTTCACTAAGTTTGAAAAGAATGTTAACGCCGAGACTCATATTCGGAGACATCAATATGGCACAATTTTTAGATGCATCTTTTATATCTTCTACATTTTCATCCGTTAAACCGGTTGATCCTATTACCATCTTTTTTGACAGATCTTTTACAAGTGAGAGATGTTTCATTGTTGCCGCCGGAGTGGAAAATTCTATCAGAATATCAGAATTTTTAATTGCATTTCTCGGGTTATCTGTGATACGAATAGATTCAGAGGCTAATTTTCCAATCGAGACGGAATCTTTTCTCTCTATTGCACCTGATAAATTGAGATCATCAGCCGATTTGATAAGTGCAATAAGCCTTTGTCCCATTCTTCCGGATGCACCTGATACTGCAATATTAATCATTTAACAGACCGTAGTTTTTAAGAACAGACTTAAGCTCATCTCTATGTTTATCGCTTAATTGACAGAGAGGAAGCCTTATCTCATCGCTGATTAAACCGAGCATTGAGCATGCGGTTTTTGCGGGTATCGGATTAGTTTCAATAAACATTGCTTTATGAAGGTTGTAAAGTGATCTATGAATTTGCATTGCTTTAGTATAACTGCCTTCCAAAATGGCTTCTGCAAGTGATATTACACCTTCAGGCCATACATTTGATGTTACTGAAATTATTCCTTTAGCCCCAATCGACATTAAAGGAAGAGTCATGAAATCATCACCGGACAAAACGGTGAATCCCTTTTTAGACTTGACTAAAATTTCTGTAGCCTGCTTTATAGATCCCGACGCTTCTTTTATCGCAACAATATTTGGAATTTGGGATAACTTTGCAACCGTATCAGGATCAATATTGGAGCTTGTTCTTGACGGAACATTGTAGAGTATCACCGGAATTCCGCATTCGGCAATCTTCGCAAAATGCATATACAACCCATCCTGTGTTGGTTTATTATAATACGGTGCAACAGACAAAACATAATCTGCCCCAGCCTCTTTTGAATATCGGGTCAGGTTTATGGCTTCGGCGGTACTGTTTGCACCTGCTCCTGCAATTACCGGAACTTTGCCGTTTACAGTATCGACAGCAGTTTCGATAACCCTTCGATGCTCATCGGTATTTAAAGTTGCCGATTCTCCGGTTGTTCCAACAGGAACAATGCCGTTGATTCCCGCTTTAATCTGTCTTTCAATAAGTTTTTTATAACCTTTTAGATCCAATGTTCCGTTTTTAAATGGTGTGACAATTGCTGTAATAGCACCTTGCAATTTTTTCATCTCATCCTCCTATTTTATATAAACCGATGACTTATCTTGCATCGGTCTTAATTTATATCATCTTCGGACAATTGACAACAGCTTTTTCGGTATTAAGATACAATTCATGTGTCCGGTTAGTTTAAGTGAGCTTAAGCTCAAGTACAAGCCTACAAAAGCAGATGAAAGAAATTTAAATCGCTGTTATCGGTTAAGAGCAAAAATCTATCTAAAATTAAGAACATTATTTTGATAAATACACTTGTTTTTATTTCTTTTGCAATTACCTTAGATATTGTAGCAAATTTTATGAAAATGAAGGAAATCGGGCTGCAGAATGGCACTGAAAGTTTTATCGGCTCTATATCTTGTGCTTTGGGCGGCCGTTGAAGTTACGGATACGGAAATAAACTATCTTGAAGGGAAAAGTTCCGATAAGTTTTTTTCACTTGGTATTGAACTCGTATCAACAATAACGATAAACAAAAATTATAAAACAGCATAATAACCATGTTTCCAATTCTCATACTTGGTTATCTTGTTAAGAAAAAAGAAGAACAATGATAAAACAGATATTTATATGAGAAAAATTATAGCTATTTCCAATCAAAAAGGCGGTGTTGGAAAAACAACTACTGCAATAAATTTGTCTGCCGCACTTGCTATAGCAGGCAAAAAAGTTCTGCTGATTGATCTTGATCCGCAAAGCAATGCAACATCCGGTTTTGGATTACGCAGGGGTCAGTTTGATTATTGCATTTACCATGTATTGATAGGTGAGAAAACGATTAAACAGGCAACATATAATATTGACAAATTTAAAATTGATTTGGTTCCATCAGATATATCATTAATAGGAGCAAATATTGAGCTGGTAAATTCTAAGAGTAGAGAAATGCTGCTTAAAAATGCTCTTAAAGATGTTAAGAATGAATATGATTTTATTATTCTTGACTGTCCGCCGTCGCTTGGACTGTTGACTGTTAATGCCTTTGTAGCATCGGATTCGGTGCTGGTACCGGTTCAATGCGAATATTATGCTTTGGAAGGAGTAACGCAGCTTATAAATACTATTCAGATTATCCAAAGCACATACAATGAAAATTTAAAGATAGAAGGGTTTTTGCTTACTATGTATGACAAAAGGAACAACCTTTCCGTCCAGGTTGCAAACGAAATGAAAAAGCATTTTTCAGATAAGGTCTTTTCTACAAAAGTTCCGAGAAATGTAAGACTTTCTGAAGCGCCAAGCTTTGGAAAGCCTGTTATTTACTACGAACTTAAGTGTGCCGGATCGCAAAGTTATCTTGCGCTAACGAGGGAACTTCTTGCCAACGCGTCATAGTCTCGGCAAGGGTCTTTCAGCTTTAATAGCTGATGCCGATAATCAAATAATAAGCCGTATTCGATCCGAACTTATTTTGCCTAATCCGTTTCAGCCAAGGCATGATTTTGATAAAGAAAGTTTAAAAAGGCTTTCCGAAACTATAAAAAATGACGGAATGCTGGAACCTATATTGTTAAGGAAGACAGCCGGCAGATATGAAATTATAGCAGGAGAAAGACGTTTGAGGGCAGCTAAACTTGCTAATTTGCAAACTGTTCCTGCCGTAATTAAACAGAATGTATCTGACGAGGAGATGGCGAGGTTTGCACTGATAGAAAACCTGCAGCGCGAGGAGCTTACCTGCGTTGAAGAAGCTAACGGATATAGAAAATTAATCACCGAGTTTGGATATAGTCAGCAAAAGCTGTCTTTAATTATAGGAAAAGATAGGGCTACTATTGCAAATAGTGTGAGAATTCTTAATTTACCTGATAAGATAGTGCAAATTCTCCAAAAACGTTTGTTGTCGCTGGGTCATGCTAAAATCCTGTTATCCGTTCATGGTGAAGATAAACAGATTGAGTATGCTGAATATGCTCTTCAAAACAAGTTGTCGGTTAGGCAGCTTGAATCGGCAATTCGCAAAGATCAAGCTGTTTCGGTGCAGCCGAAACAGAAAAACATGACTGATTATGAAGGAGTAATCTCCGATTTTTTTAAACTTCCCGTTACAATCAGCCGAAATAGAATAATACTGAAATATAAGGAAAGCGAAGAATTGGAAGCTGTTATCAGCAGACTTTCTTTCATGATAAAACAATAAAAATTGTAAAAAATTTATAAAAAAGAGTAGAGCACTTGAATAATTACCATAAAATGGATACCAGCATTTAATGAACAGGTTGGAGAGAAAAATATGTGTAAGTATTGTGATGCTCCTTGGTCTGATATGCTTTACTTACCAAAATGCGCTGTCTTTGACAGTTAAAAATGCGATTGATCTTGCAATAAAAAATAATCCGCAGCTTAATGCGGAAAGATGGAACAGTAAGATTACAATTTCAAATCTTAAAATTTCATATGCGCCGTTTTATCCTCATTTGTCGGTCAACTATTCATTTACCCATACTCATAGCTTCAATAGTCCCGCTTATGCTTCCGATAATCAACACACCGTTCAAGCGTTGGTAAACATGTCAATTTTTAACGGTTTTGCAGATATATCAACGGTTAAGGAGAATAAGCTGCTTGTATCTGCTGAAAAACTTACAAAAGACAAAATATTAGCCGCGGTTGCCTACGAAGTTCTTACAAAATATATCAATTTGATTCATCTTAAGAATGTTGCTGCTATCCGTAGGAAAATAGTTAGAGATACGAAGCAGAATCTTGCTGCTGCAATTTTTCGCAGCAAAGAAGGGCTTGCTCCTTTATCTGATGTATGGAAATGGCAAACAGAGGTTGCTAATGCAAAATATAACTTAATTAATTCAATTGGAAATTTAAACGGTGTCGGTATAGATCTTGCTAATATTATCGGACTTCCAAAAAGTAAAATTAATAGAACATCAAATCCGGATGTAAGCGATGCTAAATTTAATATTACTGCCGCAGCGAATTTCGATACGGAAATTGCAAAGATCAGTCAAAATATTCAATCCGAGAAAGTGAAAGAGGCTGAATCGGGATATTTTCCAACTGTTAACGCTTCTTACAGCTACAACTGGAGTGATAGCAGGTTTTTTCCTAAAAGATTTAATGAGATTGCTTCAATATCAGTCAGTCTTCCGCTATTTGAAGGCTTTTTGACTAAAAATAGCGTTGATGCGGCGAGAGCCGAATTTATGAAGTCTAAGTTTGAGTATTTAGACAAGAAAAATGCACTTGTAACAAATATCCGACTATTAAAAAATAGGCTGAAAACAGATGAGATGCTCATCGACGAGGCTAATGTTTCTCTTTCAGGGGCAAAAAAAGATAGATCCGTTGCATTGGATAGATATAAAGAAGGAATAGGAAATCTTACGGAACTTTTGCTTGCTGAAAATTCATTAAGAGATTCATATCTGAATCTCTCCGAGCGAAAGCTTGCCGTTCTTTTAGATAAAGCAAACATAGAAGAGACTACAAAATCATACGGTTTATATTTTAAGAATCTTAAATTCTTGACAAATGTTGTCTTTCGATAATTTTATAACTGTGTGAAATACAAATGTTTTTGATCTTGCGGCAAGAAGGAGTATGAAATGATAAACGGATCTGCTATTGACAAATCGATAGTTGTTATCAACTTATCCAATAAGCTTTAGACATGAAGAAAATTTTATTGATATCGGGTGCGGTTATTGCTGCAGCAGTGTTAATTTATTATTTGGGCTTTCATAAAACAAAACAAAAATTTCACCATTTTACCAAAATAAATATAGGCAAGATTGAACGGATTGTAGATGAAACAGGGGCAATTGTACCTCAAACCGGCAGTCAGGTTAAAGTTGGGTCAAGAATTTCCGGAACACTGAAGAAACTTTATGTAAAAGTTGGGACTAAAGTTAAAAAAGATCAGATAATAGCCGTGATTGATGCAAGGGAGCTAAAATACCAGCTTGAAAATTCTCTGGAACTTTTAAAAGATAAAAAAATAGGATATTCTCATATTGTAGAAAATTATCAAAAATTGATTGACGAAGCTTCTAAAAAAATAAAGATAGATAATTACAATATACTCTATTTAAAGAAAAACCTAATGCGCAATGTTCATCTTCTTGAAAAAGGATATATTGCTCAAGATGCGGTTGACAAATTAAAAACGGCTTTTGAAATCTACAATCACCAAAAACTTATTGATGAAGATGAGTTTGAGCGATTAAAAAAGGAATATAAAAATAGCCTCGATAGTCAGAAGACATTGATAAAGGCTGCGTCCTTTGCAGCTGATGCCGCAAAAACAAGGCTTTCGTATGCCATTATTAAATCTCCTATTAATGGAGTTGTTACTTCTGTTTCAACTCAAGAAGGTGAAACTGTTGCCGCCAGTTTTGCAGCTCCTACATTTGTTACTATACTTAATCCCAACAAACTAAAACTTGAAGTTTTTACAGACGAAACAGACATAGCAAACATAAAAATAGGCGATCCGGTACTTTTCTCAGTTGATAGTTATCCCGATAAACAGTTTAAAGGTAAAGTAATCTCAATTGATCCGGGTGCAACGATTATCGACAATGTTGTTTATTATGAAACAGAAGTTAAGATAGACGCCGGTATAAATTTGCTGAAACCTCAAATGACTGCAAATGTAAAAATTATAACAGGGGTTAGGCGTAATGTTCTATTGACAGATTCGTTCTATGTTTATAGATTGGGGAAAACACGATTTGTTTATAAAAAAAGCGGAAATAAGATAGTTAAACAACCTGTGATAGTCGGCTGGGAATCTAACGGAAAATCGGAAATCAAATCAGGTTTGTCAAAGGGCGATATTATTGCAAAATAAAATTGTAGAACTTGAGAATATCAGGAGAGCATTTGCAGCCGGAAATGCTAAAACCGATGTTCTAAAAGGCATAAGTCTTTCAATTTTTGATGGACAGATGGTTTCTATTATGGCTCCATCGGGTATGGGTAAAACTACACTGCTTCATATTATAGGATGTTTGGATAGAGCAACTTCAGGGGTTTATACTCTTAACGGCAGCGATGTCAGCAGCTTGTCAGATAAAGCGCTCAGCAAAATAAGAAATAAAATGATTGGATTTGTGTTTCAATCTTTCTATCTCATAGATCATCTCAGCACTATAGAAAATGTGCTTCTGCCGACCGTATATGCCGGTATAAATTCTAAAAAAAAGCGGGATATGGCTGTGAGATTGCTGTCTGAGCTCGGGTTAGATAAAAGGATTAATTACAAACCTACGCAGCTTTCGGGAGGACAAAAACAGCGGGTGGCAGTTGCAAGAGCGCTGATTAATAATCCGAGCATTATAATAGCAGATGAGCCGACCGGAAATCTTGACAGCAAGAATTCTTCCGAACTGCTTAATATATTTGAAATGCTGCATAAAGAAGGCAAAACAATCATCATGGCTACACATGACAGGCAGGTGGATAAGATAGCCGACAGGCATATCTATTTGTATGACGGTAAGATAGTTTCCGACAAAATATAATGCAAAAATTGATGTAAGTTATTTATGAAACTTTCATACATAATGAAGATTAGTCTCAAATCCCTATTTTCTTACCCTTTATTTTCGATAATAATGGCAATTGGTATTGTAATTAGCACCGCAAGCATATTGACAATAATATCAGTGGGCGGCAGCGCAAAAGAGACCCTGCTTAATTTATTCAGGAACAATGGGTTTGGCGAGAATACTATTATTGTAGTTTCAGGAAGCGAAAGACGAAAATTTAGGGCAAGACATCTTACTATAACAAAAAATGACGTTGACGATATGAAGAATATATACGGTGTAAAAGATGTTAGTCCCGGACAAAGCGGAGGCATAGTAAAAATTGCAGGCGGCGGACATCTTGTCATGTCATCCTTGCACGGTGTCTCAAGCAACTGGGCTGATGTAAGAGAGTGGCCAACGATATATGGAAGATTTATAAATAACCACGATATCATCAGCAATGCAAAAGTAGCCGTGATAGGTAATACTGTGGCTAAATCAATATTCGGAACTTCAAATGTCATAGGAAGATGGCTGCGTATCGCAGGCATTTTTACCAAAGTTATCGGTGTTTTAAAAATAAAAGGAAGTATATCCGGATTTGATATGGATAAAATTGTTGTTGTACCGTATAGTTTTACCTCAAACAGACTGCTTCATACCAGACTATTCAGCTATGTAAAAATTGACTTATATAAATCATCCGATCGGAAAGCCGTAGAAAACACTATTAATATAATGATGCGGAAAAACCATCACCTTGGGAAAGGCAGTTTAAATGATTTTAGGATAATAACTCCCGATAACATAATTAAAATCATAACGAGTGCAAAAAGCACCTTGACAATTATCCTCGCTATTGTTGCGGCTATATCATTTGTTACCAGCGGTGTTGTAGTTGTTAATATGATGACGGCAAATGTTGCCGAAAGAAGGCGCGAGATAGCGGTAAAAAGAGTGGTAGGCGCCACTAATAAAGATATAAGATATGAATTTCTCGCTTTTGGAGCCGCCGTTTCACTTTTTTCATCTATTATAGGAGTTCTTTTGGGCAGTTTGATAACACTTATTGCAACACATATAGCGAAGATAGGATTTTTCATAGATCCGCTCACCGTTGCTGCAGTAATTATTTTTGCCTGTTTATCAGGCATTATTTCAACTATTATTCCGGCTAATGATGCAGCAAAAACAGATCCGGTTGAGATATTAAAATGAAATTGATGCCGGCTATTAGAATGGTTGCGATAGAAATAAACAGCAAAAAACTTCACTATTTTTTGTCTTCTCTCGGAGTTGCCATAGGAATAGCCGCTGTAATAATAGCGGTATCTGTGGGCTACAGCGGGCAAGACAAAATTTTGGGTGAGGTTGATAGAATGAGCCCCAATCTAATTATGATAACTCCGGCGGATATAATTCCCGGAAACCCTCATTTTAGGGGGCTATCTTACCATAGCCTTGTAATGAATGACTATAAAAAAATAAAAAATTATATCGGACCTCTTGCGATTTCTCCTATTTTGGCAGGTAACAGAACGGTTCATTATCGAAAAAAATTGATAAGAAGCAGTCTCGTGGCTGCAAACGCAGACTATTTTAAAATGAATCATATAGATCTTGCTTATGGGAGAATATTCACAAAAAGCGAAGGACACGCTGCAGCCGGTGTTGCAATTGTAGGAACAAAAGTATTAGATGCACTATTTGGGAGTAAATACCAAAATTATATTGGAAAAATTGTAAGAATAGCACATCATCCTTTTAGAATAATAGGAATAACTTCTAAAATGGGCACTAACAGTTCCAATAGGGATTTAGACAACCGGGTTTTCATACCTTTTACTTCAGGTAAAGAAAGAATATTCAACCGCAGCTATCTCACTGCAATATATCTTACCGTAAATCAGGATGAGATACCTTATGTAAAAAAGAGCATTAACGCCATATTAAAAGAATCACATAAGAAATCTATTGCAGATTTTGTTATTACAACGCAAAATGATATAATTGCAAAGAGAAAAAAAACCATACTTTTATTTACGGCATTAATAGGTACGATTGCAGCGATATCACTTTTTGTAGGGGCAATTGGAGTATCAGGAATGATGCTTGTTACCGTAAAGAGAAACTATCGTCAAATTGGAATAAAACGTGCAATAGGAGCCACGAAGTTTGATATAGTGTTTGAGGTAATGATCTTAAGTATTTTTGTGACATTAGCCGGAAGCATTATAGGATTTATGTTTGGATTTGTTATGTCGGTTTTGATAGTAACTGTTTTGCACTGGCATCTAATCTTTAATCTATTTTTCGCATTACTTGCAATATTTATATCTGTTGTTATAGGTGTAGCTTCAGGACTTGTGCCGTCTATAATTGCAGCTAAAACCGATGTTTCAAGCGTTATGAAAGAAGGATAATGAAAAACTCAAGGAGAGGTGATAAAATGATGATAAAAAAAATTAGACGGTTCTTTTTTTCGGGATTATTAATCCTTACGCCGATAGTCATAACATTTTATATACTTAAAACTATGGCTTCAGTCTCAGATCGTATTTTGTCGCCAATTCTTGATTACATTCTTGGAGTCCACCTGCCGGGAGTGGGGTTAATTATGCTTGTTGTTTTAATTATAGTGTCAGGTGCAATTGCCGAAAATACGATAGGAAAAAGAATGTTTGCATGGTGGGATAGAATGTTCAACAGAATTCCGCTTATCAGAAACTTATACAAACCGGTAAAACAGGTTTTTTCAGCTTTCTCAAGCAGTGACGGCAAGAGTAAATTTTCCAGAGTTGTGATGGTGGAATATCCAAAAGCAGGAAGTTTTGCAATGGGATTTGTTACTAATAATATAGAGGGTGAGATTGCTGAAAAAATAGGGCATAAGATGGTGTCTTGTTTTGTACCGACAACTCCCAATCCAACCTCAGGATTTCTGCTGATTATTCCTTCCGATAAAATTATACCGCTATCTATTTCCGTAGAGGAAGGGATACGATTTATTATATCCGGCGGCATTAGCGTAAAATCGTAAGGTCGGATTCTATTTCAAACCAATATTTTTATACTTTCTAAGATTCCTGAACAATTAATTTGAATAGCTTGACAACTGTTTACTTACTGATATATTTTACGGTAATTGGTATGTTGAAGACCAAAATTAATATTATGGAGGCAAAAATATGGGTATAACTCACTGGATAGTAGCGCAAGGCGCAGCATTCCTTTTGCTGATGGTGATATTAAATAAGATACTTTACAAGCCTGTGTTATCAAATATCCGGCGTAGAGATGCCGATATAGATGATAAACATGATCAAGCGGCTTTACTTCGTAAAAAAGCCTCGGCATTAAAAGCTAAGTATGATAAGGAATTAGAAGAATCCAATGCTTCTGCAAAGGCGGTTTATGTTAAAATAATTGATAAATCTCACGAAGAAGCTCTATTTATGAGAGAAAAAGCCAAAAAAGAAGTAGATGATCTTCTAAATAAGAAACGGATAGAGCTGGATAAAAAATTAGAAATAGAAAAAGGAAATCTTATATATGAATCAAAAGGTCTTTTGGAAGATTTTTTGAAACTGATCGGTTAAAATGGGAATATATATAAGAGCAGAACTACCACCTATATTAACTTTAAACTTAATCGTGCTGTTTAATGTTTTTGCGATTGTGCTTACAAAGATTTATCCAATAAAAGTCAAGAGTTGCGCATGTTAATAGGCAGCTAATGAGACCACTACATAATATTCAAAGTCAGGAGGCCGGTTTTGAGGCTTAAAATGATCGTTCGTAAATTAGTAGAGACACCTTTGATATTCGCCTTTATATTTATGGATGCCGTGCCTGCAATGGCAGCGAAATCTAACCCTCATATGGGATGGAGAGTAATAGACTTTATAATCTTCACCGGGATTATAATATATTTTGTCAGAAAACCTATTTCTAATTTTTTCAGAGATAGAAAATCTTCTATTGAACAATCCATAGAAAAGGCAGGTTTATCTGTGGTTGATGCTAAAAACGACCTTAAAAATGAAGACGATCGTTATAGCAAAATTGATGCTGCTATTGCAGAAATACAATCATTATATGCTAAAAAGGCAGAATTTCAGAAAGAAGCTATCCTAAAGAAAGCAAGAGAATCTTCCATTGCTTACAAGCAAAACGCCGAAGAACTTCGCATTAGCGAAGAAGAGTCTGCTAAAAAGGTTCTTTTAGCTAATTTATTTCATAAGATAGAACAGGATATTGCAGTGCATCTCAGTAGACCGGATGCTGCAATTCATAGTAAAATAAATAGAAAAGTTATTGCTAATTTGAGATCACTATGAACAGCCGACTTGGAAAAATTTATGCTAAAGCTCTTGTTATGATTGCGCAGGATAGACATGAGGAACCAGACAGCTACCTGAAATCTTTAAAACAAATTAATGAGAGTATGTCTGATGAGATGGTAAAACTTATCACAATGCCAAACGTATCTACTTCTATTAGGAGAGATATTATTATTGAAATATCTAATAAGTTTGATTTGAGTGATACATTGAAAAGGTTTATGATTTTTCTTGTCGATAATGGCAGAATTGATAAATTTAGTTATATAGTAAAAGCACTTGGTGAAATTTGCGACAAATTGTACGGACGAATTTCAGGTACTGCATTTTTTGCTGTGGATATATCCGAAAGCGATAAAGCCGGCATAAGCGGTGCCATAGAGCAAATAACCGGAAAACATGTTACCCTTGACTATAAGGTTGACAGCTCAATACTGGGTGGAATTGTTGTGTATGCCGGCAATGCGGCATATGATGGTTCAGTGCGTCATCTATTAGATGAATTGAAACTTGAGCTTTCAATAAACTGATAACAAGTTTTTTAAAACTTATGCTGACTTATTTTGGTCGGTAACTTAAAAAGAGTAGATGACAGGTGTTATTTAAGTAATTATGGAAAAAATATTTGGAAATAGAGATTGTTCCTGCGATTGCAGCGAGAGATAGGAAAAAAGTTAGTTTTATATTTTTCAAACGCATCTCAAGATATTTGCAGGTAGGTACGAATTGAATGATGAAATCTGCTGAGAATAGATTTAATGTATAGATAAAATAGTTAAAATGACATTTGATAATTGATAGATTTATTTTCTGCTTTTTTATAGTGCGTAACATCAGTTAATAATTCTAATAATGAATTAAAAAAACCTAAAAAATTAGGTATGAAAAAGTTCAAAATAGTTGGAGGGGTTTAACATGGCTTTAAAGGCTAGTGAAGTAAGTAAAATTATACGAGATCGTATAGAGTCCGTAGGAAAAACTGTTGATGTATCTGAAACCGGAATAGTGTTATCTGTCGGAGACGGCATTGCCAAGGTCTATGGTCTTGATAATGTTATGGCAAACGAGATGGTGATATTTGCCGATGGCACAAGAGGTATAGCGCTTAATTTAGAGCAAGACAATGTAGGCGTTGTTATCATGGGATCTGATATTGGAATTCATGAAGGAGATATAGTAAAAAGGACGAATGAGGTTGCTGATGTTCCTGTGGGCGAAGAACTCATAGGCCGCGTAGTTGATACTCTTGGTGAACCGTTAGATGGAAAAGGTGATATAAACGCCAAGCAAAAAAGACTTGTTGAGCTAAAGGCTCCCGGTATCATTGAAAGGCAGCCGGTTAACGAACCTCTTCAAACAGGTATTAAATCGGTCGATGCAATGATCCCTATAGGAAGAGGGCAAAGGGAATTGATCATCGGTGATCGCCAAACAGGAAAAACGGCAATTACCATCGACACCATTATCAATCAGAAAGGCAAAGATATGATCTGTATCTATGTGGCAATCGGTCAAAAACGCTCAACTGTTGCAAGAGTTGTAAAAAAACTTAAGGAAGAAGGTGCTATGGATTATACCATAGTTGTTATGGCAACTGCATCTGACCCTGCTCCGCTGCAATATCTTGCTCCTTATACAGGGGTAGCAATGGGCGAATTTTTCAGAGATAGCGGCAGACATGCTCTGATTGTTTATGATGATCTTTCCAAACATGCTCAGGCATATAGACAGCTGTCGCTGCTTTTAAGAAGACCGCCGGGACGTGAAGCATACCCGGGTGATGTATTTTATCTTCATTCGAGATTGCTTGAAAGAGCTGCAAAATTATCTGATGATAACGGAGGCGGAAGTTTGACTGCACTTCCTATTATAGAAACCCAGGCGGGTGACGTTTCAGCTTATATTCCTACCAATGTAATATCAATTACCGATGGTCAGATTTATCTTGAAACCGATTTGTTTTATGCAGGTTTTAGGCCTGCTCTAAATGTAGGACTATCGGTTTCACGTGTCGGAGGTGCAGCTCAGATTAAAGCCATGAAACAAGTTGCAGGAAATCTTCGTCTTTCACTTGCTCAGTATAGAGAATTGGCTGCATTTGCTCAATTCGGCAGCGAACTTGATAAATCTACCAAGATGCAGCTTGAAAGAGGAGCAAGACTGACTGAACTTTTAAAGCAGCCTCAATATCAGCCTGTTGATGTTGCAAAGCAGGTAATGATTTTTTATGCAGGTACAAATGGTTATCTTGACAAATATCCAAAAGAGCAAGTGCTTAACTACGAATCGGAACTTTATGCTTTTATGGATGCTAAATACCCGAATATTCTAAAGGAAATATTAGAGAAAAAGAAGTTGGATGATTCTTTAACCAAAAAAATTGAATCTGCTTTGACAGAGTTTGCTAAAATTTTTAAAGTGTAAATATGGCAACTACAAGGGATATTAAGCGCAAAGTTTCGAGCATTGCAAACACTCAGAAAATAACAGGTGCTATGAAGATGATAGCATCTGTTAAACTGCGGCATGCTAATAATGCCGTATTAAGAATGAGACCATATGCCGATGCTGTAAGTGATATTGTAGGAAAACTGTCATCTTCATTTACATTTGCCGATAATCCGCTGCTTACGCTGAGAAAGGAAAAAAGAACGGAAATTATTTTGGTTACATCCGATAAAGGATTATGCGGTGCATCAAACCATAATGTTATTATTGCTGCAGAAAAACTGATGAAATTAAAATCTGAAAAAGATATTGATTCGGAAACAACGATTATAGGACGGGTTGGAATTAGATATGCTAATTTTTACAGCTGGAATATGGGTGACCAATACGCCGGCATTCTCGAAAATCAGATACTGTTTTCAGATGCAAAACTTGTTGCTGACAAAGTTATTAAACGATTTATAGATGGAAAAATAGATACGGCATATTTAATATTTGAGAAGTTTAAATCTGTTTTGTCTCAAAAAGTTACAGAAATTCAAATTGTTCCAATCAATAAGCCGGAGGGCAACAAAGACATGGACACTCAGTATATTCTTGAACCGGAAAAAGAAGAACTCCTTAAAGCCCTATTGCCCAAACTTATTTATTCTGAAGTTTACAGAGCGTTCTTGGAAGCAGCAGCGAGCGAACAAGCAGCCAGAATGACGGCAATGGATGCGGCAACAAAAAATGCCGCAGAAATGATACAGCATCTTACCCTTGCCTTTAACAAAGCGAGGCAGGCTCAGATTACAAGAGAGCTGATAGAGATTTCATCAGCTATCGAAGCAATGAAATAATGGAGAAAAATATGGAAGTAAATGAAGGAAAAGTTGTCCAGGTTATCGGCGTTGTTGTTGATGTTTTCTTTGAGAGCGGGAAAATGCCTGCTATTTTCAATGCTCTTGAGGTAAAAGGTATAGATCGCAAACTTATTTTAGAAGTAGAACAGCATATTGGCGATGATAAGGTTAGAACTGTTGCGATGGATTCAACCGACGGTCTGTCAAGAGGCGTAAAAGTAATAGATACAGGCGATCCTATAAAAGTGCCTGTCGGAGAAGCGGTGCTTGGCAGGATAATGAATGTTTTAGGCGATCCGGTTGATAAAAAGGGAGAGATCAAAACTGATACATATTTAAAAATACACCGTGAAGCACCTGCATTTACCGAGCAGGACACAACAAATGAAATGTTTGAAACGGGAATTAAGGTGGTTGATCTTCTTGCTCCGTATTCTAAAGGAGGAAAAACAGGTCTCTTCGGCGGCGCAGGTGTGGGCAAAACCGTTTTGATTATGGAACTGATCCATAATGTTGCAAGCCATCACGGAGGATATTCTGTATTTTGCGGTGTAGGCGAAAGAACAAGAGAGGGCAACGATCTTTATAGGGAAATGACCGAATCCAAAGTACTTTCAAAAACCGCATTGATTTATGGGCAGATGAATGAGCCTCCAGGAGCCCGTGCAAGAGTAGGGCTGACGGGTCTGACGGTTTCGGAATATTTTAGAGATGAAATGCATCAGGATCTTCTCTTATTTATAGATAATATATTTAGATTTACTCAGGCAGGATCGGAAGTTTCAGCTTTGTTGGGACGCATTCCTTCTGCTGTTGGGTATCAGCCGACTTTGGGTACGGATATGGGTGAACTGCAGGAGCGCATTGCTTCTACTCAAAAAGGTTCAATAACATCGGCTCAGGCAGTTTATGTTCCTGCCGATGATTTAACCGATCCGGCGCCTGCAACAACATTTAGTCATCTTGATTCTACAACCGTGCTTTCGCGGCAAATTGCCGAACTTGGAATATATCCGGCAGTTGATCCTCTTGATTCATCATCGAGAATATTGGATCCGGCAGTTGTAGGAGAAGAGCACTATGAAGTTGCCAGGCAAGTGCAGCAAGTTTTGCAGCGTTATAAAGAACTTCAGGATATTATTGCAATTTTGGGTATGGAAGAGCTTTCAGAGGGCGATAAACTAATTGTGCAAAGAGCAAGAAAGATTCAGCGGTTTTTGTCGCAGCCGTTTTTTGTAGCAGAACAATTTACCGGTTCGAAAGGCAAGTATGTTCCTGTTAGCGACACAGTCAGCGGATTTAAATCGCTTCTTAACGGAGAGATGGATGATCTTCCCGAACAAGCTTTTTATATGGTAGGCGGAATGGATGAGGTAAGGCAAAAGGCAAAAGAGTTATTGGGCAAATAGAATGGCAAAGCTAAATTGCATTATTATCACACCGGAACGAAAGATCAGGAATGTGGAGTGTGATTATGTCGGCGCAGCAGGCGTTGAGGGTGATTTTGGCATCCTGCCGCAGCATGCTCCATTTGTAAGTGAACTTGTACCGGGCGTGCTGTTCATTAGAAATGTAGGGAGAAAAGATGATCCTGTAGGAATTGAATCGGGATTTCTGCATGTTTTGAATGATAAAGTTACTGTTGTTGCGGATAATGCTTATGAAAGAGAAGAACTTGACAAGACAGATGCCGAGTACAAGAAGCTATATGAAGATGCAAAAGCAGATGTCGAGAAGATGGAGAAATCCGATCCGAAATATGCTGATAAATGGAGAAGTTTCAGTAAGCGAACGACGCAGTGGAAGCTTATTTCTTATAAATGAATTCTGCTTTACAGTTTGGCTCAATAGGTGTTGTTGCAATAATAGTTTTAATAATTCTCGGATGGCTTTCTATCTGGTCATGGTCGGTCATATTTAGGAAGTATTTCTTGATAAAAGAGGTAGAAAACCAAGAGAAGATGGTTATAAAATATGTAGAGAAAGGCGGAAAAACAGATGATATAATGTCTTATTCGAGCCATCTTTCATATTCACCAACTGCCATGTTTTTTGATAATAAATATAAAGATATAGGAATATATATAGAGGAAACTCGAATAAAGCTATCAAAAGGTTTGACTTTATTAGCCTCTATCGGTGCTAACGCACCATTTATAGGGCTTTTCGGCACTGTTGTAGGTATAATGAATGCATTTTCTAAAATAGGTTCGTCAGGATCAACAAATATTACTATTATAGCACCTGGCATAAGCGAGGCTTTAATTACAACAGCAGCAGGACTTTTTGTGGCAATACCTGCAGTTTTTGCATATAATATTATTAGGCGAAAGACCGATGATATATTAGTTAGAACAAAGGCGACTCTTGAATATATATCAAAAAGAGATTCCATATCCGGCAACAGTTAATATGATAACCGTGACTTGTGCTGATAGATCGCTATATGGCAGCGATCGAGGACAAAATGTAGGGTTATGAATAAAAAAAATGTCGTTAAGCGCATAACATTAATTATAATAAAAAGATGAATGATACGGACCAATCAATCTGGCAGATTAATATTACACCATTTGTGGATGTTATACTGGTTGTTCTAATTATTGTTATGGTTACAGCTCCTATGTTAACGCGAGGCATAAACGTTAACCTTCCAAAGGCAGGATCCTCAAAAAGTAAAGTTGCTCTTAAGGATATCGTGATTAGCATAGATAAAAACGGAGTATTTTACGTTGGCAGCAAGAAAAGCAGTATTAAAAATATCAGATCTATTATAATAAATCACAAAAATCGAAGATTGCTGATAAAAGCTGATACTGCAGTGCCTTACGGTACTGTTGTACATTTCATAGATATGGCAAAATCTCTCGGTATAACAAAAATAGGTCTTCTTACCACGCCGAGAAAAAAAAGATAATTGTAAATTCTCAGCCTGACAGCAATGGATAGTTGTTTTGCATCAGAATGGATTTAAATATAAAAAATAGCAAAGAGAATACAATAAAAAAATATGCATTTCCGCAGAAGTAGGTAACCAAATGAGACTATATTTAAGCTATGGCCGACAAAGCTAAGATATCGGGATGGTTGTGGTCGATACTGCTTCATATTTGCGTATTGCTTTTGTTATTATATTTGAGTTCGTACAGCGTTTCTCATATATATAGGAAACAAAATATTATAAATATTGATATTTTATCAATAGCTAACTCATCTCATGTGCAGAAACGGAAAAAGATTTACAGAGAGAAAAAGAGTGTAAAACATAAAAAAAAGATAAAAAAAAATATCAAGAAACGACCGGTAAAAATTACAAAAAGAATTGAAAAAAAATTGGTTGTAAAGAACAACAAAAAGAAAATAAATAAGTTCAAAAGAAAATTAAAAAGCAGATCGAAAGAGAAACTAATTAAACTATCGGAATTGAGAAAATTAAGATTAATCAAAAAACGGTTTGGCAAAGTTATTGAACAAATAAAAAGACATAAGAGGCTTTCGGCAATATTTGCCATACAAAAGAAAATGAAAGTTGAAATCGGGCAGGCCTCTAAAGAAAAAATATCATATGATAAGTTGATAACGTATCTTATTCAGAGAAAGTGGAAAATTAATAACTTTATTTTGACAAAAAGAAATTATTATACTATTATAAGAATTGTTCTTGCTAAATCAGGAATTTTGCTTAAAATAAACGATATTAAAAGTTCAGGAAATAAATATTTTGATAAAACATGCGAAGATGCAGTAAGGTTGGCGGCGCCATTTCCTCCATATAAATTTTCTTTTGATAGAACAAACGATATAATTTTAACATGCAGAGTTAATAAAAATGAAATTCATTAGCGTTATATATATTGCAATAGTTTTGTCTATTGCGCTTCCATCACAAGCAGCTCGTTTTAATATAGATATTAATAATCCTGGTTTTAGAAAGATTGCCATACAAATACATAAGATAAATAATGATAAATATGGTATATCAAAAAGGGTTTTTCACGACCTTTCCACAACGGGTTTGTTTAATGTGATATATTCGGAAATTCCTATAAATTTTGATGTCAATCATACTGATCTTGTAAATAGCTCCGGCGGTCTCGGAGGATCATATCTGTTATATGGTTCTGTGGATAAGAATAAAGATGGATTGATAAAAGTGAGATTTGTGCAGAGATCACCGTTTAAAGAAATTTTTGCGAGATTATACAAAACCGATTCAAATCCAAGCGGCAGAAGATGGCTTGCTCATAGGATAGCCGATGATATTTTCAAATCTGTTTTCGGCAGCTACGGTCCGTTTGAATCGTTGTTTGCGTTCTCATTAAAAGTGGGTAACAATAGGGAAATTTATATTAGTGAATTTGACGGCTCCGGTTTAATTAAAATTACCAACTACAAATCACTTAGTTATTATCCGAGATGGTTGGGAAGATCAACTATATATTTTAGCTCGTTAAAAGGTAATAATATAATTTTGTACAAATATAATATTTCAAATGGAAATATAAAGGTGGTTTCCAATTTAAAAGGCTTGAATATAGGCGGGAATCCATCTGAGAATGGAAAACAGATAGTATATTCTTCACCTCATGGAAATGCAGTTGATATATACCTTCTAAATACAGTTACAGGTAAAACGAGAAGATTGACCAATGACGGTTCCATTAATGTGTCGCCAGCTTTGTATAAGAACAATCTAATTTATACATCAAATCGTTATGGAGAACCGCAGATATTTATGAAAAACCTTAGAACCGGACATATAAAACGTTTGACTTACCACGGCAGATACAATACATCGCCAAGTTTATCGCATGATCATAAAAAGATCGCATTTGTCAGCCGCCGTAACGGTTCTTTTAATATTGCTACTATCAATACCGACGGGAGCGGCTACAAAGTTATAACCGAAGGGTTTACCAATGTTGCTCCGGCATGGTCTCCGGGAGATAAATTTATTGCATTTGTTAAAAAGGAGAAAGGTATATCTTCGGTTTATCTTTCAAATCAATCTATAGGCCAAACAAATCTTATTTTTTCTATAAAAGGAGACATAGGTTCTCTTGCATGGTCGGGACTTTTTAGATAGTATATGAATAATATTTTAATGGAGGTATTAAGATGAAGTTATTTGGAAAATTTTCGTTAATTCTGCTGTTTATTGGTTTTATAGCGTTTGCAGGGTGTTCAAAAAAGGTTGTTAAGGGAACTGTTAGTCCAAAACCTATAAATAGTACTCAGGCTGTAAAAAAACCGGTTGTAAAAACGCCGTCAGCAAATGCTGTATCGGGAGCATCGGGGGTATCTGTTACGCTGCCTGCAATTAGCAGCAGTCAGCTTAGAAACTTGATCAAGAGCGTGTCGGGTACTATTTTTTCAGACGTGCATTTTGATTTTGACAAAGCTTTGATTAAAAGTAATGATATACCGCATCTTAACGAAATGGCAGCATGGTTGAAATCGCATCCTCGCGTTTTGGTTCGCATTGCAGGAAACTGTGACGAAAGAGGAACCGAAGTGTATAACATAGCACTTGGATGGAGAAGAGCTGATTCGGTAAAAAATTATTTTGTTTCACTTGATGTTTCGGAAAATCAGATAACCACTGTCAGCTATGGCAAAGATAGACCGATAGATCCCGAGCACAATAAAGTTGCATGGGCAAAAAATAGAAGAGACAGTTTTGTTCTTTCTTTAAAGTAGTTAATATATGAACATTGCAACTCTACTTTTTTTGATAATGACTACGGCGGTCAGTGCATTTGCAGCTAATTCAAATCTTCCTGCGATAAATGGACAGCGTATTGATGACCTTAGATCATCTTATGCAACATTAACCGTAAGATACGAAGGTATTTTATCAAATATTGGCCGGCTTACGGGCAGATTTGATGAATTTGAACACACTGCTAATAAGTTAAGTAGTAATATCAATGGTAATGGATTAAAAATCAATAATTTATCAAAAAAAATAACTTCAGTAGGAAATAAACTTGATAAGTTGGAACTGAAAATAGTTTCATTATCCAAAAGTATAGATAAATTGCAGCAATTACTTGCATCATCGGCTAACGGTACGAAGAATGTTAAAAGCAGTAGTCAGCCTAATGGTAAAGGCTTGAGTGCGCCCCCTATCGTTGCAAAGAGATCGCAAACGCCTGAAACAAAAATTAAGCTCTTGCCGATAACAGGTGATTACGGTAAAGCGATGGAATTTTTAAAACAGAAAAAATTTAAAAACGCATTGAATTTGTTGAGTAAATTTATCAAAGATAATCCTCAAGATAAACGTATTGCCATGGCATATTTTCAAAAAGGAGAGATCTATTTTGCACTGGGACAGTATGATAGTGCCATAATTGATTATGACCAGGTAGTTACCCGCTTTCCAAGATTTGAAAAGATAGCAACCGCTATGCTGAAAGAGGGCATCTGCTTTTCAAAGCTCAACGATTCAATTGATGCTAAGTATTTGTTGAATAGAGTTATCCAAGGATTTCCGGGATCAGATCAAGCTAAACGTGCTTTATCGTATTTGAAAAAAATAAAATAGTGAGCTTGATTGAAAGTATAGAATCGCCGGCTGATCTAAGGAAACTTGATGTTGCCGAGCTTGATATCGTTGCATCTGAGCTGCGTGAGTTCATTATCGATAATGTCTCGGTAACAGGAGGTCACCTTGCTTCGTCACTTGGTGCCGTTGACCTTACGATTGCGGTTCATTATGTTTTTGACACACCGAAAGATAAAATTATTTTTGATGTCGGTCATCAATGTTATGCACATAAGATTCTTACCGGAAGAAAAAGGATGTTTTCCACATTGAGGCAATATGGCGGTATATCGGGTTTTCCAAACCGTCGGGAATCAGAATTTGACACATTTGGTGTAGGTCATGCAGGAACTGCGATTGCCGCAGCACTTGGAATGGTTGCAGCAAGAGATATAAAAGGAACGGGCGAAAGAGTGGCGGCAATAGTTGGCGATGGAGCTCTTTCAAGCGGCATTGCATGGGAAGGGCTTAATAATGCAAGCCAAATGGGTTCGGATATTGTTATAATTATTAATGATAATGAGATGTCCATATCTCCATCTCTTGGAGCCATATCAACATATCTTTCTAAAGCATCTTCCGGACGCATTTATACCTCTTTTAGAAATATATTTGAGAGAACAATAAAAGGTGCGCCTATTTTAAGTGAAACCATTCTGAAAATGGCACGTAAATTTGAAGTCTCTCTCAAACTGCTTTCGCCGGGTCTTTTGTTTGAGGAGATGGGATTTAGATATTTTGGTCCTATAAACGGACATAATATAAAAGATCAAGTTACCATGCTAAGAAATGTGAAATCGCTGAAAGGACCGGTAATATTACATATTATAACAAAAAAAGGCAAAGGCTACAAGCCCGCTGAGGATGATCCTGTAAAATTTCATGGTATAGGTGCTTTTGATAAACAAACAGGTCAAAAGAAAGCAAAGAGTTCACAAACATATTCTCTTGCAGCAGCAGCAGCGTTGTCTGAACTTTTTAAACATGATGACCGTTCTATAGCTATTAGCGCTGCAATGTTAGAAGGCACTGGACTTTCAGAGTTAAAACTAAATTTTCCCGATAGAGTGTTTGATGTTGGAATTGCCGAACAGCATGCGGTTACATTTGCCGCAGGTCTTTCATCATCGGGCATTTATTCATACGTTGTTCTCTATTCAACTTTTCTTCAGAGAGCTTATGATTCGGTCATACATGATGCGGCTCTTCAGAATCTTCCCATGACATTCCTGATTGATAGAGCAGGTATTGTAGGAGCAGATGGAGCAACGCACAACGGTATTTTTGATATTGCATATCTTTTGCCTATACCCAATCTAATTTTGATGGCTCCTGCTGATAAAGATGAGCTTGCTAACATGATAAAATTTTCAAGAAATCTTTTGCAGCCTGCAGCGATACGATATCCGAGAGGTGAAGCCGAACTTCTCGGTATAACGCATAAACAGATACAAATAGGAACGGCATCCGTTGAGAGAGAAGGCAGTGATATGGTGATGTTTGCATACGGATCAATGGTTAAGGTTGCTCTTGAAGCAGCTGAGGCATTAAAAGATAAGAAAATTATGTCATCGGTAATAAATCTAAGATTTATAAAACCGATAGATAAAAATCTCATAATGAGATATGCAAACAGTTCAAAAGCAGTAATGGTATTGGAAGAGGGAAGTGAAATAGGCGGAGTAGGTGAATTAATCAGCTTCATACTTCTTAAGGAAAAAATATACAGGCCGATAAAAATCGTTGCTATAAAAGATAAGTTTGTTGTTCATGGTAAACAAGATCTAATGCGTTCCATGTTTGGTTTGGACATTGCGTCTGTCGTGGATTGCGCTTTGAGTCTTTTTAGAAACTGATGTTTAGTGCGTAATATCAGTTAAAAATAGAACTGCTATAAATTAGTGGGAGTTTTATATGAAAGTTGAACAAAAAGACCTGTCGAAAAAAACAAGTATTGGAATCGGGCCCATCGTAAACTGGGTTGACATAGAAAATAGTGAAGATCTTGTACTGCTTGAAAATTACGAAAAGCGATTTGAGAAATCATTCTGGATTGGAAACGGAAGCAACCTTTTAATATCCGATAATGCTGAAAAAATATTATTTGTACACCTTTCGGGGAGTTTTAGCCTGGTGAAATTTAACGGAGAAAAGATTGTGGCAGGAGCAGGTGCAATGCTTTGCGATCTGATAACTTTTTGTAAAAAGCATTCATTATCAGGACTTGAGTTTTTATCCGGAATACCTGCTACAGTGGGGGGAGCTATAAGTATGAATGCAGGTGCATACGGCAATACAATATTAAACCGAGTTGAGTCTATTTTATATTTTAAGAATGGAAAAATAATAACAAATAAGCCTAATCACTCCGATTATGGTTACAGAGAGGGATCAAAAGAAAAACTGCTTTTTGCTGAGTTCAAAGTTCAAAAATCCAATAGCACAATAAATCTTAAGCGCATTATAAATGATAGAAAAAAGAAACATCCGGATGGAAAAAGTTTTGGTTCGGTATTCAAAAACCCGCAAGGACTTTATGCCGGAAAATTGATAGATGCATGCGGCTTGAAAGGAAAGGCGTCAGGCGGAGCCATCATATCAGAGCGTCATGCGAATTTTATAATAAATAGATCCAATGCATCGTTTGTTGATGTTTATAATTTGATTTTGCAGATGGAAAAAGCCGTATTTAACAGATTCCGTATTGTATTGGAAAGAGAGGTGAAGATTGTCTGATAAAATCGCTGTAATCTACGGCGGTTATTCATGTGAAAGATTGGTGTCGCTTAAAAGCGGAAAAGCGATTTATGATGCATTAAAAACAGTTGGAATAGAAGCTATACTTATAGATTTAAATAAACCCGATCTGTTATCTGACCGAAGCTTTTTAAATAAGTTAATAAAAAACAGTATAAAAACGGCTGTTATTGCTATTCATGGAACTCCTGGTGAGGATGGTATTTTACAAGGTTTTTTGCAGTTATCGGGGATAAAATACTCAGGTTCATCTGTTATTTCAAGTGCATTATCCATGGATAAACAGCTTTCAAAGCTGATTTTTAGTTCAAGAGGTATTCTCACTCCAAGATTTATGACAATCAAAAGCGATGAGGCTTTCAGTTTATCAAATTGGGAAATTTATCCTGCAGTTGTCAAACCAGCTGCTGAAGGATCCAGCATTGGTGTTGCAACTGTAAATAATTTCAAAGAGCTTGATAGCCGCGTGAAAGAATTGATAAATAAATATACCAAACTCATCATTGAAGAAAAAATTGATGGAGATGAATTGACAGTTGGATTTATGGGAAAAACTCCGCTTCCTATAATAAAAATAGTTCCGAAGATAGGCTTTTATGACTATAAAAATAAATACACAAAGGGCAACACCGAATATATAGTTCCTGCGCCAATAGATGATAATACTACGGAGGCTGTTATAAAAACCGCATTAAATGCGATAACGGCAATAGGAGCAAGCGGTGCATCGAGAGTTGACATAATACTAAAAGATAGCAAACCGTATGTGTTGGAGGTCAATACTATACCTGGCATGACGGAAACGAGCCTTCTGCCGCAAGCGGCAAAAGAGGCAGGATATGATTTTAAAGCTCTTTGCAAATGGATAGTTTTGGATGCTAAGAAGCGGTAAAACAGTAGCAAAACCGGTTGATCTGTTTAGAAATAAATTGATTGCTAAAGATAAAAGCAGAAAAGCGGTAAGATTGTCTAAATTCTTATATCTTTTATTGATAGTTATAGCCGTTTTCGGCATTGGGTTTTCTTATATTGAAATTCAAACAGCATTAAATAACGGTTTGATACTACCTATAAGGCATATTTATATCAAGGGCGCAAAGCATATTTCTAATTTCACAATCAAAAAAGCATTGCATGGAAGAAATGCCTCGCTGCTAACATTAAATAGAAAAAGTATCAGCAGATATTTGCAGAAAAACAGCTGGTTTTCAAGCTTAACCGTTATAAAACGGTTTCCTAATACGCTCATACTTGATGTATCAGAACGCAAACCTGCGCTTGTTCTTTTATGCAATAATAAAAAGTGGTTAGTGGATACAAAAGGATATAGATTCAAAAGAATAATAACTCATTCCGAGCGCTTTCTGCTGCCGATAGTACACGCATCAAGCTGTTATGATCTAAAATCCAACTATAACCTTTATAGCAGGCTGCTGATTGTTAAAAAACAGCTCGGTAAATTTATTTCGGTGAAAAGAATTGACATAATTGGAAATGCAATCTACTATGAATCAGGAAAAGGTCCTGTTGTTATTGTACCTGTGCGTATGAATATTAAATTGATAAATAAACATATACATAAATTAAGTAGTTTTTGGAAATATTATAGTCGGAAAAATAAAATTGGAAATATTGATAAAATCTCGCTCGTACTTAATAATCAGATACTTATTAAATGGAAGGTGAAACATGGTGGATGACACTGTTGCTGGTCTTGATATAGGCACTACTAAAATCTGTGCTGTTATAGGACATTTGAATGAAGAAATGTCTTTGGAGATAATAGGAATCGGCAATGCTCCTGCAAAAGGTGTGAGAAAAGGCATAGTAACAAATATAGAACAAGCTGTTTCATCTATTAAGCTTGCCGTTGATGCTGCCAGCTCAATGTCCGGAACGAAAATAGATTCGGTTGTCGTCGGTGTTTCGGGAAGTCATATACAATCTTCTGACAGCCACGGAGTTGTTGCTGTCAGGGGTAAAGAAATTACAAAAAATGACATAGATCGTGTTATGGAAAATGCTCAAGCTATATCTATAACTCCCGACAGGAATATAATTCATTCGTTGAGTCAGGAATATATTGTTGATGATCAAGCCGGAATAAAAGATCCGATAGGCATGAGCGGGGTTAGGCTTGAGGTTAAATCTCATATAATCACAGGTAATGTGGCTTTGGTTCAAAATGTGATAAAAAGCTGCACTAGAGCCGGACTTGATGTAAGCGATATAATTTTGGAGCCGCTTGCCTCCGCAAAAGCTATTTTAAGTGAAGACGAAATCGAACTTGGTGTTGCTATGATTGATATAGGCGGCGGTACAACGGATCTGGCCATTTTTTATGACGGAAGTGTGCGTTATACAAAAGTTTTGGGTATTGGCGGAAATCAGTTTACCCATGATATCGCAGTTGGTCTCAGAACGCCGGAAAAACAGGCTGAAAAAATAAAAATTAAATATGCAAGCGTCGGGGAGTCGGCATTCTCGGAAGAGATAATTGAGGTTCAAGGCATATCAGGCAGAGGAATAAGAGAAATACAAAAAAGTGATCTTTATGAGATAGTTCAACCCAGAACAGAGGAGCTTTTAAATTTTGTTAAGAATGAATTGGATACAAACAATTTCAGCAATATACTTACTGGAGGAGTTGTTTTGACAGGCGGAGGATCGATGCTCAATGGATTGGCATCTTTTGCCGGAGACTTTTTTAATTTGCCGGTTAGAGTAGGAATTCCTTATGATATAACAGGCATAAACGATATGGTTGAAGGACCGGAATACTCGACAGCTGTTGGATTAGTCAAATACGGTTTGGGAGATAAAAGGGGAATACCTCAAAAAAAATCATTTGGGTATAGTTCCGTGTTTGAAAGAATGAAAAGCTGGTTCAAGGAGTTGTTTTGATGAATAGCCAAACATCAGGGGCGATCATAAAAGGAATTGGAGTTGGCGGAGGAGGATGCAACAGTATCAACACTATGATACGAAAAAATGTAGCCGGTGTTGATTTTTTTAGCGTTAATACGGATGTGCAAAGTCTAAATATGGCGCTTGAGGGTACAACTGTTATACAAATAGGGAAAAAACTGACAAACGGACTTGGAGCCGGAGCAATTCCTGAAATTGGAAGAAATGCCGTAGAAGAAAACATTGATGAAATTGAAAATATAGTTAAAGGCGCCGATATGGTATTTATAGCTGCAGGGATGGGAGGCGGTACAGGTACCGGTGCAGCTCCGATAGTTGCAAAAATTGCGAGGGATCAAGATATTCTAACCGTTGGAGTTATAACCAAACCGTTTCTGTTTGAAGGTAAAAGAAGAGAAAAAAACGCCGAACTTGGTATTAAAGAGCTCGCAAAATCATGCGACAGCGTTATAATTATACCAAACCAAAAGCTTTTGGAAACGCTTCCTCAAAATACATCTCTTCTTGATGCTTTTAGTTTTTCGGATGATATCTTAAGACAAGCAGTACAGGGGATAAGCGATTTAGTAAACCAGTCGGGGCAGATTAATGTCGATTTTGCCGATGTAAAAACAATCATGAGCAATAAAGGCGTGGCGATCATGGGTACAGGCGATGCAACCGGAGATGATAGATCTAAAATAGCCGCTCAAAAGGCAATATACAGCCCCCTACTTGATAATATTAACTTGACGGGAGCGTCTGATATATTGGTGAATATATCAGCCAATGATAGTTTGTCGTTAAGAGAAGTTGAAGAAGCAATAGATGTTATTAGAGTTGCAACAAACAGCGATGCTGAGCTAATATTCGGTACTGTTATAGATAATAGTCTTGATAATTTCATTAGAGTAACGGTTATAGCGACAGGTTTTGGTATTCCCAAACGAACATTTACAAGATCGACTAATATGCAGCCTGCCGATGTGAATTTTTCAGATGAAGATGATATTGATATTCCAACTTTTATTAGGGCAAAATCTAATAACAAAAAATAATCTGAAACGGAATTTTCCGTGTTAGTTGTTTTTATATTGGCAAGTTACATTGTAGGATCAATACCTTTTGGATGGATCATAGGAAAACTGTTAGGCAAAGATATAAGAAAACTTGGGTCTGGAAATATCGGAGCTACTAATGTTGCAAGAGTAAACGGAACATTATACGGTGCTGCAGCATTTATTTTAGATTTTCTAAAAGGTGCAGCTATTGTGCTGATTGCAATGAAGTTTTCATCAACCGCTGCTATTGCCGCTGGTGTTGCTGTTGTAATTGGTCATGATTACTCGATATTCTTGCGTTTAAAAGGCGGAAAAGGCATATCAACCACGCTGGGAGTTTTATCCGTATGGTCTTATCCTATTGCGCTTATTTCATTGGCAGCGTGGCTTATAGCTTTTGCCGTAACAAAAATTTCATCTATATCATCAATAGTATCAATTTTATCAATGGTGGCAGCAAGCTATTTTGTTGGAAGACAGTTATTTTACCCTATAATTTTACTTGCGATTATTGCTGTTTTAAGGCACCATGATAATATAAAGCGATTGCTGTCAAAACAGGAAAAAAAGCTTTAATTTTTGAAACTTTTTTTAATCTTTCCAATGAGTAAAAATAATTAGAAAATCTTAAATATATTTATAACAGGAAGAGAGTTAAAATGTTTATTTACAATATCACATATTTTTTCATATCATGAGACCACTGCACAATAAGCACATTCGCAGCAATATCGGCTTTTCCATAGGCGAGGCGAACTTCTGCAGAACTAACTGGTTAATTCAAGGAAGTTCAACAAAGCATAGGGATAAGCTCATATTGCCCGCAGGGAAGCCA
>VAPE01002860.1_pt1 | contig 40123 bp, 35 predicted proteins | sample 3393911 | NCBI WGS metagenome assembly VAPE01 (sample SAMN08290436, study PRJNA428436) | hydrothermal vent metagenome | isolation source: Deep-sea hydrothermal vent chimney | place: Atlantic Ocean: South-mid Altantic Ridge
AAAACTGGCTCCGGCATATTCACCCGGAACAAATAACAGGATAATGGTCATCATGGTAAGCTCTAAGGATACCAGCATAACGCCGATACTCATTCCGGCCTCTAAAGGAATGGTGTGTAATTTGAGTGGCTTTCTTTCCAGCGAAGCAAAAGCCATCCGGGAGTTGGCCAGCGTATTCATTCGGATTCCGAACCAGGCAACGCTGTACGATCCCAAAATACCAAGAACCATCCAGCCTAAAATCATCAACACACCTCCGACTCCGAAATCTCCTCCCGAAAGAAAGCCGAAATAGAAAGCAACGATAACACCGACTATGGCAAAAAGAATGGCAAGAAACTTACCCTGCTGAATGAGGTAAATTTTACTCGTCTGGTAAATTATGTCAGCCACTTCGAGCATCGAGCGATGAGCACCGATTTTTTTTACTTTCCTATATTGGTGTAAACCAAACAGTAAGCCGGCAAAAGTTACCAGAAACGTCCAATAAAGAATGGTTTCATTTTTCATGCCATCGGGGATCACCAAATCCGCCTCACTGGCCATCGAGAATGCCGGAATACTAAATACGGCAATCAAGGATAGAATTTTTTTCATGTTAGATGATTTTTTTGAATAACTTGATTTAAAACGTTTGCATTAGAGGGTACAAATATAGAAATTCACTTTAATGAAAGTAAGCTTTTGACGAATTGTTAATAATATTTTTAATAAGGCAGACTTTGTAAAATCTATTATTCTTTGATTAACAATTATTTGTGGATAAATTTAGTTTGTTTATAAATAACAGTGGCGATAGTTGTTAATAAAACCCCTGAAAATATCTTCATCTCAGGGTGTTGATAACCGAATTATGTATAATTTTATTTGCTCGAAAAAGAATGAAAGTTAAACATGAAGAAAGTTGAGATGTTTGTGGCGGGAATGTCATATAGTCAATCGCAAAGCGGGGCTTATGCCTTATTTCTAGGGGTTGTGGGAGAAGACAAACGGTTACCGATTATTATCGGAGGCTTCGAAGCGCAGGCCATAGCCATTTTTTTGGAAAAGATGAAGCCGCAACGCCCTCTTACACACGATTTATTTAAAAAATTTGCCAGCGGATTTGATATTCACCTGAAGGAAGTAATAATCAATAAGTTTGAAGAAGGTATTTTTTATTCTAAACTGGTCTGTGAGAAAGATGGTAAAATTGTAGAAATCGACAGCCGTACGTCTGATGCAGTTGCCCTGGCGCTTCGTTTTGACTGCCCGATCTATGCAGATGCAGTCATTGTTGAAGAAGCCGGCATCGTGATTGAAGAATCTGATACGGAACCTGAAGTAGAAGAAAAAACTGGAGAAAAGCATGTGGGGGCATCCTCATCAAGCTATGCTTATGAAGATTACCTTCTGGAAGAGTTGGAAGACCTGCTTAGAAAGGCTATCGAAGAAGAAAACTATGAGGAAGCTTCCCGTATTCGTGATGAAATAAAAAATCGTAAAGAGAAACTTTAGACGAGTATCCTGGTCCCGGACGGAATGAGCATCCTTGAATTAAATTAAATTATGAGACAATATCTAAACTTATTGCAGCATGTGGTAAATAATGGTGCGAAGAAAGATGACCGTACCGGCACCGGCACCAAAAGTGTTTTCGGCTACCAAATGCGTTTTGATTTAAACGAAGGATTTCCACTGCTGACCACCAAAAAGCTCCACTTGAAATCAATTATTTACGAGCTGCTGTGGTTTTTGAAAGGTGAAACAAACGTGAATTATCTCCATGAGCATGGCGTAAAAATATGGGATGCCTGGGCTGATGAAAATGGCGATTTGGGTCCGGTATATGGCGCCCAGTGGCGTAACTGGAATAATGAAGGGATTGACCAGATAAAAATTGCTGTGGAGCAGATTAAAAATAACCCGAACAGCCGTCGTATCATTGTTGCGGCCTGGAATCCGTCGGTTTTGCCGGAAACGGGAAAAAGTTTTAGTGAAAATGTGGCTGCCGGAAAAGCTGCCCTTCCTCCCTGCCATGCCTGGTTTCAGTTTTATGTGGCCAACGGCAGGCTTTCATGCCAGCTTTACCAGCGGAGTGCTGACATTTTTCTCGGCGTACCTTTCAACATTGCTTCGTATGCGCTGCTTACGATGATGATGGCTCAGGCCACAGGATTACAGCCTGGCGATTTTGTCCATACACTCGGGGATGCTCATATTTATCTGAACCATCTGGAACAGGTTGACTTGCAACTATCGCGTAAACCCCACCCATTGCCAGTAATGGAACTTAACCCGGAAGTAAAAGATATTTTTAGCTTTTCATACGATGATTTTACATTGAAAGATTACCATCCTTATCCGCATATTAAAGGAGATATTTCGGTTTGAATGGTGAATGGTGAATGGTGAATGGTGAATGGTGAAAGAAAAAAGAAAAGGAAAAATAAATGAGTGAAAAAAAAATATCCATTTTTGTGGCTATTGCTGAAAATTATGCTATTGGTAAAGATAACGACCTTCTCTGGCATATCTCGGAAGATCTGAAACGGTTTAAACGTCTTACCAAAGGCCATTTCGTGGTCATGGGAAAGCGGACTTACTTTTCACTTCCCATAAGGCCACTACCTCACCGGACAAATATGCTGATTACCGATGTTGTAGGGGAACAGATAGACAACTGCCTGATGGCTTATTCCATTGAAGATGCCATTGAGAAGATGGATACTGAAAAGGAGAATTTCATTATCGGTGGCGGCTCCATCTACCGCCAGTTTATGCCCTATGCCCAAAAGCTTTACATTACCCGTGTACACAAAGATTTTGAAGCGGATACCTTTTTCCCGGAAATCTCTCCTGATGAATGGAAATTAACAGAAAGCCAACTTGTGGACAATGACCCGCAAAATGATTTCTCCTATTCTTTTGAGATTTACTTAAAGAAATAGTTACCCAATAACTTTAAGTACTTTAGGCACTTCTTTAATGATGGACTGTACTCATCGCTTCCGGATTGTGTTTATATTTAAACAACAACATGAAAGTTATGCCGACAACAAGTGAATAAGCAGCAAAAATAAACCAGATAGTCTGCCAGTCGCGCGTACCGTTCATGGTATAATATTCAATAATTACACCGCTGCCATAAGCGCCAATCATGGCGCCGAGGCCGTTAGTCATAATCATAAACAAACCCTGGGCGCTGGCTCTGATTTTAGGCTCGGCTTCTGCTTCTACAAATAATGACCCTGAAATATTAAAGAAATCGAAAGCCATACCGTAAATAATCATGGAAAAGAGCAGGAAAACAAGGCCAAACCCTACCGGTGAGCCGATGCCGAAAAGTCCAAACCGTAGTACCCAGGCGAACATACTCATGAGCATCACCTTTTTAATACCAAACCGTTTCAGGAAAAAGGGAATGGTAAGGATAAACAGTGTTTCCGACATTTGCGAAACCGACATCAAAATACCATTGTGCGTAACGGCAAAAGCGCTTTTGTAAATAGCTATTTTCCCAAAATCGTGCAGAAAAGCTTCTCCCCACATATTGGTAATCTGCAAAGAGGCTCCGAGTAACATGGAAAAGATAAAGAAAATAGCCATTTTTTTATCCTTAAAGAGTACAAAGGCATCCAGCCCCAAAGCCTGAACGAGGGTCTTTTTAGCTTTAGATTTTTCGATGGCACAATCGGGAAGTGTCAAGGCATAAATCCCTAATACCAAGGAAAATACAGCAGAGAAATACAACTGCATGTTACTTAGTCCCCAACCGAGCAGGTCGATGAGCCAGACGGCAATAACAAAGCCGACGGTTCCCCACACCCGAATGGGAGGAAAATCTTTCACAATGTCATAACCTTCTTTTTCCAGAATACAGTAGGAAATCGTGTTATCCAGTGCAATGGTAGGCATATAAAGCATTAGATAAAGCAACATAATGAGGTAAAGGGAATCAAAACCCGTCTGTTTTGCCGCGAGGTACAACAGAAAAGCGCCGAGAATATGTACCAGCGCAAAGAGCTTGTTAGGCTTAATCCAGCGGTCGGCGACAATGCCCAGCAGGCCGGGCATAAAAAGCGAAGCAATTCCCATCGTCATAAAAATGGCACCAATCTGTTCGCCACCAAAATGCAGGGTTGCCCCGAGATATTTACCAAATGAAAGAAGCCATGCCCCCCAGACAAAGAACTGCAGGAAGTTCATAATAGTGAGCCGAGATTTAATTCCCATGATGTCGTTTTTTATGTTATCGCTTTACGCTTTTGCAAAAAATTAGTCGCAAATGTAAGCTAAAAACGTAAAAACTCCTGCATCGAATGACGGGGAATGTAATTTAGCCGTTTAAAAGAGATTTTGAAGGTTAAAAAGAAATCATCCCCACATCCCCACATTCTCACATCCTCATTCCCATTCAATGGTAGCCGGTGGTTTGGAGCTAATGTCATAAACCACGCGGTTGACGCCTTTCACCTGATTAATGATGTCGTTGGAGACTTTTGCCAGAAACTCATAAGGAAGATGCGACCAGTCAGCAGTCATGCCATCGGTAGAACCCACGGCACGCAGTGCTACCACGCTTTCGTAAGTACGCTCATCGCCCATCACACCTACCGATTGCACGGGAAGTAGTACTGCCAATGCCTGCCATACTTTGTCATATAATCCCTCTTTTTTCAGATTTTGAATAAAAATATCATCCACGTCCTGTAGGATACGAACCTTTTCGCGGGTTACCTCGCCGAGAACACGGATGCCAAGCCCGGGGCCTGGAAACGGGTGTCTTTTAAGCAGATGGTCAGGCATTTCGAGTGCGCTGCCGATACGCCGTACTTCATCTTTAAACAAGGTATTCAGCGGCTCTATAATTTTTAGTTTCATAAAATCGGGCAGACCGCCCACATTGTGATGCGATTTAATGGTGGCTGACGGCCCTTTCACCGAAACCGATTCAATGACATCCGGATAGATGGTACCCTGTGCCAGCCATTTTACATCCCGGATACGGTGCGCTTCACGGTCGAAAACTTCAATAAAAGTTTTGCCGATGGCCTTTCGCTTTTTCTCCGGGTCTGAAACGCCTTCCAGTGCATCCATAAAAGCATCTGAAGCGTCCACACCTTTCACATTTAGTCCCATATGTTTGTACGACTCTAATACGGAAGCAAATTCGTTTTTTCGTAACAGGCCGTTATCCACGAAAATACAGTATAGATTTTTTCCAATAGCTTTGTGAAGCAATACAGCTGCCACTGAGGAATCCACACCCCCCGAAAGTCCTAGCACCACTTTGTCGTTACCCAATTTCTGCTGTAAACCGGTTAATGTGTTTTCGATGAAGGAGCCGGGTGTCCAGTTTTGGGAGCAGCCACATACATCGGACACAAAATTTCTCAGCAGTGTCATGCCTTCTTCCGAATGATATACTTCCGGATGAAACTGGATGCCATAAGTAGGTTCGCCTTCAATTTGAAATCCGGCTACTTTTACACTTTCGGTGCTGGCAATGATGTTATATTTCTGAGGAAGTTCCAGAATGGTGTCACCATGCGACATCCACACCTGGCTGCCCTCCGAAAGATTTTTCATGAGCGGACAGGAGGTGTCGCGAAAGCCAAGGTTGGCACGGCCATATTCCCTGATCTTCGAGGGCATGACGTTGCCGCCGTCGAGTTGAGCCAGAAATTGAGCTCCGTAACATACGCCAAGCAGTGGATATCTGCCACGAATATTTGATAACTCCGGTACTGGTGCCTGAGGATCATGCACCGAAAAAGGACTCCCCGAAAGGATGACTCCTTTTAGCGACTTGCCGGGTGGTGGAATCTTATTAAAAGGATGAATTTCACAGTAAACATTTAACTCCCTAAGCCTACGGGCAATAAGTTGGGTGTATTGGGAGCCGAAATCGAGAATAAAAATGGTTTCTTGCATGGGACAAAGATAATGAGTTTAAAAAGATGGTGATGGAATAAAATTCACGAAATAACAAATAACAAATATCTGATGCCTAATAACAGAAAAATAACATACTCAAGGAAACAATATTCAAACTTCCTGTAAGAAACTTTTTTAGATTTGTAGTCTTTAACATTTTCTGAGTTCCTTTAACAAATATTAACAAGTTCACTATTAACCAGTTTATATATTTGCACAACAAATTGAAAAAATAATAGTATGTTAGAAACGGACATTCGCGAACTAAACGAAAAGATTCAAAAGGAGAGTCAGTTTATCGATATGATAAAACTGGAGATGAATAAAGTGATTGTGGGACAGGCACATATGACCGAACGGTTACTTATTGGTCTTCTCGGTAACGGCCATATTTTGCTGGAAGGGGTTCCTGGTCTGGCTAAGACATTGGCCATTACATCGCTGGCCAATATTATTGATGCCAAATTCAGCAGGATTCAGTTTACACCCGATTTGCTGCCTGCTGACCTGTTGGGAACACTTATCTACAGCATGAAGAAGGAAGAGTTTATGGTAAAGAAAGGCCCCATTTTTGCCAATTTTATCCTTGCAGATGAGATCAACCGTTCGCCTGCAAAGGTACAGAGTGCTTTGCTTGAAGCCATGCAGGAGCGTCAGGTAACCATTGGCGAAACCACGTTTAAGCTGGAAGAGCCCTTCCTCGTTATGGCAACACAAAATCCCATCGAGCAGGAAGGAACCTATCCGCTACCGGAAGCACAGGTGGACCGTTTTATGCTGAAAGTGGTGATTAACTATCCCAAAAAAGAAGAGGAGAAACAGATTCTGCGCCAGAATATTACCAATACTTATGCTAAAACAAATAAGATTCTGAAACCTGAAGATGTGCTCAGTGCCAGAGAGCTGGTAAGACAAATTTATCTTGATGAAAAAATCGAAAACTACATCACCGATATCGTTTTTGCTTCCCGATATCCGGATGAGTATCATCTGGCAAAATTCTCAGGTATGATTTCTTACGGAGCTTCGCCACGTGCAAGTATCAACCTGGCGTTGGCAGCCAAGGCATTGGCTTTTATCAAAAAGCGGGGTTACGTCATTCCCGAAGACATCCGCTCCATTGCACATGATGTGATGCGTCACCGTATAGGTCTTACTTATGAAGCCGAAGCTGAGAACATCACCAGTGAAGATATTATCAACGAAATCCTAAACTCGGTCGAAGTACCGTAAATCTTGAATGTCGGGCTGGCTCTTGAATAGGTTTGAATTAAAAACTTTTGCGAATAGCATAAAACAGAGGCAAAATTGGAAGCACAGGAATTATTTAAAAAGGTTCGTAAGATTGAGATAAAAACGCGGGGATTGTCAAAACAGATATTCTCAGGCGAATACCACAGCGTTTTTAAAGGCCGGGGAATGGCTTTCAGCGAGGTGCGTGAATACCAGTTTGGCGATGATATTCGTAGTATCGACTGGAACGTTACTGCACGTTTTAACCATCCATTTGTGAAAATTTTTGAGGAAGAACGTGAGCTTACGGTTATGCTACTGATTGACGTTTCCGGCTCCAATAAGTTTGGAACGCATGGCCAGCTAAAACAAGAGGTGGTTACTGAAATAGCAGCAACACTCTCTTTTTCGGCCATTCAGAATAACGACAAGGTCGGGGTAATTTTCTTTTCCGATAAAATCGAAAAGTTTATTCCGCCAAAAAAAGGAACTTCACATATACTTCGGATTATCAGGGAATTGATTGACTTTAGAGCAGAAAATAGCGGCACCAATATTGCCGAAGCACTACGCTATCTGACCAATGTAATTAAAAAACGAGCCACTGCTTTCCTGATTTCCGACTTTATGGATGATGATTTTGAAAAAGCTGTGCAGATTGCCAACCACAAACATGACCTGATTGCTATTCGTGTGACAGACCGGCGCGAAACGACTATGCCCAACGTGGGAATGGTGCGTATGCTGGATGCCGAAACGGGAAACCAAATGTGGGTGGATACCGGAAGTGCTGCCATACGGCGACAACTGAGCCGTTGGACAAGCAATAAAGGCCGGGAACTGGATACGATGTTTTTCAAACTTGGCGTTGATATGGTGAAAGTTTACACCGGCGAAGATTATGTGAAACCGCTCATGAATATGTTTAGGAAAAGAGAGGCGAGAAGTTGACCAATATGAAAAGCATAAAGAGAAAATATATAACCGGATTGCTGATTCTGATGTTTACAGCGTTTGGCGTTGCTCGCGGACAGAACATGATACCGCTGAAGGTGACCGCCTCACTGGATACAACAGCCATCATGATTGGCGACCAGATTGGACTGAACCTGGCACTGGAAGCGCCTGCCGGGTCGCAAATAATCTGGCCTGAGCTTGGTGATACTCTGGTTCCCCATGTGGAAATCATAAAACGCGGCAAAACGGACAGTACATTGGAAAATAATGCATTAATATTGAAGCGCAGGCTGGTAATTACCTCTTTTGATTCGGGATATTTCAACATTACACCTATGAAGTTTCAGGTGCGGTTGCCCGGTAGCAGCAAAGTGGATACCGTGTTCACGCAAGATTTGTTTTTGCAGGTTTACACGCCACTGGTAGATACCTCCAAAGTATTTAAAGTTATTAAGGGGCCTGTCGCCGAACCTTATACGTTTGGGGAAATTCTGCCATGGATTTTGTTGGGATTGCTTGTGGTGGCAGGTATTGTCCTCCTTATTTGGTATCTGCGAAGGCGGAAAAAGAACCAACCGCTGTTTGCCCGTAAACCCAAGCCCAAGCTACCACCGTATGTAGAGGCCATTCAGCGGCTCGAAGAGGTACGGCTTTCCAGAATGTGGCAGGCAGGTAAGCTGAAGGCTTACCACTCGGCTATCACAGACATTATGCGTGTTTATGTGGCACGGCGTTTTCGGTTTGATGCCCGCGAAATGACCTCGGGAGAGATCATCCAAAATCTGAAAAACGAATCAGCAGTGAACAAAGAAGCGCTGTCCAAAGTACAAAGTGCTTTCGAGTTGGCCGATTTAGTGAAATTTGCCAAGCTGAAACCTTCACCACTGGAAAATGATACCAGTCTGAACTATTGTGTTGACTTTGTGAACGAAACCAAAGTTGTGCCGCAGGAAATACCGGCTGAAACCAAGGGGGAAAATACACTACCCAAAACCAAGATTCAAACGGAAGAAAAAGTGAAAGCTGAAAATAAGGAGGAGGAATAGCGATGTTTGGTATTGAGACATGGAGAAATCCGGATTATTTTTATCTGCTGCTGCTGATACCACTACTGATAGCCTGGTATGTGTATCGCTTTCGCAAAAGCACACCAGAGCTGCTTTTTTCGGGGCTGAAACCCTTTGAAGGAACTTCACCTTCATTGAAAACGCGGCTTATCCATAGCTTGTTTGTGCTACGTATGCTGGCGTTGGCGCTGCTCATTATTGCGTTGGCCGGTCCACAAAAGATATCCTCTAAGAGTAACATTAACATCGAAGGCATTGACATTGTCGTAGCATTGGATGTGTCAGGGAGCATGCGTGCCCGCGATTTTCAACCCGACCGTATTGGTGCAGCCAAAAAAATTGCAGCTCAGTTTATCGATGGCCGCCCCAACGACCGTATCGGACTGGTGATTTTCAGTGGCGTTGCCTTTACACAAGTTCCGCTTACTCTTGACCATTCTGTCCTTAAAAATCTTCTGAAACAAGTGCAAAGTGGAATGATCCAGGATGGAACAGCCATTGGTGATGGGCTGGCTACTGCCGTCAGCAGGCTGAAAGATTCAAAAGCACGTTCCAAAGTTATTGTGCTGCTCACCGATGGGGTGAACAATTCCGGCGCCATTGATCCGGAAACTGCTGCCGAACTTGCTAAAATGTATGGAATACGGGTTTATACCATTGGAATTGGCTCGTATGGCTATGCCCCTTATCCGGTACAGACACCCTATGGTATTAAAATGCAGCAAATGAAAGTACAGATAGATGAGGGACTGTTGAAAAAAATTGCAAAAGAAACCGGTGGGAAATATTTCAGAGCCAATAATAATCATAAACTGAGGGCTATTTTTAAGGAGATTGACAAACTGGAAAAATCTAAAATTAACATACAACAGTTTCGTAAAAAACATGAGCTCTATTTCCCGTTTGCTTTGGCGGCTCTGTTGATTTTTGTGCTGGAGATAAGTTTAAGGTATTTGTTTTTTAAAAGGTTACCGTAAAACAAAAGAGGAAGAAATGATTCAATTTGAACATATAGGTTTTTTTTGGGCTTACCTGCTGCTGCTGTTTTTCATGCTGATTTACTGGCTTTTTAAGGGTTGGAAAAGGCGGACAATGAAAAAATTCGGTGACAGGTTATTGATGGAACAACTGATAAGACATCAGTCTGCCACACGGCCGGCCTTACGGTTTTTGCTGTTGCTTTTTGCTTTGTTTTTTCTCATCACAGGAATTATTGATCCCAAAGTGGGTACAAAAGTGGAAACGGTGAAACGAAAAGGTATTGATTTGTATATCGCTTTGGATGTATCCAATTCTATGCTGGCTGAGGACATCAAACCCGACCGTCTGGATCGTGCCAAAATGGCCATTTCCAATCTGATAGACAGGCTGGATGGCGACCGTATCGGGTTGATAGTTTTTGCGGGACGTGCTTACAAGCTACTACCTCTCACAACCGATTATTCTGCTGCAAAACTTTTTCTTTCGTCGGTGGATTCCAAAATTGTTCCCGTGCAGGGAACAGCTATTGGCTCTGCCATCAATTTGGCCACGGCTTCTTTTGAAAAAGACAAGCACAATAAAGCGATTATCATTATCACCGATGGTGGCAACCATCAGGGCAACCCATTTCTCGCTGCCAAAATGGCTGCTGAAAAAGGTATTAAAGTCTTTACCATTGGTATGGGATTGCCGGAAGGAGCACCAATTCCAATTTTTGATGCACAGGGTAACCGGTCGTTTTTAAAAGACAGACAGGGCAAGGTGGTGATTACCAAACTGAATGAACAGATGTTGCAGGAAATTGCTAACGCAGGCCATGGAACCTATGCCCGCGCTAATAATGCCAGTGTGGGATTGACAAAAATATTGAAAAATATTAACCATATTCAAAAACAGGAACTCGCTACCAAACAATTTACCGATTATGCGCATCATTTTCAACTTTTTCTCGCCATGGCTATTTTCTTCCTTGTGCTGGAACTGTTGATGACTGATCGTAAATCAAAGTGGGCTGAAAAAATTGATTTTTTTGGAAAATGAGAAAGAAAGAAAAAATAAAACTGCTTTTTATACTGATGCTGGGACTCCTTTCGGCCGGAGCTTCCGCACAAAGTGCCAAAACGCTCATACGAAAGGGAAACAAACTGTATGAGCAGAAGAAATTTTCCGAGGCAGAAGTAAAATATCGTAAGGCGCAGGCTAAAGATCCAAAATACGAAAAGAGTACTTTCAACCTGGGTGATGCTGTTTATCAGGAGAAAAATTATAAAGGAGCAGAGAACTTTTTTAGAAACCTGACTCAAAAGACCAATACTCCCGAATATAAAGCCAATGCCTTGTATAACCTTGGGAATACTTTCATGCAGCAAAAACAGTATGAGAAAAGTATTGGTTCTTATATTCAGTCTTTAAGACATCAGCCTGCGGATATGGATGCCAAGTATAACCTGACGTATGCCCGTAAAATGCTGAAAAAACAAAAACAACAAAAAAAGAAACAAAAGCAAAAAAACAAAAACAATAAGAACAAGAATAAAAAGAATCAAAATAAAAATAAAAATAAAAATAAACAGAAACAGAAGCAGAAACCTCAGAATAAGCAGGAAAATCAGAAAAAGAACAGCCGGAAAAAACAACAACAGATTTCACCGCAGGAGGCTCAGCGTATTTTGAATGCTTTGAAAAATAATGAGAAGAATACATTAAAGAAACTTGAAAGAGCCAAAGCGAAAGCAAAAGCTGCAAAAGCGAAACCAAATGTTATTAATTGGTAAAAGAGAGATGACGATGTTTGTTTTGGAGCAATATTTGATAGAAAAGCGCAATGGATATAATCCTTATTTTTGACTAAAATTTATGGCTTAAATGAAAAAGAGAGGATTTTATATTATTTTTCTGTTGTTGTTTGCCGCACAGGGCGTTTGGGCTGGAAAAGAGGTTACCTTCACCGCAAGGACAAGACAGCAGGGGTTGGTCGGTCAGCAGTTTCAGATTCTGTTTGAGGTGAATGCCGACGGCAGGAACTTTACGCCTCCCGCTGATTTTGGCGGCCTTGAAATTCTATCCGGGCCTAATACTTCGAGCAGCTCCAGCATCCAGTTTATCAACGGAAAAATGAGCCAGTCATATTCCATGACTTTTTCTTACATCGTCATGGCTACCAAGCCGGGTACAATAGCCATAGGCCCGGCAACTATCAAGGTGAAAGGGAAACGATATACCTCTAATGCGTTGAAGATTAGCGTTCTGAAGTTTAGTTCGTCTGCTAAAAGCCAGACAGCCCAGACAGTATCTCCGACACAAAAGGGTACGAGAGCTGTCTCTGCTAAAGCTCAGACAACCCCCAATTCCAAAATAAGTAACAAAGATGTTTTCATAAAAGCTACAGTCAACAACACCCGTCCTTATCTTGGTCAGCAGGTGGTGGTTACCTATCATATTTATACTCGTGTTCCGGTGACTAACCTGAGTATTAATAAGGTAGCCTCATTTAAGGGCTTTTGGTCAAAAGACCTTTTGGGCAACAACTCCTCTTTGCAGCAGCATAACGAAACCATTAACGGACAGAAGTATGTGGTGGCGGTGATTCGTAAACTGGCTCTGATACCTCAACAAACTGGAAAGCTTGTGATTGACCCCATGCAACTGGATTGCGCTGTTCAAATTCGGATGAAAAATCCTTCGGGCAACTCAGGAAACCCGTTTAATTCCTTTTTCAACACTCCCTTTTTTAATCAGAATGTTAAAAACGTAAAGAAAACACTGGTCTCCAATGCTCTGCACTTTAAGGTAAAACAACTCCCTGCGAGGGGAAAACCGGTGTGTTTTTCAGGTGCCGTTGGCGATTATTCTTTTAAAAGCAGTATCGACAAAACCGATTTGACCACCAACGATGCTCTTACGCTGGATATTACCGTCAGTGGAAGTGGAAACATTGAACTGATAAGCGCTCCTCAGGTAAAATTCCCCTCAGATTTCGAGACTTATGATCCAAAAATTTCTACAAAGATTAACAAATCCGGCAATGGGGTGTCAGGGACGAAGAAGTTTGATTACCTCGCTATCCCGCGGACAGTAGGCGACTTTGTCATCAAACCGGTGAAATTCTGCTTTTTCAATCCCAAAGACAAACAATACCATGTTTACCAGACTAAAACCTACCGTATACATGTGAAAAAGGGAAAAGGTACGGGTGTGACCTATTCAACTACTGATCAGGAGGGTATTCATATTCTCGGTAGAGATATCCGACATATTAAAGAAGGTGCGTTCGACTTACGACCTGCCAACGACTTCCTCTTTGGGACGACATTGTATTATGTTCTTCTCGCTTTGCCAATAGTCTTGCTACTGTTAGTCTTGCTACTTTGGAATACTCTGAAAAAACGGAAAGCCAACGTATCGCGTGCTAAAAACCGGAAGGCTCAAAAGATTGCCCGCAGCCGCCTGACCCTGGCACAAAAGATGAAAAAACAGGGTGACGACCGCGCTTTCTACGATGAAATTGCTCAGGCATTGTGGGGTTATATCTCCGATAAGTTCAATTTGCAAAAAGCCAACCTCTCCATGGATTCGGTGAAAGAGTTGCTGGAACAGAAACAAGTGGCCCCGGAAACTATTCAGGTATTTATGGATACGTTGAATAGCATTGAGTATGCCCGTTTTGCCCCGGGTGATACCAAAGGTAAAATGGAAAATATCTACACAGAAGCTCTGCATGCCATTATGCAGGCCGAAAAGTCATTAAAATGAGCTGACCAATGAAACGGATAGGAAAACATATTATATTGTTGATGCTGGTGGTAGTTTCCCTTCATGCTTCTGCCATCAATCCCGATTCGCTGATAGTTAGGGCAAACCGTGCCTACGATCATCAGCAGTATGATTCGGCCATAAACATGTATCAGCACGTCTTGAAACAGGGGCTTGTTTCTCCAAAACTTTATTTCAACCTCGGGGATGCTTATTATCGCCAAAAAGATATGCCCTCCGCTATTCTTTATTTTGAAAAAGCCAGAAAACTGGATCCCAACAACGCAGATATCCAGTATAACCTGAACCTGGCCAATACCATGATTCCGGATAAAATTGAGAAAGTTCCCGAAATGTTCCTAAAGCGCTGGTGGAATTATCTTTATAACCTGTTTGATGCCAATACGTGGGCTGTGCTTTCGCTGGTTTCGTTGGCTGTTTTTGCTGTGCTGGTGGGGATATTTATCTTGTCACGGGGACGAAACACACGGAAAATCTCATTTTTTTTCGGCATATTGATGCTGATGGTTACGGTAGCTGCTTTTGGACTGGCCTCACAGAAGTCATATTATATGCAGCACCACAACGAAGCCATTATCTTCACTCCAGTCATTACTGCCAAAAGTTCGCCTACACCCAATTCCGTTGACTTGTTTGTGATTCATCAGGGTACCAAAGTCCTTCTGCTGGATGAGGTAGATGGTTGGGAAAAAATAAGGCTGCAAAACGGCAGTATCGGCTGGCTGCCAAAACAGTCCATGAAAAAAATTTAATCTGCATGTTGAAAAACAAATAAAATCATTTCTGTTTTCCTGATTTTGTTTTTCTCCTCTTGCCGCTCTATTGGAATTTCTTAGTTTTGCTAACCAAAATGGAATCGTTATGATGGAAAAATTAAAGGAAGCAGTAAGCTTTCTCAAAAGCAAAGGTATCGAAAAGCCGGAAATTGGTATTATTCTGGGAACCGGATTGGGAAGTCTGGCCAACGATGTGCAGGTTGAAATAAGCCTGGATTACAAAGATATTCCTCATTTTCCTTTATCAACCGTTGAGTTTCACTCCGGAAAACTACTCTATGGTGAACTGGGCGGAAAAAAGGTGCTGGTGATGAATGGCCGGTTTCATTATTATGAAGGCTATACGCTTCAGGAGGTTACTTTTCCGGTACGTGTTATGAAGATGTTGGGAATCAACTATTTGTTTGTCTCCAATGCCGCCGGTGCCATAAACTTAGATCTGCCTAAAGCTTCATTGATGATTATCGACGACCACATCAACATGCTGCCGGGTAGTCCGCTTGTCGGTAAAAATTTGGATGAGTTGGGGCCGCGTTTTCCCGATATGAGCCGGCCTTACGATCCCGGGTTGATTTTCCTTATGGAAAAGATAGCAGCGGAAAAAGGTATCGAAATAAACAAAGGCGTTTATGTGGCTTGGATAGGCCCCAGCCTGGAGACTCGTGCCGAATACCGGTTTATTAAGCTTATGGGCGCTGATGCCGTGGGCATGTCCACTGTTCCCGAGGTTCTTGTGGCTAACCACATGGGCATGAAAGTAGCTGCCATTTCAGTCATTACTGATAAAGGCGATCCGGACAACCTGCATCCTGTCAATATCGATGACATCATTAGAAATGCTAAGATTGCCGAAAAAGATTTAGTTCTTCTGTTTGAGTCGCTAATACGGGAACTGTAATGTTCTGATGGTTAAAAAAGTTTGTATGACAACTTTTGGTTGTTATTTTTAAACAAATTCACTATTTTTGAAGAAAAATAAGCGTTATGCCTGATTTTCCCACACTCACTTTGTCCGCCTTGCTGGAAACCACTACAAAGCAGCATGCCCAACGGCCTGCAGTCGCTTTTGTGGGAGAGAAGCCCATTTCTTACAAGGACTTCTTCACAAAAACCAAAGCTGTTTCGGCAATGCTTGAAAAGCTGGGGGTGCAGCCCGGCGACCGTGTAGCCTTGCTTAGTGCTAACATGCCCCACTGGGGAATAGCTTACTTTGCCATTGTTTCCATGGGGTTGGTGGTGGTTCCTTTGCTACCTGATTTCTCTGACGAGGAGATAAAAAACGTACTTCGGCACTCCCGAGCCATGGCACTTTTTGTTTCGCAAGGACTGGTGTCAAAGATTGCTTCCTCCAATATTCACTCGTTGAAATACAAAATTGCTATTGAAGATTTCAGCCTGTTTGAAGGAGAATCGGATGTTGTTTTTAAGGAAGATACTATCCCGGAGAAAGAGTATCCGGTAGCTGAAAATGACATGGCGGCTATCATTTATACTTCAGGAACTACAGGGAAGTCGAAAGGCGTTATGCTGACGCACAAAAATATTGTTTTCAATGCCATAAAGAGCCGTACAATTCAAGAGATTAATGATAAAGATCGCTTTTTGTCCGTGTTGCCTTTGTCGCATACTTATGAAAATACTATAGGCTTTATATTGCCACTTATCTGTGGTTCTTGTATTTACTATTTAAAACGTGCCCCTTCGCCTTCGGTGCTGCTACCGGCTCTTCAGAAAGTAAAGCCGACCTTGATGCTGACAGTTCCTCTGATTATTGAAAAGATTTACCGTGCCAAGATCTTACCCGCTTTTATGGATAAAAAGATGGTGAAGAAACTATACGGTAAACCATTTTTCAGGAAAAAGTTAAACCGGATGGCCGGGAAAAAACTTTTGAAAACTTTTGGTGGTGAGTTGAAGTTCTTCGGTATCGGCGGCGCCAAAATTAATGAGCAGGTAGAGAAATTTCTGTTGGAGGCAAAATTTCCTTATGCCGTGGGTTACGGATTGACGGAAACAGCCCCTTTGCTGGCAGGTTTCGGCCCTAAAGAAGCACGCCTGCAGGCAGCCGGAAAAGTACTGGAAGGTGTAGAAATAAAAATCCATAACCCTGATAAAACCACCGGAGAAGGTGAAGTGTGGGCGCGAGGCCTAAACGTGATGAAAGGCTATTACAAAGAACCAGAACTGACAGCTCAGGTTTTGACAGAGGATGGCTGGTTTCGTACCGGCGACCTTGGTATCTTCGACGAAGAAGGCTATCTGCATATCCGCGGTCGTTCTAAAAATGTGATTATTGGTCCGGGTGGCGAAAACATTTATCCTGAAGAAATAGAATCGGTTATCAATAACTTCAAACATGTTATCGAATCGCTTGTGATTGAGCAGAAAGGAAAACTGGTGGCTCTGGTTCATTTCGACAGAGAGGAAATCGAGAAAAAATATCAGGAGATAAAAGAAGGTTTTTCGGATTATGTGGAGAATGCTTACACTGAGCTGAGTACCGATTTGAAGGAATATATCAACACAAGAGTGAGTCGTTTTTCCAAAATCCAGCGAATCATTCCTCAGAATGAAGAATTTATTAAAACGGCTACAAAAAAAATAAAACGATTTTTGTATAACGAAAAAACAACAGAACATGGGAAACGAGTATAATTCGCCGATGTTTACATCGAAAGTATTAGAGGACAGGGTAATTGTGGTTACAGGTGGGGGATCAGGTTTGGGAAAAGCTATGTCCCGTTACTTCTTACAACTGGGTGCGAAGGTGGTGATTACCTCCCGCAACCTGGATAAATTAAAGAATACGGCCGGTGAAATGGAAAATGAAACCGGTGGAAAAGTACTCCCTGTGAAATGCGATGTACGCCATTATGATGAAGTGGAAGCTATGCTTTCCGCTACACTTGAGGCTTTTGGCAAAGTGGACGGCCTGCTAAACAACGCGGCGGGTAATTTTATAAGCCCCACCGAACGGTTGTCTGCCAATGCCTTCGATACGGTGATAGACATTGTCCTGAAAGGCAGTAAAAACTGTACCCTGGCTTTCGGAAAACATTGGATTAAAACCAAACAGAAGAAAGCCACCGTGTTGAATATTGTTACCACTTATGCTTTTACCGGAAGTGCCTATGTGGTTCCTTCTGCTACGGCCAAAGCCGGTGTGCTGGCCATGACGCGCTCGCTGGCAGTGGAATGGGCGAAATACGGTATCCGTATGAATGCTATTGCTCCCGGTCCGTTTCCCACCAAGGGAGCCTGGGATCGTCTGTTGCCCGGTGACTTGAAAGAGAAGTTTGACATTACTAAAAAAGTACCCCTGAAACGTGTAGGTGAACACCAGGAGCTGGCCAATCTTGCCGCTTACCTAATGTCAGATTTCTCGGCTTATATCAACGGTGAAGTTGTCACCATCGATGGTGGAGAATGGCTTCAGGGTGCCGGTGAGTTTAACATGCTGGAACACATTCCTCAATCCATGTGGGATATGCTGGAGGCGATGATCAGGGCTAAGAAGAAATAAAACTGAAAGAGAGACGAAAAGACTGAGAGACGACGGAGAGACGGAGAGACGGAGGGATGGAAGAGCGAGAACGCGAAATTGTGAAGGTTAGCTTTATACAAATGTTGGCAGTAATGATGAATAACTTTAGTTTTCATTTGAATCAAATCTTAAAAGACTAACTTTGTAAAATGTTTTATAGAAGAAAAATCATATTATCTTTATTGCAACTATTCAATGGAAAGTTAGAAAAGATAAGACTTCATAAATTACTTTTTTTGTATAGTCAAAGAAAAAGTAATTCAGAATATGAATTTATTCCATATAAGTATGGTTGTTACTCATATTCAGCTAATGCTGATTTAGTAACAATGGTCAAAAAGGAGTACTTGACAGAGAAAGGAAAAGTTTATTCCAAAATAGACAAGAAAGATTATTTAAATGACATAAAAACTGAAGACAAGGAACTTTTATCTGAAATAGTTTCGACTTATGGGAAAATGGATAATGATGCTCTAATAAAACATACTTACATTAATTTTCCGTTCTATGCAACAAAAAGTAAAATAGCCAAGAATTTACTTTCCGAAGAACTTTATGAAAGAGTATTAAAAGCTATACCAAATCAGAGTAAACAATCATTGTTTACAATAGGTTACCAAGGAATCTCTCTTGAAAATTACCTTAACAAGCTTGTTAAAAATAACATTCAATTGCTAGTTGATGTTAGAAAAAATCCATTGAGTCAGAAATATGGTTTTAGTAAAACACTACTCAAAAGATACTGTGAAAGTTTAGATATTGATTATATACATATTCCAGAAGTTGGCATTAATTCAAATCAAAGACAATCACTTGAAAATCAATCTGATTATGACCAGCTTTTTGAAAACTATAGAAAAACTACTCTAATAGAGACTGAAAAAAATCAAAAGGATATCCTAAACCTATTAAATAAATACAACCGAATTGCATTAACTTGTTTTGAGGCTAATATCTGTCAATGTCATCGTTTACATCTAGCGGAATCCTTAAAAAGCATCAAAAAAGATTTATCGGTAGTACATATTTAGCATATGGCAAAAATAAAAGTCTTAATTACAGTAAAAACGTATCCTGCAATTTCAGGAAAATATGATGAATTAGTATGTACTGCAGGATTTACAGAAGATGGCAAATGGATTAGAATTTACCCAATTCCATTTAGGAAAAAGGCTTATGAACAACAGTATCGAAAATATGAATGGGTTGAATTAGATTTAGTAAAAAACACAAGTGATTTTCGACCAGAAAGTTATAGACCATACTCAATAGATAGTGAAATAAAAATACTTGACCATATTGACACTTCTGGTAATTGGGCAAGAAGAAAAGAGATTGTTTTAAATAAAGTATATCATAATCTTTCTGAACTTATCGCAGAAGCAAAAGACAAAGAAAAGTGTACTTCTCTAGCTGTTTTTAAACCAACTTTGATTAAAGATTTTGTTGCTAAAGAAGTGGATAGAGAATGGGATAAGAAAAAAATTGTAAAGTTAAAAGCTCAAAGAGAACAAGGGAATTTATTTGAACATCCTGAAGACCCTTTTGCTGTAGTAAATAAACTTCCATATAAATTCACATATGTACTTGAGGACAACGAGGGTAAAGAAAGTAAAATGATGATAGAGGACTGGGAAATTGGAGCCCTATTTTGGAATATGTTGAGAAGATATGAAGGAAACGAAGCAAAAGCGGTTGCAGATGTGAAAAAAAAATATTTTAATGACTTTGCAAAGACTAAAGATTTGTATTTGTTTCTAGGGACTTCCCAAATTCATCATTATGTGTCCCATAATCCATTTATGATTATTGGAACATTTTATCCAAAGGTTGAAAAGCAAATGAAATTGTTTTAAAACACTACTGCCAATGTATAAAAACAATAGCTGAGATTGTAGTAAATTTAAGGGCTGTAACCCTCTTCAACTTCATTACAAATTGAAAGTGAATTGTCACGAAGTTAGCTGCTATTCTTATACTTACAGTTACATCGGCGAATCCACCGGCAGGTCGTGTTCTAATTTGTTTTGCAGTGGTTGGGCGTAAAGGGAAATAAACAGCCTGATGATTTCTTCTTCATTGCCGTGAAGCGATTGTAATTTTTCCAGCATTTGGGCAATATGGTTGTCAAATTCCCACTCGGCAGCCGCATCATATTTTGCACTAAACCTGTTACTTTGGTTTAACCTGTTCCATGCCAGGAAGTTGTTTGGCCAAAGTCTGAAATTTTTGAATATTTCCACATCTATTGTGGTGGCGAGGAGCTGAAGAAATTCGTTTTTTGGGAGTTCCGTGTCAAGTTTGTCTATCGCTTCATTCATCGCCTTTCCGATGGCATAATGAACACGCCCTTTTTGTCCCATAACTCCGCCAAGAATACTGTTCAAATCTTCGTCTTCACTTTTTACGTAATTTTTCATGGAAGAGATATGCATCTCTTTTACCTTCTGAATATCACAGGGTTCCCATTCATATGAGACACATACGGGTCTGATATTCATACTTTTTATTTTGTCAATAAGATGGCCTTTTCCGGAAAGGCTAAGCATTTTCAATACACCAAGGTCGGTACGGTCATCACCGTTTTTGGAACGGCCTTTTCGCTGGGCAATCCATACTGACAGGTTCTCTTCTGTTATGATTTTGCGGATATATGTTGATAGTCGCTGTGAGTTAAGGAGTATCTCACGGGGCGACCCGTCTCTGAAAACGGTAATTGTCCGGTTGATTTTTCCCAGGTCAGTCACAAAAGGAGAAACCATCAGGTTGTCGCCCCAGGTTATGGCTATTGTTATGTTGTAATCTTGCAGTAGTGTAGCGAGAATAGAAGAGTCCAGCGTAATATCACGATGGTTACCGATTAGAACGTGGGAGGTGTCTGGTTTTAACTCTTTAAAACCGGAGACACTCAGGTTTTCCGTGGTCTTTTTTACAATTTCCCATACCAGCGGACGCATGAAGTTATGTTGAAACTCGCTGATGGATTTTGAGCCCGCTGCCCGAGCAGCTATTTCTTGTATTCTGTCTTCACCAAAGACAAAAGAAGTAATACTTTTGAACTCATGTTGTTTTACTACGCGTTGAATCGCTTCCTGAGCTTCTCTTTCGTTATAAGGCCTTATGTTTTTGAAATCCATCCCCTCCATTGCAAATCGTTTTTTTAGTTACGTGCAAAGATATAAAACTCACAACGATTTTCTAATCTTATCTTAAAATCCGTTGGTAACCTTACGATTAAAACGTTTGTGCCCATCAACCTTAATAGTTCATCACATTAATGGTGTGGCAGGCTGCAATGGCAGCGGTTTCTGTTCGCAACCGCGAAGGGCCGAGTTTTACGGGAACAAAACCGGAAATTTTAGCTGCTTTCACTTCTTCTGAACTAAAGCCACCTTCGGGACCAATTAATATCAGTGCGTTGCTGCCGCAATGGTAGGCTCTGGAAAGTTCCAGTGTTACTGCTTTGCCGATGTAAGCAATAAACTTTTGGCCTTCAAAAGGTTGCTGAATAAGCTTTTCAAATGAAACGGCCTCATCCAAAACCGGATGAAAAGTTTTGAGTGATTGTTTCATGGCTGCGGTAATGACACGGTTTAGGCGTTCTGTTTTTACTGCTTTTCGCTCAGAATGTTCACTGATAAAAGGGGTGATGTGGTCAACGCCAATTTCGGTTGCCTTTTCCAGAAACCATTCAAAGCGGCCGATGTTTTTAGTCGGAGCCACGGCTATATGTAAAAAGAAATCACGACGGTCTTTACCTAATTTTTTTTCGAGAATTTCTACCAGTACTCTTTTGGGGTTGGTTTCGGCAATACGGCACTGATATAGCATTCCTTTTCCATCGGTAAACAAGATGTCATCGCCGACTTTCATTCGCAATACTTTGACGATGTGTTTGGACTCTTCTGCCGATAGCTGAAAAACCGGAGGCACAATATCCGATGCATAAAAAAGACTGGTATTCATAGAGCGATGTGATTTCAATCCGTTTTCAAAGCGTAAAGGTAAAGTATTTTGTTTGCTTTCAGCAGGTAGAATCTGTGTTTTGGTTGTAAAGGTAAAGATAGGCTAAATGGTATTTTTAGGTTGCTCATTGAAAGTATGTCATAAATAGAAAAAGCGGTAAAAAAAATTATCGCTTTTTCTAAAATGTTCTTTTATCTGTTCATGGATTACGCATACTTTTTTGCCGTAAGTTCTACAATTTTCACGATAACGTCCACTGCTTTGTACATCGATTCAACCGGGATATATTCATAGCGTCCGTGGTAGTTGTGACCACCGGTGAAAAGGTTAGGGCAGGGGAGACCTTTGAAGGAGAGCTGGGCGCCATCAGTGCCACCACGGATGGCTTTTACAATTGGTTTTATTTCCAACGCTTCCATGGCTTCTTTGGCAATTTCGACAACGTGCATTTGTGACTCAATTTTCTCGCGCATGTTGTAGTACTGGTCTTCCATTTCCACTTTGAGCACCGAACCGTGTTTCTTGTTGATGGCTTCCGCCTTCTCCATGAAACGGTTTTTTTTCTCTTCAAAAAGCGCTTTATCGTGATCGCGGATAATGTACTGTAAGACAGTCTTATCCACGCTTCCTGACATCTGGTAAAGATGAAAAAAACCTTCATACTCACGGGTTTCCTGAGGTGTTTCTTCCAAGGGAAGCGAGGCAATAAATTCGCTGGCAATCAACATAGAATTGACCATGGTGTGGTAAGCCGTTCCGGGATGAACACTTACTCCCTGTATGATAACTTTGGCGCCGGCAGCATTGAAATTTTCAAATTCCAGCTCGCCCACCGGGCCACCATCGAGGGTGTAAGCCCATTGTGTGTCGAATTTCTTCACGTCAAACAGATGAGCACCGCGACCCACTTCCTCGTCAGGGTTAAAAGCGATGCGGATTTTGCCATGTTCAATTTCCGGATGTTTCATCAGGTATTCCATGGCTGCGATAATTTCGGCTATACCGGCTTTGTCGTCAGCTCCAAGCAATGTGGTGCCATCGGTGGTGATAAGTGTTTGCCCTTTGTAGCCGGAGAGCTCTTCAAAATCGGCTGGCGACATAACAATGTTTTGCTCTTTGTTTAATATAATGTCACCGCCATCGTAATTTTTATGCATCTGGGGGCGAACTTTTTCGGACGTAAAATCCGGTGCCGTGTCCATGTGGGCAATAAATCCGATGGTTGGAATATCCTTGTTCGTGTTGGACGGCAGAGTGGCCATCACATAGGCATGGTCGTCAATGCTTACCTCCTGAAGTCCTGATTTTTCAAGTTCTTTGGCCAGAAGCCGTGCCAGGTTCCATTGTTTTTCCGTTGTTGGACACTGTTCGTTTTCAGGATCCGACTGGGTATCTATTTCCGCATAGCGAATAAGACGTTCTTCTACTTTTTCCATGGTCTATTAATTTTTTCGCAAAGGTAGCCAATGTGGTTGGAAAGTTAAAAGTTAAAAGGCAAAAATTAAAAGACAAAAGTTAAAAGTGTTGAACTGTCGTTGATTTGAATATGGTTCACTTGAAATTTTTTCAGATATTTGCAGGCAATCTTATCCTTTATCACAAATGGGAAAAATATTACTGATTATCCAGCGGGAATACCTAACACGTGTCCGGAAAAAATCGTTTATCGTCATGACAATCCTTGGTCCGGTATTAATGGCTGCACTGATTATATTGCCGGTTTACCTTGCCGAAAGTGGTACTTCCATGGAAAAGGTGGCGGTTTTGGATGAGACCGGCTGGTTTTATCAGAAGTTCCACAACCAGGAAGATATTCAGTTTTATTATGTGGACAAAAATGTGCAACAGGCCAAAGCCGAAGCGCTGGCCAAAGGAGATATGTTGCTTTACATTCCGCTGCCCAAGCTGAACCTGCCCGAAAATGCAGAGCTCTTCTCTATAAAGCAGCCCGGTCTTTTTGTCCGGAGCTATGTAAAAACAGTTATGAAGCAGGTTGTGGAAGATAAAAAGCTGCTTGCCAAAGGTATTGATCCCAATGTGATTAAGTCTGTGAGAGCCCACATCAATCTGGTAACCATTAAAGTATCGGAAGAGGGGGTGGAAAAAAAGAGCAACACCGATGTGGAAATGGGACTCGCCATTTTCTCCGGTATTCTTATCTATATGTTTGTCTTCATGTATGGCGCTCAGGTTATGCGTGGGGTCATGGAAGAGAAACAAAGCCGCATTGTGGAGGTCATTATTTCGTCGGTGAAGCCATTTCAGCTGATGATGGGCAAAATTATTGGCGTCGGGCTGGTGGGGCTAACCCAGTTTCTGCTCTGGATTATACTCACTTTGACGTTGGTAGGTGTTTTTCAGTCAGGCATCTTTAACAGCGAAATAGCCCATGGAGTAAAAACATTGACGGAGCAAACTGCTACTTCGGGACAAAGCGGCTCTATGGTCGCAAACACCGGTAACCTGGCGGTGACACAGATTTCAGGATTAATTTCGTCCATCAATTTTAAAGTGATGATACCCAGCTTCATTTTCTATTTTCTCGGTGGGTACCTACTATATTCTTCGCTATTTGCTGCGGTAGGTGGCGCTATCGACCACGATGCCGATGCGCAGCAGTTTATGTTGCCCATATCCATGCCATTGATTTTTTCCGTTGCTATGGTAAGTGTTATAGCCAGCCAACCCGATGGCGCGCTGGCCTTCTGGATGTCGATGATTCCATTTACTTCACCGGTGATTATGATGATGCGGATTCCTTTTGGTGTGCCTTACTGGCAAATGGGACTTTCCGCCGGATTGCTGTTACTGACATTTGTATTTACAACTTTTTTGGCAGGAAAAATTTACCGTATCGGTATCTTAATATATGGTAAGAAGGTCGGCTATTCGGACTTATGGAAGTGGCTAAGATATTGAAAAGTAAAGATGTTAAGACAGAAGAAAAATTTAATACGTTAACTAAATGAATATTTTTCGTATAAAACAGTTGTGAGGAAATCGTTATTTTTGAAAAATCAACTACAATGGTTAAAAACGATATTGTTAAGTATGAAATATTATTCTATTTTTGCACCCTCTTAAAAATGAAAGTAAAATTATAAATATCTAATTTCAAATGCAAAACAAAGGAGCTATCAAGTTTTTTGCTATTGCCTTTGCCTTAGTTTGCCTATACCAGTTGAGTTTTACATACGTGGCAGGCAGGGTAAAGAAAGAAGCAAAAGCTTATGCAGAGAACGGCACAGCAACCCGCCTGGCAAAACAGCTGGCAAAAGGGAGTCAGGACAGAGAAGTTTATTACCTCGATTCTATTTCCAAAGCACGTGAGAAATACTATCTCGACAGCGTGAATAACGAAGTGGTTTACAATCTGGGAATTGGCAAATATACTTACAAAGAGGTTAAAGAGAGAGAACTGAATCTTGGCCTTGACCTGAAAGGCGGTATGAATGTTGTTCTTCAGGTGAAAGTCCAGGATATTGTAAATGCGTTGGCCGGCCACAGCAAAGACCCGGTTTTTGTGAAAGCTATGAAAGAGGCTTCTGCAATGCAAGCAGCCAGCAGCAAGGACTTTGTTACTCTTTTTGGACAAGCTTTTGAGAAAATAGATCCGAACGCCAGTTTGGCTTCTATTTTTCTTTATGAATTTAAAGATAAAGGAATTACCACAACCTCAAGCAACGCCGAGGTACTTAAGGTGTTGAAAAAAGAGACCGCAGGCGCCGTAGATCGTACGTTCCAGATTTTGCGTACACGTATTGACCGTTTTGGGGTAGCACAACCTAATATTCAGAAGCTGGCTACCAGCGGTAGGATTTTAGTTGAACTTCCGGGGATTAAAGACCCTGAACGTGTAAGGAAACTTTTGCAGGGAACTGCCAAACTACAATTCTGGGAAACTTATAACTTCTCGGATTTATATACCTATTTTGATGCTGCTAACGCAAAATTGCGCGCTGATGAAACATTAGCTTCTGATACTATGAAATCCGTTGAACATAAAAACGGTAAGGCTGTTGCTTCCAAAAAAATGAGTAGTCAGGCAAGCGCCGACACGGCCACAAACAGCCTGTTGAGTAAAATAGCAAAAGATACCAGCAACCGTCAAAACCAAAATGCTTCACTGGAAGCTTACGCTAAAAAAAATCCGTTGTACGCTTATCTGCATCCTTCCTATTATCAAAATAAGGAAGGCCGCTATTATCCGGCAAAAAGCTCAACTGTGGGTGTTGCCGCTATTAAAGATACTGCAAGGGTTAACCGAATGCTGGCTTTGGTGAAAAACGTTTTTCCGCGTGATCTGACACTAGCCTGGAAGGTAAAACCTAATCCCAGAACACCCAGTATGCTGGCGTTGATTGCTTTAAAAGCCAGCTCGCGTGATGGAAGTGCTGCTTTGGGTGGCGATGTAATTTCCGATGCCCGACAAGATTTTGACCAAAATGGTCTGGTAACAGTTGACCTGCAAATGAACAGCCAGGGGGCTAAGATCTGGAAACGAATTACCGGCGAAAACATTGGAAAACAGGTAGCTATTGTTTTGGATGGCTATGTATATTCCAGTCCTGTGGTGAATGATCAAATTCCAAATGGTCGTTCTTCTATTTCCGGTGGCCAAATGTCGGTGACAGAAGCCAAAGACCTTGCCAATATTCTGAAAGCCGGTAAATTACCTGCTCCTGCCAAAATTGTTGAGGAAGCTGTTGTAGGCCCATCTCTGGGACGTGAAGCCGTCAAAGCCAGTATGAACAGCTTTATCCTGGCCTTTTTCCTGGTGTTGGTATATATGATTATTTATTACAAAAAAGCCGGATGGGTTGCCAGTCTTGCTCTGATTGTCAACGTTTTTTTCCTGCTTGGTGTTCTCGCCTCTCTTGGCGCTGTACTTACACTTCCGGGTATGGCCGGTATCGTGCTTACCCTTGGTATGGCGGTGGATGCCAACGTAATTATCTATGAACGTATCAAAGAAGAGATGCGAGCGGGAAAAGGTGTGCGCCTCGCCTTGAGCGATGGATATAAAAATGCATACTCTGCTATTATTGATGGTAACGTAACTACCCTGCTTACCGGTGTTGTTCTTTACGTGTTCGGAACAGGTCCTATTCAGGGATTTGCTACTACGCTGATTATTGGGATTCTTTCTTCCCTGTTTACAGCAATTTTTGTTTCGCGTATCATTTTTGACTGGATGCTGCGAAAAAACAAAACCGTTTCATTTTCGTATAAATGGACAGCCGACATGCTTTCAAGTACCCATTTCGACTTTATTAGTATGCGAAAGAAAGCATATATCTTTTCAGGTACTATCATATTGATTGGTTTGGTTTCACTTTTCACCAGAGGGATGGACTTTGGCGTTGATTTTACAGGTGGCCGTACTTATGTGGTGCGCTTCGATCAAAATGTGAATACGGAAGCTATTCGTAAATCGCTGACTGTCGCGTTTGATAAACAACCTCCCACAGTGAAAACTTTTGGCCCTGATAACCAGATAAAGGTTGTTACAAAGTTCCTTATCGGTGACAATCGTGATAATGTAGATTCGCTTATTCAAACCAGATTGTACAATGGGTTGAAGACCTTTTACAAGAGACCATTATCCTATAAACACTTCACATCCGATACTGAGGGTGAAAATAAATTGTTGGGAATCCTAAGTTCCCAAAAGTTTGGCCCTACTATTGCTTACGACATTCGTGAAAAAGCCTATTTTGCTATTTTCTTCGCGCTGGTTATCATCTTTATTTACATTGCCGTTCGTTTTAGAAACTGGCAATATGGCGTTGGAGGGGTGCTAGCATTGTTCCATGACACATTGATTACCATCGGTATTTTCTCACTGTTCCATGGCTTTATGCCTTTTGGGATGCAGGTAGGTCAGTCATTTGTGGCTGCTATTCTGACTATTATCGGGTATTCGATCAACGATACGGTGATTATCTTTGACCGTATCCGTGAAAATGTTCACCTGTTCCCGAAACACAAGCTAATACGAAACATGAACGAAGGTCTGAACCAAACGCTGGCTCGTACCATGAATACTTCCGGTACAACGTTGGTAGTTTTGCTGGTCATATTCCTTTTCGGTGGTGAAGTGATACGCGGGTTTGTATTTGCCCTGCTGATTGGTATTACTGTTGGTACCTATTCGTCAGTGTTTACGGCCAGCCCCATTGCTTACGATTTGCTGCATGGGACACGTAATGACAAGTTGCTTGAAGAGAAAGCTGCCAGACTAAATCAAAAGAAAACGAAAAAGAAAAAGTAATTCTCTTTTATCCTTTTCAATGATAAAAAAAGTCCGGGCCTTGAGGTTCGGACTTTTTTTTATCCCGGTGAATTTCTGAGTTGTTTCCCTGTTTTGTTTGCCGCTTTGCATGAGTATTCCATAAAAAAGATTTAATTTTGGCAAAAAGGAATGCAAATACCAAAAATCATATTAGAAATGAAAGAGAAATTTATGTCTGTTATCTCAGGAAAAAAGACCGGGTACTTTGCCGGCTTTTTCTTTATCCTGCTTTTTGTTTTTTTGTTTACCCTGCAGGGTAATGTATATGCAAAGCGAAAAACCTCCATTAATAATAAATTAAAAGCAGTGCCGTTGTCCAAATCTTTGTATAGTGCCCTGCGCTATAGGAACATCGGCCCTTTCCGCGGAGGAAGATCCGTGGCTGTAGCCGGAAATGAAAGGCAGCCCCGCACTTTCTATTTTGGAGGCGCCGGTGGTGGTGTGTGGAAAACCACAGATGGCGGTATTTCATGGCTAAATGTGTCTGATAAATATTTCAAAACGGCTGCCGTGGGTGCCCTCGCTGAGGCTCCTTCTGACCCGAATCTGATTTATGCCGGTATGGGTGAGCCTTTTATTCGAGGAAATATGGCCACCGGTGACGGCGTTTATAAGTCGGATGATGGTGGAAAGACCTGGTTTTCAGTTGGGTTGAAAAATACGCACGTCATCAGTCAGATTGTGGTAAGTCCTGATAATCCGCAAATTATTTTTGTGGCTGCCTTGGGACAAGTGTTTGGAAATAATAAAGAACGGGGAATTTACCGCTCGACAAACGGAGGGAAAACGTGGAAAAAAGTGCTGTATGTAAACGATGAAACCGGTGCTTCTTCCATTGCCATTGACCCGCACAATCCACGCATTCTTTTTGCCGGTATGTGGCAGGCTTTCCGTAAGCCGTGGCTGCTTTCCAGCGGAGGGCAGGGTAGCGGGCTATACAAATCTGTCGATGGTGGTGATACGTGGAAAAATATTTCAAAATACCCAGGCCTGCCTATGGGGATTTTGGGGAAAGTCAGTGTTTCTGTTTCCGGTGCCAATTCAAACCGGATTTATGCTTTCATCGAGGCCAAAAACGGCGGCGTTTTCCGTTCGGACGATGGTGGCAAAACCTGGTCAAGACGCTTTCACCAATCTTTTCTCACCCAGCGGGCATGGTATTTTGGCAGGCTTTTTGCCGATCCGAAAAATGAAAATATTGTCTATGCTCCGCAGGTTTCAGGACTTTACCGCTCCGACGATGGTGGTAATCATTTCAAACCCATCCGGACGCCGCACGGCGATAATCATGTGCTGTGGATAAATCCGGAGAATCCTAAAATTATGATTGGCGGAAACGATGGTGGCGCTTCGGTAACTTATGATGGCGGCAAGTCGTGGTCGTCGGAAAATAACCAGCCTACAGCGCAGTTTTATCATGTGGCTGTTGACCACCAGTTTCCGTATCATATTTATGGCCCCCAGCAGGATAATTCTCCTGTCGAAATTTTAAGCCGTACGTCCGGATTCGGGATTACAGACAAAGACTGGTGGCCTTCTGCCGGTGGCGAGAGTGGTTATGTCATTCCCGATTTACAAAATCCGGATATTACTTATGGTGGCAGCTACGATGGCGTTTTGATAAAATATAACCGCAAAACAGGCGAGCGCCAACGTATTGACGTGTGGCCGGATAATCCAATGGGATATGGCGCCGACAGTCTTCGCGACCGTTTTCAGTGGACTTATCCCATTATGCAATCAAAATATCCTCCATACGCACTTTATGCGGCGTCACAATATGTTTACAGAAGTACAAACGGTGGTATGAGCTGGACGAGGATTAGTCCTGATTTAACCCGTAATGATAAAACCAAACAGCTTGCTTCGGGTGGCCCTATCACCAAAGATAATACTGCCGTGGAGTATTACAATACCATTTTTGTTTTTGCCGAATCTCCCGTGAAAGCAGGTGTGCTTTGGGCAGGTTCGGATGATGGACTGATTCATGTGAGTATGGATAACGGTAAAATATGGAGAAATGTAACGCCCAAAGGGTTACCCAAATGGACTACCATCAGCATCATTGAACCTTCGCACTTTGATGCGGGAACAGCTTATGTGGCTGCACGGAGATACCGGCTGGATGACTTCACCCCTTATTTGTATAAAACCTCGGATTACGGCAAACACTGGGAAAAAATTTCAGCTGGGATGCCTGCAGACGGGTCGGTATTTGTTATTCGTCAGGATCCGAAAGACCGCAACCTGCTTTTTTCGGGGACGCTGACCGGCGTTTACGTTTCGTTTAACGGTGGAAAGGTCTGGCAATCGCTTCAGCTAAACCTTCCGCATGTTCCGGTGAGGGATATAGCTATTCAGAAAAAAGCCAATGATTTGGTGCTGGCTACCCATGGCCGGTCGTTTTGGATTTTGGATAACATTGAGTTACTCAGACAGATAACATCCAAAATTAAGGATGACAGTGCCTTTCTTTTTCAACCGGAAAAAACGTACTTAACCAAAGGTTATGGTTTTCACCGGCCGGGAATGACCATTGGGGAGAACCCTTCCAACGGATTGGTGCTTTTTTATTATCTGAAGGATACTCCGAATAAAGCGCAACTTATAAAGCTGAACTTTTTGACTCAGCAGGGCGATACCATTGCCTCTTTTTCCAATAAAACATACAGAAACGGCAAACCGGCGCATGTTTCGACGAAATTTTATTCCGATACAAGTAAAACTCTCCGGGGTGTTCTGCCAGCTAAAAAAGGTTTGAACCGATACGTATGGAATTTGCGCTACCCTGACGCCACCCGTATTCCGGGAGCTGTTATCTGGGGTGGAAGCATGGCCGGCCCGCATGTAGTGCCCGGAACTTATACCGCCATACTTTCGGTTGGAAGAAAAACCATTTCCCAATCTTTCAAAGTTGTCCTTGACCCACGCTATAAGGTTTCGCAGGAAGCTTTGCAAAAGCAATTCGATTTCCTCACGAAAGTCCATAAGAAGTTAGATGAAACGGACAAAGCCATCTTAAAAATCCGGAAAGTTAAGAGTCAGGTTAACGGCTATTTGTCTCGATTGAAAGGTTATGACAAGCTGGATACATTGAAAGCAGTGGCAAAACCTTTGCTCAGAAAACTAACCATTATTGAAAACCGGTTGATGCAGACGAAATCACATGCTTCGGAAGATCCGTTGAATTATCCGGTGAAGTTGAACAACAAACTGGCTTCGCTGGCTTCTACTGCCGGTTCCTCTTATCATGCACCCACCAAACAGGAATATGAAGTTTTCGATGAACTGTCGGGACAGGTGGATGTGCAGTTGAAAACACTTCAACCTTTGTTAACCAAACAGTTGCAGGAATTTGACAGGCTGGTCAAGTCGTTGCATGTTCCGGTGGTGTATGTGCAGGATGGAAAAGGGAAGTAGGGGAGGGTTTCTTTAGTATGCATAAGGCATCTGTCATTACCCTCCTTGTCATTGCGAACACGCCTTACGAAAAGCTTTTCGTTTTGAAAAGTCTTGTGGCGTGTGAAGCCTGTCTCGCCTGAGGCGATGGCAATCTCTCCAAACAAAGCCGAACATTGACACAACAGATGGCTTCGCTCCAACGCACAAGCCCGGCACAGGGCTCGCCATGATGGGAAAATGATAAAAATATTTTCCATTTCTTACATTAGTAATATATAAATTTGCTATTTTTGTACATTACTAATGTATAAACTATGAATACTCAACTTTTAGAAGAGGTGGTTTTCGACCAAATGGAACACCTCGAAAACAAAGATACCGGCATTGTCAGAGATGTAGATTTCAACCGGTTGACTATCACAAAACAGATAGTTGTCATAACAGGAATACGCCGGTGTGGTAAATCCACTGTGTTATTACAGCTCATGCAGAAGTACGAAAGGTATCATTATTTGAATTTTGATGATGAGAGGCTACTGGATTTTACCGTTGACGACTTCCGGGAACTCATGGTCATCTTTAACAAACAGCACGAGTCGGATGTGTTGTTTTTTGATGAAATTCAAAACGTGCAGGGGTGGGAACGCTTTGTGAGACGAATATATGACGAGGGGAGTAAAATTTTCATAACCGGAAGCAATGCCCGTCTGTTAAGTTCGGAACTTGCAACACACCTCACCGGAAGGTATGTCAAAGTAGAGCTGTTCCCTTTTTCATTTCATGAGGTTTTAAAACATAAAGGGATTGATCACACATTGGCAGGTACCAAAAACCGGACGCTCATCATAAAAGCTTTTGATGAATATTTGAATACCGGAGGATTTCCGGAGTTTTTAAACTATCGTGATGATGAGTTTCTAAAACGTATTTATGAAGACATCCTGTACAAAGACCTTGTGGTGCGGTTTGGTATCCGTAATGTAAACATTTTCAGAAATCTGGCAAGATACCTCATCACGAATATCGGGGGAGAGTTAAGTTATAATTCGTTGAAATCGATATTATCAATAAAAAGCACTGCTACTGTGAAGGAATATGTTACTTATTTGCAGGAAAGTTATTTGATATTTGAACTCTATAAGTTCGATTTTTCGCTCAAAAAACAGTTTGTATCCAACAAAAAGGTTTATGCTTGTGATAACGGTTTGCGTAACAGGATATCGTTTCTTTTTTCGAAAGATACCGGTAAAATCTTTGAAAATCTTGTTTTTCTCACTTTAAGAAGGAAAAACGAAAACCTTTATTTTTATAAATCTCAAAATAACAAAGAGGTTGATTTTGTCTTCAGAAAAGAAAGTGGTTTTCAGCTAATTCAGGCTTCTTATACGTTAAGTAATGTACTTACAAGAAAAAGAGAAGTTAGTGCACTGATAGATGCCAACCGGAAGTTGCCCGGCTGCACTAACCTCATTTTAACGTACAATGAAGAGGAAACCATAAATGTTGAAAACATTAAAATAGAGGTTACGCCACTTTGGAAATGGTTAATTGAAATGCAATAAAACCATCTGTTTTCCGGTAACTTCTAAAAGACATACTTCACTGACAGAAATACCTGGAAAAGCTTTGTGGCGTGTGAAGCCTGTCTTGTCTGAGGCAATGGTAATATCTTCAAACAAGGCCGAATGTTGATACAACGGATGGCTTCGCTCCAGCGGACAGCCCGATGGATGGCCATGCGGGAGGAGCCGCTCAAAAAGTGAAATATTTTTATCGGTAATCAAACAATCTCTTGCCAAATCAAAAAATCTTTTTACCTTTGCACCCCAATTTAGCGGTGAAATTAGTTAAAACTGCTGAAATAGACGAAGTTAAGGAACCTGATAAGGTAAAACAATATAGGTTCGACGGCGAGAAAAGTTACAAGAATTCCCGGCGTTGTTTTGAGTAGCCAGCCTTATCAATATTTCCTCAACTTAATTTTAGTAAAAAGTATTTTTATAATGAAAATATTTTGTACTTTTGCGCCTCCAAAAATGAGGATAAAAAGAATAAATAAAGTTTGATATGCCTACAATACAACAGTTAGTAAGAAAAGGACGCAACAAGTTGGTTGAGAAAAGTAAGTCGCCTGCACTGGATTCATGTCCGCAGCGTCGTGGTGTTTGCGTAAGGGTTTATACCACTACACCTAAAAAACCTAACTCTGCCATGCGTAAAGTAGCCAGGGTTCGTCTGACAAACGGGAAAGAGGTGAATGCCTATATTCCCGGTGAAGGTCACAACCTGCAGGAGCACTCCATTGTGATGATTCGCGGTGGTCGTGTAAAAGACCTTCCTGGTGTTCGATATCACATTATTCGCGGTGCTTTGGATACTTCCGGTGTTGAAGGCCGTACACAGCGTCGTTCAAAATATGGAACGAAACGTCCCAAGAAAAAATAAGTTAAGATTGAAAAGTATTTAAGCTCAAGATATAATGAGAAAAGCAAAACCTAAAAAACGAATTATTCTGCCCGATCCACGATTCAATGACGTGTTGGTAACAAAATTTGTGAACAACATTATGCTTCAGGGTAAGAAAAGCATTGCTTTTAAAATTTTCTACGATGCCATGGACATTGTCGCAGCCAAAATCGGCGAAGACGAAAATGCCCTGGATGTGTGGAAAAAAGGCCTCGCAAATGTTACACCTGCCGTTGAGGTGCGGAGTCGCCGTATTGGTGGGGCTACTTTTCAGATTCCTTCTGAAATTCGTGCAGGACGTAAACAGTCCATTGGTATGAAAAACCTCATTGGGTTTGCCCGTAAACGTCACGAAAAAACCATGGGTCAGAAATTGGCCAATGAAATTCTTGCCTCATACAAAGAAGAGGGTGCAGCTTTTAAGAAAAAAGAAGATACACACCGTATGGCTGAAGCCAATAAAGCATTCTCACACTTCAGATTTTAATGTTGACTCAGTACACGAAATTATAGATGGCAGCTCTCGAAAATAATAACGGCAAATTAAGGTTCACCCGAAATATCGGGATCATGGCTCATATCGATGCCGGTAAGACCACGGTTACCGAACGTATTCTTTTCTATACCGGAAAGAACTACAAAATCGGTGAAGTGCATGAAGGTGCCGCTACCATGGATTGGATGGTTCAGGAGCAGGAACGTGGTATCACCATTACTTCTGCTGCTACGACCGTTTTTTGGGAATTGAACAACAATAGACATAAAATTAACATTATTGATACTCCAGGTCACGTTGATTTTACCGTTGAGGTAGAGCGTTCGTTAAGGGTATTGGATGGCGCTGTCGGCCTGTTTTGTGCCGTTGGTGGTGTGGAACCTCAGTCTGAGACGGTTTGGAGACAGGCTAACAAATACAACGTTCCTCGTATCAGTTTTGTAAATAAAATGGATCGGTCCGGCGCTGACTTCTTTGGCGTTGTTGAGCAGATTAAAAGCCGGTTACATGCTAACCCGATTCCAATTCAGATTCCGATTGGTGCGGAAGAGGACTTTCAGGGAATTGTTGACCTCGTAAAAAATAAAGCTTTTGTTTGGGATGACTCCACACAAGGTGTTAAGATTGTTGAAATTCCAATTCCGGAAGATCTTGTCGATTCTGTTTACGAGTATCGTATGAACCTCATTGAAGGTGTGGCCGAAGAAAGTGACGAGCTTCTTGAGAAATTTATGGAAGATCCGGATTCTATTACCGAGCAGGAAATGATTGATGTTATCCGGAAAGCTACACTTGACTTGAAAATTACGCCTGTCATGTGTGGTTCGGCTTTTAAGAATAAGGGTATTCAGATGCTGCTCAACGCCATTGTTGAATTTCTGCCCAGCCCTTTGGATATGGATTCTGTAAAAGGTATCAATCCCAAAACAGAAAAAGAAGAATTCAGAAGCCCTGACCCAGATGATAATTTTTCCGCATTGGCCTTTAAGATTGCCACGGATCCTTACATGGGGCGTCTTTGCTTTTTCCGCGTTTATTCAGGTACACTTAAATCCGGATCTTACATATTAAATGTGAATACCGGAAAAAAAGAACGTATCAGCCGTATCATGCAGATGCATGCCAACAAACAAAATCCGCTTGATAAGATAGAAGCCGGTGATATTGGTGCAGCCGTTGGTTTCAAGACTATTCGTACGGGAGATACTTTAACGGACGAAAAACATCCTATTGTTCTGGAATCCATTACTTTCCCCGATCCTGTGATTAGTGTGGCCATTGAACCTAAAACACAAGGCGATATGGAAAAAATGGGTGCTGCTTTGACAAAACTTGCCGAGGAGGATCCTACTTTTAAGGTTCGTTCGGATGAAAATTCTGGACAGACTATTATCTCCGGAATGGGCGAACTTCATTTGGATATTATTATTGACCGGTTGAAACGTGAGTTTAAAGTGGAATGTCAGGTGGGTAATCCTCAGGTTGCTTACAAAGAAGCCATTACTACTTCCATTACCCATCGCGAAGTTTACAAGAAACAAACCGGTGGTCGTGGTAAATTTGCAGACATTCAGTTTGAACTTTCTCCTGCCGAAGGCGATGAGTTGGGTTTGGAATTTGTTGATGAGATGAAAGGCGGAAACATTCCGCGGGAATTTATTCCTTCGGTGAAGAAAGGCTTTGAAATGGCCATGCAGAATGGCGTTTTGGCCGGTTATCCACTCGAAAGCATGCGCGTTCGCCTGTTTGATGGTAGTTTCCATCCGGTTGATTCCGATCAGCTTTCTTTTGAGATGGCTGCCAAACGAGGTTTTAAGAGCGCTGCCCGCAAAGCCAAATCTGTATTGCTCGAACCTATTATGAAATTAGAGGTAGTTACCCCGGATGAAAATGTGGGTGATGTTACCGGTGATTTGAACAGACGTCGTGCCATTCTTGAAGACATTACCGCTAAAACAGGTTTTCAGGTTGTGAAAGCCAAAGTGCCCTTGTCTGAGATGTTTGGTTATGTTACTTCGTTGCGTACACTCTCTTCGGGACGCGCATCTTCCACTATGGAATTCCATAGCTACAAAGCAACTCCGGCTGCTATTGCCGAAGATATTATTAATAAGATAAAAGGTATTGTTAGTTAAATTTATATAAAGTGAGCCAAAGAATAAGAATAAAACTAAAATCTTACGATCACAATCTCGTTGACAAATCAGCTGAGAAGATCGTGAAGACGGTAAAATCGACAGGCGCCGTGGTTAGTGGCCCTATCCCTTTACCCACACACAAGAAAATATACACTGTGAACCGTTCCACTTTTGTGAATAAAAAATCACGCGAACAGTTTCAGCTTGAGACCTACAAACGGTTGATGGATGTGTATAATTCCTCTTCAAAAACCATTGATGCGCTTATGAAACTTGAGTTGCCCAGTGGTGTTGAAGTAGAAATCAAAGTTTGATAAACAATAATAGGCTTAAAGAAATAAAGCGATGTCAGGAATAATCGGAAAAAAAATAGGTATGACCAGTATCTTTGATGAGAACGGGAAAAATATTCCCTGCACTGTCATTGAGGCCGGCCCGTGTGTGGTAACGCAGGTGCGTACCATCGAAAAAGACGGGTATTCGGCCATTCAGCTGGCTTATGGAGAGAAGAGGGAGAAGCATACCACAAACGCTATGAAAGGTCATTTTGCTGCCGCCAAAACTACTCCTAAAAAAGTGGTTACCGAGTTTACACGTTTTCGTGATAAAAGAGAGCATGGTGAGGTAATTACCGTTGAAGTTTTCTCGGAAGGCGAATTTGTTGATGTAGTGGGTACTTCAAAAGGAAAAGGATTTCAGGGCGTTGTAAAACGTTACAATTTTAAGGGCGTCAACGATGCTACCCATGGTCAGCATAACCGTCTCAGAGCACCCGGTTCGTTGGGTGCGTCCTCCTATCCTTCACGTGTTTTCAAAGGAATGCGCATGGCCGGCCGCATGGGTGGTGATCGCGTAAAAATGATTAACCTGAAGGTTATGAAAATTGTTCCGGAGAAAAATTTGATAGTTGTAAAAGGCGCCGTTCCCGGTCCTAATAATTCATACGTAATTGTAGAAAGATGGAATTAGCAGTTGTAAAGATTAACGGAGAAGATACCGGTCGTAAAGTGGTGTTGGCAGATTCCATTTTTGGAATTGAACCTAACGACCATGCCATTTACCTTGACGTGAAGCAGATTATGGCAAACAAACGCCAGGGAACGTCCGATTCCAGAGAACGTAGCGATGTTCGCGGTAGCACCCGGAAGATTAAAAGACAGAAAGGTACGGGTACGGCACGAGCCGGCGATATCAAGAACCCTATTTTTCGTGGTGGTGGCCGTGTTTTTGGACCGCATCCCCGCGATTATTATTCAAAATTGAATAAAAAGGTTAAAAGACTCGCCAGAAAATCCGCGCTTACATACAAAGCAAAAGATAATGAGATTGTGGTGGTGGAAGATTTCAAAATGGAAGTTGCCAAAACCAAAGAGTATCTTAACATACTCACCAACCTCAAATTGAATGATCAGAAAACTTTACTGGTTGTTAACGATACAGATGAAAAACTTTATCTTGCCGCACGCAACCTTCCCAAGGCAAAAGTACTCCGTACCTCTTCATTGAATACTTATGATATTCTGAATGGCGGAAAACTTATATTCACCGAAGGTGCAGTAAAAGCAACTGAAGAATTGTTATAAAAAATATAAATCCGAATAAGATGGGTGTAATATTTAAACCGGTAATAACAGAAAAGATGACCGCTCAGGGCGAAAGTCTTAATCAATTTGGCTTTATTGTTGACAAACGTGCCAACAAGCTTCAGATTAAAAGCGAGATTCAGGACTTATACAATGTGGAGGTGCTTTCTGTTAATACCATGAACTATTCCGGCAAAAGTAAGTCAAGAAATACCAAGTCAGGAATAATTTCTGGCAAGACCAACGCTTATAAGAAAGCTGTTGTAACCCTTGCCAAAGGAGAGACAATTGATTTTTTTAGTAACATCTAGACTACAGACATGGCTCTAAAGAAATATAAACCGACAACACCAGGTCAGCGCTTCAAGATTATCAGCGCTTTCGACGACATAACAGCCAAAAAGCCTGAAAAGAGTTTGCTGGCCAAGAAGAGAAGTACTGGTGGACGTAATAACGAAGGTAGAATGACCATCCGCAATGTTGGTGGCGGTCATAAACAGAGATACAGAATTATCGATTTCAAACGCGATAAAGAAGGCGTTCCCGGTACTGTAAAGACCATTGAATATGATCCAAACCGTACCGCACGTATTGCCCTTATTTATTATGCCGATGGTGAGAAGCGTTACATTATTGCTCCTCAGGGCTTGAAAGTCGGGCAACAGGTTAAAGCCGGCAAAGGCGTTACTCCTGAAGTTGGAAACACCATGTATTTGAGTGAAGTTCCGTTTGGAACCGTCATTCATAACATCGAGCTCCGTCCCGGACAAGGTGCCAAAATGGCGCGTAGTGCCGGTTCGTATGCCCAGCTTATGTCGCGTGATGGTAAATTTGCCATTATCAAGATGCCCTCCGGCGAAACACGTATGATTCTTCAGACATGTAAAGCCACTGTAGGTATGGTTTCCAATAGTGACCATCAGCTGGAGAAATCAGGTAAAGCAGGCCGTAACCGTTGGTTAGGACGGCGTCCACGTGTTCGTGGTGTGGCCATGAACCCGGTTGACCATCCCATGGGTGGTGGCGAAGGTCGTGCCTCTGGCGGACATCCGCGTTCGAGAAAAGGTTTGCCGGCAAAAGGTTATAAAACCCGTGCCAGGAAGAAAGCTTCGAGCAAATATATTATTGAAAAAAGAAAGTAATCTTAGCTGAATTAAACAGATACTAATTATGAGCCGTTCATTAAAAAAAGGACCCTACATTCATTATAAACTGGACAGAAAGGTTATGGCAAATGTAGAATCCGGGAAGAAAACGATCATTAAAACATGGTCACGTGCTTCCATGATTTCTCCTGATTTTGTTGGTCAGACAATTGCTGTACACAATGGGAATAAGTTTATCCCTGTTTATATTACAGAAAATATGGTTGGGCATAAACTTGGGGAATTTGCTCCTACGAGAATTTTCAGGGGACATGCCGGAAGAAAAGATAAAGGTAGAAAATAAAGCACAATAACAATGGGATCTAGAAAACATAACAGTGCTGAAAAGCGTAAAGAAGAGCGTAAAACTCAATATATTGC
>VAPE01010880.1_pt1 | contig 40115 bp, 42 predicted proteins | sample 3393911 | NCBI WGS metagenome assembly VAPE01 (sample SAMN08290436, study PRJNA428436) | hydrothermal vent metagenome | isolation source: Deep-sea hydrothermal vent chimney | place: Atlantic Ocean: South-mid Altantic Ridge
TCATGACCACCGGTAGGGCCGGGCTCGCCCGGCCGACGTCGTGGAAACCCGCAGTGGCGTTGAAATCTCGGGCGTTGTCGGCGGGGCTCGCCCCGCCCTACAGGATCCGTGTGCGGATCGGCGATCGAGCCCACCCGGCGGATCCGGGCACGCTACCGCCATGGGCTGCACCCGTTCCGGGTGTCCCCCTCGTTCGCGCCGCTCGCGACCAGCATCAGGCGCCTTATTCGCTGCTTGGCGGTATCCCTGCGACCGGCAGTATATCGGGTACCAGCAGCGGCGCCGCCGGGCGTAGCGCGCCCAAGCGCTCGCGGCAACCCGCCGGATCGGCGAGATCGGTGAGCAGCCGCACGTCATGCGTGCCGATCCCCGCCGGCTCGCGCCACACCGGGCACCCCAGGAACCGCTCCATCTCGGCCCGCGAATCGTAGGTCCCCACGATCGTCCAGCCGCGCTCGGCCACACGTAGCGAGGCGATCTCGGCCAGTTCCGAGACACCCCCGAGCAATACCCGGCCCTCGCCCGGTGCCGCGCAGGTATCGAACGCCGTGTCGCAGGAGGCCGCCGCCCGGCGGTAGAAATCGAAAGAGACCTGAAGGTAACGCCCTGTCAGGCGGGCCTTCTCGGCGAATCCGGTCGGGGTGAGATAGTACAAGTATCGGTGGGCCGGCGCCTGCTGGATCTTGACGTACCCCTTGCGCACGCAGCGACGCAGGTAGGAATTGGCCAACCCCAGGGCGACCCCGAGGCTGCGCGCGAGATGGCGCTGGCTGACGTCCGAGCGGCGCCCGATCTCCTCGAGCAGATCCAGCGTCAGCGTGTCCTCGCGATCCCTGGTGTTCATGGGATGAACACTCTAGGACCGTAGCCGCGTGCGGTCAACCGGTTTGGCGCACAGGACCCTACGATATCTCACGGTGCCATCTCGAAGGTTATTCGGGAGCGCGTTAGGGGGCAGCACGTCGACCTCCACACCAAGGAGTTCCCGCAGCTCCAGTTGACTGGCTCCAATGTCCATAAGGGTCGTTTCAGAGGTCGTGTCCACCAACAGGTCCAGATCGCTGTCATCACGGTCGACACCTTCCAGGACCGAGCCGAAGACCCTGACGTTACCGGCACGATGCCTGGAAACGACCTTTCGAACGGTTTCCCGATGACGCTCCAGCGCAACGGATGGTTTCATGGGCGATGCTCCTGCTGCTCTTCGACATTCTGGTGAGGATAGGCGAAGCTACGGAATGCGGCAATCTATAGGGCTCCACCCTTGTGTAGGACGGGGCTCCCCCCGCCGAGCCAAGCTGGCCGAAGAGGATCCGCGACCTGCGATGTCATGGGGCGCACCGAGACCGAAACGGCGCTCAGAAAGACCTCGTTGGCCGGGTCCCGAAAAGCGTCGCGCGCCGTAGGGGATAACGCTTTGCTCACCGGCAATTCAAAGCGGCACGTTTTCGCTGTTTTTTTAGCAAAACAAGTGCCGCTTTGAATTGTCCGGTGCAGCTATTTGTTATACGATTTTTACCGCTATTTCCCATCATCGAGTGAATTAAGATATTCAGCCAAAACATCACCGTGACAAGCAAGGGGTTTGCAATGACAACCTAGAATCTTGCCTTTTAACTTAAGTGCATCTTCTTTGCTTTTTTGAAGAAAATTTCGTTCAAAGTCATATTTATATTTTCTTATTGCCTCGTCGCGGTCATTTTGTTCTTCACCTGGTGAGGCGCCGAATCCAACAGCATAGGGGTTACCCCAATCTGAGCCACGACCGATATAAACATCATATTTATCACCTTTATCTTTATTTGCTACTTTGGTGATACCAGCATCAATTACTCGTGACTTTATTCCTTGGATTTTTGCATTATCAATTAGATGATTAAATGTCTCACCATCATTGAATATGATTGCATGGCTAATTTGGTTCAAATGCTCTTCATCAATAAATGATGTAATAGAATCGCTAACTCTTTGGTCAGATGACAGGTGTTTATTAATGAAATTATTATCATCTGCCATATAGGCAATATAAAACTGGTTAAAATTAGCAAGAATAGTTGTTAATTTCCTTTCAAATTTTCCGTAGCACGAAAACGCTTGTGGATAAGCAATTAGTACAGTAGGTATTTCTTGTATGCTCATATTAAATGCACCACATCAATTCCTGTATCCCAGTGGTCGTTTAGATAATCTACTACAAGCCGCCTATGGCAATGATGCGGTTTATGTTCACTACATAGCAAACAACCGTTATCAAGCATTGATTTATCAACTGAGCGTTCAATGTTCCTTTTTGCTATTAAGTTTAGAAATTTGTCCTCGTAAGCCTCCCATGTAATTATCTTCCTTTTATAATCACTGAGAATATCTTTTGTTGGCGCTAAATCTTCAAGATGAACATAGTCTGCATCACATAATTCAGACAGAAAAAATTTCAAATCATCTCGCTTGGCGAAGCCAGCGAGTTGAGATACATTGTTTAGCCTTACATCTATAATTCTGGATACGTAACTATCTTTGATAAGGGTGAAAAACTTGTTAGCGCCTTTCTGGGTAAAGCCAATGGTAAATGTTTTCATAATCTGTTCCAGCTACAAGATTGTGGCAACAATCTTGTAGCATGAGTAGTTGTTACCGCCTGATGGGTCATATCTCTCTCCAAGGCTGACGCAGAGAACCTGTTGATTGTCTGGCTCTGTAAGTTGTTGCTCAAAATTCGGATCTGTTACAGGAAGATCATAACTTATACCAGCATAACTGAAGACGGCACGCCTTCTGTTATCAACTTTACTGAGCTGTAAATCGCTTGCCTGTATGAGGTAAAGAGACTGATTACTCTCAATTTGGGCATAGTTCACCCTGCTTCCTGAACCCCAAAGGCTATCTGGAGCATCTAAGTAATTTGAAACTTCGTTATTTTCAATTCGATATCTCTGCTGCCATATTTCATCAGTAATAAGATAGTTTTCTGGTTGGCTGATTAATGGCGCATGCCGGGAAAGGTTCATTTCAATTTTTTGAAGTGGTTTGACCTTGAATCTCCCATGAGGATTCTCATAAAGGCATTGCTGGTCTGATAATTCTGCACCTTCCATATCAGAAACGGGCCTAATCCATTGATGAGAATTGACCTCCTTGCCAGCGACACAGTGCCTTCTATGTTTTACGGAGTTAGCAAATATTACGATAGTTGTGTTCATGGCTCTCCCTTCTTTTTCGTATAACGCGGGGATCGTCGCCGAGGATCCAGAGGATGGTGCAGGTATCCAGCAGTAGATTCACCCATCGCACCCTTCGAATCCGGCCGGCACCTCCTCCGGGAGCGGCGCGTGGAATTCGGGCGGCACACGGACCCGCCCATTCGCCAGCCCGACCGGGCGCGGGGTCGACGGCTTCCGCGGCAGGGGGCGTATCTCGGTCGCGGGCTTATTGCGACGGCACCCTGCCCGCCGCCAGCCCCAGCCGCGAGGACACGGATGCCGGCAGGGCCACCGGTCTGAACCCGATACAAACGATCTACGCGAAACCCGGGCCCCGGGTCGGTGCGGAGGATGCGATGCACCTTTCGCGCACCCGAAGAGCACGGGCGCTCACGATCAAGAGAGCGGCTCGAGATGCCCGGGCGGGAGTTGCACGGGAGTGTGCTGCCCGCAGACGTGGAGCAACACGGTGACGCGGTCGCGACCGCCGGCGGCGTGGAAGATGCCCTCGTAGCCGGCGAGGGGACCCTCGATGATGCGGACCCCCGCACCGGAGCGAAACTCCGGTACGGGGATGTCCTGGACGCCTTCGGGATCCTGTCGGGACTGCAGCAACGCCACCAGATCATCGGGCACGCCGGCCAGACTGGAGCCGAAACGCACCAGTCCCGAGACGCCCAGCGTGGAGCGAATCGAACCCCAGTGGTCCCGCTCGGCATCGAAGCGCACGAACAGATAGCGCGGGAACATCGGCTCTACCGTACCCACGTAACGCCCGCGATGCCGACGCCGCTGCCGAATCAGCGGCAGACAGGTCTCGAAGCCCTGCCGTTCGAGGTTCTCCCGGGCCACCCGTTCCTGGCGCGGCTTACTGTAGACCAAGTACCACCCCCTGGTGATCCCGGTCATGGAGTCCCCGGCGGCACGGACCGCGCCCTCACTTCGGTTGCGGATGTTCCCCGCGCCGGCCGACGGTCAACCGGTCGTGGTTGCGCTCCAACACGCGCGGGCCGATGCCCTTCACCTGGAGCAGTTGCTCCAGCGAGGTGAACGGCCCGTGCGCCTTGCGATACTGCACGATGGCCTCGGCCAAGTGCGGGCCGACCCCGTCGATGCCGGCGGCCAGCGCCGGCGCATCGGCGCGATTGACATCGACCGATGCGGCGAACCCCGCCAGGGGCAGGACAGACAGGAACAGAGCGAACAGAATGCTGCATAGTGATTTCATGGCATTTCCCTCCAATGGAAAAGGGGGCGTCCACGCCCCGCCACACTCCGTGTGTAGTTGCATGCGGAATCGCCCACAGGCGCTCCGCCGGTTTGATGCTAACACCCACTGCGCCGGTGTCAATCACCGAGTTCGCCCTCGCTCGCAGCGATCGCCGCGAGCGGGTCCGGGGCACGCGTGATGGGACGCCCGATCACCAAGTGCGTGGCGCCGGCCGCGATCGCCTGCGCCGGTGCCGCGTCCGGGTAGTCGAGCGCCACGATGATGCGCGGCCCGCCCTTCATCCGGATCCGGACCCTGCAGGGTGACGATTCACGCCGTTTCCTCCATGGAATTCAAGGGAATTCCTCCCGATCAATCCTTCCGTACCGCTTGCAGGCTGCCTGCCGTGCTCGTGAGGAACGCGTTCACCGACATGCCGTGCAGCGGCTTGATGCTGCTCCAGCGCCGACAGCCCGGACACTGCCAGTGCAGGGTCCGTCCGCTGAACCCGCAGTGTGTGCAGAAATAGTCCGGCACGTCTTCGAACAGGCGTTCCATGCGCGCGCGCAGGGTCTTCAGGTCCTCTTCCCACTCCCCCTGCGCCCGCGACTGGTACCAGCGCACCAGGCGCTGGATGCCAAGCAGCGAGGGGTTGCGCTCGAGTTCCGCGGCGAGGAATCGCGCCGCCTCGCCCGCACCGCCCCGGCGCCCGCGCAGTTCGGCCAGGGTGATGATCGCGATGGTGTCGGGATGGCGCTCGATGACGCGCTCCAGGAACTGCGCGAGCGCATCCGAGCGATCGAGGCGCCGGAAACACTCCTCGAGCGGACCGATGACCTCCGCGAGGTAGTCGGCGTTCTGCCGGTCGACGCACATGAAACTCTCGGCGGCGACCCGGTAGCGGCCCAGGTCCATCTCGATCCGGCCCTGCACGATGCTCGCCCGCGCGCAGCCGCGATCCTGCCTCAGCGCCCGGTGCACGCTGCGTAGCGCCTGCTCGTGGCGGCCCGCCGCACGCGCCTGTTCGGCCAGTTCACAGTAGTACTGGGCGATCACCGGCTGAAGCGGACCGCCGCCGGCCGCCTCGAGCCGACGCGCGGCGTCGATCGCCGCCTCCCACTCCTTTTCCTGCTCGTAGATGCCCATCAGGCGGCGTAGCGCGGCGGCGGTATGCAGACCCATGTCGGTCAGTTCACGGAACAGATTCTCGGCGCGATCCAACAACCCCGCGCGCAGGTAGTCCTCCCCGAGTTCCAGCAGGGCCATGGCGCGCTGGTTACGAGTGAGCGACGGGCGCGCGATGAGATTCTGGTGGATGCGAATGGCCCGATCCACCTCGCCGCGGCGGCGGAACAGGTTGCCGAGCGCCATGTGCACCTCCACCGTCTCGCTGTCGACCTCGACCATGCGGGTGAAGACCTCGATGGCCCGGTCCGGCTGCTCGTCGATGAGGAGATTCAGGCCCTCCAGGTAGCGCCCATCGAACCGGGCGGCGCCACGCACGGAACCGCGACGCGCCGCAAACCAACCGGAGGCCGCCGCCACGGGAAGCAACAGCCACAGCAGATCCAGCATCTCAGGGGTCATGCCGGATCGGCAGCTTGCGCAAGTTCTCCAACTCCTCCTCGGCGCGGCGCGCGCGGCGCCGCAGGCGCGTCGCCTCGCGCTTGGCGCGCAGGACCACGGCAAGGCTCGCCGCGACGCCCAGGACCGCGCCGGCCACCAGGGCCAGCACGAGCGCCAGGGCCAGAGGGAGATCACGCGTGCCGAAGTAGAAGTTCACCGGAACCGGGCGGGCGTTGAGCACCGCAAAGCTCAGCGCTGCGGTCACCACCAGCACGAGGACCACGAAACCGAGGATCCGCGTCATACTTCCTCCCTGCCATGAGAACGGGGAGCCTCATTCTAGCAGTCCGCTCACATCGGGGACGACGCGGGCTGCGGAACCACCTCCATCAAGAAAAACCCGTCGGAGAGGCGAGCCCCGTCGACATCGGCAGACAATTTCGATGCGGTAGAGAATTCAGCGTCGTCGGCCGGGCGCGCCCGGCCCTACAGGGGATTGCGATCACCGGGGCGCACGGGGCGAACCGCCACGGGGCGCCATCCCCTTGTAGAGCGGGCCGAGGCCCGCCGACGACGTCGGACAATTACCGACCGTGCCCATATCGGCGTCGTCGGCCGGGCGCGCCCGGCCCTACCGGAGCATGCGGGTGCGCCGGGGGCTATGTCGAACGGCGGCCACGGGCCCAGATCGCGTGGCGGCCGAGGGCCGCGTAGGGCGGGGCTCGCCCCGCCGACACCATCGGACCGTTTCGATGCGGTGGAAATTCAACGTCGTCGGCCGAGCAAGCCCCGCCCTACCGGGAGGCGGCGCCCGTGTTGCGGGTCGTCAGGACTCGACGGCGAGATCGGCGCCGTTGATGCCGTCGTTGACCCGCTCGCGCAGTTCCTTGCCCGGCTTGAAGTGGGGCACGTACTTGCCGGGCAACTGCACCGAGTCGCCGCTCTTTGGGTTGCGGCCGATGCGCGGCGGGCGGTAGTGGAGCGAAAAACTTCCGAAGCCGCGGATCTCGATCCGTTGGCCGGTCGCGAGCGCCTGGCTCATCTGCTCAAGCAGGCTCTTGACGGCCAGTTCGACGTCGCGGTATTTGAGATGGCTCTGCTTACGCGCCAGCGCCTCGATCAGCTCGGATTTTGTCATTCTCCGGTATCCCCTATCCCATACCGACACTACCCGGTACCTGCCGACGACCGTGCCGCCGGCGATCCTCCCTAAATTTCGATTCTATTCGTTCTTCTCCATCTGCTCCTTGAGGATGTCGCCCAGGCTCGTCATCCCGGAGACCGAAGATCGGTTGTATTCCTGCAACGACTCGGACTCTTCCTGGTGCTCGCGCGCCTTGATGGAGAGGCTGATAGTGCGGTTCCTGCGGTCGACGCCGATGAACTTCGCCTCGACCTCGTCACCGACCTTGAGTACGGTGCGCGCATCCTCGACCCGATCGCGGGTCAGCTCCGAGGCGCGCAGGTAGCCTTCGACACCGTCGTCGAGTTCGATGACGGCGCCCTTGGCGTCGACGTCGCGCACCGTGCCCTTGACGACGGAGCCCTTTTCATGGGAGGCGAGGAAATTGGACATCGGGTCCTTGTCGAGCTGCTTGATGCCGAGCGAGATGCGCTCGCGCTCGGGATCGACGCTGAGCACCACCGCCTCGATCTCCCCACCCTTCTTGTAGCCGTGGATCGCCTCTTCGCCGGGCACGGCCCAGGAGATATCGGACATGTGCACCAAGCCGTCGATGTCTCCTTCCAGACCGACGAAGATGCCGAAGTCGGTGATCGACTTGATGTTGCCCACGACGCGGTCGTTCTTGTTGTGGGTCGCGGCGAAGGCCTCCCAGGGATTGGACTGGCACTGCTTGATGCCGAGCGAGATGCGCCGGCGATCTTCGTCGATATCCAGGACCAGAACCCCCACCTCGTCGCCCACTTGCACGACCTTGGAGGGACTCACGTTCTTGTTCGTCCAGTCCATCTCGGAGACGTGGACCAAGCCTTCGACGCCTTCCTCGATCTCCACGAAGCAGCCGTAGTCGGTGACGTTGGTCACCTTGCCGAACAGCCGCGTGCCGACCGGGTAGCGACGCGAGAGGTCGATCCACGGATCCTCGCCGAGTTGCTTGAGGCCGAGCGAGACGCGATTGCGCTCGCGATCGAACTTGAGCACCTTGACCTCGAGTTCGTCGCCGATGTTGCACACCTCGGAGGGGTGCTTGACGCGCTTCCAGGCCATGTCGGTGATGTGCAGCAGTCCGTCGATGCCGCCCAGGTCGACGAACGCCCCGTAGTCGGTCAGGTTCTTCACCACGCCCTTGAGGACGACGCCCTCCTGGAGCTTGTCGAGGAGTGCTTCGCGCTCCGCGGAGTATTCGGATTCGAGCACCGCGCGACGCGAGACCACCACGTTGTTGCGCTTGCGGTCGATCTTGATGACCTTGAACTCGAGGTCCTTGCCCTCGAGATAGGTGGTGTCGCGGACCGGGCGGATATCCACCAGCGAGCCGGGGAGGAAGGCGCGCACGGTGTCGAGGTCCACGGTAAAGCCGCCCTTGACCTTGCCGCTGATCTGCCCGGTGACCGTCTCACTCTCCTCGAAGGCCTCCTCGAGGCGGGTCCAGGTGCGCGCGCGCTTGGCCTTCTCGCGCGAGAGCCGGGTCTCGCCGAAGCCGTCCTCCACAGCGTCCAGGGCGACCTCGATCTCGTCGCCCACGGCGACCTCGAGCACCCCGTCGTCCGTGTAGAACTGGTCGATGGGGATGACCCCCTCCGACTTCAGCCCGGCGCTGACCACCACCGCGTCGGGCCGGATGTCCACCACCTTGCCGGTGATGATCGAACCCGGCCGCATCTGCGTGTGTACCAGGCTCTGTTCGAACAACTCCGCGAAACTCTCGCTCATTCCGATATCTCTGAAGTCCGTACTGGGACGATTTCACCCACCGACCGGGCCTCGGCCCGGCCACCCTGACCGTAAGCCGGGGGAAGTTACAGCAACCCGCGGATGCGCGCCACCACTTCCGCGATCCCCACGCCCGTCGTATCGAGCACGTGCGCATCCAAAGCCGGCCGCAACGGCGCCACCGCCCGCGCCGCATCGCGTGCGTCGCGCCGGGCGATTTCATCCGAAAGAGCCGCTAGATTAGCACTGAGCCCTTTCTCTTTCAACTGGTTATAGCGCCGCAGGGCGCGCTCACGGGGGCTCGCGGTGAGGAAGATCTTGAGGGTGGCGCCGGGAAATACCACGCTCCCCATGTCGCGGCCGTCGGCCACCAGGCCGGGGGGGCGGCAAAATTCCCGTTGGCGTTCGAGGAGCGCCGAGCGCACCTCGGGCAACACCGCCACCCGGGAGGCCCGTTCGCCGCACGCCTCGGTGCGGATCGCGTCCCCCACGTCGGCCCCGTCGAACAGGATGCGACCCTCGTCCGCCTCCCCCGGTTCGAAAACGACCGGCAGGTCGCGGGCCAGCGCGGCCAACGCAACGGCGTCGTCGAGCGCAACCCCGCGGCGTTGCGCCGCCAGCGCCACCAACCGGTAGAGGGCGCCGCTGTCGAGGAAGTGCCAGCCGAGTTCCCGGGCCAGCCGCCGCCCGACGGTGCCCTTGCCGGAACCGCCGGGTCCGTCCAGGGTGATCACGGGAACCGATGTGCCCGCCTCGTTCGTCTCCAATGCCTGTCTCCGCCGGACGGTGCACCCCACGGGCGCCCGTCCGGGCTCAGTCGCCGATCGCCTCGATGCGCAGGCCGACGCCGGTCGCCGCCGGCACGAATCCGGGGAACGAAGTCTCCACGTTCCGGACGTCGGAGATGGTCACCGGCGTCCGGGTGCGCAGGCCGGCGATCGCGAACGCCATCGCGATGCGATGGTCGCCGCGACCGTCCACGACCCCGCCGCGCAGGGCGCCGCCGCGGATGACGACGCCGTCCGCGGTGGGCCGCGCCCCCCCCCCCAATGCCTGCAGTCCCTCGGCCATCACCTGGATTCGGTCGCTCTCCTTGACGCGCAACTCGGCGGCACCGGTGAGCACGGTCTCACCCTCGGCGCAGGCGGCGGCCACGAACAGCGCCGGGAACTCGTCGATCGCGAGCGGCACCAGCTCCGGCGGAATCCGGATCCCGTGCAACGGCGCACCGCGCACCCGCAGGTCGGCGAGCGGCTCGCCGCCGGCCCGGCGCGGGTTGAGGATCTCGATGTCCGCTCCCATGCGACGCAGAATCTCGATGACCCCGGCGCGGGTCGGATTGACGCCCACGTGCTCGAGCAGCAGATCCGAGCCCTCGGCGATGCTCGCCCCGACCAGGAAGAAGGCCGCCGAGGAAAGATCCGCGGGCACGTCGATCTCCCGTCCCTGCAGCCGGCCCCCACCCTCCAGGCACACGCGCGGGCCATCCACCTCCACCGGGTAGCCGAAACCCGCGAGCATACGCTCGGTGTGATCGCGGGTGGGCGCGGGTTCGGTGACGCAGGTCCGCCCCTGTGCGTACAACCCGGCGAGCAGCACGCCGGACTTGACCTGCGCGCTCGCCACCGGAAGAGGATAGTCGATGCCGTGCAACGCCGCCTCACCCGCCAGACGCAGCGGCGCGGTCCCGTCCGGGGCGGTCTCGACCCGCGCCCCCATCGCCGCCAGCGGATCCGTGACCCGGCGCATCGGACGCCGCGACAACGAGGCATCGCCGGTGAGCACGACCGGGAAGGGCTGACCGGCGAGCAATCCCGCGAGCAGCCGCATGGAGGTGCCGGAGTTGCCGACATCCAGGGGGCCGGCGGGCGCGCACAGTCCGTGCAGACCGACCCCGCGGATCGTGACCCGGTCCGCCTGCGGACCCTCGATCGCCACGCCCATGGCGCGGAACGCGCGCAGCGTGGCCAGGCAGTCGGCCCCTTCGAGGAAGCCGCGGATCGCGGTGTCCCCCTCCGCCACGGCCCCCAGGATCAACGCACGGTGCGAGATCGACTTGTCGCCGGGCACCCGCAGGCGCCCCGTCAGGCACCCGCCCGGGTGCACCCGGTAGCCGGGTGCACCGCTCACGGCTCCCCGTCCCGCGATCCATGCACCAAGCGGTCGCGCGCTGCCTTGGCGTTGCGGAAAATCGCCTCCAGCGCCGCTACGTCGCCGCCGCGTGCCGCCGCGATGAGCCGATCGAGTGCGGCGCGGAAATCCTCGAGCCGCGCGACGAGGGCCTCGGCGTTGGCCGCGCAGATATCGCGCCACATCACCGGGTCGCTGGAGGCGATGCGCGTGAAGTCGCGGAATCCGCCGCCGGCGAAGTCGAACAGCTCGGCGGCGTCGGGGCGTTGCGCCATCCAGTCCACGAGCGTGTAGGCGAGCAGGTGCGGCAGGTGGCTGACGGCGGCGAACACGGCGTCGTGGTGCGCGGCGTCCATCTTCACGACCTGTGCGCCGCAGGCCTCCCAGAACGCGCCCACGCGGCGCACCGCCGCCGCGTCGGTCTCCGCGCACGGCGTGAGGACCGTACAGCGGCCGCGGAAGAGATCGGCGCGCGAGGCCTCCACGCCGCTGTGCTCGGCGCCGGCGATCGGGTGGCCCGGGACGAACGCCGGGAACCGGGGTCCGAGCGCGGCGCGCGCGGCCTCGATCACCGCGCCCTTGACGCTGCCCACGTCGCTGACGAGCGCGCCCTCGGCGAGCACCGGGCCCACGCGGCGCAGCAGCGCCGCGCACGCGCCGACCGGCGCGGCCAGGACCACCAGGTCGGCGCCCGCCGCGGCGCGCGCCGGATCGGTCTCGTAGCGTCCGATCACGCCCAGCGCCTGCGCCCGTTGCAGGTGTGCCGGATCGCGCCCGCAGCCGACCACCTCCCGGCAGGTACCGGCGGCGCGCGCCGCACGCGCCAGCGAGCCGCCGATCAGGCCGACACCGATCACGCACAGGCGCTCGAACGGTTCGGCGGAATCCATGTCGGGGTGCCGGGACGTCACAGGCCGGCGCGCGGGTAGGAACCGAGCACCTTGAACAGCGTGCACTCGGCCTGCAGCTCGGCGAGCGAGCGGGCGAGCGGCTCGTCCTCGGCGTGTCCCAGGATGTCCACGAAGAAGACATACTCCCAGAGCCCGCGCCGCGACGGGCGCGACTCGATGCGGGTCATGCCGATGCCGTTGCGCGAGAGCGGCTCGAGCAGCCGCGCCAGCGCCCCGGGCCGGTTGTGCGTGGAGACCAGCAACGAGGTCTTGTCGTCACCGCTGGGCGGCACCGGCTGGGGTCCGATCACCAGGAAGCGGGTGGTGTTGTCCGGCTCGTCCTCGATATTGGCCGCCAACACCTCGAGCCCGTAGAGTTCCGCGGCGCTGTCGCCGGCGATGGCCGCCGCCTGCGCCTCCCCGCGCACCCGCCGCGCGGCCTCGGCGTTGCTGCTCACCGCGACGCATTCGGCGTTCGGGAGGGTGCGATCGAGCCATCGCCGGCACTGGGCGAGCGACTGTTGATGCGAATACACCCGGCGCACGTCGCGCACCTCGCCGGAGGCGGCCAGCAGGTGATGGTGGATGCGAAGCTCGACCTCGCCGCAGATGTGCAACGGCGACTGGAGGAACCGGTCCAGGGTGTGATGGATCACCCCCTCCGTGGAATTCTCCACCGGCACCACGCCGTAGCGCGCGCCCTGCGCCTCGACCTCGCGGAAGACGTCCTCGATCGTGGTCAGCGGCACGGTGCGCACGCAGTGGCCGAAGTGCTTGAACGCCGCCGCCTGGGTGAAGGTCCCCTCGGGCCCGAGGAACGCCACCGTGAGCGTCTCCTCCAGGGCCAGGCAGGCCGAGATCAGCTCGCGGAAGATGCGAAGCAGGTCCTCATCGGGCAGCGGGCCGCGGTTGCGCGCCTGCACCCGGCGCAGGACCTGCGCCTCGCGCTCCGGACGGTAGAAGCCGTTGTCCACGCCCGAGGCGTGCTTGATGCCCGCAATCTCGCGCGCGCACCCGGCCCGCTCGCCGATCAGCGCCTGAATTTGCTCATCCAGGGAATCGATGCGCGCACGGATCTCCCGGAGTCTTTGTTCTTCGCTCACCCGACCCGCCCCCCGGACGCCACGCAGCGTCGGATCAGCCCCCGTTGAGCGCCCGCACCGCCAGCACCCCCTCGATGGAGCGGATCTCCGCCAAGGTGGATTCCGGGATGGGCGCATTCACGTCGACCAGATTATAGGCCACCTCGCCGCGCGACTTGTTCAACATGTCCAGGATGTTGAGATCGGAGTCGGCGAGCGCCGTGGAGATCTGCCCGACCATGTTGGGGACGTTGCTGTTGACCACCGCCAAGCGGAAACCCTCGGTACGCGGCATGGCCACCTCCGGAAAATTCACGGAGTTGCGCACGATACCGTGTTCCAGATAGTCGCGCACCTCATCGACCACCATCACCGCGCAGTTCTCCTCCGCCTCCCGGGTGGACGCCCCGATGTGCGGCAAGGCGATCACACGCTCGTGGTGCAGCAGGTCGCGGTGCGGGAAATCGCAGACGTAGGCGTGGACGCGCCCGGTGTCGAGCGCTTCGAGGATCGCCGCGTTGTCGACGATCCCGTCGCGGGCGAAGTTCAGCACCACCGCCCCGTCCTTCAGGATCTTCAGCCGTTCCGGGTCGATCATGTTGCGGGTCGACTCGGTCAACGGGGTATGGAACGTCACGAAGTCCGAGCACGCCAGCAGGTCGTCGACGCTCGTCCCCTGCCGCACTTGCGAGGAGAGCTGCCAGGCCCGTTGCACGGTGATGTCCTGATCGTAGCCGATCACCTTCATGCCGAGCGCGATCGCGGTGTTGGCCACCCGCACGCCGATCGAGCCGAGACCGATCACCCCGAGCGTGCGCCCCGGCAGTTCGAAGCCCACGAACTGCTTCTTTCCGGCCTCCACCTGTCGGCGCAGGGCGGCGTTGTCGCCCTGCAACCCGCGGGCGAACGCCCAGGACCTGCAGACGTTGCGCGCCGCCAGCAGCATCCCCGCGATGACCAGTTCCTTGACCGCGTTGGCGTTGGCGCCGGGCGCGTTGAACACCGCCACGCCGCGGTGCGTCAGGCGCTCCACCGGAATGTTGTTGACGCCGGCACCGGCGCGCCCGACCGCCTCGAGCGTATCGGGCAGGTCCAGTTCGTGCAGGTTGAACGAGCGCAGCAGGATCGCGTCCGGGCGGCGGATCTCGGAGGCCACCTCATAGCGGTCCCGGGGCAGCCGATCCAGACCGGCGCCGGAGAGGTTGTCGAGCGTGAGGATCTTGAACATCGTCGCAATGTCCCGTCACTGAAAGCGTGGTTGCCCGCGCGCAGGGCCGGCGGCGGGCGCTCAGCCGTGACGCCGCTCGAACTCGGTCATGAACGCAATCAGTGCCTCGACCCCGGCCTCGGGCATGGCGTTGTAGAGGCTCGCACGCATCCCGCCCACCGAACGATGGCCCTTGAGGCCGACCAGGCCCGCGTCCCGGGCTCCGGCGAGGAAATCGGCATCGAGCGCCGGATCGGCGAGGGTGAACGGCACGTTCATCCACGAACGACACGCCGGATCCACCGGGCCGCGGTAGAAATCGGATGCGTCCAGCGCCGTGTACAGCCGCGCGGATTTGCGCCGGTTGCGCTCGGCCATGACGCCCAGACCGCCCGCGCGCCGGATCCACTGGAACACGAGCCCGGCGATATACCACGCGTAGGTCGGCGGCGTGTTGTACATCGAGCCGTTCTCGGCCTGCACCCGGTAGTCGAGCAGGGTCGGCGTGGCCGGATGGGCCGCGCCTGTGAGGTCTTCGCGCACGATGACCACCGTGAGGCCGGCGGGACCGATGTTCTTCTGCGCGCCGGCGTAGATCAGCCCGTAGCGGCCGACGTCGATCGGCCGCGACAGGATCGTCGAGGACATGTCCGCGACCAGCGGGACCGTGCCCGTATCCGGCACCCAATGGAACTCCACCCCGCCGATCGTCTCGTTGGGCGTGTAGTGCACGTAGGCGGCGTCGGGGTCGAGATGCCAGGAGTCCTGCGCCGGGATCGTCGTGTAGCGCTGCGCCTCGGCGTCGGCCGCCACGTTCACCGTGCAGTAGCGCTTGGCCTCGGCGATGGCCTTCTTCGACCACGATCCGGTGTTCACATAATCGGCGCGATCGCGCCCGCGCAGCAGGTTGAGCGGGACCGCCGCGAACTGGGTGGTTGCACCGCCCTGGAGGAACAGCACCTTGTACGAGGCCGGGATCGCCAGGATCTCGCGCAGGTCCGCCTCGGCGGCCTCGGCGATGGACAGGAACTCCTTGCCGCGGTGGCTCATCTCCATGACCGACATGCCGGCGCCGCGCCACTCGAGAAGTTCCTCGCCGGCCTGCCGGAGCACCTCCTCCGGCAACATCGCCGGACCGGCGCTGAAGTTGTAGACACGGCTCATCTGCTGGTTCCTCGCACGGTCCGGGCCCGGGGTTGCGCCTCGGATGGTTCCGGGATTTGCGCTCGGCGCCCGGCGGCGTACGCGAGGTCTCTCACGACTCCGACTCCGACTCCGACTCCGACTCCGGCTCCGATTCGCCATCGTCCAATATCGGCTCCACGCCGACCAGTCGCTCGCCCTTGCCGAGACGGATCAGGCGCACGCCCTGGGTGTTGCGCCCGAGCACCGGGATCTCCGCGACACGCGTGCGAACCAGGGTGCCGGCCTCGCTGATCAGCATGATCTCGTCCTCGTCGTGCACCAGGACGGCGCCGACCACGCGCCCGTTGCGCTCGCTGCACTGGATGCCGATCATCCCCCGCCCGCCGCGTCCGTGCGTGGGGTGGTCCTCGACGGCGGTGCGCTTGCCGTAGCCGTGCTCGGTGACCGTGAGCACGGCCCCGGGCGCGGCGACCATCAATCCAACGACCACCTCACCCGACCCCAGGCGTACGCCGCGCACGCCGGCGGCGGTGCGCCCCATCGGGCGCACCTGCTCCTCCGGGAAGCGGATCGCCTTGCCGGCGCTGGTGACCAGCATGACCTCCTGCAGGCCGTCGGTGATCGCCACGCCCACCAGTTGATCGTCGCCGCGCAACTCGACGGCGATGATCCCGGCGGCGCGCGGGCGCGAGAAGTCCTTGAGCGGCGTCTTCTTGACCGTGCCGGCGCGGGTCGCCATGAACACGAAGCGCCCGTCCTCGTATACGCGCACCGGCAGCAGTGCATTGATGCGCTCGCCCTCCTCCAGCGGCAGGAGGTTGACGATCGGGCGACCGCGCGCCGCGCGCCCGGCGCGGGGGATCTGATAGACCTTGAGCCAGTAGACGCGCCCGCGGCTCGAGAAACAGAGCAGCGTGTCGTGGGTGTTGGCGATGAACAGCTTGTCGACGAAGTCCTCTTCACGCATGTTGGTCGCGGCCTTGCCGCGCCCGCCGCGACGTTGCGCCCGGTAGACGTCGACCGGCTGCGTCTTGCAGTAGCCGGCGTGCGAAAGCGTCACCACGACGTCCTCCTCGCCGATGAGGTCCTCCATGGTGAGGTCCTCCTGGGTGGAGACGATCTCCGTGCGGCGCGCGTCGCCGTAGCGTTCGCGGATCTCCTGCAACTGCTCGCGGATCACCTGGGCCAGTCGGTCGGGGTCGGACAGAATACGGATGAGATCGCCGATCTGCTCCAGCAGCTTCGCGTATTCGTCGACGAGCTTGTCCTGCTCGAGGCCCGTGAGCTGGTGCAGACGCAGGTCGAGGATCGCCTGTGCCTGCTCGCGCGAGAGGCGGTATTCGCCCTCGCGCAGGCCCAGTTCCGCCGCCAGCCCCTCGGGCCGCGACGCCCCGGCGCCGGCGCGATCGAGCATGCCGGTCACCATCCCCGCTCCCCAGGTATGCGCCACGAGCGCCTCGCGCGCCTCGGCGCGCCCCGGCGAGGCCTTGATCAGCGCGATCACCTCGTCGATGTTCGCCAGTGCGACCGCCAGCCCCTCCAGGATGTGGGTGCGCTCGCGCGCCTTGCGCAGGTCGTAGATCGTGCGTCGGGTGACGACCTCGCGCCGATGGCGGATGAACGCCTCGAGCACCCGCTTCAGATCGAGTAGTTGCGGCTGCCCGTCGACCAGCGCCACCATGTTGATGCCGAACACGGTCTGAAGCTGGGTATGCTGATAGAGGTTGTTGAGGACCACCTCCGGGACGTCGCCGCGGCGCAGCTCGATCACCATCCGCATACCGTCCTTGTCCGACTCGTCGCGCAGCTCGCTGATACCCTCGATGCGACGATCCTTGACCAGGGCCGCGATCTTCTCCAGAAGACGCGCCTTGTTGACCTGGTAGGGCAGCTCGGTGACGATGATCGCCTGGCGCCCGCGATCGTTGACCTCGACGTGGCTGCGCGCGCGCACGTAGACGCGCCCGCGCCCGGTGCGGTAGGCCTCGCGGATCCCGGCAGCGCCGTTGATGATCCCCGCGGTCGGGAAATCCGGGCCCGGCAGATACTCCATGAGCCGCCCGATCGGCAGCTCGGGCTCGTCGAGCAGCGCCAGGCAGGCGTCGACCACCTCGGTGAGATTGTGCGGCGGGACGTTGGTGGCCATGCCGACCGCAATCCCGGTCGAGCCGTTGATCAGCAGGTTCGGGATGCGCGTCGGGAAGACCGCCGGTTCATGCTCGCTCTCGTCGTAGTTGGGGACGAAGTCGACCGTCTCCTTGTCGATGTCGGCGATCAGTTCGTGGGCGATGCGCGCCATCCGCACTTCGGTGTAGCGCATCGCCGCGGGCGCGTCGCCGTCGACGGAGCCGAAGTTGCCCTGCCCGTCCACCAGCGGATAACGCATGGAGAACGGCTGCGCCATGCGCACGATGGTGTCGTAGACCGCGGCGTCGCCGTGCGGGTGGTACTTGCCGATGACGTCGCCGACCACGCGCGCCGACTTCTTATAGGCCTTGTTCCAGTCGTTGCCCAGCTCGCTCATCGCGAACAGGACCCGGCGGTGGACCGGCTTGAGCCCGTCGCGCACATCCGGAAGCGCCCTGCCGACGATCACGCTCATCGCGTAATCGAGGTAGGACTGCTTCATCTCGTCTTCGAGATTGACCGGCAGGATTTCTTTGGCGAACTCGGCCATTCGGGGCGGGGCGATGCGCTCGGTTGTCTGGATCTATACCCGGGTCCAGGTGCTCGGGGTCGTGCAGGACGACACCGCGAGGGGACCCGCCGACTTACGGCATCGGCGGTCGCGTCCGTCGCGGATTTCTATGCTCTTGAAAGAACCATGATACCACAGAGCGCCGCCGACACGGAGCCGGGCACCCGAAACGAAGCCGGACAAGGTCGCCGAAGGATTCCGGAAGATCCCGGCGGATCAGACGCCGGCCGCCGAAGGGGCGAAGGCGGCGGCCATGCGTGCGCGGTCCGGGGCCCGCACCACCCCGCGCTCGGTGACCAGGACATCGACCAAGGCGGCGGGGGTGATGTCGAAGGCCGGATTCCACGCCCCCACGCCCTCCGGCGCGACCCGCCGCCCGCCGAACGCCAGCACCTCTTCGGGATCGCGCTGCTCGATGGGGATCGACGCCCCGTCGGGTGTGGCGAGATCCACGGTGGTGCCGGGGGCCACGACCATCACCCGCACGCCGTGGTGGCGCGCGACGATCGCCGCCGAGTAGGTGCCGATCTTGTTGGCGACGTCACCGTTGGCGGCGATCCGATCGGCGCCCACGATCAGCCAGGCGACCTTGCCCGCAGCCATCAGGTGCGCCCCGGCGCCGTCCACCAGCAAGCGCACCGGGATCCCGTCGGCGCGCAGTTCCCAGGCGGTCAGCCGCGCCCCTTGCAGCCACGGACGCGTCTCGTCCGCGTAGACCTCGCTGAGCTTGCCGGCACGGTAGGCGCTGCGGATCACGCCCAGGGCGGTGCCATAGCCCCCGGTCGCCAGGGAACCGGTGTTGCAGTGCGTGAGCACCCCGCACGGCCCCTCGATCAGGGCCGCCCCCAATTCGCCCATGCGACGGTTGGCGGCGATGTCCTCCTCGTGGATCGCGCGCGCCTCGGCGAGCAGCGCGGCGATCGGGTCGCCCGCGCCCGGCAGCGCGTCGACGCGCCGTGCCATGCGGGCGATGGCCCAGGCGAGATTGACGGCCGTGGGCCGCGCCGCGCCCAGCACCTCGAGATCCGCGCGCAACGCCTCGCGCCAGCCCTCCGGGGCGCGTGCGTAACCCGCACGCGCCGCGAGCACCACGCCGTAGGCGGCGCTCACCCCGATCGCCGGCGCACCGCGCACCACCATGTCGCGGATCGCATGCGCGGTCGACTGCACATCGTCGAGCGTCACGTATTCGATGCGCGCCGGCAGCAACCGCTGGTCCAGCAGCACCAGCCGCCCGTCGCGCCATTGCACGGCACGCACCGTATCGAAATCCCGTTCCACCCGCAGCACCTCTTCGATCCCGCAACCCGATGCGCGCAGGATACACGAATCCCGACCGACGGTGCCGGGAAGCTGCGCTATACTGGGCGCCGGTCGCGGGCGGTCCGTTTCGAGCGGCCGGCCGGGCGACGGGACGGAGTTCATGCAGGCGCAACCACGCGAGATCGACACGCTGATCGAGGCGCGCTGGGTCATCCCGGTGGAGCCGGACGGCGTGGTGCACGAGGACCATGCCGTCGCGATCGACGACGGGCGGATCCTCGATCTGTTGCCCTCGGGCGAGGCGCGTGCACGCTATCGCGCGCGCACGCTCCGGGAACTCCCCGATCACGTGCTGATCCCGGGGCTGGTCAACGCCCACACCCATGCGGCGATGACCCTGCTGCGCGGGCTGGCCGACGATCTGCCGCTCATGCGCTGGCTCAAGGAGCACATCTGGCCGGCGGAGGCGCGCTGGGTGGGCACCGAGTTCACCCGCGACGGCACGCAACTCGCCATGGCCGAGATGCTGCGCGGGGGCACGACCTGCTTCAACGACATGTACTTCTTCCCGGACGTCGTGGCGCGCGCGGCGTCCGCCTGCGGGATGCGCGCCTGCGTCGGTCTCATCGTCATCGACTTCCCGAGCGCCTGGGCCGCCGACTGGGAGGAGTACCTGAGCAAGGGGCTCGCCCTGCACGATCGCTACCGCGGCGACCCGCTGATCCGTACCGCGTTCGCACCCCACGCGCCCTACAGCGTCGGCGACGCGGCGCTGGCCCGCATCCGCACGCTCGCCGACGAACTCGACCTGCCGGTACACATGCACGTGCACGAGACCGCCGACGAGGTGCGCCAGGGCGAGCGGGAACACGGCATGCGCCCGCTGCAACGGCTGCACGCGCTGGGACTGGTCTCCCCGGCCCTGCTCGGGGTCCACATGACCCAACTCACCGAAGACGAGATCGGGCTGTTGGCCGAGACCGGCGCCCATGTCATCCACTGTCCGGAGTCCAATCTCAAGCTCGCGAGCGGGTTCTGCCCGGTGGAGCGCCTCGCGCGCGCCGGCGTGAACGTGGCGCTCGGCACCGACGGCGCGGCGAGCAACAACGCCCTCGACCTGCTCGGCGAGATGCGCAGCGCGGCGCTGCTCGCCAAGGCGGTCGCCGGCGAGGCGGCGGCGCTGCCGGCGGCGCGCGCCCTGCGCATGGCGACGCTCAACGGCGCGCGCGCGCTCGGCCTCGGCGAGGAGATCGGCAGCCTGGAGCCGGGCAAGGCCGCGGACCTGGTCGCGGTGGATCTCGGTGAACTGGAGACCGAGCCGGTCTATCACCCGGTCTCGCAACTGGTCTACGCCGCCGGCCGCCACCAGGTGACCGACGTATGGGTCGCCGGGCGCGCGTTGCTCGAGGAGCGCGTCCTCACGACCCTGGATCCGATCCCGGTGCGCGAACGCGCGCGCGCCTGGCGCGCGCGCATCGCCGCCACCGACCCTGAATGAGGACGCCACGCTGAACGCCCCAAACTCCAACGTCGATCCCGGCGAACTGGCCCGTTTCGAAACCTACGCCGCACGCTGGTGGGACCCGCGGGGGGAATTCCGCCCCCTGCACGAGATCAACCCCCTGCGCCTGGACTATATCCGCCGCCGCACGCCGCTCGACGGCGTGCGGGTGCTGGACGTGGGCTGCGGCGGCGGCCTGCTCGCCGAGGCGATGGCACGCGAGGGCGCGCGCGTGACCGGCATCGACATGGCCGAAGCGGCGCTGTCGGTGGCCCGCCTGCACCTGCTGGAATCCGGACTCGAGGTCGACTATCGCCAAACCACCGCGGAGGCCCTGGCGGCCGAGTCACCCGGCGCCTATGACGTGATCACCTGTCTGGAAATGCTGGAACACGTCCCCGAACCGGGGTCGGTGGTCCGTGCCTGCGCCGCGCTCGTGCGCCCGGGCGGTCACGTATTCTTCTCCACGATCAACCGCAACCCCAAGTCCTATCTCTTCGCGGTCGTCGGCGCGGAGTATCTGTTAGGGCTGCTCCCCAAGGGCACGCACGACTACCGCAAGTTCATCCGGCCCTCCGAACTCGAGCGTTGGGCGCGCCGCGCGGGGCTCTCGCTCACCGGGATGATCGGCCTGCACTACAATCCGCTGACCCGCGGCTACCGCCTCGACGCCGGCGTCGACGTAAACTACTTGGCCCACTGCCGGCGCCCGGACGACGCCGCGGAACCGGCCTGAGGAGGGGCGCGATGGAACCCGGCGCTCCGACGCCCTGGGCGGTACGCGTGGTGCTGTTCGACCTCGACGGCACGCTGCTCGACACCGCCCCGGACATGGCCCACGCCCTGAACCTGCTGCGCGCCGAGCAGGGCCGCGCACCGCTGCCCTACGAGGACATCCGCCCACGGGTCTCCAACGGCAGCGCCGGGTTGATCGGCTACGCCTTCGACCTCGCCCCGCAGACGCCGGAGTTCGAGGCCCTGCGCCGGCGCTTCCTGGACCTGTACCGGACCCACCTCGTACGCGAGACCCGGGTGTTCCCCGGAATGGAGCCGGTGCTGGCGCGGCTCGAAGCGACGGGCATCCGCTGGGGCGTGGTCACCAACAAGCCGGCATGGCTCACCGACCCGCTGGTGCGGGCACTGGGCCTGTGGGAACGCGCGGCGTGCGTAGTGAGCGGCGATACCACCGCCAACCGCAAACCACACCCGGAACCCCTGTATCACGCCTGTCGGCTGGCCGGGCGAAGCGCGGCCGACTGCCTGTACGTCGGGGATGCCCGGCGCGACATCGAGGCCGGGCGGAGTGCCGGCATGAAGACGCTCATCGCCCTGTTCGGCTACGTCGACGCCGACGAGGCGCCCGAGTCGTGGGGCGCCGACGGGATGGTGCGCCGGCCGGGAGAACTGTCGGACTGGATCGCCTGGAATCGTGCAGGTGCCGATGCCGAACCCGCCTGAACGCCGCGCCCCGGAGACACAGTGAACGGTGCCGATGCACTGCTCTGGGCGCTGTTCATCGGGCTGCCGGCGGCGGCCCTCGGACTATTCGTCGGCTTCACGATCCAGGGGCGCAGGAACGCCGCGCTGCGCGAGGAGAACGCGCGGCTCGCAACCCGCATGGAACTCGGGGAACGCGCCGCGCAGGAGAAGATCGCCGCGATCCAGGAGGCGCGCGAGCAACTCGCAGAGACTTTCAGTGTGCTCTCCGGGCGCGCCCTGCGCACCAACAACGAAGAGTTCCTGCGCTTGGCGCGGGAGAACCTCAAGCAATTCCAGGTCCGGGCCGCCGCCGACCTGGAGCAAAAGGAGAAGAGTATCGAAGGGCTGGTCAAGCCCATCCGTGAGGCGCTGGAGAAGACCGAACACCAAGTCCGGAAAATGGAACAGGAACGCCAGCAGGCCTACGGCTCGCTCACCCACTACCTCGAGAGCATGACCCGGACCCAGCAGCAGCTCCAGACCGAGACACGCAACCTGGTCAAGGCCCTGCGCCGCCCCGAAGTACGCGGCCAGTGGGGCGAGATGACCCTCAAGCGGCTCGCCGAGCTGGCCGGGATGGTGGAGTACTGCGACTTCTACCCGCAGGAGTCCACGCCCACCGAGGATGGCGTACTGCGCCCGGACATGATCGTGCGCATGCCCAACGGGCGCGAGATCGTCATCGACGTCAAGACCCCGCTCGACGCCTACCTCAGCGCCGTGGAGGCGTCCGACGACGCCGAGCGCGAGGCCGCCCTCGCGCATCACGCGCGCAAGGTGCGCGAGCGCATCCGGGAGCTGGCGGCGAAGTCGTACTGGAGCCAGTTCGAGAAGAGCCCGGACTTCGTCGTGCTGTTCATGCCGGGCGAGCAGTTCCTCAGCGCCGCCCTCGACCAGGACCCCACGCTGATCGAGGAGGCGTTGCGCCAGCACGTGGTGGTGGCCACACCCACCACCCTCGTGGCGCTGCTCCGCGCCGTCGCCTACGGCTGGCGCCAGGAGACGCTCACGGAAAACGCCGAGCAGATCCGCAAGGTCGGCGAGGAACTCTACCAGCGCCTGGGCACTTTCACCGAGCACCTGACCAAACTCGGGCGCAGTCTCGGTACCAGCGTCGATCACTACAACCGCGCCGTCGGCTCCTTCGAGCGCAGCGTGATGCCCGGCGCACGGCGCTTCACAGAGATGGGCGTGGAGGCGCGACGCGCGCTGGACCCGCCCGACCCACTGGAGAAGGCCGTACGCGGCGGCGAGAAGAACGCGCAGGATCCCCCCTCCCCGGCGGCGGACACGGGCGAAACCGGAAAGGCGGGCTGAGGACGGCGGGAGTTCGCGAGCACTTGAATTCCTCTCCGCGTCCGCATAGCCCGTATACAGGTCGAAGGCCGGAAGCCGGGGAAACCGCGCGCCGTCGCCGGATTCCGCTACGCCCCCCCGGCGTCGCCGCCCAAAGGTCGATCATCACCCTCTCGTAGCGGCGCTGCCGTCGCCGGGCGCCGAACCCCCTATGCCCCAATCGCCCGGGTCCCCGATATTGCGGGGCGGCGGATCTTTGCCGCCCGTCGGGTGGTGTGTAGGACAGCGGACGCACCCCAAAGGTGTCAAAATACCAACGATTTTCAGGTTCTACCTTTTTGGAATCGTCTAACCGACTGTTTCCTGAATGAATTCCTAATTCAATCCGGATGGCATGCTTCTCGCATATTTTTATGCTACAAATAAGTCCTAAAGAAAGGGAGTTTTCGCTTATGGCCGCCCATCTACAGACCGTAACGGACGATCGGCCTTTGGCGCCGCCTTTGGCACCGCCGGCAGGCACCGGGCGACGGTCGGCGACGGCACAACGCACCGCGCAGCGGCTCGCCAACGCGCTGAGTATCACGCGCGCCCTGCAGAGCACACTGGACGTGGAGCGCCTGATCGAACTGTTCTCCATACAGACTCACCCGCTGGTACCGCACGACGGCATGGTCTATCGCAACGCATCGCAGGCGATCCTGTTCAAGGTCGGGAACGAAGCCCGCCACGATTGCACCTATCGATTGATGATGGGCAGCCAGAGTCTGGGCGAATTGGGGTTCCTGCGCGCCGTGCGGTTCTCGAGCCGGGAGATCGCGCGACTCGAGGAATTGCTGACGCTGCTCCTGCAGCCGTTGCGCAACACCCTTCTGTACCGCTACGCCCTGTGGTCGGCCTCCAAGGATCCGCTCACCGGCGTCAACAACCGCGGAGCGCTGGACACCGCGCTACGCCGCGAGGTGGAACTCGCGCAACGGTACGGGACCCCCTTGTCGCTGCTGATAATAGATATCGACCACTTCAAGTCCGTGAACGATCGCTATGGACACACCATGGGCGACTGCGCCCTGCGCCGCGTGGCGGACTGCGCGGCGAGTTGCATCCGCGGCAGCGACATGCTGTTTCGCTACGGCGGGGAGGAGTTCGTGGTACTGACCAGCAACACCGAGTGGTTCGGGGGTCTGATGCTGGCCGAGCGCCTGCGCACGGCCATCGAGGACATGGAGTGCACCTGCAACGAGGTGCGCCTGCACATGACCGTCAGCCTCGGCGTCAGCACGCTGGAAACGAACGATGACCCCGCCACCCTGTTCGCCCGCGCCGACGAGGCCCTCTACCAGGCCAAGCTGGAGGGACGAAACCGGGTGCAATTCACGGATCGCGGTGCGGGTTAAGACCCGTTCAGTGACCGGATTCACAGCTTTGACGGCATAGGCGACGGTAGGCTTTATGCATAGGAACGGCGGCCGGACATCGGCGCGGCCGATCCCGGCCCAATCGGCAAGGACCAACGCGGGAGATACGGCCATGGCGCGACGGCAACCGATCGAGCAGTTGGTGCAGGCGGATTTTCGCCTCATCGCTATCGAGACCACGACCCCGGAGCGGGTCATGGAAATGTTCCGCAGCTTCAGCCGGCGAACCGGCAAGGCCGTGTATCACTGGACCGCCGAGGAGGGCATGTTCCGGATCGGGGGCTTCGAGCACATCATCATCCCGCACACCCGGCGGCCCACGGACGTGCTCGATTACATCGCCTCGAACAGCCTGTACGGCGTCTACCTGCTGCGCGGGGTCATGTCGGCCCTCGAGGACAAACGCTGCATCGCCGGCCTGCGCCGCATCGCCGAACTCCGGGACGGTACGCCGCGACTGATGGTGTTGTTGGACGAGAAAATCACCCTGCCGCCCGAGTTGCAGAATCTCAGCGCGCACGTAAAACACGGCCTGCGCAAGGCCTCCTGAACGCCCGCCGGCTGTCGCCGGACGGTAAAACCCTGTTGTACTCTCCCTTCCACCTCCGGCTCGTCCGGAGGTTTTTTTGCCTCGCCGCGTACGGTGAGGATTTGATTCAAGGGGTCAGAGTACTTGAAATTTCCAGCGGCAGCTCAGCGTGGTTGGAATTTCAAGTGCTCTGACCCCTTGAATTCCCTTGAATTTCCCTTGAATTTCAATTCCGAACGTCGTCGGCGGGGCGCGCCCCGCCCTACAGGTGGATGCCGTCGCCACGGCGGGGGAAGGTCCGCCCTACAGTCGGCTGCAACGCCCGGGATTTCCGGGCCGGTCGACCGGCGCCGCTGGAGACGGGCAGGTACGCCGTAGCGCGCATTCGCCGCAGCGCGGGCGGGGACGGCACTTATCCTTGCCGTGGATTACGAGCAGCGCGTGGTATTCGTTGAACAACGGCGCATCCGCACCCAACGCCCGTTCCAAGCCCGCGCGCAGGGTCTCGTAGGGTTCCCGACCCTCGATCAGTCCGAGCCGGGCGAAGATGCGCCGCGTGTAGGCGTCGATGACAAACACCGGGCGCCGGAACGCGTAGAGCAGGATGTCGTCGGCGGTCTCCGGTCCGACGCCGTGCACGGCGAGGAGCGCCTCGCGCAGTCGCGCGGTCGACCGGCGCGAGAGTTTGCGCAGGCCCCCCGCTTCCCGATACCAAAGACAGAAACTCTGCAGACGCCGCGCCTTGACGTTGAAATACCCGGACGGACGAATCCACTGCGCCAGCCGCGGCAGCGGCGCCTCTGCGATCGCGCGGGGATCGAGCGCGTGCTGCGCCTTGAGATTGGCGATCGCCTGCTCGACGTTGCTCCAGGCGGTGTTCTGGGTCAGGACGGCGCCGACCATGATCTCGAAGGGTGTATCGCCCGGCCACCAGTCCTGCGGCCCGTAAGCCCGATAGAGGGTGCGATAAGCGGCGCGCAGGCGTCGAATCGGCAATCGGAGGGAGAGATCGTCCATAGCGATCCGGGCCTTCGCGTCGCGACCTCGGGACCGGCCCCGGCGGTTGCCGGCCTACTTCGGGGCGCGTCGGCGCCTTCCGGGCGCCCCGGACCCGGAAGGGGTTTTGGAAGCGGCTTTGGACACCGATTCGGAAGCGGGCCGGGAGGCCTTGCGGGAATCGGCCCGGCGCTCCGCCCGGGAAGCGGCCCCGGACGCCCCCAGGCCGGCCGCTTGGCGCAACGCCTGCAGCTCCGCCGGTGTACTCTCGCGCCAGCGTCCGGCGGGCAATCCCCGTGGAAGCGCCAGCGGGCCGAAGCGCACCCGAATCAGGCGGCTCACCGGGAACCCCTGCGATTCCCAGAGTCGCCGCACGAGACGCCGGCGACCCTCGCGGACCACCACGTGGTACCAATGGTTGGTCCCGCGTGCGCCGCCCTCGGCGATCCCCTCGAAGCGCGCCGGACCGTCGTCGAGGTCCACGCCGCGCAGCAGTCGCTCGAGCACCAGCGCGTCGGGGTCGCCGAGGATGCGCACGGCGTACTCCCGATCCAGCCCCGTGGAGGGATGCATGAGGCGGTGGGCCAACTCCCCGTCGGTGGTGAAGAGCATCAGCCCGAGGGTGTTGAAGTCCAATCGCCCGACCACGATCCAGCGCCCGCTACGCACCTGCGGCAGGGTCCGGAACACCGTGGGGCGTCCCTCGGGGTCGCGACGGGTGGTCACCTCCCCCACCGGCTTGTGGTAGATCAGGACCCGGGCCGGCTCGGCCGCCGAGGCGGCGACGTCCACCGGACGCCCGTCGAGCAGGATCACGTCCGCGGCTCGGGCGCGGTCGCCGATCCGGGCGCTGCGCCCGTTGACCTGTACTCGGCCCGCCTCGATCCAGCGCTCGATCTCGCGGCGCGACCCGAATCCGGCCCGCGCCAGGATCTTCTGCAGCTTTTCAGCCGGCACCGGCGCGACCCGTCGCCCCTGCGCCGGACCGCCGCGGTTGATCCGTCGCCCGCTCACCCCCGGTCCGCCTCGGCGAGCGCGGGGGCCGGGACGTCCGAGGACTCCTCTCCGGCCTCGTCCCCCGCGTCGTTCAGGGGGTCGTGCCCGGGGGCGGCCCCGGACTCATTTTTGGACTCACCCTCGGGGGACCCACCCTCGGGTGGTTCATCTCCATGGGACTCGCCGCGCGCTGCTGCGACGCCGTCCGCTGCATCGCCCCCCGGATCCGGTGCACCTTCCAGCGGCAGCTCGACGTTGATCTGCAAGAGGTCGCGCAGTTCGGAAAGCGTGGGTAGTTCGTCCAGCCCCTTGAGGTTGAAGTCGTCGAGAAAGCGCCGCGTGGTCCCGTACATCGCCGGGCGGCCTGGGACCTCGCGATGCCCCACGATGCGGATCCATTCCCGCTCCTGCAGGGTCTTGGTGATCGAGGAACTCACCCCCACCCCGCGGATGTCCTCGATCTCGCCGCGGGTGATCGGCTGGCGGTAGGCGATCAACGCCAAGGTCTCGAGCAGGGCGCGCGAATAGCGCGGCGGGCGTTCCTCCCAGAGCCGCGAGACCCGCTCGGCGAACTCGCGCCGGACCTGGAAGCGGAATCCCCCGGCGACTTCGACCAGTTCGATCGCCCGTTGCGCGCAATCCCCGCGCAAGGCCTCCAGCGCCGCGTGCACCTCGTCGCGGGTGGGACGCTCCGCGTCGGCGAACAGCGCCAACAGTCGGTCCGCGCCGAGCGGCTGATCGGCCGCGAGCAACGCGGCCTCGAGAATGCGGCTAAGCAACCGTGGTTCCACCGCTCGATGCCCCGTCTTCGGCGAGCGCGCGCCTTTCGGCGCCCGCCGCCTTCACGTGTATGGGACCGAAGGGTTCGGCCTGCACCAGTTCCAGCAGCGACTCGCGGATCAACTCCAGCACCGCGAGCAGCGTCACCACCACACCCATGCGTCCCTCGCGCTCGTCGAACAGTCGCGTGAACTCCACGAACCCGCCCGTCTGCACACCGGCCAGAACCTGCGACATGCGCTCGCGCACCGACAGCGCCTCGCGCTCCACGCGGTGATGGGTGAACCTCTCCGCGCGCGAGAGCACTTCCTGGAAGGCCGCCAGGAGTTCCTGGAGCGAGACCTTCGGCAACGGCCGCGGACGCGCCACTTCCGGGACCTGCGCGCGCGCCGGGTGGATGTCGCGCCCGACGCGCGGCAGGGCATCGAGTTCCTGCGCCGCCTGCTTGAAGCGTTCGTATTCCTGGAGCCTGCGCACCAGTTCCGCGCGCGGGTCCTCTTCTTCCTCGGTCTCCACGGGGCGCGGCAGCAGCAGTCGCGACTTGATCTCCGTCAGTATGGCCGCCATCACCAGATACTCGGCCGCGAGATCCAGGCGCAGTTCCTTCATCAGTTCCACGTACTGCACGTACTGGCGCGTGATCTCCGCGACCGGGATGTCGAGGACGTCCAGGTTCTGGCGCCGGATCAGGTACAGCAGCAGATCCAGGGGGCCTTCGAAGGCCTCCAGGAACACCTCCAGCGCGTGGGGCGGGATGTAGAGATCCTGCGGGAAGGCGGTAACCGGCTCGCCACGCACCACCGCCAGGGGCGGTTCCCCCTGCACCGGCCCGGGGGGCGGAGGCGGCGCAAGATCCCCGGGATTGCGCTCCGATGCGACTTCGCTCACCGGTACACCAGTCCCATGGCTTCGCGCACCTCCTCGAGCGTCTGCCGGGCGACGTCGCGGGCCGACTCGGTCCCCTCGGCGATAATACCACGGACCAGGCCGGGGTCGTCCTGAAAGGGCTTGGCCCGCTCGCGAAAGCCCTTGACCTCGGCGACCACGGCGTCGATCACCGGCTGCTTGCAGTCGAGGCAGCCGATCGCCGCGGAGCGGCAGCCGTGGCGCACCCACTCGCGGATCTTGTCGTCGGAATAGACTTCGTGGAAACGCCAGACCGGGCATTTGTCCGGATCGCCCGGATCCGTGCGACGCACGCGCGCCGGGTCCGTGGGCATGGTGCGGATGCGCTGCGCGACCGTCTCGGGATCATCGCGCAGGCCGATGGTGTTGTGATACGACTTGGACATCTTCCGCCCGTCCAGGCCCGGCACGCGCGCGGCCGGCGTGAGCAGCGCCCGGGGTTCCGGAAGCAGGATCCGGGAGCGGCCCTCGAGATAGCCGTAGAGGCGTTCCCGGTCGCCGAGCGTCAGGTTCTGCCGGGCCTCCAGCAGCGCCCGCGCCTCCTCCAGGGCCTGCCGGTCGCCCCGCTCCTGGAAGCGACGGCGCAGTTCGCGGTAGAGGCGGGCGTTCTTCTTGCCGAGGGTGCGTATCGCCGCCTCGGCCTTCTCCTCGAAACCCGGCTCCCGCCCGTAGAGGTGGTTGAAACGCCGCGCGAGTTCGCGCGACATCTCCACGTGCGGGACCTGATCCTCGCCCACCGGCACCAGGTTCGCCTTGTAGGCGAGGATGTCCGCCGTCTGCAGCACCGGGTAGCCGAGGAACCCGTAGGTCGCGAGATCCTTCTCTTTCAGGCGTTCCTGCTGATCCTTGTAGGTGGGCATGCGCTCCAGCCAGCCGAGCGGCGTGATCATCGACAGCAGCAGATGCAGTTCGGAGTGCTCCGCGATCCGCGACTGGATGAACAACCGCGCGGCCTTGGGATCGACGCCCGCCGCCAGCCAGTCGACGACCATCTCCCAGACGCTCTCGCGGATCACGTCGGGCTCTTCGTACTGGGTGGTCAGCGCGTGCAGGTCGGCGACGAAGAAAAAGCACTCGTACCGGTTCTGCAAATGCACCCAGTTCTTGAGCACGCCGTGGTAGTGCCCCAGGTGCAGGCGCCCGGTCGGCCGCATGCCGGACAACACGCGCGGATCGGTTGTGGGTACCGAATTCACGGACGCCCGCCTACAGTCCGGTGGTCAGGTAGATGATGTGCTCGAACCAGCCGATCGGCGGCACGATCAGGTAGGCCAGACCGCCGGTCATGAGCAACACCAACAGGATCGCAAAGCCATAGGGCTCGATGCGACTCACCTTCCAGGCGAGCGGCCCGGGCAGCAGGCCGACCAGCACGCGACCGCCGTCGAGCGGCGGGAGCGGCAGCAGATTGAGCACCATCAGGACCAGATTGAAGGTAATGCCGACCTTGCCCATGAGCACTATGGGCAGGGCGAGGCCGCCGATGCCGGGGGCGAGCACGAGCCCCAGCTTCGCCACCAGCGCCCACAGCAACGCCATCACCAGATTGGCGCCCGGCCCGGCCGCCGCCACCAACGCCATGTCGCGCCTGGGGTTGCGCAGGTTCTGCCAAGTCACGGGCACCGGCTTCGCCCAGCCGAACAGGAACGGCGCGTGCATGATCAGCAGCAGCGCCGGGATCAGCAACGTGCCGAGCGGGTCGATGTGCTTGATCGGATTGAGGGTAAGCCGGCCGAGCATCATGGCGGTTGGGTCGCCGAGACGGCGCGCCACCCAGCCGTGGGCCACCTCGTGCACCGTGACGGCGAACAGCAATGGCAGCGCAAGGACAGCGACGGTCTGAACGAGGGTCATTCCAGGCATTCGAGCGAGTATAGCGGGTTTGCGCTACGCAGCATAAGTCTTGACAGCGCCTCAGCCCTTCAGGAAATCGACGGCGCCCCTGCCTTGCCGGCGCAGCACCGGGACCTCCTCCACCCATTCCAGGACGGTGGTCGGCTCCAGCCCCCCGGGTCCTCCGTCGAGCACCGCGTCGATCTGATGCTCGAGGCGGTTGCGGATCTCCTCGGGGTCCGTGAGCGGGCGATCCTCCCCGGGGAGGATGAGCGAGGTACTCATCAGCGGCTCGCCGAGTTCCGCCAGGAGCGTTTGCGCGATCGCCCCCTCGGGCACCCGGATCCCGATCGTCTTGCGCTTGGGATTCTGCAGGCGTCGCGGGACCTCCCGCGTGGCAGACAGCACGAAGGTATACGGGCCCGGGGTGTGGCTGCGGATCAGGCGGTAGGCCGAATCCCCGAGACGCGCATAGACGGAGATTTCGGAGAGATCGCGGCATACCAGGGTGAACTCGTGCTTCGCATCGAGCCGTCGGATGCGCACGATGCGGTTCAAGGCATCCTTGTCGCCGATACGGCAACCGAGGGCATAACAGGAGTCCGTGGGATAGGCGATGACCCCACCGGCGCGCACGATGTCGACGCTGCGGCGGATCAGCCGCAACTGCGGATTCTGCGGGTGAATCTGGAAGAATTGGCTCATCGGCCCCGACCGTCCGGAGGAACACCACCCGCGCCGGCTCCGGACCCCCGGGTCCCCCGGTCCCCGCCCCTCCCGCCCCCCCGCCGACTTCCGGTAGAATAGGCGGCTCCGGCAACCGGGCGAGTGTATCATGCGATTGCCACCGGCCGACATTCACGTGCTCGCCGACGCGCTGCGTGACGCCGTTGCGGACGTGGTGGAGGCCTATGAGGCCGACGCACCGAGCACCGCCGGCGAGGTCGCGCCGGACCTCCTGGCGGAGGCGGTCGGGCAGTTGATCGAGGTGTTCAAGCGCATCGATGCCGACCAGTCGGCGGAAACGGAGTCGGACGGCGGCGTGCGCAGCGCGACTCCCGACGACGTCACGCAGCTGGGCGACTACGGCCTCGGCCTGCTCGACGAACTGGCGGCATGGGCGGCGCGCCTGGGCCTGGAGGGGCGCCGACAAGAACTGGAGGTGCTCGCCCTGCCCCTGGCGCTCTGGCTGGCGCGGCGCGGCGGCGAACTGCGCGGTCTGGAGTCGGTGGTGAATGCAGCGACCGCGGTTGCGAACCGCACGCACGAGCCGCGCGAACTGGAAGAGCTGTATGCGGCGACCAGGGAAGTGATGGAGGCCGCCGCCCTGACCATCCGCCAGGACCTGGAAAGAGACGATCCCGGACGTCCCTGGCGGGTGCTCAACCTGAACCGCGCGATCGTCGCCGTCCGCACGCACAATCCGCGGGTCATGGAGGAGGCGTTCGAGACCCTGGTGCAGAACCTGCCGGAGGATGCCCCGGCGTTCTTCCGCGAAGGGATGGGTCGGATGGAGGCACAGAATCCCCCCCCGCGGGTGCGTGAAGTGATGGAGCGGTACTATCGGAAATGGTGCCTGCAGCACACGCTGCACTGATTCCTGGAAAGGTGACGATCGATCATGAAGATGTTCCTCGACTTCCTGCCCATCCTGCTCTTCTTCGGGGCCTACAAATGGGCGGGTATGTACGTGGCCACCGCCGTGGCCATCGTCGCCACCTTCGCCCAGGTGAGCTTCATATGGTTCCGTCACCGGCGCGTCGAGAAGATGCAGCTCGTGACCCTGGGCGTCATCGTGTTCTTCGGCGGCGCGACGCTGCTCCTGCATGATCCCACTTATATCAAATGGAAGCCCACCGTGATCGACTGGCTGTTCGCCGCCGCCTTCCTCGGCAGCCGCGCGCTGACCGGAAAGAGTCTCGTCGAACACACCATGGGCCATGCGCTCACCCTCCCGACGCCGGTCTGGTCGCGGCTGAACTTCGCATGGGTCCTGTTCATGGCCGTCATGGGCACGCTGAACCTGTTCGTGGCCTATCGCTTTTCCACCGACGTCTGGGTCGACTTCAAGCTTTTCGGATCCCTCGGGCTGACGCTGGTGTTCGTATTCCTGCAGGCCCTGTACCTCGCGCGCCACGTGCAACAACCCGCCGAGGAACCCGGGGAGAGCGGCTGATGCTCTACGCGATCCTCGGCGAGGACGCCGCAGACAGCCTCGGGGCGCGGCGAGGCGCACGCGCCGCGCACCTCGCGCGGCTCGAGGCCCTGCGCGAGGCCGGACGGCTGGTGCTGGCCGGCCCGCATCCGGCCATCGACGGCGAGGACCCGGGGCCCGCCGGATTCTCCGGCAGCCTGATCGTGGCCGAGTTCGAATCGCTCCAGGAGTGCCGTACCTGGGCCGACGAGGACCCCTACGTCGCGGCCGGCGTCTACGCCCGGGTGGACGTCAAACCCTTTCTGAAGGTGCTGCCGTGACCGATCCCTCGAACCGCGTGGAACGGCTGCGCGGGCGCATCGGCGCCGCGCTCGCCCCCGTGGAGTTGGAGATCGTCGACGACAGCGCCCGGCACGCAGGCCACGAGGGCGCCGAATCCGGCGGCGGGCACTTCAACCTGCGCATCGTTTCGAAGGCGTTCGAAGGCAAGAGTCCGGTAGAGCGCCACCGCCTGGTCTACGAGGCGCTCGGCGACGCCATGCACCGCGACGTGCACGCACTGAGCATCCGCGCCTACACGCCGGAAGAGGCGGCGCACGAGTAGGCACGGCGCCCACGATCCGCGGGCGATCCCCGATCAGAGGTCGTAACCGAACGCCTCCTTGAACCGGTTTGCGAACTCCGCCCGGTCGAAGCGGTGATTCTGGGTGCCGTAGGACTCGACCTTGACGGCCCCCATCAGCGCGGCGATACGCCCCGTGGTATCCCAGTCCAGGTCGTCCATCAACCCGTAGAGCAGGCCCGCCCGGTAGGCGTCTCCGCAGCCCGTCGGATCGGCGACCGCGCGTACCGGGGCGGCGGGAATCCCGATGGCACGCCCGCCGGTATGGATCGTGGAACCCTCCGCACCGCGCGTTACGATCAGCGCCTGCACCCGTGCGGCCAGCTCGGCGGGCGAGAGCCCGGTACGCTCCTGCATGAGCTGGAATTCGTAGTCGTTGACGGTGACCCACGTCGCCTGATCGAGAAAGATCTTCAAGTCCTCGCCGCCGAACATCGGCATGCCCTGCCCCGGGTCGAACACGAAGGGGATACCGGCGGCCGCGAACTGCGCGGCGTGCTCGATCATCCCCTGGCGCCCGTCGGGCGAGACGATGCCGAGCGTGATCCCGTCCCCCGCGGGGACGCGGTTGACGTGCGCGTGGTTCATCGCCCCCGGGTGGAAGGCGGTGATCTGGTTGTCGTCCAGGTCGGTGGTGATATAGGCCTGTGCGGAATAGGTCCCGGCGATCTCGGTCACATAACGCCGCTCGACGGCGTTCTCGTCCATCCAGGCCGCATAGGGCGCAAAATCGGTCCCGACGGTGCCCATCGGCCGCCCGGCGCCGCCCAGCAGCCGCAGGTTGTAGGCGATGTTGCCGGCGCACCCGCCGAATTCACGGCGCATCTCGGGCACCAGGAACGAGACGTTGAGGATGTGCACCTGCTCGGGCAGGATGTGATTCTTGAACCGATCGTTGAACACCATGATGGTGTCGAAGGCGAACGATCCACAGATCAGTGCCGACATCGCGTGGCCCCCTCCGGGCTCCGAAAACCGGCCCACACCATACCCGAGGCCGCAAAGGGCGTGCAAGGGCGCCACCCGGAAACGAACCCCATCGCAAACAAATGGCCACGGAACCCACGGACCAGAGCACGAGTTATTCGTGGGTTCCGTCGCTCGACTCAACCCGGCTCGGGCCGGCTTCAGCGCCCGGAATCCGGGCAGCCCGTATGCAGGCCAAAAGCCGGAATCCGGGAATCCCGGCGCAAGCCCCGGACTACCGTCCCCGGATTGCGCTTCGCTCCATCCGATGGGATGGTCTCCTCCCCTTCTACTTCGGCGTCGTGATGCGCCAAGATGGAGGTGGTTCAACCCTCGGTGAGAACAGGAAGGAGGCGGCTCAACCCAGCAGCTTGAGGAACGCCGCCTCGTCCAGGATCTTCACGTCGAGCGCGCGCGCCTTGTCGAGCTTGGAGCCCGGATCGGCACCCACCACCACATAGTCGGTCTTGCGCGAAACGCTGTCCGTGACCCGCGCGCCGAGCGCGCGCAGGCGCTCCTTGGCCTCCTCGCGCGTGAGTGACTCCAGCGCCCCGGTGAGCACGAAGGTCTTGCCCGCAAGCGCGGCGGCGGCGGTGCGTTCCGGGACCGGCCAGTGGATACCCGCCTGACGCAGCTTGCCAATCACCTCGCGGTTGTGGGCCTCGCGGAAAAACGCCCGGATCCGTTCGGCGACGATGGGGCCGACATCCGGCACCTGCTGCAGGCGTTCGGGATCGGCCTCCATGATCGCGTCGAGGTCGCCGAAGTGCCCGGCCAGCGCACGCGCCGTGGCCTCGCCCACTTCCGGGATGCCCAGTGCGTACAGGAAACGCGCGAGCGTGGTGTTCTTGCTCCGCTCCAGCGCCGTCAGCAGGTTGCCGGCGGATTTTTCGCCCATGCGCTCGAGGCCGGCGAGCAGTTCGGGCTTCAACCGATAGAGGTCCGAGGGGTCGTGCACGAGCCCGCTCTCGATGAGCCGGTCGACCAGCTTCTCGCCCAGGCCGTCGATATCCAGGGCGCGGCGCGACGCGAAGTGCTTGATCGCCTCGCGCCGCTGCGCCGCGCAGTAGAGCCCGCCGATGCAGCGGTGCGCCGCCTCGCCCTCTACGCGCACGACCTTCGAACCGCACACCGGGCAGCGCCCGGGCATGTGCCATGGCCGGGCCGCGCGCGGGCGTCGCTCCAGGATCACGCCGACGACTTCGGGGATCACGTCACCGGCGCGGCGTACGATCACGCTGTCGCCCACGCGCACGTCCTTGCGCCGCACCTCGTCCTCGTTATGCAGCGTGGCTCGGCTCACGGTCGCGCCGCCGACCCGGACCGGGGCGAGGACCGCCACCGGCGTGATCACGCCGGTGCGGCCCACCGAGGCGACGATGTCCTCGAGCGTCGTGATCTCCTCCTGCGCCGGGAACTTGTGTGCCAGCGCCCAGCGCGGCGCGCGCGAGGTGAAGCCGAGCCGGTCGCAGTCGGCATAGCGATCCACCTTGTAGACGACGCCGTCGACCTCGAAGTCCAGGCGCTCGCGCCGCGCGGCGATGTCCCGGTAATAGCGAAGACAACCCTCCAGGGCGCGCACGGAATGAAACTCCGGACCCACCGCGAACCCCCAGACCCGGAGGTACTCCATAGTCTCCGAGTGCCCGTGCGCAAACGCCTCGGAGACCTCGCCGAGCCCCCAGGGAAAGAAGCCGAGCGGGCGGCGCGCGGTGACGCGCGGATCGAGTTGGCGCACGCTGCCGGCGGCGGCATTGCGCGGATTCGCGAACACCGGCTCACCGGCCGCCAACCGCTCCTCGTTGAGCCGGGCGAAGGCGCGCTTGGGGATCACCGCCTCCCCGCGCACCTCCACGAGCGCGGGCCGGCCCGCGCCGCGCAGGCGTAGCGGGACGTTGCGAATGGTGCGTACGTTGGCGGTGACGTCCTCCCCGGTGCGTCCGTCGCCGCGCGTCCCGGCGCGCACCAGACGCCCCGCCTCATAGCGCAGGCTCAGAGACAGCCCGTCGAACTTCGGTGCGGCGTGGTAGGTCACCTCTTCGACCGACAAGCGCTCGCGCACGCGCCGGTCGAACTCCGCGACCTCCTCCTCGGAGAACGCATTGTCGAGCGAGAGCATCGCCACGACATGGCGCACCGTGCCGAACCCGGTGCGCGCGGCGGCACCGACGCGCTGCGTCGGCGAATCCGGCGTCACCAGTTCCGGGTACCGATGCTCGAGTTCCCGGAGTTCGCGCATCAGTCGGTCGTATTCGGCGTCCGAGATCACCGGCCGATCGAGCACGTAATAGCGGTAGTTGTGTTCCTCGAGTTGTTCGCGCAACGTGCGGGCGCGGCGCGCGGCCTCCTCCGGCGCCGTCATGCGCCGACCCCGGACGGGTGCCGACGCCGTTCGTGCTCCATCACCTCGGCGCGCAAGGTCTCTATGCGCCGGGGCGTGAGGGGGTTGCGCCGCTCGTCGCGCAATTCCCCGCCGAGGCGATCGGCGAGGCGCCGGGCCGTCGCCAGCATGACCTGAAACGCCTCCGGGCCGGGGCGAGGACCGGGCAGCTCCTGCAGGAGCACGAGGCCGGGCGTGGTGAATTCGTTCATCTGCTGCGGTTCGAAATATCCGGGTTCCAGCATATTCGCGACACTGAACAACGCCGCGTCCCCGACCGCCGGACCGAGGCGATGGTAGATGCGCATCGCGCCGTACTCGAGACCTTCTTCCTCAAAGGCACGGACCAGATCCGCGCCGGCGAAGCGCGCGCCCGCCGGGGCCGCGACATAGAGCACGACCCGTTTGGACTCCGCGGTCGGGGCGGGGGCACGTGCCGCCGGACCCACCGGCCCGGGCGCGGAAGCGCCTGCGTGGTCTTCGGCAATCAACGCCCCCAGCCCGGCCAGTTCCTCGGCCGCCACCTCCGGCTCCGGTTCGGGGTGCACGGGGCTCGCCGGGCGTCGCGTCGTCCGCGCCGTTCGCGCGCGCCGCGGACGACCCCACAGATACACGCAAAGCAGCACCAGCGCGCCAAGGATCAACAGGACGAGGCGAAGTGTGTCCATCTTGCTCCCGGACTCGGGTCGACCGACCCCGTCGCCGCACGTAACGGCCCGCGCCCCGCGGGTGCGCCCGTCACGCCGACAGGATACCGGTTACACCGCCGATCAGGATACCCGGACGGGCACCCCTTGAAAACGGCCGACACGCCGGAACGGGGTCACAAGGCCCGAAGCCCCCCGGGCCGGTTCAACGAATCAACAACGAAGCGAAGGGCGCATAACGCAGACGACGCGCCGGACCGGGCGGGCCCTAATCGCAGACATCCTTACCGCACTTCTGCAGCGTCCGGATATGGTAGACGGACTCGACCGGGAGCACGGCGACGATCCCGTCGCCGTCCATACCGGTATGCGCGGCATTCATGATCGCCATCGTGACCTCCTCGGCGCGCGCCTGCCCGATGAAGACCTCGACACGCACATGGCTTACCAGCCAGTCCTTCGAGAAGAAATTCGCATAATGCCCGTAGCCCTTCACCTGCGTCACGCTGATGCCCGGCACACCCAGTTCCCGAAGCCGCCCCTCCACCTTCTCCAAGGCGGCCTTCTGGATGATCGCCGTGATCTTTCGGAAGTCCATCACCGCCTCCATGATTCTCCGCGGACCACGATGTACAGTCCCCATGCATCAACTGAGGAACACGGCCTGCTCCGCGCGATTATCCGCTGATATAACGCTCCAGTTGCTCGATGACGAATTGCTGCTCGTCGATGATAGCCTTGACCAAGTCCCCGATCGAGATCAGCCCGACGATATCGCCGCACTCGAGCACCGGAAGATGCCGCACCCGCCGCTCGGTGATCACCGCCATACACTGATCCAATGTCTCATCCGGGTCCACACAGATCACGCATCGGGTCATAATATCCTGCACCGTCGAGGCCTGGGCCGTGTGCCCCTTCAGGATCACCTTGCGCGCGTAGTCCCGCTCCGAGACCAACCCGACCGGTTTCCCGTCTTCCACTACCAGGAGTGCACCGATATTTTTCTCGGCCACAAGGGCGAGCGCCTCGTACACCGAGGCATCCGGAGCGATCGTCCAGACCGTCGATCCCTTCTCGCTAAGCAACTGACGTACTGTCTTCATGACCCGTCCCCCCCACCGCGTATTCGCAGGCAAACACCGCCTCTTTATTCAGTATAATGGAAATCGGCGGAACATACGTCTCAGTCGCATCTGCGGTACGGTTCCTCGAGAGGACCCGCGCATCGGCGGCGGTCAAGGACAGGAGTTTATGACGCGTCCCAGGCGGGCTTCGGACCGAAACGCGCCGCGAGGAATTCGATGAAGACCCGCACCTTCGCGGGCAAGTGCCGGCGTTGCGCATAGAGCGCGTGGATGGAGAGTTCGGGCAGGGCATGGCGGGGCAGAATCCGCTTCAGCCGCCCCGTCTTGAGATCCTCGCCCACCAGAAAGGTCGGGCTCTGAACGATGCCGAGCCCCGCCACCGCCGCCTCGCGCAGCGTCTCGCCGTTATTCGCACGCAGGTTCCCGGATACCCGCACCGATTCGCCGTTGCGCGCACCGCGGAAACGCCACTCGTCATAGGGCCCCGAATAGGCGTAGAGGAGGCAGTTGTGCCGCCGCAGGTCCGCCGGCGTACACGGCTGCCCATGCCGTTTCAGGTAGGCGGGCGCGGCGCATACCACGATTCGACAGGGGGCCAACCGGCGCGCCACCAGACTCGAATCCGGCAGTTCGGCGATGCGGATCGCCACGTCGAACCCTTCGGCCACCAGATCGAGCTGTGCATCGTTCATGACCATATCGACGCGCACCTCCGGATAGTGCTGCAGAAATGCGACGATCGCCGACGCGAGGTGCATCCGTCCGAACGACATCGGGGCGTTGACCTTGAGGGTCCCGCGCGGTCCGGCCTGCAATTGGGTGACGGCGTCTTCCGCCTCCGCCGCCTCGGCCACGACCCGCGCGCAGTACTCGTAGTAGGTGGTCCCCGCCTCCGTGACGCTCAGCCGCCGGGTCGTGCGATACAACAGCCGCGCACCCAGGCGCTGTTCCAGACGTGCGATGCGCTTGCTCACGGCCGCCTTCGACAGCCCCATCTGCCGCGCCGCGCCCGAGAAGCCGTGCGCCTCCACCACCCCCGCGAATACCGCCATATCGGTCAGATCGTCCACGCCACCCCCTGACTCGCCGACCCGATGAATTAGGCCATTTTCGGAAACAGTGTTTCCCTTTTTCACTGGATTGTAAACTATCGAATCCAGGGCTACGGTGCAGACACGATACGACGCCGGGGTGGCGTCGGACCCACGGCCCTACGGAAAGAGGTGGTCCATGAGCAA
>VAPE01022995.1_pt1 | contig 39637 bp, 45 predicted proteins | sample 3393911 | NCBI WGS metagenome assembly VAPE01 (sample SAMN08290436, study PRJNA428436) | hydrothermal vent metagenome | isolation source: Deep-sea hydrothermal vent chimney | place: Atlantic Ocean: South-mid Altantic Ridge
GATAAGAAGAGGCAGGTAGAGATGAAGGAGGAGAATGAGAGTATCTGAAGGGATTTGAATTTTGCATAAGATTCACCGGGAGGGTGAATCGCAAAATTCCCCTGAGACGGGGCCGGATGCCCATCGGGAATGACTGAAGATACCGTCATGCTCCTCCTTAACATCAGTTACCGCTGGATTTTGGTTAATGTTTATGTAAGCTCCTGTTTTCCCCTGCATTTTTATGGATATCTTCCGTTGAGGATATAACGTAACGCCGGGATCAACTTGAGTTTAAGATATGATTACTGTTAAATTAATCAAATGAAGGTCGCCGTAGTTGATGGACAGGGTGGAGGCATCGGGAGTCTGATAGTAAAGAGGCTCCGGGAGGAGTTTGGAGACGAGATAGAGATTTTCGCCCTGGGAACAAACTCTTCTGCAACATCAGCCATGATGAAGGCCCGGGCCAATAGGGGCGCAACCGGGGAAAACGCAATCATATTCAACAGTGACAGGGTCGATTTTATATTAGGGCCCCTGAGTATCCTTGTAGCTAACGGTATGCTTGGTGAGCTGACCCCCCTGATGGCCGAGACTCTTTCTTCTTCAAGGGCCAGGAAGGTACTCCTTCCGCTCAATCAGGAGGGGATCGATGTCATAGGGATAGAAAAGGAACCTTTACCGCATCTTGTTGAGAAGGCAATAGATCTGTTAAGAAGATACATCAAAAAGGAGGCTTGGTAATGTGCGAAGCAAATGCATATATCTATGAAGATGGGAATGAATCCTTATACCTGGAGAATGTCGATATCCTGAGGCCCGAGGGAGACAAGGTCTTCCTGAGAAACCTCTTTGGTGAGCAGAAGGAGTTTGAGGGTCGTATCAGGGAGATATCTCTCATCAGTCATAAGATATTACTGGAGAGGACATAACGGACTGTTTAATCATTCGGTGTTATGTTAATTTTAGACTGTCTTTATATGTTGTGAACCCCTGTTCAAAAATTTCAAGAAAGGAGCAAAGATGAGTATTCGCAGATTGTTTTGCCTCGTACTGGTATTCTCCTCTGTAACATTTTTCGGGGCTCAGGGCAAAGCCCTTGGATTTGGCGGCTGTGAGGAGGATTGCACCAAGTGTCATACCCTCAACGCCAAGGAGGCAGGGGAGGTCCTGAAACCACTTATACCGGACATCAAGGTGCTTGAGGTAAGGATGGCCCCTGCAAAGGGCCTCTGGGAGGTCGCACTTGAATCAAAGGGAAAGAAGGGGATCGCCTATGTTGATTTTTCAAAGGAAAATGTCTTCATCGGACAGATAGTTAAAATCAAGACAAGGCAGAACCTCACCAGAAAACGGTTTGTGGAACTCAACCGAGTGGATTTTTCAAAGATCCCCCTTGATAATGCCCTTGTCCTTGGCAACCCCAAGGCCGCACACCGGGTTGTGGTCTTTGATGATCCCGACTGACCATTCTGTGCACGACTTCATCGGGAGATGAAGCAGGTCGTAGAGAAGAGAGACGATATTGTCTTTTTTATAAAGCTCTTTCCACTGAAGATGCATAAGGATGCCAGGAGGAAGGCGATGGCCATCCAGTGTGAGAAGTCAATGAAGCTCCTTGAGGATGCCTTTGAAAAGAAGAAGATCCCCGACCCCACCTGCAAAACGGATGCTATAGACAAGAATATTGAACTGGCAACAAAGTTGGGAATAACGGGAACTCCTGCAATTATCCTGCAAGATGGCCGGATATTAAGCGGCGCAATAACTGCTAAACAGATCATCGAGTATGTGGATGGCAAGAAGTAACACTCTTGGATTATTTTCAAAATTATAGGGACATAATTCCTGATTTTGAAGATTTCCTTGGCGGGACATTTGCCCCCTCTGTTTCAAACAATAAACCTCCCCGCAGCAGAGACTGGGGGGTATTGAAAACTCAATAAAGATTCTTCAGGAATTTGTGTGGAAATAAGCAGGTAGTGCAATCCCTTCCCCCTTGATGGTGCAGGAGATGCACAAGACAGGGCAGACAAAGAGAGAAACCGGTATTTAATTTCGTGTATTCAGGGGGGGCATTCGGGATGCACCTGATTGGAAGGCATATCAGGGAAAAGCAGGCAACTACTTTTCTTTATCAGGCCGGTTTAACTTTTCCACAAAACTGGTGTTGTATTTTCCTTTCAGGAACCTCTCCGAACTCAACACCCTGATATGAAATGGAATGGTTGTCTGAATCCCCTCCACCACAAACTCCCCGAGGGCACGGAGCATGCGGATTATTGCCTCATCCCTGTCCTTGCCGACGACTATGAGCTTGGCTATCAGGGAGTCGTAGTTTGTGGACACGGTCCAACCCATGAAAGCGGCTGTATCCACCCTTACACCGGGGCCGCCGGGGGGGTAGAAGAAGGTAATCTTTCCTGACGAGGGAATGAATTTCTCAGGGTCTTCCGCATTTATGCGGCACTCAATGGCATGCCCGCTGAACTTGACCGCGGACTGTTTAATCTCAAGGGGGAACCCCGCCGCAAGCCTGATCTGCTCTTTTATAATATCCACACCGGTTACTGCCTCTGTAATCGGATGTTCTACCTGGACTCTCGTGTTGATCTCCATGAAATATACATCCTCATCGGGGTCGATAATAAACTCTACGGTTCCGGCATTCCTGTATCTGAGGGCCTTTGCCGTTTTAAGGGCATAATCTCCGATCTTCTTCCTGAGCCTATCCGACAGCCCAGGGGCAGGGGCCTCTTCAATCAGCTTCTGGTGCCTCCTCTGGATGGAGCAGTCCCTCTCGCCAAGATGAATAACGGTGCCCTTGTTATCGGCGAGGATCTGAACCTCAATATGTCTCATCTCGGAGATATATTTTTCAATATAGAGGTCCTCTTTCCCGAATACCGTAAGGGCCTCCCGCTGTGCCGTATTGAAGGCGTCCTCAAGCTCCTCTTCGCGCTCAACGATCCGCATTCCCCTTCCACCGCCGCCGGCTGTGGCCTTAAGGATTACAGGAAAGCCCACTTTCTTTGCGATCTTCCTTGCCGCGGCAGTCTCCTTCACAATCCCGTCGCTTCCGGGCACCACCGGAACACCCTTTTTCTTCAGGAGCTGTCTCGTGCGGGACTTCTCCCCACCCAGTCTTATGTTTTCAGGTTTCGGCCCGATAAAGGTTATACCCGACTTCATGCAGGCCTCTGCAAACTGGGGATTCTCAGAAAGGAAACCATAGCCCGGATGGATTGCCTCAGAATCGGTTATCTCTGCCGCACTCAGAATGGCAGGGGTGTGGAGATAGCTCTGTGCAGGATCGGCAGGCCCTATACAGACCGCCTCATCGGCCAGCCTAACAGGCATTGTCTCCCTGTCGATTTCAGAATATACAACGACGGTCTTTATACCCAGTTCCCGGCAGGCCCGGATTATTCTTACCGCAATCTCTCCCCTGTTGGCTATCAGAATTTTTTTGAAGAGTTTCATGACTTTCTCTCAAAATCCCAACTGTGACTTATCAATTGCAGACCACTTATACAGGTTCTATCAGGAACAGTGGTTCTCCATATTCGACGGGCTGACCGTTCTCTACAAGCACCCTTACAACCACTCCGTCCACCTCACACTCGATCTCGTTCATGAGCTTCATGGCTTCAATAATACAGAGGACCTGCCCCTTATTAACCCTTGAACCAACATTCACAAAGGGATCGGTCTCAGGGGATGTCGCCCGGTAGAAGGTACCCACAATGGGCGAGGTTACGGTGAAGAGATGCCCGACATCTTCTACTTCTTCAAGGGGTTTTGCAGATGCCTCTGCCTTCTTCTCAACTATCTCAAAGGGCGAGAGAAACCTCTCTCTCCTGAGCCTGAGCTTTATACCCTCCTTCTCAATCTGGATCTCCGATATATCCGTATCTTTAAGGAGATTAATCAGTTTCTGTATCTCATCGAGGTTCATACTTTAGCCCTCTCAATATACTCTCCGGTACGGGTATCAATCTTTATAAAATCACCCTCGTTTATATGGAAGGGGACCTTAACCGCTGCCCCTGTCTCCACAACGGCGGGCTTGCTGCCACCTGAAGCAGTATCCCCCTTCACGCCGGGTTCGGTCTGGGTGACCTGTAATATCACGAAATTAGGCAGTTCCACCGAAATGGCCTCATCCCTGTAATAGAGTATATAAACGTTTGTGTTCTCCTTCAGATACAACCGTTTGTCTGAAAGCTGCTCCTCTGTTAGGGGGACCTGTTCATATGTCTCGGTGTCCATAAAATAATAAAGGTTGTCCTGGTTATAGAGATACTGCATCTCCTTTTCCTGAAGGTCTGGTTTCGGGACCTTGTCTCCGGCAGCGAATGTCTCTTCAACGGTCTTCCCGGTCCTGAGCCCTTTGAGTTTTGCACGCACGAAGGCAGCACCACGTCCCATCTTTACATGCTGGAAATCGAGTACCTCATAGGGTTCGTCCCGGTACTCTATCTTTATGCCTCTCTTGAAATCACTTGTTGATATCATTGAACCTCCTCACTTGCAGCATCTATTTTCCTCTGACAGATGATATATCACACCTCAGATCACTTCAAGTCTTCGGGGAAGGCCTGTCATGACCTTCCGGCCCTTACCTGTCACTACAACCATATCCTCTATTCTTACGCCACCAAGCCCCGGCACATATATACCGGGTTCTATGGTAAAAACCATTCCCTTTTCAAGGGTTTCCTCACCTATCCATGATATACGAGGAGGCTCATGTATATCAAGTCCCACACCATGCCCTGTTCCGTGACCAAAGTATCTGCCATAACCGGAACGGGATATGAAGTCACGCGCCACCCTGTCGATATCACGTGTCTTTCTTCCCGGGACAACCTCCTTAATCGCCTTCCTGTTGGCCCTGCGGACTGTATTATAGATGGCAACCTTTGCTCCGATATCCTCACCTTTTACAATAAAGCTCCGTGTCATGTCGGAAAAATAGCCATCCGCCTCTCCACCCCAGTCTATGATCACGAGGTCGCCCCCATTTAATCGCCTCTGCGTGGCCCTTGCATGGGGCAGGGCAGACCGCTCACCTGAAGCCACTATTATATCAAAGGGGAGCCTGACACAACCCTCTCTCTTCAGTCTCAGTTCAAGCCTCCGTGCAAAAGAAATCTCTGATGTGTCTTTTTTAAGATGTCCCTTCACCGCGGTGAAGGCCGCCTCTGCACGCCTTACAGCCTCCCTGATTCTGCTCAGCTCATACCTGTCCTTTTTTACCCTCAGGGACTCGACAAGTCCGTCAACGGGTCTTAACCGGAGACCCCTTTTCAGACTGTGGTACAGGAGGAAGGGAGCGGAAAGCTCGAAACCGAGGAGCCCTATTCCCATCCTTTTGAGAACCCTCTTCACACAGGCCATCAACGACCCCTTTGGTACGACTATTTCACACCCCTTCACCTCCTGGAGAGACTGTTCCTTATATCTGAAGTCTGTAAAAAAATAAGCCCCTCCGGCGGTTATCAACAGGAGGGCGGATGATCCACTGAATCCCGTCAGGTAGTGTATGTTCGTTATATTGCTGACAAGAAAGGCCCTGAACCGTCTCTTCAGGACCGCATTCCTTATAAGCTCAAGCCTATCCATCCTTTAATAGAAAGACCGGCACGCAGCGATACACTAAGGGATCTAAAATGATAAATCCGGAATGGGGGCCGTCTTTGAAAAGAACTGAAACAGTATATTCAGGATAAAGATTCTCCATAGGTCCGGTATAAAAAAACGGGTACGGAAAGGCGGGAAACTCAAAACTCCCTTTCTATCTTCGGGACGACCGTACGCAATACGAATCTTGCCTTGCCGAAGTTGCCATCGGGTTTAAGAACCAGGGCGACATAATAACCTTCGGTTATCTTCCTCATAAATACGCCGCATTTTTCAGCTATCAGGACAAACTCACGGGCATCACCAAGCTGGAGGTCCTCCGCTGCTATCTCTATATCCTTTATAAGCGTTGAGGCCTCGGCAGAGAGATCATTGAAATCAATCAGTCTTTCACGGACATATTCCTCTACCGGGATACCGTCGGATGCAAGAATGATGGAGGCAACAGCGCCCTCAACCCCTTCAACCGCCTCTTTAAGAATCTCTGAGAAACTCATCCTTCCTCTTCTTCAATCCCTCAAGCATTGACTCCATACGCCCGACCAGAGCGCCCGTGTCTTTACCAAGGATAGACAACAGCTGTTTTAGCTCCACAGACCTCTGTCTGACCCTGAGGTCATCGGGATAATCGCTCAGCAGGTCTGCATACATCTCTATCGCCCTGACATAACGGTCACCCCTGACGTACTCATCCGCCTCGGCGATAAGCTTATCAACTCCGTTGCCGTCCGTCTCCTCCATAGCCGCTTCAGCCTCTTCCTGGAGTGACGAAAAGGAGAAGAGGGATTCTTCTTCCTTTTCCACGGCTTCCGGTCCGGAAGGACTGTCATTCCCTACGGGTAATTCAGGCTCCGGTACATCCTCGAGTTCAAATATATCTTCGCCTTCAGGGTCGTGTACCTGCTCATCTATAAAACGGCTGAACTCCTTGTATTCCTCATAGTCGATATCTACAGACTCCCCGGCAGGCTCCGGGTCAGGGATCTCAAAGGCCTCTTCAGAAACGGACGTCTCTTCTTCAGATTCAGACAGGGGCTCCTCCCGGACCACCTCTGCCCCTTCTTCTCCCGGCAAGACAACCCCCTCAAAGGAAACGGGCTCCGTTTCAACCTCTTCCGGGGTTGAAACACTCCTCCCCGTCTCCGGTTCCTTCAACTCCGTTGCACTGTCCTCCCTATCGAGGATGGCCTTGGCCTCATCATCGAAGGGGTTCAGTTCCATGACCTTCCTGTAGTGTTCAACGGCCTTGTCTTTATTACCTGTATCCCTGTAAATCTCGGCAAGTTTTTTTTGGGCAAAGAGGTTGTCGGGAATGCTCTTAACAACCTTCTCAAATTCCTTCCTGGCGTCATCGACCTCCCCCTGCTCAAGATAGATCTTGCCAAGGGCGACACGTGCGCTTGTATAACCAGCCTCTTTCTCAAGGCCTTTTAAGAGGATATCCACGGCCTCTTCATACATTCCGGCCTTACGGTACTCCTCTGCAAGGGGGACGAAGAGCTTTGATTCAGGATCCTTTTCAAGCCTTGCCTTCAGTTTTTCAATATCTTCCAGTGCCATAATTAACCCCGCTGTTAGGCATAATTATAGTTATTAGAAACAAAACATGTCAATAATCATGACAGGTTACGTCACTTTCCTCATTTTGAGGTAGTGATCAAATATCACCCCTGCACATTCTTCCTTACTCATCAGGGGGAAGCTGTAAACCCCGTTATAATCTATAATACTTATCATGTTTGTATCGGTGTCAAATCCGGAGCCCTCTTCCGTTACATCGTTAAATACCGCAAAATCCATGCCCTTTTCTCTCAATTTGTTCTTAGTTTTAGCAATATCCGGACCAGTTTCCGCTGAAAAACCGATAATAAAGGGCCTGTTCTCCATCCCTGAAACGAATTTGATTATATCGGGGGCCTTTTTCAATTTGATGCCCTTTATACTTTCCTTGCCTATCTTTTTTTCACTGAAACCCTCAGGAGCAAAATCCGCAACTGCTGCTGCCATCACGAGAATATCCGTGCCACCACCTTCGACGGACCTTTGAACTGCTTCAAGGAACTCACCGCCGGTCTCAACCCGTGTATATCTTACACCCTCCGGGGGAGACAGTGCCGTTGGACCGCTTATAAGGGTGACCTCGGCCCCCCTTCTCATGGCAATCCTTGCAAGTGCAAATCCCATCCTGCCCGACGACCTGTTTGATATGAATCTGACAGGATCAATATATTCCCTGGTGGGTCCCGCTGTAACGAGGATACGCAATCCCGCCAAATCTTTCCTGGAAAACATGTATTTTACGGCCTCAACAATCCTCTCAACAGGGGCAAGCCGGCCCCTTCCGGTATCACCACATGCGAGTTCTCCGGCCTCCGGCCTGACCTCATAAACTCCCGATTCCTTTAACCACCTCAGATTCCTCTGAACCACGGGGTGTTCATACATTTTCGAATTCATTGCCGGCGCTATAACTACAGGCCCCGTAAAGGAAAGAAAGGAAAGAGACACCATATCATCGGCAATCCCCGATGCCATCTTACCGATGATGTTGGCGGTAGCCGGAGCAACGAGCATCAGATCAGCACTTTTGGGAATCTCTATATGTGACAGCGGGGCGGAAAAGGGATCAACAAAGACCTGGCGTTCCGACAGGGTCTGGAGTGTAAGTGCGGAGATGAACCTTGTGGATGCCTCGGTCATAACAACAGTAACAGCGGCATCCTCTCTCTTCAATCTCCTGATTATATCAGCGGCCTTGTATGCAGCAATACCCCCTGAAACAGCTAAGAGTATATGCCTATTCTCCAGTGATGAGGGACTCATCAGAAGACTCTGACCCTTCTCCTGATTCCTTATCATGGAGGTAGATTTTAAGGTCCTTCTCAAGTTCGGCAAGGTCTTCGGCTTCGGGTTCCTTATTGCTCTCCTCGAGAAGTCTCCGGAAATCAAGCTTTCTTGCCTCTTCCTCTGCCTTGGCAGCCTCTTCCCCGGTCAGGAAATCAATTACGCCCTGCGCCGTCTCTTCAATTGCTATTGTTGTTACCTTTATCGATTGCGTCTCTATCTTCGGCTCAGCCCCCAAAGCGAGTTCCTTTGCGCGCTGGGCAGCAATATTCACAAACCGGAACCTTCCGTCAATCTTATCGTCGTGATACTCAACGGGCAATGAAATTACATCCATTTTCCAACCTCCTGTATCCTGTATAAGGTATCTGTAATCATTTATGATGTTCCTTTATAATGCCGGGCCTTCCGGCCGGAAGTAGCGGCCCATACTACCCGAGGCCTGACGGACTATAACCCGAATGTCTTCTTAATCCAGGAGTGATCAACCTTATCTATTGAGACCCTTTGGGCGATAACCACCGATTTAAGTTTAAACAGGGCATCCTCAATCCTATCATTTACTATAACATAACCGTACAGGTAATAGTCTTTTATTTCTTCCAGAGCCTTGTTCAATCTCCTATCTATGACATCGGCCTTGTCGGTCGCCCTACCCGTAAGCCTCTCCCTGAGGACATCCATAGAAGGCGGGAGTATAAAGATAAACACGGCATCGATATCCTTATCCCTGATCTGAGCAGCGCCCTGAACATCAATGTCAAGAAGGACGTCCCTGCCGCTGTCGAGCAATTCGGATGTCCTGGTTCGGGATGTCCCGTAGAGGTTTCCGTGGACCTCCGCCCATTCGAGAAACTCACCCCTCTTTGCCATTGCCGTGAATTCATCTTTACCGATAAAGCAGTAGTCCTTCATATCCTGTTCACCCCTCCGTGGCGCCCTCGTTGTGTATGAGACGGAAAACACCAGATCCGGAGTTTCCTTGAGTAACATCCTGCAAAGGGTGGTCTTCCCCGCTCCGGAAGGCGCAGAGACTATAAAGAGTGAACCCTTCATCCCGGACCGCTCAGTGGATATCAGCCCTTCCCCTCCTGGGGTTCACCGACAAAGCGTTGTGTAATCGTTTCCGGCTGGAGTGCCGAGAGAATCACATGATCACTGTCCGCCACGATGATCGATCTTGTCCTCCTGCCCTCTGTGGCATCCACGAGTTTCCCCCTCTTCCTTGCCTCGTCCTTCAATCGCTTCATGGGCGCTGAGGCGGGAGTAACAATGGCTATCACCCTCGCAGATGACACCACATTCCCAAAACCTATATTTACAAGAACAGGAACATGCTCCTTCTTCATCTCTGAATCCTCCTTTTTAACACGCCACCTGAAACCGTCCGGATAAAAGGCAGCCTTGTTTTATAGAGCGTCTCTCCCCCCTTGGATAACCGCTTCATTGAATATTCTGGATCTGTTCCTTCATCTTCTCCACCTCGCTCTTCATGAGAACAACGATTTCGGAAACGCTGTAGTCGCTGTTTTTCGATCCGATTGTGTTGATCTCCCTCAGGAGTTCCTGGAGAAGAAAATCAATCTTCCTGCCTATTGTAGCACCTCCGGCAATGATTTTTTTCATCTGTGCGGAATGGCTCTCTATCCGGGCAATCTCCTCCGAGATGTCTGCACGTTCGGCAAGCAGCGCCGCCTCCTGGATCAGTCTGTTTTCATCTATATGCTCTTTCAGAAGCACTCCGATTTGTTCTTTCATCTTATCAAAGGCCCTTGTGTAAAAGTCTCCGGAGAACTCCTTTATCCTGTCAAGGTGGCCCTCCACCTCCCCGAGGGTCTTCAGTATCTCCTCCTTAAGGTGTTCACCCTCACTGCATCTCATATCGGCAAGCCGTTGAACCGCCTCGGAAAAGGTGCTGAAAAGATCGTCCGGGCGGTAAGACGGCTCTTCCTCAAACACAACATCCTTAAACCAGAAGAGGTGATTAAGGGAGGGGGCATCCTTCAGATGCAGCTCCTCCTGCAGCCCTGCGAGGCTATTCAATATCTTCGATGCAAATCCATGGTTTATCTTCAGTGTTACATCGGCATCACTTGTCAGAGATATCTTCACATCAATCCTGCCCCTTGTAAAGTTCTCCTTGACGATCCTCCTCAGGTTCATCTCGTAAGGACCCAGGAAGGCCGGCATCCTGAAATGAAGGTCAAGAAAACGGTGATTTACGGATCTTGCCTCGATCCTGAACCCCCTCGCCTCCGACGACCCAAAGCCCGTCATGCTCTGTATTTTATTGTCCATAACGCCTTATAGTTTACAAAAAAGGACAGAAAAAAGGATATGCCTTCAAGTTACGGTGGGGCGGGGGTTTGACTTTTTAGGCGGTTATAGGGATAATGTTAGCAGCTACCGGAAATCCAGCGTAAAACCGCACAATATTATCAGTGGATCCGGGAATTATCGGTATAATCCGGAGGAGCAGGTGAGAAAGGCAAGGGTTGAGAGAAAGACAAAAGAGACCCAGGTGAAAACCAGCTTAAGCCTTGACGGAAGGGGAAGTTACAGGATAAGCACAACCATCCCCTTTTTCGATCATATGCTTTCACTGATGTGCCATCACGGCACGCTCGGCCTCAATGTATCTGCAAAGGGGGATACAGAGGTGGATTACCACCACCTTGTCGAGGATATAGGGATAACCCTGGGTGAAACCCTTAAGAAGGCCCTTGGGGAAAAGGTCGGGATAAGAAGATACGGCTTCTCCAAGGTACCAATGGATGAAACGCTAACAGAGGTGGTGATAGATCTCAGCGGACGTCCTTACCTTGTCTATAACGTGGCCAGGAAACGGGGCAGGCTCAATGACCTCCCAGTATCCCTCTTTGAGGAATTCTTCAGGGCGCTCTCAACCCACGCAATGATGAACCTCCATATCAATCTGCATTACGGCAGGGACCTCCATCATATCTACGAGGCGATATTCAAGGCCTTTGGCAGGGCGCTTAAGGATGCAACAACCATCGAATCTAAAAGGATCCCCTCAACAAAAGGCAGGATATGAGCGCCTCCGGCTCAAAACTTGAGACTCTTTGCCTGCTCATCCTTGTTTTAAGCTCTGCATTCCTTACTACCGGCTGTCAGGAAAAGCCGGCAGAGCAGTATGGAAACCGCCTCGTTAATGAGTATCAACGGACACAGAGGTTTGCTGATAGGATCAACCTCAATGAGATCAGGAAGTCAATTGAGGCATTCCATGCAGAATACGGCAGATACCCCGGAAACCTTCAGGAATTGGCGGGCTATGCAGGCACCCGGCTTAATCCCGAAATGTATGACTATGACCCGGAGACAGGCAGTTTAAAGAAAACCGAATAACCGCTGTACCGCCCTTCCGTCAAGACCCCTCTTCCGGGGCCTCCATAACACCGGGTTACCTGTATCCACGTACAAGATAAGGCACATGATGCCCACCTTTGTCACCCCTAAAGGTTATTATCGACCTCTCTTTCATACGGTTATCCGCGGCGCCCCTTCCTGATCTGAGTTCACCCGCTTTCTTTCTGAACCCCCTGTTTTTAACATCTCTGAAAAAGCCCTCCATACCCCTGTGCTTGTTGTCTTCACGTAATTCAACCATACGGCGGGGAGAACGGGATTTCCGACTCTGATTAATCCTTCCACGGGTGCTGCTCTTTCTTAAATCCTTATGCCGGATTTCTCTCACGGCATCGAAGGCCCTCTTAATATCTCTCTGAACATGCCACCTACTGATTTCTCGACTCTTCCCTGCATATCTCGGTCTCCCTCTGCCGCCATCTGTAAATGATCTGTCCCTTTTCCACCTCTTGTTTATTTCAATAGCGCTCATCCCCTTATAAACGGCCCTGTTAACGCGGGCTGCCTGTACAACGGGGATAAACCTTCTCTCTTCACGCCCGATGATCCTCTTCCATCTGTCCCGTCCTACTCTTTTTTTATAGATAAACTTAACGGAGTTCTTCACCCTTCCGTTAATATACAGATTCGTTATCTTCACATCCTTGACAACACTAACCCTGTAGGGCCTGTAATACACTTCACCCGGCGCCAGGGGAACCCAGGCTACATAGTCAGGGGTATATATCCAGGCCACAAGCGCCGGAGACCATGTAACGCTTCTGCGCATCGGGAGCACCCAGCACCATCCAAGCTCCTCTCTATAGATCCATCTGCCGTAGTGATAGGGTATCCAACCCCATGGTTCATCTGAAACCCATACGTACTCCTCCCTGACAAGGACCCACTTTCCAAGACTGTAAGGAGTCCAGTCAACATCCACAAAGGGGACCCAGACATAACCATACCCATCTGTGTAGACCCAGCGGCCGTAATCACTGAAGTCCCTGTAATACCCCTTCAACTCGGTTGGCAGAGGCATATCATCTTCAAGCCCCTCCGCAAGAAGGTAATCCCTGTCCAGGTTCCACCTTATCCAGTTACCGGCAGCCCTCATCGGAACAGGCTCCGGATAACCATACCTGCCTGAAACAACCCTCGTCCCGGACCGAAGCAGAAGAGAATCCCCTGCTCTTTTTACAATAACCATCCCGGTAAGAACTGCAACGCCGGTCCCTTCAGCCCCTGAAAACTCGATCGATGCCTGTGCACGTGTTTTAAACAGTGTCGAGACATTGCCGGAATATACCCTCAATACCGTCTTCTTCCCGGGGAGGTCATTATATGAGATAAAGACCCTTCCCGAAATGAGTCTTACCCTGTAACTGTTCCCGCCCTGATCAAACCCTGTCCTCAAAATCCGGACATCCGTATTCCCGTCCATTCTTATGAACACACCGCCGGGGAACTGAATCTCGGCACGCCCATTACGGGATACCCGTATCTCATCACCCTCAATTACGGGCATATTGACCGAAACACCGGTCCATACCCTTTCCCGGGGCATATTCCTCAGGGTCACATCACCATCAACATAACTTAAACGGGCGGGAACATACTCTCCGCTAACAGGACTGTTGAACGATAACAGTACAAACAAAAACACAATACTGTTTATGATTACCGTTTTTTTCATGATACACCTCCCGGTCTTATCAAATAAGCCGTCCATAACGGATCCGGCTTTGGGCTTTTATAATAGCATCTGTAACAGCATCTTTTATGCCAACCCTGCAAGGAGGGAAAAGGGCCTCTGCCCTTCCATGCATGACACCTTCGGCCCTTAAGAAGTCCTTATATTACAGGGCCTTTCGTACTAAGGGTTTTTCACCGGGGGGCTCAATCACAGAAAATCAATTATGCCCTTGAGGGTTTCCGGGTTCATCACCTTTCTCCATCACGGAACCGGATTTCCCTTTTCGGAATTTAATGTCTTCAATTGCAATATTCCTTAAGGGTTTTTCACCCTCGGGGAATTGGTTCCTTGAAAATATTTTCCGTCTTCTGATAGTATTTCATAATGGCTACCCCCGCTGGGATTCTCTCCAGAATTGTTGCTAAGGTGATAGACCTCGTATTTATTGCGATTGCAATAGAGGCGCTGGACCGTGCCGGGTTCCTTGCGGCCATGGTTTACATACTGGTCGCAGACGGACTGTTTGAAGGAAGAAGCCCCGGGAAGATGCTTGTAAATATCCAGACAGTGAAGGAGGACGGAACACCCTGCACATTAAAGGAATCAATAATAAGGAACACCACCTTTGCTGTAGGCCTGTTACTATGGAAGATACCCATTATTGGCTGGGCCCTTTTCCTGATTCTGCTTTTCATTGAGTTCGTTGTCCTTATTGGAAGCGGCAATAAAAGAAGGGTGGGGGATGTCCTTGCCAGGACCGAGGTGGTTGAGTTTCACCCAAAACGGACCGTTACTTAAACAGGGCCCGTGTATAAATTACAGTTATTTGTCATTTCCGCAATCGCGAACGCATTCGGGAGTCGGGAATCCTTCTTAAAGAACGATTTTCCGAACGCTTTCGGGAAATGACGGAATAACGACAACTACTCGACTTTATACACAGACTGTACAATAGTAGGAAAATGCCCTTACTGTCATTTTGAACCTGATTCAGAATATAATAAAAATAACGTTACGAGGCCCTGAAACAATACCCCGGGAGTTTTCGGGGCACAGGGTTCAGAGCCTGCCCTGAATTTATTTCCGGAGTGACAATTTGACAATTTATGGTTTGGGCAACAGCCCGAAAAGAACGAACACGCGCACCTTAATGTAAATTCTGCATATTACTGATTCAGGGAGGATAGATGTTTATACAGAAATTTCTTGGACTGTTTTCTAATGATCTGGCAATAGACCTTGGGACTGCCAATACCCTTGTTTTTGTAAAGGGGAAAGGGATTATATGCAATGAACCCTCGGTGGTTGTAATAAGAAAGGACAATAAGAAGACCATCGCAGTCGGTGCAGACGCAAAAAGAATGCTTGGCAAGACACCTGCTAACATAACTGCAATACGTCCCATGAAGGACGGTGTCATCGCTGATTTCGACGCCACGGGCGAAATGCTCAAGTATTTCATTACAAAGGTTCATAACAGGAAGAGTTTTGTTTCCCCGAGGGTGATCATAGGGGTCCCTTCAGGTATAACTCAGGTAGAACAGCGCGCTGTAAAAGACGCGGCCCATGCATCAGGTGCGAGGGAGGTGTACCTGATTTCAGAACCGATGGCTGCTGCTGTTGGAGTCGATTTACCCGTTGGTGAGCCGACAGGCAATATGATTGTTGATATCGGTGGCGGTACAACCGATGTCGCCGTGATCTCCCTTGAAGGTATTGTTTACAGCAAGGTCGTGAGGGTAGGCGGTGACAGGATGGATGAGACCATTCTTGCCTATATCAAGAGAAAATATAACCTTATGATAGGTGAGAGGACCTCTGAACAGATCAAGATGGAGATCGGTTCGGCATATCCTGTTGATGACAAAAAGCTGGAGTTGGAGATCAAGGGACGGGATATGGTTTCAGGCATACCCAAAACAGTTCTGATAAACGAAGAAGAGATAAGGGAGGCGCTGAAGGAACCCGTTACCGTAATTCTGGATACAATCAAGGTCACCCTTGAAAACACCCCGCCGGAACTTTCAGCAGACATTGTTGACAAGGGGATTGTAATAGCCGGTGGGGGGGCATTACTGAAGGGGCTTGACCTGCTGATAAAGGAAGAAACCCGGTTACCCGTCATAGTTGCAGAGGATCCTCTAACGGCCGTTGTCAGGGGGGTAGGCAAGATGCTGGGTGAGATAGACCTTCTCCAGCGGATATCCCTCAATTGACCGCCTGAAATGTTAGACAAACGGATCATTGCCCTCTTCCTTCTCATCTTCCTCTCCCTCGTCCTGATGACCTTTCAGAGTACGCGCGGACCGCTAAAGCCCGTGTCGATTCTAAAGTACCCGTTATACTTTGCAGACAGAGAACTTCAATTTGCCTGGAATGCCGTTACCGGTCCCATAAGGGACTTTAAGAATCTCAGGGAAAAAAACCTTGAACTTGAAGAAGAACTCCGGACACTCAGGCTTTCTAAAGAAATGAACCTTGAACTGGTACTGGAAAACCGGAGATTGACAAAACTGCTTGAAATAAAGACAACGACCCCTGAGTTTGTAACGACTGCACGGGTCATATCCTCGGGAATAGGGATCTGGCCAAGGACGATTGTTATCAACAAGGGGAGCAGGGGGGGTATAGAACGGGATATGGTGGTCAGAAACGTTGAAGGTCTTGTCGGCAGGGTTATCGAGGTAATGTCTTCTTTTTCCAGGGTTCTGCTTATTACGGATGTAGGGTTTTCCGCATCGGTGAGGTTACAGGACTCGCGACTGGAGGGAATCCTGTCCGGACGTGGTGACGGTCTCTGCACCCTTAAATATATCTCAACCGAGGAAGAGGTAAAGGCCGGGACTCTTCTCGTCACTTCAGGACTTGACGGAATCTTTCCGCCGGGTATTCCCGTGGGCATCATTTTTAGAATAGACCCGGGAGACGAACTCTTCCAGTCTATTATAGTAAAACCGGTAGTTGATGAAAAGAAACTTGAAGAGGTAGTTGTACTTAAAAAGAGGACCTGAACATGGTAAAGGCAAAGAAGACATTACTTTACATATTTAGTATATCGGCTTTATTTCTTATCCAGTCGGTTTTTTCCGTAGGAGAGTTCAAGCTTAATCTCTTGATCCTCCCGGTCTATTACGTTGGATTTAAGAAAGGCTATCTCAAAGGACTTCTTACAGGGGCGCTGATCGGTTTCCTTGAAGACAGTTTCTCCGGTATCATAATAGGTCCGGCCCTCCTCTCTAAAGGGGTGCTCGGCATAGCAGCATCCTACATCAGGGGGGGATTCTTTATCTGGAGACCCGCCCTCGGAATGATATCCCTCTTTGGGCTGTGTCTGATCGATGATACAATACGGTTTATCTCCCTTGCAATTTTTTCAGACCAACCCACTACACTCAAACACTTTCTGATCTTTGCCCTCTTGAGGGCCATAATCATAAGTCCAGTTGGAAGCTTCATTAAACCGGAAGATGGAAGATAAAGAAAAACAGATTAAGGCACTTGCCTTTATCACATTTATTGTAATACTCACCTTTGTCCTGAGGCTCTGGCAGTTACAGATACTGAAAGGGGATCAGTTCAGGGAACTCTCTGAAAGGAACAGGGTTTCCATCGTAAAGATCCCGGCTCCAAGGGGTATAATATACGACCGGAAAGGTAAGGCGCTGGTCAAAAACGCCCCCTTTTTTGTGGCCTCCCTCCTGCCTGAACCAACCCAGAAAGAGATCAATATGACGGAGCTGTCGGCACTCCTTAAAGTACCCGTTGAAGATCTGTCGGAAAAAATTATCCACAAAAAAACACACTCAATTGAACCAATACCGTTAAAACGGGGGCTGACATTTGAGGAGGTCGCCAAAATCGAGGCACGGAGGGCAGACTTTCCCGGTCTTATTATTGAAACCGAAATAATAAGAGACTATCCATACAACAGTACCGCTGCCCACCTCATCGGCTATCTCAGCAGACCTTCGGATGAGCAGATGAAAACCGGGAGCTACGACGACTCGCCAAAGGGAACATACGTCGGCAGGTGGGGGGTTGAAGCGCTCTTTAATGAGAGATTGCGGGGAAAACCCGGCATAAGGTATATCGAGGTTGATGCCCTTGGAAGGCAGTTACATACCCTCAAGGTAGTGCCTCCTCAGAGGGGTGAGGATATACACTTGAGCATCGATATCAAGACCCAGATTGCGGCAGAGAGGGCATTCAAGAAAAGATCCGGCGCCTTGCTTGCCCTTGACCCTGAAAATGGCGAGATCCTTGCCCTCGTCAGCCTGCCCTCTTTCGACCCCAATCTCTTTGTCAGGGGAATCTCCCCTGATACATGGAGGCGCTACATCAGACAGCCGGGACATCCGTTCCTCAACAGGGTTTTTCAGAGCCGTTATCCACCTGGCTCGGTTTTCAAGCTGATAACTGCAATTGCAGGTCTTGAAGAAGGTGTAATATCTAAAGACTTCAAAGTATACTGTACCGGTCAAATCCATGTGGGCAAATGGACGTTCAGATGCTGGAAGAAAGGGGGTCACGGGCTCATATCGCTTAAGAGGGCAATCGTGGAATCCTGTGATGTCTATTTTTATGAGGTCGGCAGGCTTCTCGGTATAGACAGGATCGCCAAGTACGCACAGGCCCTTGGACTTGACAGGCCGCCCGGGGTCCACCTTTCGGCAGAAAGGGCCGGTCTGATCCCAAGCACCAAATGGAAGAGACAGTCGAGAGGAAAACCATGGTATCTCGGCGATACATTCAACGCCGCAATCGGGCAGGGATATGTATCCCTCACCCCCGCACAGGTAGCCCTTCTGATTTCCGCCATAGCAAGCGACGGGAAGGTCTTCAGGCCATCCCTTACCGTGGACTCCGGAACCCCCGAACCTATTGCCAAGCTTTCCTTCAAACCACAGACCCTGAAGATTCTGAAGAACGCTCTCATAGCTGTTGTAAATTCCCCGAGAGGAACGGGCAGGCTCGCAAGATCCGATAGGTACCTTATTGCCGGCAAGACGGGAACCGCACAGGTGGTCAGATTACCTGAGCACAATATGAACACCGGAAGGAACCTTATTAAGGATCACGCATGGTTCGTGGCATATGCACCTGCGGAAAACCCCGAGATAGCGCTCTCGGTATTTGTCGAGCATGGAGGGCATGGAGGGACGGCAGCAGCTCCGATAGCCAGGAAAACCATCGAGGCATACCTTGACGGAGAAAAATAATCCGTTCAGGATCTGTTGTAAAAGACGTGCAATACAGGTTTAAAATTCAACTTAACATTAACCAAAACGCAACAATGTCATTCCCCGAAAGCGTTCGGGGAATGACGGACTGATCAAGTGTTTTTAACTTTTTTGCGAATGAACCATCGTTTTTTATGTAACCGTAAGGCAAACTATGACATCAAGGATTTAAAACCATGTACGGAAATCTTTTTGTTAATACCATAAAGAGACTTAAAAGGATTGACTGGATACTGCTTGCAGTACCCGTAATAATCACCATACTGGGTATCATGACGATATACAGCGCAACACGTCCCGTTATTGATACATTTCAGCCGAAGTTCTATTTAAGACAGACTGTTTGGCTTGTACTCTCCTTGATCATGTTGCTGGCAGTGATAAGTTTTGACTACAACAGAATCCTCAGGTTCACCTACCATATCTACGTCTTTGGCATCCTCCTCCTTCTCCTGACCATTGTATCGGGACATACGGGGATGGGGGCGCAGAGATGGATAAACCTTGGACCGATCAGTTTCCAGCCCTCTGAAATCTTCAGGATCATACTGATACTGGTCACTGCACGATTCCTTGCAACCAAAGGCTCTCCTCTGAGATTCTCGAATCTCTCCATGTTTTTTCTCTTCTATGGTCTTATACCTTTCTTTCTTCTTTATTTACAACCAGATCTCGGAACCGCTCTTGTGCTCCTTGTTATCGTAACCCTGCAGACGATCGTAAGGGGTGTCAACAGAAAGGTCATAATAGGTGGGATAATCGTAACCCTCATAGTCCTTCCCTTTCTTGGTAACGTCTTATGGCACGGGCTGAAGGGATATCAGAAGAATCGCCTCGTGGCATTCATCGATCCGGGGGTGGACCCCAGAGGAATCGGATACCAGATAGAACAATCAAAGATAACCATAGGGTCAGGGAAGATCTTTGGAAAAGGGTACCTGAAGGGTACACAGGGACCCTTCAGGTTCCTGCCGGAGAAGCATACAGATTTTATCTTTTCCGTCTTTGCCGAGGAGTGGGGATTCTTTGGATCGATTATTCTATTGCTCCTCTATATGATCCTTATAATCAGGGGGTTGGAAACCGCATATTACGCAAAGGACCTCTTCGGAACCCTGATAGCGACCGGTATCAGTATAATGTTTCTCCTTTATCTGACAATCAATATCGGTATGACAATGGGACTTATGCCTGTAGTGGGGATCCCTCTCCCCTTCTTCAGCTATGGAGGAACGGCTCTTCTCAGCAATTTTATCTCCGTGGGGCTCCTCATTAATATACGTATGAGAAGATTTGAACTCTTCTATTGATCCATGACTCATTGGTTTTATTAGATTTCCCGAACTCAATTAGAGTCTGTGTATAAAGTCGAACAGTTGCCGTTTTTGCCGTCGTTCCGGAAAGACAAGAAACCGCGCCTAAAGTGACCGGCCAAACTCACCAAGGATCCTGTAAAAGCCGGGGAAGGAGATATCTACCGCTGAGATACCCTTTATGGTTGTAACACCTTCTGCTGCCAGTGCCGCAATGGAGAGGGACATTGCCACGCGATGGTCCCCGTGACTTTTCACAACAGCGCCCTTCATCCTTACGGGCCCATTTATATCCATACCATCGGGGTATTCCTTCACTTCAACCCCCAGCTTGCGCAGCTCCTCCGTCATCACGGCTATCCTGTCCGACTCCTTGACCCTCAGCTCCCGGGCACCGCGGATCCGGGTGGTCCCATGGGCCTGTGTCGCCAGAACCGCTAAAACCGGAAATTCGTCAATCATGGCGGGAACCTCTTCCGGCCCTGTCTCAACGGCATTAAGCAGACCTGTATAGCTGCAGAGAATATCCGCAACAGGCTCCCCCGATACATCCCTCTCATTAAGGATCTTCAGGCCTGCTCCCATCCTCTTCATAATCCCGATCAATCCCGTTCGAGTCGGATTTACCCCCACATTTCTGATCAACACCTCGGATCCCCCGACCATCGAAGCGGCAGCCATAAAAAAGGCAGCTGAAGAAAAATCCCCGGGGATCGAAATATCCATGGGTCCAAGCCTTGCTCCCCCTCTTATCGTCACCCTGAGGCCCTCTACCGAGAGGTCTGCACCAATGGCCGTCAGCATCCTCTCCGTATGGTCCCTGGACTTATGTGGTTCCCTGACAGTGGTCTCATCTTCTACATAGAGCCCTGCAAGGAGTATGGCGGACTTGACCTGGGCAGACGCCACAGGGGACGTGTAGTCCATACCCTTAAGCCCCCCCCCTGTTATTACAATCGGGGCAAATGAATCACCCCCCCTTGCATGAATCTCCGCCCCCATATCCTTCATCGGTGAAATCACCCGGCTCATCGGCCTCTTTCTCAAGGAGTCGTCGCCCGTCAGAACACTCAGGAAAGGATGCCCGGAGAGGAGACCTGTGAGAAGCCTCATGGTGGTCCCGGAATTTCCGCAATCAATTACATCTTCAGGCTCTTTAAGGCCATAGAGTCCCTTCCCCGCAACCATTATCTCTTCCCATTTGTCGTCTATATCTATCCCCAGAGCCCGCATTGCATTCATCGTGCTGATGGTATCAGCAGCTCTCAGGAGGTTCCTGATTCTGCTGACACCATCAGCTACCGAGGCAAAGATCATGGAGCGGTGGGATATTGACTTGTCAGGCGGGGGGATGATTTCTCCCTTTAAAGGCCCGCTCTTCCTTAATTCAATATTCCTATCATCAGTCATCCCTTTCTATCCTCTTCCTTAAGCCCCTTGCATTCTCAAAGAGTCTCCGGAGATGTCCGGCGTCTCCCTTTACGAGCCCATCCCTTATATCGTCAAGGGCCTTCCTGAAGCTCTCAATCAGTCTCAGAAGGTTGTCCCTGTTATAAAGGCTTATCTCTGTCCAGAGTTCCGGTGAACTGAGTGCAATGCGCGTGGTATCCCTGAATCCGCTCCCGGACAGGTTGATATAATCCGGATCTGCATCTGACAGGGTGTTCACAAGGGCATAGGAAACAAGGTGCGGAAGGTGACTTAAAAGCGCAAAAACGAGGTCATGCTCCTCGGGTGAGAGCCTTGTCACTACCGCACCGAGCGCCTCCCAGAACTTCCCGACCCTTGAAAGTGCATCGGGTGCGGTATCCCCTGTCGGTGTCAGGACCACAGGGGCCCCTTCAAAGAGGTCCCCGGATGCGTAATCAATCCCGGACCTTTCAGAACCGGCAATGGGATGGCAACCCACAAACCTCACTCCATCAGGAACAAGCTCTTCAATCCTCCGGACAAGGCTCCCCTTTACACTCCCCACATCCGTCAGTAGCGAACCGGGCTTCAGTGAACCGGAAATGTCCTTCGCAATCTCAACAAACCGTCCCAGAGGGGTTGCAAGAACCACAAGATCAGCGCCTTTTACAGCCTCTTGATGATTAATAGAGTAACCGTCAAGGATCTCCCTCTCTACGGCACGCCGGAGGTTTTCCTCGGTTCTGCCGGATCCAATGACCTCCCTCGCAAGCCCGCGCCTCTTTATGCCAAGGGCAATACTGGCCCCGATCAGGCCGACACCTATAATTGTTACCCTGTTAAAATCAACATCTCCCATCAGACCTCTCTGCCGACAGCAGCCGCAACTGCCCTGATCTCATCCATCATCTGCCTGAACATGTCGGGTTTAAGAGATTGCTCTCCATCTGAAAGGGCCTCCTCGGGGTTTGTATGGACCTCGATCATGAGCCCGTCCGCGCCTGCGGCAACCGATGCACGTGCCATGGGAATAACGAGATCCCATCTGCCCACGGCATGGCTTGGGTCCACAATCACGGGAAGATGTGTGAGCTGCTTTAATATCGGAACCGCCGACAGATCCAGGGTATTCCTTGTGGCGGTCTCAAAGGTCCTGATCCCCCGCTCACACAGCATCACCTGATGGTTTCCCCTGGACATGATGTATTCGGCTGCCATCAACCATTCCTTTATGGTTGCAGAAAGCCCCCTTTTAAGCAGGACGGGCTTTTTGACCTCACCGACCTCGAGAAGAAGCCTGAAGTTATGCATATTCCTTGCCCCGATCTGGATGACGTCGGCATACCTCGAAACAACCTCCACATCCCTTGGGTCCATGACCTCCGTGACAACGGGAAGACCGGTCTTCTCACGTGCCTCGGCAAGGATCTCAAGCCCCTCCTCACCAAGGCCCTGGAAACTATATGGAGACGTCCTTGGCTTAAAGGCGCCACCGCGGATAAAAGAGGCCCCGGCCTCCCTGACCTTGCCGGCAATTGAAAGAACAACCGTTCTGTTCTCAACTGCACAGGGGCCGGCCATTACCTGTATCTTTTTACCACCGATCCTTTTGCCCTTTACTTCTATTACAGTGCCATCTCCATGAAACTCCCTGCTTGCAAGCTTGTAGGGTTTGATGATCCGCATAACATTTTCAACAGCATCAATCGCCTTTATCGCGTTTTCCTCATCCTCCGAAACCTTCGACGTATCACCGATTACACCGATAATTGTCCTCTCCGTTCCCTTTGAGATATTAGCCTTAAGGCCCTTGCCTTCAAGCCTCTTTACAACATGACGGATGTCGTCATCGGTCACTCCGGGTTTTAATACGATTATATCCATGAAATCCTCCTCTTTTGATTTTAACCGGTTGAACGGGAATGATCAACAATCATTTCGGGATCGGGCCGGTCGATCCGGTAGAATTAAGGAACAAGCTCCTCTTCAAGAGCCTTTACAAAAATACTGTTTTCTTCGGGAAGCCCTATCGTTATCCTCACAGCATCCGGCCCCACAGGTCTTATGATAACCCCCTTCTTCAGCAACCTGCTGAAGAGTTCAGAGGCTGAAGGGGTCTTCAGCTTAACATAGATAAAGTTCGCCTCAGTGGGAACATAATCAATCCCAAGCCTTTCAAATTCCCCGTAAAGGTATGATTTGCCTTCTTCATTAATGGTTACCGACCTTTGGATATGATCAGAATCACCAAGTGATGCAAGGGCTGCCGCCTGGGCCGGTGTGTTTGTATTGAATGGTTCACGGAGCTTGTTTATCTCAGTCACCAGTTCCTTCTTTGCTATCCCGTAACCAATCCTCAACCCTGCAAGCCCGTAGACCTTTGAAAAGGTCCTTAAAATCAGTATATCCCTTCCTTCCCTGAAATACTCCAGGGTGTCCGGATATCCCTTGTCCCGGACATACTCATAGTAGGCCTCATCAACGATCACCAGCACCCCTTCTGGCAGATGTGACATGAATTCATGAAACTCATCTTTATAGTTTATTGTCCCGGTAGGGTTGTTGGGGTTGGCTATAAAGACGATCTTTGTCCTCTCTGTAATTGACTCCGCCATCGTCCTGAGATCATGCCTCCAGTCCTTAAGGGATACCTGGACCGGCCTCGCACCGATAGATTGAACGGCCATGGGGTATACGACAAATGAGGGGTTTGCCATAACAGCCTCATCCTCAGTTGTCATGAACGTCCTTGTTGCAATATCAAGAAGCTCGTTTGAGCCATTGCCGAGTATTATCTCACCCTCATCGGCACCGAGCCTCATTGAAAGCTCCCTTTTAAGATAAAACCCGCTTCCATCGGGGTACCTGTTAAGCCCGGAGAGCTTCCCCTTCAATGCCTCCAATGCCCTTGGGGAGGGGCCAAGGGGGTTCTCGTTTGAAGCGAGCTTCACCGCCTCCTTTATCCCCAGTTCCCGCTGAAGCTCCTCAACAGGCTTCCCGGGTAAATAGGGCTTTATCGCCCTGATATGTTCAGGCGGTTTAATCATAACTCCTCAATCCCTTTATTCATCACTTCCGTTTTAGGATACGAACCGAGCACCTTCAGAAAAATGCAGTATTTCTCAATAGCCTTGAGGGCCTTCCTCACATTCTTCTCATGTATATGTCCTTCAAGGTCAATGAAAAAGATATACTCCCAGGCCTTCCTCTTCGACGGCCTCGACTCTATCTTTGTAAGGTTTAACTTCTCCCTGTAAAACGGCGTAAGAACCTCGAACAAGGCGCCGGGCTTGTCCTTTATGGAGAGCATAATGGAGGTCTTGTCCTTGCCCGTGGGCGCAGGAAACTCGTCGGATATGACGAGGAACCTTGTGTAGTTGTTCTTCTTGTTGTCTTCAATGCTCCTCTTTACAAACTTCAGGTCATACATCTTTGCAGCAAGGTCACTGGCTATGGCTGCCCCCCTTTCATCTTCCGAAGCAAGCTCTGCCGCCTTTGCTGTGCTTGTAGTATCTACAAGCGCTACATTATCAGGGAGGTTCCTCTCAAGCCAGCGTTTGCACTGGGAAATAGCCTGGGGATGGGAATAGATCTTCTCAATGCCCTTTATATCCCCGCTCTTTGAAAGGAGGTTATGGGTTATCTCAAGCATTATCTCTGCTGAGACCTTCAGGTCAATATCCATGAACATATCAAGGGTGTAGCTGACCACCCCCTCATTGGAGTTCTCGATAGGCACTACTCCATAGTCTGCCTTCCCCTCAAGCACCGTCTCGAAAACATCCTTTATGCTCTCCACGGGGATGATCTTGGCGAATGAACCGAAGTGTCTCTGGGCAGCGAGGTGTGTAAAGGTGGCAAGCGGTCCCAGGCAGGCGACCTTGAGCGGTTCTTCAAGGGCAAGGGACGCCGAGATTATTTCCCTGAAGATTATCCTCAGGGCATCATTTGGAAAGGGACCCCTGTTCAGCCTCTTCAGCCTCTCAATTATTTCGCGCTCCCTGTGCGGGACATAGAAGCTTTCATCCATTCCCCTTTTGATATCTGCAATCTTCAGAACGGCATCAGCCCTTCTGTTCAGAAGGTCAAGGATCTTTTCATCAATCCCGTCAATCTCTGCCCGTAGCTTCTTAAGGTCTTTCATTTAGAATATTCCCGGAAACAAAAGAAACATAAATTTAACAGATTTGTGCGTTTTTTTGCAATATCAGGGTTTATTCCATCCCGGATCGATGGGTGCATGAAGCCCTGCCCTTTCGCAAGCAGGGATAAAACAAACCTCTCTTGATTCATACTTTCTTCATATTTTTCTTTTATCATAATGCCTGAGATCAGGCTTTTACAATGCACCTTGCCAAAAGCCCCGACCTTTGGTCTGGAATGAAGGAAAGGAATGTATTTAATTAAATTTTCCTTACATTGGCAAGCTTCGACCTTTGTTGGAGAGCTTGACTCCCGACGGGGCGTATAAAATTTCTATGGACTGAAAGAGAGGTAGTCTATGGCAAAAAAGAAAAAGGCCGATAAGATCGGCCGGAAGAAACAAAATACATGGATGTGGATTGCAGGTGCCGCTGCAGTGGTCGTTCTTATTCTGTTTGTCTCGGGCAAGATCCCTACCGGCAAGAGCGAGGTTAAGAAGAACTCCTTTACCGTTCAGGGGGGCGAAACCCGTCCTGTCCTCGATCCCTCCAGGTTTACCGGTATGACCCGTTCAGCCTATGCAGCCGCCAAGGCATATCCCCAGGTACTGGACCAGGTTTACTGTTACTGCTACTGTGATGATCCTCCCTTTAACCATAAGAGTCTGCTGAGCTGTTTTGCCGAGACCCACGGAGCCGGGTGACTACTCTGCCAACAGGAGGCCCTGAGGGCATCCCAGCTTTATAAACAAGGAAAATCAATCAACGCGATCAAGACAGCAATCGACAGTGAATTTGGGAAATAGGGTTAACCGGTTAATCAGTGCCCGGGCAGAGGTCCGGGCATTCAGAGGAGGCACGATAGCGAGGCTCCCAACTATAAGCCGCTGATTCCATGCAATGCTGCTACAGGGGCCTGTCCGGGATTGTCATCCCTGAAATGAATTAAGGGCAGGCATGAACCCGTTCATACTGTTTCAGCCGCCTTTGGTAACGGCAGCTCACGCTATGGAACCTTGCGTTAATCAACGGTTAGAGCCTTCTTGCCTCTTTTAGCCCTTCTTTTATTAACAGAAAAAACACAACCGTCAGCCCGACAAGAACACCTATAACATTTACCAGCCTGAGATAAATCAGGATTGCAAGCACTGCAAAGACGATGAGCAGCCTGAACATGCTGAAAAAGACGAGCATCCCCTTTGCCTCTTTTCCCTCTTCAGGGTTGAGAAGGCCCGTTACCCCCCAGTGAAGCCCCTTCAGGTTGGCAAGGGCGAGCGCCCCACCAATGAGGATGCTTGCGGGGAGGCGCTTCCAGTCTATAAAAGCCGAAATTGCGGCAAGCGGGATGACGACAAACAAAGACTGCCTATTTATCCTTCTTATCATATCCATCCGACTGTTTCCTTGCAAAACGGAAAAGTTCCCTGAACCCTGCAATTATACCAAATATGAGAAAAATAATGGTTAGATAAGGGGAAGTACCAAGAAGGCTGTCGAGACCATAGCCTATGGCGAGACCGACAAAGGTGGCTATCACCAGGTTCAGCGGAATGGTGCTTGCGTCAAGGAGCTGCCTCCAGAACTTTCTGTCCTTATCTTCTCCCACCTGTCAACTCCTCATAGTCGGAACGGATATTATGGTCTGGCGTCAGTTTATGGATGAGCCCGGTATCAGGCTCTTGCATGAAAAATGATACAAGCAGTTTATAGGAAACTACAAAGACCTTATTATAGGAGACCAGTGGCATAAATAAATTTAAAACAAATGTAGTAAAAAAATCTTCGGATGGCAGGGCTATTACCTGCCATCCGAATTTATATTTATATATTTCCCCAATCCAGTGATACATGGTTGTTGGAAGCGATATGATAGACTCTTCACTCATTCTCGACGGACATCCTATCCGTCTCCGAGGAAATTTCGCAATTCACCATCCAGGTGAATTTACTGCGAAATTTAAACCGTTCAGAGTCTATCATATCGCTCCCTTCCGACAATTGAGGCTTTTTATCACTCGGGGTATTTATTATTTATACTTCAGCGAAGGAAGGAGTTTATTAATGCCCCAGAAGAGGATAAAGGGCATAATGCCAATGACAAGTGCACCAGAAAGCCCTTCTTTAAAGGTGTCTATGGTATTCGGAATAATAGGCATCTTATACTCCATATAGCCTGCAAAAGAGAGGGAAAATGCCTGTCCCCCGATCACAACATTCCACCTCATCATGAATACCCCGAATATAACCAGCACAAGGGCCACTGCTGCCCTCTTTATTGTAAGTCGCGGGAACAGGAGCATAATGAAAGGAACAAGATATCCAAGGGTATACTGAAGGATAAATATGCTAACGAAGTCTCTGCCATATATGATTGAGCGGAGGATATCCCATGACTTCACAGCAGTATAACCCCTGAATATAAGGTCAAGGATTTCAAGGGTTATCGCAGCTATCATAAAGCCAATGAGATACCTGGAAGTCTTTTTGACAAGGTCAATCTCGGCTCCGCCAACCTCTTTGGCAGTTATCATCTCCCCGGGTTTTCTGGATCTCTTGATCCTGAATTTTCTCCATTCCATTATCACTATATAGGTAAACATACAGAGGGCGATACCTGAAACAATAGCAGACATAATAAATATTACAGGCATAAGCGGTGTCATCCATAGTGCGTTTGCCTTAACTGACCCGAATATGAAGCCTGCATAACCATGCAGGAAGCAGGCGACAGGTATACCAATTCCAGCAAGTACCTTTATTGCCTTTTCATCCTTGTGAACGGCCTCTTCAGTGATATCATAGGCTCCGAGGATAAGTGCCCTGTAAATGCATCTCTTGGTTTTATTACCGATACCGTCTTTACCCTTAAGGGCAATGGCCTGCTCAACAAAAAATTTCCTGTAGACAAACCATATCTCAGAGCACACTATTATTGAGTATGCAAAGAACACTATACCGAAGGCAGAGATTGCTGACGTAAAATGGGGAGTAAAGAAGACCTCCATTCCTCTTAGAGGCTGCTGAAGGTGGAACATCAGGGGCATCGGGGCCACTACGAGCAGGGCGAAGGAGAAAACGAGAGAGAACTTTGCCATATCTTTCAGGTCTTCCTGCCCAAAGACATGATAGAGAGACGAGAGGACAAAGGCACCTGCGACCAGTCCTGTCATCAATGGATACATAACTATCTGGATGCTCCAATATATATACTCATTGGGATAAACAAAGAGATCTTTTACTGTCCATAAAGCTTCCGGGTACGTCCATGCTTGCGTCATTTTATCACCTCACATTTTCATCCAGGCCAATGTAATAGGCCTGGGGTTTTGTTCCAAATTCACTCTTCAATACAGCTACCCGTTCAGTCAGAATCACCTTTGTAACAGGATCATTGGAGTCCTTCAGATTACCTATCTGCCTCGCACCAAATGGGCATGCATCCACACAGGCTGGCTTCATGCCCTTACTGATTCGGTGATAACAGAAGGTACATTTGTCTGCCACATGATATACAGGGTGGAAGAACCTCGCTCCATAGGGACAAGCCATAATACAATATCCACAGCCTATACACCACGTCCTGTCGACAAGCACAACACCGTCTGCTGTCTGATAGGTTGCTCCCACAGGACATACCTGAACACAGGGAGGATTATCACACTGATTACAGAGCTTTGGAACAAAGAAGGCCTTGCCAATCTCTTTTGGCTTTACCTCTTCTCCCTCTACCTTCTGTTCAGTAAACCCATCCCTTGCTCCCTTGGGGGTATCTGCAAGCATCCGTCCATTTTTCAGGAGCACATACCTCTCAACCCAGGTCCTGGTGACAGGTGCATCATAAGGAACTCCATTTTCTAACTTGCAGGCCTTTACACAGAACCCACAGCCAACACACTTATACGTATTAACAAGGAACCCCCACCTGACATTCGTTCCCGCTATTGCCGCCCTCGCCTCCGAGGGCTTCAGAAACTTAAACGCACCGATAGGAAGTGCGGTGGCAATTGTTCCCCGCAGGGCTGTCCTCAAAAAATCTCTTCTCGTTAGCTTCATTACCAACCCTCCATGTCTGGTTTGTGTGGGTTATGACACGAACTGCACTCCATATCAGGGTTATGCTTTTTCGGATCAATGCCCTTTATCGTTGCCCGCTTACTTGTGGGATAGGGCAAGTAGGTATGACAACGTTTGCAGAGAGCCCTGCTCCTGTCGATAGTCAGTTTCGGCGGATTTTCAGGATGATCAATAGCAGGTCCGTGGCAGTTTTCACACTGGATTATGCGATGCTTTGAGGCCATTATGCTCTTATATTTATCCGCATGACAGTCTTTACAGTATTCCCGGGTGCGATACTTTACCTTGAAGGACTTCCACTCACCTTCGTTGCTCTTCCGGTGATAGCCGTACATAAAGCCCCTTTCATAGATCCCAAAATCAGAAGGAACATAGAAATAGCGGGCTACCAGAATGAGAGCAATAACGGCAAGGACAACAAACAACGGCCGAAGCACGTGATTCTTCATAATAAGCGCCTCCTACTTGAATTACTTTATAATTTAACGGGCGGAGCATATAAAGATCCCCGTCCTCTCTTTCCCTTAAGAGCCTATAAAGGAAAGGGGATTTCTGTATTCGTGGCACTGGGTACAGATCTTTTTGGCTGCTTTCTTACTTACTCTCCATGAGTGAGGTTTATGGCAGGTAGTACACTGTAGCCCCATGTTCTGTACATGCAACTTATGCCTGCCAACATTCACTATCTGACTATGACAGCTCATACAGGTACCGTAATCCGGCCGCAACTTCTCATGGGGTTTATGACATTTATAACAGTAAAACTGCATGGGTGCATCTTTTGGGACATCAATCTTTATAGCCTTCTGTATCAGCTCTTCAGAGGGCCGGAAATACTTCACATCGAGCGTGTTGTCAGCTACAAGCTCCATTCTTATCGAGCTGTCCCCGTGACAGAAGAGGCATTTCTTTCTTCCCGGTTTGAGATTCCGGGTTCTGTCAGTATGGCAGTTCAGACAGGCGAGCTTCTGCATCCCCGCACCATGCACCTCTTTCCCCTGGTGACACCTGAGACAGAACCTCGCCGCAGCAACAAATTTATGGGTGATATATCCGTGACACTTTGCACATTCGATCTGCTCCATAAAGTAATGCTTTGCATGCCCGGGCGAACTATTAATAAGCGGGGCGTTGGGATATCTCTTGTCCTTATCCCAGTGACATTTAATACAGTACTTCCACGGCACGATAACCTTTCCATGGCGCTGCGGCACAGACTTCGGCCTGTGGAGTACGAAAGTAACAAGCAGCTTGTTCTGTTCGGGAATTGTGAGATGATGACACTCGTGACAGTTTATGCCTGCATGCTTGCTCTTCTTCCAGGCATCATATGCGGGCTTCATAAGATGACAACTGACACAGAACTTCGGGTTGTTCTGGGTAAAGTCATAAAACTTGAAGGCTATAACTCCACCCCCGACAATTATCACAAGAGAAAGTACGGCAATGATAATTCTGCCCTTCAGCGTCAGGCTTTCTCTGATCCAGTTAAGACCCTTCAACACTTCCTCCTCACCAACTCACTCCCTTCCTCGGGGAATACAAGACCCCCGGAGTCAAGAAAAAATCTAAAGCTCCTTCATTGCCTCATACGCGGTCCCTACTGTCTTCTCTATATCCTTATCCGTATGTGCAAGGGAGATAAATCCTGCCTCAAACTGACTTGGAGCAATATTGACTCCCCGTTTAAGCATTCCCCTGAAAAACCTTGCGAACCTCTCAGTATCGCATTTTCTGGCAGTATTATAATCATAAACAGGAGAATCTGTAAAATAGGTACAAAACATCGTCCCCGCCCTGTTGAAAAGCGTTTTTACACCAGCCCTTTTTGAGGCGTCCCTAAGCCCGGCTTCAAGCATTGATGCCTTCTTCTCAAGTCTTTCGTATGCCCTCTTTCCGGCGAGCACCTTCAGGGTCTCTATTCCCGCAGTCATCGCGAGGGGGTTGCCTGAGAGAGTACCCGCCTGATAAACAGGACCCTCAGGTGCAAGCATTGACATAATATCATTTTTCCCACCGTAGGCACCTACAGGTAAACCGCCACCAATGACCTTTCCCAGACAGGTCATGTCAGGTTCTATACCATAGAACCCCTGTGCTCCACCGTAAGAAACCCTGAAGCCCGTCATGACCTCGTCAAATATAAGCACTATACCGTACTTCCTGGTAATCTTTCTCAACCCTGTAAGAAAGCCCCTTTTCGGAAGAACACAGCCGATATTTCCAACAACCGGCTCAAGTATTATACAAGCAATCTCCTTCCAGCCCTTCTCGATAACTTCCTTCACTGCCTTGATATCGTTAAACGGAAGGGTGATTGTCTGTCTCGCATACGATCTGGGTACTCCCGGGCTGTCAGGCACCCCGAAGGTTGTTGCACCGGAGCCCGCCTTCACAAGGAGACCATCTGCATGCCCATGATAACAGCCCTCGAACTTTACTACCTTTTCCCTCCCTGTATATCCCCGGGCAACCCTTATGGCGCTCATGGCGGCCTCAGTCCCTGAATTAACCATCCTCACCCTATCCATCGATGGATATGCCTGGATGAGCATCTGTGCAAGGATAATCTCCAGTTCGGTAGGAGCGCCGAAACTCGTCCCGTTTTCTATGGCCTTCTTCAGCGCCTTTACAACCCTTGGATGGGCATGTCCGAGTATCATGGGTCCCCAGGAGAGAAGATAGTCTATATATGCATTGCCGTCCACATCATATATCCTGGAGCCCTTTGCACGGCTGATAAACAGTGGGTCTCCACCTACGGCCTTGAATGCCCTTACGGGACTGTTCACCCCGCCGGGGATAAAATCAACGGCTTTTTTGAATAACTTTCTCGATCTTCTCAGCTTCACTCTCTAATTCCTCGCAATATAAAAAATCTTACAAACTTAGCATAACTCTTCCTGATTTGTCAAAAAATCCCCATGAATGTATAATTAAAAGAATCATATCTCTTGAGTAACTTCTTGGAAAGGCGGGTTTTGGTGAACAAGAGGGAAATTTTTGAAGCAGCAAAAAAGGTGAAGCTCCTTATCCTCGATGTTGACGGCGTTCTCACTGACGGGAGCATCATCCTCGACAATGAGGCCAACGAAGTCAAGTCATTTCATGTGAGAGATGGACATGGCCTTAAACTCCTCGCCGGAAATGGGGTGGATGTCGCCATCATAACGGGACGGTACTCAAGGGTCGTGGAACGCCGGGCCCGTGAGCTGGGGATCAGGGAGGTATACCAGAAATGTTTTAACAAGGTGGTCGCCTATGAGGAACTCAAGAACAAGTACTCTCTTAGAGATGAGGATATCGCATATATCGGAGATGATATCGTGGATATACCAATCCTTAAAAGAGCAGGATTCTCCGTTGCCGTCATGGACGCTGATAACAATGTCAAGGACTACTCATTAATGGTAACGGAAAACAGAGGCGGCAGAGGTGCGGTAAGAGAGGTTACCGACCTGATTCTGAAGGCAAAAGGCCTATGGGAGAGCATTATTGATGGTTACCGTAAGGCTTAATCTGCCAACCATCCTGACCCTTAGCAGGATAGTATTCATACCCTTTTTCATAGTTGCTGCGCCTGCCCATCCGGTTTTAGGGGCCGTTATCTTTTCCATTGCCTCCCTGACCGACTTTCTTGACGGGTATATTGCAAGAAGGACCGGACAGGTCACCAAATTCGGTATGATTCTTGATCCTATTGCGGACAAGTTCCTTGTAATCACAGCCCTTGTGCTGCTTGTCGAGATGGAGAGTCTGTCTTCATTTGTGGCAATAGTAATCATAATAAGGGAGTTCCTGGTAACAGGACTGCGGGTTGTGGCACTTACCAGGGATATAGTCATTCCCGCTGAAACCGGTGGAAAGCTGAAGACAACGGCACAGATCTTTGCAATATTAGCACTGCTCTTAAAAGACAGTCTTTTCGGCATTAACCTCTATCTTACCGGAACCATACTTATCTGGCTTTCACTGCTACTCGCTGTTTTTTCGGGCATTAAATACACATTCTCTTTCTGGAAGGAAATGACATGAATCCATTCCCGGTATTTTTACTGCTCTTATCCTATATTTCAGGCTCAATCCCCTTCGGTCTGGTGATAGCAAAGGCAAGGGGAATAAACCTGATGAATGCAGGAAGCGGAAACATCGGTGCAACAAACGTACTGCGAAGTGTAGGGAAAAAGGAGGCATTTTTCACACTCACCGGTGATATTCTGAAAGGGGTCTTCCCTGTAATCCTGTTGCGGTCAACGGGATACGGGGAGCCTTACACGGCGCTTTCATGTCTCCTGGCGGTACTGGGGCACAACTTCTCCGTCTTCCTTGGATTCAGGGGTGGAAAGGGGGTAGCCACCTCAATCGGTGTGGTTCTGGCATATCTGCCCACGGTCGGGCTGGTAACCGTTGCACTGTGGGTTGTCGTGGTCTTTTTTTTTAGGTACTCCTCTTTGGGAGCCCTTGTTGCGTTTGGACTTTTACCTGTAAATATGGTAATATTCAACTCAACAAGAGAGGGACTCATTTTATCGATACTCCTGGCTCTCCTGATCTTTTTCAAGCACCGCAATAATATAAAAAGGCTCGTAAACGGGACTGAACCAAAAGTGGGACAAAGTAATAAAGGGTGATATAATAAGGTTATGATTCGCAAGGCGGTAACCCCTGTCTTTTTTATAATCATCTTTATAATAATCGCTTTCCCATGCGTTGTCCGTGCCGACCTCATCAATAAGGATTCACTGAAAAACCCCCAAATCCTGTCAAATGTCCTCTTAAAGCAATCGGAGGACAAAGACCCACTGACGGCGGAGAGGCTTCTTTTAACGGCTGCAAAGATCTATCCCGATAATCCGGCCATCTACTTTATGCTGTTTAAAAAAACCATCGCCCCCAACCCAACAGGGTTCGTTTCATCTCTAAGGTATCTCTACAGGGGTCTGGCTGCATGCAGGAATAACTTCTGGTGGAGATTCAACCTCAGGGGGGTACTGATTGCCACAATAGTTATCACATTCTTTCTGCTCTCTCTGTTTATTGCCCTGCTGCGTCTTTCCGGTGATACTCAACTGATCATTCATGAAGCAGAAGAGGATTTAAAGAACGCCTCCTTCCTCGCTGTTATACCAATATCCTTTTTTGGGCTGCCGTACCTGACTGCCTCCCTTCTGTTTCTTGCCTTCCTGAATGTCAGGGGAAGTTCACGCCTGACAGGGTATGTCCTGCTTACCCTGCTGATCCTCGTCTCCCCTCTCGGCAGATACCTTGACAGATATATCGGTTCCGGCGCATCGCCTGCCCTGAAGGCGGCCGTCTCTATAAATGAAGGCCTGAACAGTCCCTCCTTTTGGGGACAGATCAAGGAAAGGACCGATTTCGTATCGAGATTCTCATATGCACTTTCACTGCAGAAAAACGAAAGTTACGACGAGGCAATAAAAATATATAAAGGCATCCTGTCAAAGAAAAAGGATGCCAGGGTCTATATCAACCTCGGCAACTGCTATGCAGGACAGGGAGACCTTGACAATGCCGGGAAAATGTATCAGGAGGCAATTAAGATAAACCCCCTGCCCTCCGCATATTATAACCTGAGCATAATCGCCCGTGAGAGACTCGATTTTATCAAAGGAGACAAGCTGTTTGCGCAGGCAGTGAAGATGGACTTTCAACGGATAACCCGGTTCAGAGAGGTCTGGAGCAGCATAAATTCGATGCACTTCATGTCGGAAAGGCTCTCCCTGCCCGAACTCTTACGATTTGCCCGGAAGATAGGCAATACCGGGGAAGGGGGTGCCCTGTGGAAGTTTTATCTCTTCAGCATTGTTGCGCTAATCCTTATTGCGATACTGTATATCCGGAGAAAATCACCGGGAGACGCAATGAGGTGTCCCAAGTGCGGAAAGATCTTCTGCCTCAGGTGCCAGAAGAGGCTCTTCTGGGGAGGCATGTGCTCTGAATGTTTCAGGAACATGGTCTCCTTTGAAACAAACCCCGCAGAGAGGATAGAGCACATACTTCAGACATATAGATACCGGGAGCAGAGGAAAGCCGTTCTTTCCGTACTCACCTACATTGTGCCCGGAGCATCCCTCATACTGGGAAACCGCTTCCTTGCGGGCACGCTATTCCTCACGTCCTTCTTGTTTTTCACATTGCTGGCATTACTTTTCCGGGTATTCACCTTCAACATTTATCCTTACAGTCCCGGCTGGCTTACTTTACTGTCCGTTCTTATGATGGCCGTTACATATACGCTGTCATTAATTTATACGCGAAAGAGGTTGAAAAAGGGATGGCTTTAGAAGGCACCATAAGGGAATTCGGCCTGGCCGACATACTCCAGCTTCTTTACTACCAGAAGAAAACAGGCGTTCTCTATGTCGAAGGCACCCTGGACAGGGTTAAGGTGTATTTTAATGAGGGTAATGTGGTGGCCACCAAGTCTTCAAAGAGGCCCGAGGACGGCAGGCTTGGGAGAATCCTGGTTAAAAAGGGCCTGCTGTCGGAAGACGATCTGAATGGACTCCTGGAGGAACAGAAGAGTTCCGTTACAAGGCTTGGCTCTCTGATAATCAAAAAAGGTCTTGTCACAAGGGAGGACCTGACAGAGATCATAACGAGGCAGATTATAGACCAGGTCGTCCATATTTTCTCCTGGAAAGAGGGGACCTATGAGTTTGAACCCCAGGGGGTACCGATAGATAAGGATCTCGGCATATCCCTTGACACCCAGCATATCCTGATGGAGGGGCTGAGGATAGTTGATGAGTGGTCTGTCATTGACGGGATACTGACACTTGATACGGTCTTCCAAAGGACGGATAAACCCCTTGAGGAGGACCTGACGGAACAGGAAAAGGAGACCCTGTTATATATTGATGGAGAAAATGACGTCAGTACCGTTGTAGAACTCTCGGCGGGTGATGACCTGGCTATCTCAAAGAGCCTGGTTTCATTCCTTGAGAATGGGTTGATAGAACCGGTTGAACGTGGCGAGGAAATAAAGGAGGCGGTTGCACAAAAGAGCACCCTTGTTCCCGGAATATTGATATATCTTATACCTGTTCTGCTCCTGCTTGCCTTTGCAGTCTCAACGGTCCCGTTACTGTGGAGGGAGTTTGCTCTTTTTAAACGGCTCTCCGCAGCAAGTAAAATCGAACATGTGAGGGAATCCATCGAAGAGTACCGGATGTTGAAGGGACGCTATCCCGACACCTTGCCGGCAGGGACGATAAAAGATCCCTGGAACAATCGGTTTTTCTATGAACCAACGGAAAGTGGATTCAGGTTATTCAGCGCCGGACCTGATAAAAAGCCTGATACAGGGGATGATATATTTTGACGGAAACTTTGACGGAAACAGGTAAAAAAAAGGCCGTTATACTTCTCAGTGGCGGCATAGACTCCTCTACAACCCTTGCAATAGCCTTATCCGAGGGCTTTCAATGTTACGCCCTGACATTCGATTACTCACAGAGGCACAAAAGGGAACTTGAATCAGCCGGGAGGGTGGCTGAATCCACCGGAACGGATAAACACCTCCTTATCAGCTTTGATCTGCGGGAGATTGGAGGCTCTGCCCTTACAAGCCCGGACATATCCGTACCGAGGGAGAAATCCCCGGGGGCTATCCCCGTAACCTATGTACCTGCCAGGAATACGATCTTCTTATCCTTCGCCCTCGGCTGGGCCGAGGTGCTTGGGGCGTCGGATATCTTTATTGGAGCAAACTCCGTTGATTACAGCGGATATCCGGACTGCAGGCCGGAATACCTGAGGGCCTTTGAAAAGATGGCAAATCTTGCGACCAGGGCCTCTGTGGAAGGAGAGATCGGGTTCAGGATCAGGGCGCCTCTGCTTTACCTCACAAAGGGTGAGATCATCCGTAAGGGCCGGGAACTGGGGCTTGATTACGGACTCACCTGGAGCTGCTATGACCCGACTCCCGAAGGCAGGCCCTGCCTTGTCTGTGACAGTTGCCGTTACAGGAACAAGGGCTTTCAGGAAGCCGGACTATCTGACCCGCTGCTTTCACAGTAGCCTGGGTAGAAGTCCCACGATCATGCCTGCCATCACCATAGGGCGGTATCGTCCTGTTTCTCTCTGCATGGACCTCGGGCAACTGAACCATTGATCCCGTAACAGGGGTAATTACAGCACTTTGAATGACGATATATGTTATCATTATCACTTGAGAAATCCTAAATACCCGGAGTCATCATGAAAATTCTTCTTACCGGTGGTGCAGGCTTTATTGGATCCAACGTAGTTGATGGCTATATTGAGGCGGGACATGAGGTTGTAATCATTGACAACCTCTTTACCGGACGGACTGAAAACATCAATCACGCTGCAAGGTTCTACCTCCTTGATGTACGATCTGAGGAGGTAGAAAAGGTATTTGCCATTGAAAGACCGGACATTGTAAACCATCATGCCGCCCAGATGTCCGTCCCTGCTTCCGTCGAGGACCCCTTCTTTGATGCAGATATCAACATAATGGGCCTGCTGAACCTCCTGGAGAACTCTGTCCGTTTCGGGGTGAAAAAGTTCATCTTTATATCGACCGGGGGGGCGGTGTATGGTGAGAAGGACGACATACCGACGCCTGAAACAGAAGCACCGGAACCCCTTTCCCCATATGCCATAACCAAACTCTCTTCCGAGTACTACCTGAAGTTCTACAGAAATCATTACGATCTTGATTACACGGTGTTACGGTATGCCAATATTTACGGGCCCAGACAGGTCCCCCATGGTGAGGCGGGAGTTGTAGCCATCTTTATGAAACAGCTCCGTGATTCAGTTGTCCCCAAAATTTATAACTACCCTGAAGCCCCCGACGGCATGACAAGGGATTACTGTTATGTGGGTGACGCGGCAAAGGCCAATATCCTTGCACTTTCAAGTGGGCATGGAGAAACAATAAACATCGGCACCTCCCTGGAGACGACCACAGGGACACTCTACCGAGAAATACTGGACATCATGAGAAGCCACGGCCTCGCCAATGACAAGAAATTCGATTCTCCCCTCAGGGGGGCTGCAAGACCGGGGGACCTGCGGAGAAGCGCCCTCGATATCAGCAAGGCGGCAGCAGTACTCGGATGGTCACCGGAATATGACCTTAAACAGGGTCTTCAGGAAACAATTAAACATGAAATCATCGAACCCGGCAATCACGAAATAAAATGAACCTTAGGGACCGTCTTATTGAACTTGTCAGGGAAAGGGCCTTCAAGTATAGTGAGGAGCCTTCATTCAGACTCTCCTCCGGGAATGTAAGCAGATATTACTTCAACCTCAAACAGGTAAACTATACCCCCGAGGGCCTCTATATCACGGGGAAACTCGTCTATGAGGAGATACAGGAGAGAAACCTCAGGCCCAGGGCCGTCGGAGGACTGACCCTCGGGGCAGATCCCATAGCAATGGCAGTGGCGAGACATTCCTTTGATATGAAAACCCCCATAGATGCCTTTGTGATCAGAAAGGAGCCCAAGGGACACGGTATGGGCAGGCAGGTTGAAGGTAACCTCAGGAGCGGCGACCCGGTGGTGATCCTCGAGGATGTTGTAACAACCGGTGGATCGACAATAAAGGCAATCGATGCGGCTGAGGGATTCGGCCTTGAGATACTCGGGGTAATTGCATTGCTTGACAGATGCGAAGAGGGGGGAAGGGAAAATATCGAAAGGAGAGGGTATCCCTTTCATTCAATCCTTACGATAAATGATATAATTAAAACTTAGGTTTATTAAGGACCGTTTCACCCGTTTGATCCAATTAAATAGAGTCTGTGTATAAACTGCTATTTTATATTCTTGTCATACCCGAAGTCTGTAGTCGGGTATCCAGAAGTTACTGAAAAGACTGGATTCCCGCCCAATCCCGATTTGTCGGGACGGGAATGAC